>Ga0100403_1001129_pt1 | contig 24853 bp, 30 predicted proteins | sample CryGeymet201501t_FD_83663 | JGI IMG/M metagenome (GOLD analysis project Ga0100403, IMG submission 83663) | Groundwater microbial communities from Crystal Geyser aquifers in Utah, USA - Crystal Geyser metaG 2015-01t | ecosystem: Environmental > Aquatic > Deep subsurface > Groundwater | place... | reverse complement strand
TGTTACATATTTTGCAAACGCATCACCACCTACGGATTTGGTTTCTGTTGAGTCAATATCAATACCAGATGTTCCATTTGTGAACAACGGGTTGATAATATTACCAACACAAATCAAACCGAATCGTTGAATATCCATAACAGGGGAAACATCGGTAGTGCCTGTGAACACAGAAGTAATTGTTGTACTTGTGGTATCGGTAATCTTTTGACGACCTAGCAATTCCGTTCCGCGTTTTCCAAAAACCAGATTTTCATTGGCTGGAATTGTCAATAAGGACGCGGACGTGCCGACACCGGATGCCGTTGGATCATCCAGACTTGACGTTAATTTATGGGTTAACGTCGCACCGTCGAACGTCAATTCCGCCGTCATCAATTCAACAACATCCATGACAACCGCTGGTGCTTCAATTGAAACCGTCGGCGTGGAAACGTATCCCGATCCGGCATTTGTCACAACAATATCAGTTACGACACCACCAGAAATCTTAGCCTTGGCTTTCGCGGTTCCGCTGCTGAAAGTCACCTTCGGAGCGCGAGTATAATAGCCGAGACCGCCGCTTGTCACGGTAACAGATGTGACCGTGCTGTCGGGCATTGTCGCGGTTGCTGTGGCTGTGCTTCTACCCAATTGGCTGGTTACAGAACCGGCTGGCAATGTGAATGTAGCGGTGGCAGAGGATGATGTAAATGCACACTTATTCAACCGGAAGGTTAAATCAAGGGTTTGATCTGCGCTCCAGGTAGAAGCGTTTTGTGATTTGAACATGACACCGGCATATGGTTGTTTGGAAATACGACGATCATCTGCAATGTTCGTCTTTCCAACTTCCGCAACAAATGTTCGATATTCCGTGCTGTTAGTCAAAAGGACCAATGCATATTCCTGACCGGGTGCAAGATATACCGGGGAATCAAATGTGAATCTGGTTGTGGTTGATGCATCCGAAGACGGATTTACACTTGATGGCTTTAGTGTCTTTTGAGAAAATGGAACAATCTTCTGTGATGGATATCCATTTTCGGTTGTGCGAATTTCAAGTGTAATCGGAAGACCGTTTGCATCCTTAGCTGAAAAATACAAATCAACAGACGACAAGAAAATGCCCTGTGAATAAAGTCCTGCATCAACCAAAAATGTTTGAGCCAGCGGATCACGCCATTTCACAACATTTTGACCATTCAATTGTGTTCGATTTACAACACTACTAACAACACGATCTTCAACTGTAGTTTCGCGACGGAGCTGTGGCACCCGTGTAGAAAGCGTAACATTTTCGGTTTGCTGTAGCAATCCCTGTGCTTGAAATAATGTTTCGGCAGATGTTTCAGATGATGCCAGATTATTTGTAAGATTATCTGTAACCCGGAATCGACGTGTTCCTGTTCGGAACGTAGCGGCTGGGACAGCAAAGGTAAATGTTACTTCACCGGCACCGTCCGTCACAATAGCCGTCCCGCCATTACAAAATTCGGTAACATCGGTTTGATCGAAAAATGCATATAGACGAATATTCGGCTTCAATCCTGTGGCTGTGACAGTAATATTTTGAGCACGAATAAATGGAACAATGCTTACGTTAACTACTCGCTCGCCGATGCTCTGTGTAATTGTTTCAGGAGCAAACGTTGTGGTGATTCCTGTTCGCGTTTGTCGTTCTGAAACCTCAACAACCTGACGTTCAGCTACTTTGTTTCGGTGGGCACCAGATCGTGTACCATCCTCGAACACAGCTTGCTTTTGTGTGCTGAATTCTTTGCTGGACACAACATTTTCACCCGTCCAAGTGGTATTCCAATCAGACCATTCTGTTCCGAATCCGGATGATGATAGTGAATTGGAAATGAATTCCCATGCATCATTTTCACCCGTCACATTGACCAAAACATCCGGACGAACGTCGGTATCAATCCAAACGTCCGACGGTGGATCAAGTGTGAGTGTTCCAATAAAGCTAGCCACTGCAAACGGATTAACATTTACGGTATCGCTAGCCAGAGACTGGTCAACGAAAGTAACTTCGGTATAATCCAAAGTCACAAGATCGCCCGTTTTCTTAATTCCTGAACTAGAAACAAACGACTGATAGAAATCAACGAATTCACTTCGGAATGGCGGACGCAATTCAGATTTAAGGGTATCAATTGAACACCTGTAATCTTCATTTGCAACGTCGCCGACATTATGACCCTTGAAGTTGTCAACGAGAATACCGTTCTTGAATCGATCCAATCCCTGATTATCTGTAATCAAAAGATTGGCTGTATCCTTTTCAAGCAAACTCAATTGTGTATAGTATTCAAGGCTTTCGATTCTGCGTTCCAATCCTCGAATATCCGCCATTGTGAACCGTCGATTGTCAACAAATTTAATTGTGATCGATGTTGGTTTTTCCGTGAATTCTGGAATTCCCAATTCATATAGAGTCATTGCGGTTGAAACATCAGGCGGAACAACCGGATTCTGTGCGGGCACACCGTTCAGAATGTTGAACGTGCGGTTCTTGTCAAGATAAACCTTAGCCTTACGCGGCAAATAATACGCGAAATTCGTAACGATATTTGTGTTGACAACCGGCAAACGCTGTGCTGAATTTGCTTTGAAACTTCCGTATGATTGAAGTTGAACCGTAACGTTCGTGTTTGATGCAGAAGTCACCAATGATCCGGCTCCGCGAACAACAACGGACGCCGATGTTACACTGGCGGTAACAACAAAGACGCCATTATTCGCCGGATTTGATGCACCTGAAACTACCAATCTATCACCGCGAACAACCGTGATACTTGATGGTAGTGTGATTGTTCCGTTCGCATTGAAACTGGTTGTTCCAAATTTCGCGGTAGTTACATTACTCTTGTGTGGTCTGAAGTCAAAACACTTCTTCAAATCAATCGTTTTACCAGAATTTGATCCAACGAAATATGGGATTTGAGTCAATTCAACGGGATATGAATCGATATGGAAACACACCCCCGTGCTCGCTGGTTCAAACCAATCGAAGTAAACAAGCAGAGAATCAGTGGAATCAAATGCCTTCACACCATTTTTCAATGTGATCAATGAGTTATCATACATATGATCTTTTTGATTGTTCAACAGCATGAATCTATCCGTAACGTCAAGCGACGTGCTATCATTAACGATAACCTTGCGGAGTTTGAAAACATCAGACACACCTAAAGATGCCTTATCCCCGGCGCGTGTAAATGAATTGCCGTTGAATCGGATTTGACCAAATGTAGTTCCAGCAAGTGAAGTATCTGGGATTCCTGTTGTGTTGGTGGTTGAATCGTCTACCCGACTAATATGCAGGTCTTTGAATTTCTTCAACGTTGATGTTTGTGCTTCGATTGTCGCAACAACAATTGTTGTATTAGCCGATGATGTTAGCGTGCTATCGATCATCGTGATTGTCAGTGTTTGACGATCCGACGACAAACTGACAGTTGATCCTGTATTTGCGGTGGCGTCAAATTCGATAACTTCGTCGGTTTGGACATCCCCATTTGTAGAATCAAATGCGGTTACTGTTCCAGCAATAACGTGGTAGTGTTCTTTAATAACGTCAGAATCAAGGACACCAGACCCAAAAAATTTATCTGTTCCTGAAACCGTAAATGTTGCTACACCACTCGCAAATGTTCCTGTCAGATACTTCTTGATGAAATAGCTTGTCGATCCGGTTGCAACGCTGGCTTTTTTCACTTCATTAGAAGTGATCGGAAATACATACCCATCGCCAAACCCGCGAAACACAACAGTCTTATCAACAACGTCGTCATTATCTGTGTCGATCTTTCCTTCATCGGCAATATCAGCATAAATCGTGCTGTCGGCGGCTAGTGTGATTCGTGTCACATCTTCCAGAGTGGCTGTGCTATCGATAGCTACGATATCTGACATATACATACGATGGCGATAACTGCTACCAATACTTACGTCATTTTGAACACCGGTTCCAGAGTGATACCGAATTCCCACAAGGTTTGCAATCGCGACAACTTGACCCGATGAATCTTCTAATTCTACCGGGATACTTTCATCAGAATCGATGGTATTTCCGGTTGATTTTGATGTAAAGAAGTCACCCCGCAATTCGGTGACGATCATGTAATTCGCATAATTACAAAACACATTTTCCGATGAATCTGTTACGGTATCATCTGCTCTACGGGCGCGATCCGCTTCAATGAATGTTGTTGATTGTGTTTCATACTCATGACCACGGATATATGCTTTTCCTGGTTCAAGACCGATTGCAAATTTGCTGTCGTTGATTAATTTAGCACTAGCGACATTTGTTCCGGTATAATCAGTTGTATCGAAATAATCATCATCAAGGGAATTTTGAACCTCAATTAAGTTTGAAACCACACTTGTGACCGGGAACGTTCTATTCAACAAATCGGGATAATTCAATGATGTGCTAACACCCTTGATTTTGATGTAATCACCAACAGACACATTTGATGGTGCCTCGGACAAAGTGATTCGGATCGTTCCAATTTTCGTCGTTGGGTTAACCGTCAATACTTGGATACGTGTTATTGTGTGTTCGACTTGGCTTTCGAGTAATCGAATTCCAAACGGTCGGACGGTATAATCACCGGATTCATCGTAAGTGCGACGTGCCAGAGTTTTTTCCAATTCGGAATAAACCGGATATGAAATCTGCTTAACCAACTTACCGGAATTCAATTGAAGCAATTCAATGAATTTGACATCGTCTGTATCGGCTAATGTTTTCTTGATAAGTGTGGGTACAATTTGATACCGGTCGCCACCGGGTGCAAGATAGTTGCTGAACCCATTGGCTGGATCAAGCAGACTGTTTGCAAGTGTTGTATCTGTGTCGTTGGATGTTACAATGTTTTCAATGACATTAATACCCACGCGGTATGTTGGGGTATTTGTGTATGGATCAAGAACAATTGTTTGCTGTTTTGTTAACGCAAAATATCCTTCGCTGAATGGGTTGTTTCCGTCTTCGGTATTCCCAGTTTTGATGTAGAAAATTCCCCGCTCTACAGACGCAGCGGAACCAGTTCCCGTGGGTGTTACACTGTCGGCTTGAACAGTTGCATTGTTTTCGACGTTTGTTTCATCCCCCGCAACATAATCCGAAACGGTTTCGGAAAATGTTACGCTGTCGGAAAATTGGCTGGTGATAATATCACTGTCGATAAACGATCCGGTTACGCGAGCCAAGTCCAGAATCTTGGAATCTGCATCATAAGCAACAACAATAGCTTTGGCAATGGTATTGTTTGCATTGTAGGTATTAGCCCCGCGAGTTGAGACGTAAACCAGAGAACCCAATACCGGATTTGTGCTTGGGGTGTTTTCCAGCGTGAGTCTAGCCGGAACTGTCAGTTGTTCTGTTTGGTGAAATTCATTTTTGTTTGCGACAAAATCAAGAACGTCTAATGTAGCACTTACCGTAGCGGAAGTACGCACAACCGCGCCGGATGTAAACGCATCGCCGGTTACACGATCAACGATCAAAAACAAATTAACCGAATCATAAAAAACAACGCGGGCAGTCGTATCCGCTCCGTCAACCGTCAACGATGAATTTGGTGTGAATGCCGTGGCTGGGGCTGATTGAATAAAAAGTGTTTGGGTTTGATTGCCCGTGAGATATTTAACCCATAGTGTATTCGGATCATCAGAGTCTAGACCATTGTTTCCCGGTGTCGCAGTATTGACAACTAATGCTTTGGCAAATGAATTCTTACCAACAAGAATCTTTCCGAGAAAATCGGAAGGGATAATGGTATCAGAAGAAAACGTGTCTTCGATCTTGACGAAATTGTATTCAAGATCAACGGATGTTTGACCGCCGAGCACCACGCTTCCGTCTTTGAAAACGTGGTCCCCGAATCGTCCAACTTGATTTTGAAGAATTGTTTGTGCTTGCGTAAGTTCGCGGGCTTGAACGGCTTTCCCCGGCTTGAACAAAATTCGCAAGAATTGATTATCTTCATTATAATCGTCATAGTATGGGCTAACATTAAAATTGAGTGTCATACCTGTTGTTCCCGCTTAAAATTCAAAAATCATTTTGAATGATTCAGTTTGATCCGTGTTTCGTGTGATTGGTTGCCGGTGCTCGATATACATTACTTTACCTGAATTTTCCGCCATTGCCGGTTGAACTATCGAATTTATTGTGGCTGTCACCCCACCCGTCGCACCTAAAATCGTTTCTGTTGTTGCGAATGTTCCTTCAACATTTACCAATTTCAATACACCCGTGGCAGCCGAGTCGTTCACTGTAAATGAAACCACGCGACCTGTAATTGTGCTATCCCCGGAAATGTAAATAATTTCGTCATTTACATAGGACGCGGCTACAAACACACCGCTAGTCTTAGTAATATTTAGTGTCAAAGTTTGATCGTAATTTGCCCCGGTTGCGATATTCGTTGATCCAAACAATCGCGGATCATGAATCAATCCAAATTTTCGATAATCGTTGGTAATTGGTAGTGTTGAATTTTCATCGGAATCCAGCTTCACAGCCAACATTGCTCGCGTGGCACCCAATTCCGCAGGAGCATCAAACCCATGTCCGCCTTGTGGGGATATTTCAATCTTCAGAGTCACGTCTGTAAATGATCCTGAACTATCCGGGGTTAGGATAATTCCGGTATCAAGGTTTCCGTTTTTGTCAATATATTGGGCAGAACCGGGTGTAATTGTAACCGTACTGTAATCTTGACCACCTGACACAACGTCCGCAAAATAAATCTTGCCAGCCGGATTGACATACAAATCAACAACCAACCCCGATCCATTTCCGGAAATTCCACCGTTAGATTCTGTTAATCGATATCGAGTATCATAGTCAACACTATCCGCAATAGAAACGGAACCCTTCAACCACGGTCCGTTTGTCGTCACATTTTGAACCCGAACAACATTAACCTTACCATCAACGGCTGTGTTTTGCACGATCAATTGTGTTTCATAGTCACCAGGAATACTTGGATCAACCAACCGAATCGGAATCCACCCAGAAAATTCGGTGTCCACAAATTTATTCATATCACCAGAACTGATTGTGTACATATATTTCCATAGATATCCGCCGATCTTGTTGTCTGTGGTTGAATCCGGATTATACGTGCACGCACTCGAATCAAGTGTTCGGAATGGAATGGGCGTGGATGATGTTGGTTTGACGGTTGATTTGATTTTAATGCCATCGGAATTTCTTCCCGTTTGCAGGCACTTATAAACATTGTTGTTATCAGTCAAAACATAAAATGATCCAGCATCGTATTGAATTCCGCTTGGACCACCGATAGCATTTTTCCCATTAACCGATTCGCTTGCTGTAGGGTGTAAGAATAGAGAAGAATCCGTGTCGGAATATTCAGCATAAATCGTATTCTTGCTGGTATCCCATTGGTGCTTTGAAATAACCAGCCGAACGTCGCTTGGCTGCACTCGTTTCGCACCGATCATTCCATCCCAAATAACCAACTGTTGTGTGCGGGTATTTAATGGTGTTGTGATATCTGCCGCCTCGTCAGCTACAGAATCCCCATCCTGATCCGCCCATTGTGACACCTTCCCAATAAAGAAATATGTGTTATTCTTGAACGTGATATTATCATCTTTCAATGACGAAAAACTTTCCACAAATGCTTGTGCGGAATATAGACCAAAATTCTTCGTTAGTAAAGATGCGATTGCCATAAGATAATCCTATTGTCTTCTATGTATTTAGATCGTGTGGGGTGGAAGATTTACAAATAGCTTGGTGGTCAAAGTGGCGATATCACCAATACGAATGTCATTAAATGCCATACCCGTTGTCAGACCATTATTAGAATCCGCTTTTCGGATGCTGTCTTTGGCATGAATGATTGTTCCTGTTGCAACCGATCCGGTTATGTCAATCAACCCCAACGTGCTATCACCGTCCCATGATGCGACAACTGCACCGCCAACACGTTCGAAGGTACTTGGGTTTCTGAAATCCACTGTTTCGCCGACAATAAAATGATTCGTTGTAACCGATGGTGTTGTGGTCGTGCTGTCTTTATCACTACCAAACCGGATATTGGAAACCGATACGTGCTTGGTTGAAATCCCGGTCGTGTTAAATGTATTTGGGTGGGCTTTTAGGGGTTCCGGTGAACCATCCGGACAACTATCCATTGTGGTGGTTGAGTTGAGCAAATAACAGCGATAATCTTGAACGATTACGTCTTCTGATTTGATCCCGATTGTCTCATAATCCTTATCAAAAGCCGACGGGTCCAATTCCGGAATAATCAAGATACCGTTCAGCAATTTCATACCGACCGGGTGGGCTTGTTGCTTTATCACCCGTTGAAATTCAGAAATTAATCGTTTGGATTTAATCTGATACGAAAAATCCTGATAGAATTCGTTGTCTTGAAGGAACTTCGTTGAACTCAAAAACCCGCTATTATCCGTGAATTTCCCCTTGAATGTTCCTATGGCACTTCGCTTCGTTCCGCTGATTGTGTATGTGGTTGAACCATCGGGAATTTGTGTGAATGCTCGGTTGACAATTATCTTTTTATCCCGCCCAATATAATCAATAATGTCGCGGTACTCGACGGTTGAATCCGGGAAATTCATCTTGATAGTCGCACCCGTATAAACATCATCCGTTGATGATGCTGTGCTATCCAAAAAGATAATGTCTTTTGTGGTTCCGGTTTGCGGATTTCCGGTTGTACGATACAATGATACTGGTGTAGTGATTGTGTTTGATGTATCAACCACAATCAATGACGGTGGGAACGAATATTCCTGACCATGATCGATGATATTGAGTGACGAAATTCCGCCGATAGTGGTTGATGATGGTGTAAGCACCGCACCAGATCCACTAATCGCGGTTATCCCGGCTGAAATCCCGCTCTTAACGGATGTTAATGTGTCTGTCAACCCAAACGGGTCGTCCGTAAATCGATATAGTTTTAGTTTATTGGATACCTTATCCCAAAATACAACACGGGCTTTGGCACCAGAAATTGACCCGATCACAATTTCACCCACAATAAAATCGCGGTTTGCAAATTCCGTATCCAAACTGATCGTTACGGTTTGAACAACCGAAACAGCCGGTATGGTTGTGTATTGTTGTCCGCCTGAAATAAGATCAACCGACGTTATTGCACCAACTGAATCAACACTATCCACGCGACAAACCGCACCATATCCGTTTGTGTTTGAATTAACAAAAAAGACGGCATCGCCAGCGGTATATCCTGATCCGGCAGCAGTAATAGCTATCGAATCTATAGACCCCCCGACCAGTGTATCAACAATAGCTATAGCTCCTGATCCGGTTGGAATAAAACCCGTAGAATCAGAACTATCTTCGGCATCAACAAACGTAACAACATCCCCGGTCTTGTAGTTTGCACCGGCAGATTGAATAACGAGTGAATCAAAAACCGGTGAAATATTACACGTCACCACACCATTTAATGCAGAGATATCCGGGTTTGTTCCCGTTATCGAATTGAATAAGTCAAACCCACCAACAATCGACTGTCGGTTAAGTGTAAGCGTGTAGAATCGTTTTCCTTGGCTGGTATATGACACAACCGATTCAACAATGGCAGACGCACCGGTATTGTTTTGTGTGATGCGGACACTCACCAGATTGGCTGGATCACCTGTTAACGCAGTAACCCGCATGATCTTTACAATGTCATATGATCCGTCCGATGCTTTCAGAATATCTGTCTTTGGATAATAAAACTGAATGCTTTCATTAAAGAGAATTTTGAACAGTAGTCGGAATGCTTTTTCAGAACCTTTTGCTAGATAGAAGTCCCGGATATTCTTGATGATGTATGATCGTTCGCTTTCCAATGTGTTAGGAAAGTCGTTGATGAATTGGTTTGCGAAGTGGTCCATTAGATCATCGGTTGTATGATCTACATCGTTGTATTTGCTAACATGATGCGAAACTACTTCCAGAGCATTCCCATTTTGCTCCATCCACTCATAATATACCCGCAAGAATTCAACAAATACCGGATGGTCCGATTGAATAAATTCGGGCAATTGCTCGTTGACAATGGATGAAATTTTTTCCGTAAGGAATTGGTTTTTCATTGTCTATTATTTTCCACTTCCCCGTAGTGTTGATCCGGAATTTGTGGACGACGCGGACCCCGCATGAATCGGAACACCGTTCGATTTCTCACCTTCCGCTGTGACGTTAACCGTAATTCCGGATGCAACAATATTAATAATGGTGTTGGCTTTCGGGACGATATCATATTTTTCGGGTTTAGCCAACAGCGTGATTGATGTTGTTTGGGAAGGGACTTTGATATTAAGTGTCACCTTGCCTGTTTCATATTCAACACTTCCTGCTTGACGATTGATGTACTTTCGCTCACCATTAACGATCTTGTATATTCTGACATTGCCGATTTTATTTCCGACAATCGATTCTTCATCACCGTCATCGTCAACATACACGCTGATGATCGCACCATTTGTATCTTCATATTTGAATGGCTCACTCGACAATGATCCAACATGCCCAACGTGTGGATTGAAAATTGGATTGTTGAAATTTACAGAATACGAATTAACAACTCCTGGCGTCGTGTTGAATGATTTTTCCATCAAAACATCCGTTAGGTTGCCAGTGATTGCCGTGCTTGTGTTGTCGATTTTTTTAACCAAACCAGAATATCTAAATTCTTGATTGAATTTATTCAAGTTGGATGATGCAAATGCAAGTATGCTGGTCTTAACCGAATTTGCGAGTGCCGTCGCGGATTGTGTTGTCTTGTTTTTGTCAAACCGAACCGCCGATGTTATGCGAAGGAATATAAATTCCGGGTCAATGAATTCCGGAATAACCGTAACTACGTTGCGGGAATTCAAAACGGTATCCAATATTTCCTGTTTTTCGGTTTGCGAAATAACGTAATTCTCTTTAGGATTTAGGGAAATAAACACCTTACCGTATTCTGGTGGACTAATTTCATCACCCCCGTAAATGTTTACACTTGAAACATTACCAAAATTGTTGGTGATAACTGTTTCATAATCCCGTGCTGTAACGGCTCTACCCTGTGCTTGATAATTCTTTGGTGCTGTGCGTTTAATGCTTTCAATATCTTCCGCTTCATCACCACCGCCAGCTGCCGTCAAGGTGGTGACGGTTGATCCGGACGGTCCGGTGAATGTTGAAATCTTATTGGCATCCGAACCATTACACACGATGTATTGAAGTTTAATCACATTACCATCGGTCAATTGCTTGCCTAAAACACCATCACCAAAATAGATTTCGTATTTTCCGCTTTCGACTTCCTGAAGAAAATACACTTCGTCGTCCGACGTGAGGACATTAATGTCATCGGCTAGAGTGTATGTTACGCGAGTAGAAGACGAAACATTATCCTGAACAGTGACGATCAATGTGCTTGTATCGATGGTTTCATTCGGGACAACAAATCGTTGATTTGAATTTTGTGAATCATAAATGAAAGTTGTATTGACCCATTTACCTTCTTTCAAAATCACACTATCAACAGAATTTGCGGTAACGGCATAATCAACTTTGGGAACGAAGCTGTATGTTACCCCGTCTTTGGTTCCTGTGAAGGTCGTGGTTTTAACCAGCGTTGTAACGGCGGAATCCAATCCGGAAACATCAACCGTGGCTGTGGCGGACCGAGTGGATCGTGGGGTGTATCCTAGTGCCTTTGCCAACGAAACAACCGCGTTACGAACAACAGCGGTGTCAATGAAGGATTCGTTCGCGTTCATATTTGCATAGAACGCATTATAATGGGTATTGTAAGCTAGAATATCCAGAAGGAGATTTAATGCACTTCCTTCAAAATCATAATCCGAAAAAACATCCTGTGAGGATAGGTAATTCTTCAGGTTGTTTTTAATTGTGTCAAAGTCTAATTCGGTAACACGCAGACTTGATTTATTGTTGGGCATATCCTATTTCCGTATGAATAACGATGCAAAATGGGGATTCGACTATCGTTATTTATACAAAAAAATGACCCCGACTAAACTAATAATCGGGGTCCGGGAAGTGAGAAATGCTCGATACGTGTGTATTTATGATACCAAATTCGGACTGTCAACATCAGAATTTGATTTTGGGTATTTCCTGTCGAATATCTTTTGAGCCAGTGAATCGATTGATTCGGTTTGGAGTAAAACAACGTAATTGTTGGCTACAAGAAATTCAGCTTGATTCATACAATCTTCCAACTGTTCAGAATATGATTTTTGACTGTGTTCCATTTTACACCGCGATAGGCACTTGAATTGCTGGTAGAGGATTATAGTTGATTATGTGAAAATCATCCACTGTGTAATCACAAATATTATCGTGGTGGTTGATTTTAATTTGTGGGGAGTCGGGTAGTATGTGGCTCGACCGTTCCAAATATTCCTGTACGGCAGGAATTTGATTTTCGTAAATGTGAGCATCGTTCATGTTGTGGACAAATTCGCCCGCTTGGAATCCCCCAACATGGGCAAACATTAATGTCAATGCGGAATAAAATTGAACATTGACAGGGACTCCCACGAAAACATCGTTTGATCTTTGTGTTAATATCCCGGTCAATTCCCCATTGCCATTAATGCATACCTGATACATAACATGGCACGGGGCAAGTCGCATTTGACTATAGTCTTTCATATTCCACAATGAAAACAAAATACGCCGACTGGTTGGATTGGTTTTAACTTCCTTTTCCATGTAGGCAAGTTGATCGAATCCATCCGCCTTTGTTTTGTAATCCGATCCAAAGTGACGAAGTTGATGACCATATATGCTGCCAAGATCGCCCGGTCCAAATCCATTTGCTTCTTCAAATTCACGACTGACCCACGGTGTCCAGAATTTCGCACCGAGTTTAACAAGATCGTTATTGTTTGTCGAACCTGAAAGAAACCAAATCAATTCGGCAAATCCGGATTTGGGAAACATTTTGCGGACTGTAACCAACGGGAATCCGTAAGGACCACCGTAAATACCGGCATTCAATTTATACCGACACTGTACACCATACAATGCCTTAGTCCGAATTCCCGTGCGATTGTTGGACCAAGCCCCGCGTGAAAGAATTTTCGCTAACGTGTCGTCATAGTCATGCATTAAGTACATATGGTTAATTCCTATTAATCGTTGTTATCGTGAATGTCTTTCAGAATTTCGAGTGTGGCTTCCCGAAAGACTTTCACAAAATCATGGTTGAACATGTGGTATAATCTTTGATCCGGATCAGTATACTTCATGTAATGTAAATGATGAGTATGATCGGATGATTTCCATGACATATCAATTAGTCTCCGGCATGTCAGGATATTCAAAATGCCCCCAAGTCGCGGTGGCTCTTTTGATAGTCTTCCATTGTAAAAATAATCAACGGAACATTTATGATTATATTTGAAGTCCAGGTTAAATTGTACCACTAGGTCTTCCGGCTTAATTTTCATTGGCACAGTTATGTGTGATTTTTCCACTTTGGACCACAATGGTCGATTTGATGCTTGATATTCGGGGATTTTCCAAACGAATTCAATCTTAGCTGTCTCGGTTTGTACGTCAAATGTGGTTTTATTCATGGGGCGTCCCCACCCAATCGATTCCAAAAGAATCGATTGTTGTAGTGTTGAAATCAAATCACAAACAACACCATACACACCATACTTGGATTTATATGTTAAACTCATGATTTTTTTACGTTTCCGATTGTGAAGTGATAGCGATCAAATCCGTCACGATATCGTAACATCCCCAACGATTCGCGAATATCCCCAATATCCCGGCTGAAAACATCATGGAAGAAATACGGATGATGAAAGTATGTCACCGGATCATATTCAAATTCAACTTCCATTCCATCATATTTATCCGCAAGTGAAATATCCGTAACGGATTCTACACCATAGCGGACAATTGTAATGTGAGGTGCGTATCGTGTGCCTTTTGTTTGAAATGCCTTTGGAATTAGAGAAATATAATAGCGGGCAATTTCACGATCAATATATGCAACAAGATACGTGTGATAGCATTTAACCATTGCTGTTGATCTTTGCATGAAAATCACTCAACACCTTCAATATTGAATCAATCCAAAATCGTTGTGCGTCACTTGATGGTGTGCCTACAGGAACATCATCCTCAAGAATAATATGAATACCATCAACATAAAACCCACTTTCTGTGACAGTGTCTAATACAGTACGAATTGTTACACTTGATAGTGTTGTATCAAAGTTGATAACAATCCATGCGTATTTGTGCTCTGGGATATCCCAGCGAAAAACAATTTGTTCGTGACTATCGGTTGGTGTCCACCAACCCTTTGATTCATTCAAGATACCCCGGAAAACCATTTCGACTGTGTATCGCATCCAGTAAATAGTAGAGGACTCACCCATCGTCCGCCACCCACAAATTTACTGTTATGAGTTACTAACATGATTCACCTTACGGGTGTTCGCATCTTCGTGTGATATTCACCCAGCACATCGTTGATGATTTTCTTCCATGCATCTGGTGTGTGAAGATTGTTGCGGGTAGTGTGAAATTGTTCTTTGGTAATTACCTGTTGGGATACTGGATTATTAAAGTCGGCATCGGTATAGGTGGAAACTAAAATTGACGAAGTAGCATAATCCACAAATATAACCAGTCTGTCATGAGGATCGCCATAATGATCCGGAATATTCCACCGCAAAATCAACCGGTCGATCATTTGACCAAGCAGCATCCATTTATTATCTTCTGTCAATATCTGTTGAAAAATCGTATCGACCACAAAATACCGCCAGTCGGATTCTGGTTTGGCGTTAGCCAGATATCCGTATGACGCAAACCAGTCAAGCGGATACGTTTCCGGAGAATATTGTGATATGGTCATGGTGGTTCTCAAAAAAACAAAGGAGCCATTGCCATCTTAAACATTATCCCGCCAAACATTCCAGCGGCAATCCAAAATCCATAGTCTGTGGCTTTCATGATATTAACCCAAAACGGTGTGGTGATCGATGCTGTACTTATGAAATTCATGAAACCCGGAAGTCGTCACGTAGAGAAATGGGGAAACGAATTTATCCGAACCCACATGCATCTTGATGAATCCATGATCTTGAAGGTTGGCAATGGCAGAATCAAATCTACTGCCAAACGAATCAACCCGCAATGTTCCGGCTTGTGACAAACGTTCCAACAATTCAATTTCTGTAAGTGTCATTGCAATTATCCTCTGATGAATTCCAAAAAGTCTTCGATTTCGTCGCCTACGATTTCAATGTCCATTTGGTGGTCCTTTCCCTAATCTGAACATCCCCAGTATATCGGATTGCCCGATATTGTCAAGCAAAATCTAATATTCATCAAAGCATAACCTAATGGTACATCACATCTTATGAAATTTATCGATTAATTTCAAGATTTCACCCTTCCACCATTCCGGGTCGTGGTGAATTCTATGATCAATATCCCGGTGCATGACATTAATGGTCCATTCATGAATTTGGCGTCCTCCTATAACAAAATATATTCGTATTTCAGGCGGATATACAACGATACCGACATAGGTGTTCAAATGTTTTGCTTCAGGAATACGCCAAATAACGTAAAAGCGATGATCGGTATAATACCCATACAACCATCCCTTATCACCCCCATAAATGATTTGCGACAGAACATGATCCGTGATAAATTTTATCTTGTCATGAGGAACCAACCTATCCTGTGTCATTTGAGAAAAAAGGGATTTATTCATTTTCAATAGTTTTCAATATAGTTTGTTGAATGTTTTTGACCAGAGATTCATGCAATTCCTTTTCGTTCCTCAACAATTTCAAACTTACCGCAGCCCGACTGTACAAACTTTCAGCGGATGAAATCATCAAAATCATCAACAGACTAAAGATACCGGTTATCCACCCATATTGATACCAAAGAACGACAGTCAACGCGATTGTCCCGAATACAGAAGCGGTAGATGAACGCCTACAAATCCTTTCGGCTTGTGTAATTTCCTGGTTAATTGTTTGTAATACATCATCCATGCTTTGATTGTATTCTTCTTCGATTTTTGTCATTCTGATTTACATTCCCCATATACGAGTTCCTCTGTTGATAGCGACACCCATCCCACCGGGTAACACGCATCTTCATCAAACAATGAATATTCCTGCAGCACAGGTTCGTTTGTTTCAAATCCCATATTCAATGCGACATTAAGTTTTTCAAACCGATCACGGGAAATAGCGAACAAGAGATATTCACCGGATACGAGTTGGAACCAAACAGGTGACGTTTGAACATAACCGATACCGGAAGCCGGGAGATTGTTCTTCCAATCATAGACATTAGCCACCGCGAAATTATCGATTTCCGTGTACTTGGACCGGATTCCAAATTCTGCTTCCTCTACCAACTCCGCGATACGATCATAAAATTCTTGTTTCATGGTAAATTAATTTCCTTTGCTGTTTTATACAAATCAATAAGGGGGTTCCACGGGACTTCGTCCGCTATGATTGTTCCTTCAAAAACAAAATCCGATTCAAATTCTTGCGTGAATTGGTGTATGAATTGACGAATTTTTTCAAGATTCGCCGCGTAATGGTCAAGGAGTTTGGTGCGGTGTGTTGGGTCATTCGGATTGTATTTCATGGTCTAATACTTTCGATATAGTCTTTGGCATCTTTCAAACCGAATCCCGTTTCTATTCGCAACGTCTTGATAGCTGGAATGATTTTACCATCTTTGATATCCGCCATGATAGCGTTCATTGTCTGACCTGAAATCTTGGCTTTCATTCCGTTGTGGCGGATTTCTACCGTAGACGGATATACTGCGGTCTGTGGCTGGGAATGAGTAATCGGTTTCATCACAACCAATTCCTTCATCAAAATCCGGTCATGAAGGGCGAAGGCTCTTCCCTGAATTTCCGGATTGTTGGATGCTGTCCCCATCACCACATGACGGAGAATTTCTTGCAATTCTTTTGTGTCGTCTTGATCGCTCATATTGATTTTTGCTGATGAACCTCGTTTAGAACATCGTTGATGATGTTTTTCCAGAAATTAATGTCGCAATCATCCATGTATGTTTTCATATTGTATGTTACATACGAAGGATTTGTTGTAGATAAACTGATTGCATTTTTTGGTGGGCATCCTTCGATATCTTTTCCTTCCATATGAACACCAACCACGATCTTGTTCATACCTGGATTATAAGTTAACCAACTGTCACTCCAAAGACCACGGATAGACCCCTTTGTTTTGGGAAGCCCGATATACAAAACTGGGTGCATTTCCATTCCGGATGTTGGGTGAATTTTCACAATATCAGGAATCGCCCACTCGAACAGGATAGAGAACGTATTTGTACTATCCAATTGTCGTTGATCCTTATTTCGAAGAAGAGTTCGCATTGACCACTTATTATTTTGATTAGCAAGGTCGAACAAAGGAACGAGAACTTTCTGACCCAAACGAGCACACCAGCCGGGTGTGTTGGAGTCAAAGTATGGGTGTTTTTTTTCAACCCCACCAGGACCGGTATATTCAGATAAATTAATCATAGCTTATGCACAATCTCCAGAATATCCAATACTGTTTTTTTTATCATATTCGGATTAGTAACACACGCAACAAAATCTGGGTCTTTGGTGCCAATGGTTACATTATTACAATGTTCACTCCCTCCCTCTGTTCCGACTATCAGGTGTGTTACAAATTTTGTTTTGTGATCTACTATCAATTGAACGTAAATATAATTCCCAGGATATTCCGGAATATTCCATTTATAAAACTTCCCAGGACGATCTTCTACAATTTCCCATCCCTTTTCTTTTGTGAAGACAGGATCGAATATCTTTCGGAATTCTTCCCATGTGATTTTATTGAACATCTTCTTCGCCTTTGCTTCGGTCATATTCTTTCCATTCACCCACCATTCCTTATCACCGTCGGCATATTCGATGGCAGGAAGACCATTGTCGCGGTGGAGTTTTCCATTCACCCACCATTCCTTATCACCGTCGGCATATTCGACGGCAGGAAGACCACCATCACGGTGGTGTTGATCTTTCTCGTTGTAGTAGAAGGTGCTTCCGTATTGGTTTGTTTTCGTATTCATTTGGCACAACCAAGGGATTTAGTTCTCAAAACATGGGTGTGATAATTATCCAGTATCCGCAGAAGATCATCCACGATCATTTTAGGGTCACGAATCCGTGGATCGTCTTCGGATGTTACGCGTAACATCCGAAGACTATCGGCTGGAAGATTATGGTCCCTTTCCTTCCCCCCAAACCAATTCACACCATATACACAGAACGCCTTGTCCATCGAAGGACTAAAATTCACAAACAAATACGTGTCTAAAGCTGTTTCCGTCTCTGATTCCGGAATATTCCACCGTACAAACCACTCGTGATCCGACCACCCCTTGCTTTCGGCAAGGAAGGGCATCATTTTGAGACGAAATTGTTTTTGTTTGTCATTCATAATTTTTTATTGTGAAATTGGTCAAGTAGGGTTACGATGGCATTCTTAATTTCTTCTACGAAATGTGTCTGGCTGGATTTGGTTGCAATGCGAATTTTTCGGGAGCTCAAACATGCCCCGTCACTATCCATGATCCCAACATCAATTACCGAATATACGGTATAAACCCTTCCAGCGTTGTTCACGTGCGGAAATCGAAAATAAAGAGAAGTCACATCGTCGTTCGCTTCTGGAATATTCCAGAGAAGATAAACCGGAAACGGCTCACTACCAACGTCCCACACCTTCCATTCGGATTTTTTCGACTCGATAATTCCGGGGTAAAGCACATCATGATAATACTTTTTTGCCCATTCTTGAACAAGAGAAGATGTCATGTACTCTGTCGCTTTAAACACTGGGTGAGTGGTTTTCATGATTTAATTCCGTCGTTCGCAATATGCCAATTTAGAAGAAGACCATTCAATGCGTCCACTACCTTCTCCGGATGAAGAAATAAATCTGAAATAATGTGTTCGTCGTCTGGTGTTGTGAATTCGTATTTCCGCCGAACTTCGCGATGCATTAGGGTATCAATTCCATAACGAAATACGGTTGTTTGATTGTCTCTTGTATAGAATACAACAAACAGATATTCTTGTTCGCGAGAATCATCGGCTTCCGCTTCCGGGATGTTCCAACAATACAACAGGGTGCTGACCCCAATGTGTTTCCACCCCTTTTCTTTTTTGAGAATCGGTTGGAATATCCGATCAAAATTTTCCGGTGTCAATTCCATGAATTCATTATATCATTAGCATGAGGATTGTCAATAAAAATGTCGCATCACAGGCGAAATTTTTTTATGTTATGCAATCGCACGGCTCTCACTAAACATGATTGACATTCCGGTGCCATGTTTCCAGCAATTCATTCAATCCACGAACAACAATTTCCGGTCGGGTAAACATTTCTTCAATTTCCATTCTATGTTGGGGAAGTTTCCATTCATATTTGTGCGGCATCATCATCGAGGATTCGTATCCATAGCGAAATACCGCGCCCCCACGATCGAAAATAACAAACAAATAGTTGGATTGTGGGTAATCCGATTCCGGAATTTCCCAAATATACAAGTAATCGCTATATCTCGTCCAACCCTTCGATTCAAGGAAAAGAGGACCAAATACCCGGTGAAAGTTTTCGTGTGTCCATTCCATGTCTTCATGATATTTGATTTAACCGGTAGTGTCAATAGAAATAGCGGGTTCTGGGCAGAATTTTTTTGGCGGGAATTTTTTGAATGTGGATTATATTTTTTGGCGGCGGGATTTTTTTGAAATTGTTTTGGATTGTGAAGGATAGTCCGCGTAAAGCAGCCCGTCACCCCCTTCACTCCCCCCGATCATCATACACTGTTTTTTCACAATGGTTTACAGCAATTAATCATCATTCATCCTTCTTAATGAATTCATATCGATCTACATTATCCACGACCTTCTTGTAATGCATCTTACCATTGATCGCATCGATCTGACCATCGCGATAGCCCACATAATACATAAGAACCATAGACATTAATGTGAAGCCGACGACGATGGTCAGTGTTGCTTGAATCAAATCTAATTCACCCGCCGTCTCAGACGATATAAACACCAACAACCCCATAGCAGCCAACAGTAGTAGAATAGACATAATTATAATTAGCATGATTTAATTCCTTTTTTCTTCGTGGTGACTGTGTAATACCTTCATTACTGCCTTCTTCATTTCTTCCGGATTATTGACAAGTGTGGTGAATCGCGGATCGCTTGACTTTACACTAATACCTGTATTCCTAGCTGTGCGGTCACTTGCATTATTATTTGTATCGATGATTAAAGATTCTGCAATTAGCGGTGCGTTATCGAACTGGGTCATCATGATTAATTGTACGTAAAGATATGCACCAGTGGTGGATTCCGGGATCATCCATTTATAATACCATGAATCTGTTTCGTGGGTTCGCCAGCCCTTCTCTTTTGTGAAGACAGGATCGAATATCTTTCGGAATTCTTCCCATGTGATTTTATTGAACATCTTCTTCGCATCTGCTTCGGACATCTCCTTACCATTCACATACCATGCCTTATCACCGTCGGCACCTTCGACGGCAGGAAGACCATCTTCGCGGTGGAGTCGATTCTTCTCATTATAGTAGAAGATATCACCATTTGTATTTGTTTTTTTTTCGCATGATTAAACCGGTCGATCATGATACAATTTCAGGAATTCCAGGAAGATGGATTTTAACGTGTCCGGACTATCATTCACCATCTTCAAAAATTGCTCGATTGTGATCCGCAAGGATTTATTCTTCCGCGAATTATAATATTCACACGTCTCGGTCCCCCCTGTTCGGTTATCGACAAGGGGGATTACAATGTAATTGCCAGCCATCGACTGGATAAACAAAAATGCACCATTGGTTATATTTTCAGGAATATGCCACACCAAATAAGGATATAAATCGTCTGGTTTATTTACTCGATGCCAGCCATTTTCTTCTTTGAGAATGGGGGAAAGCAATTTCAGAAATTCGTCGGATGACAGTTGTTCTTTCATCGTCAATCTACATTATCGTCCACGGTCTTCCGGATGAATTCACCATTGACATAATAGTAATTCATTCTCGTCCGACTATGACTATCATAGCGGATTAATGCAGGACCGTCAAGTCTGTGCCGCTTTCCATGCTGATAATATTCCAATAATTCCCCATCATCGGAAATAACCGCAGGCTGATTTTCATCTTCCCTGTGCAACTTGCCATACAACCAATATTCGACCCGTGGCAATTCCCCGGATTTGCGGATCACGGCAGGAAGTTGTGGGAGTCCTTCCCGGTGTCTGCTTCCGAAGAACCAATATTCAAGGGAGCCGTCCGGATGAATTACGGCGGGAAGATTATCTTCCCTGTGCAGCTTTCCATGAAAATAAAAATACTGTGTGCCATCGGGTGTAATATAGGCAGGGGTATCATTAGTTTTAGAATGATAATCCCCGGTCGAATCATGACTTAAATGCTGTGGGGAAGGAGTCATATTATCAGACCTTCACAATCTTATATCCAAGGGGAAGAATTGCTGCATTGAGTGCGTCAATATCGATGGTCTTCGACGGCTTCGGCTTCGCGAACATCTTCTTCGCCTCTGCTTCGGTCATTTCAACACCATTCACATACCATGCCTTATATCCGTCGGCATATTCGACGGCAGGAAGACCACCTTCGCGGTGGAGTTTTCCATTCACCCGCCATTCCTTATATCCGTCGGCACCTTCGATGGCAGGAAGATCATCTTCGCGGTGGCGTTTTCCATCCACATACCATGCCTTATATCCGTTGGAATATTCGACGGCAGGAAGACCATTGTCGCGGTGGTATTGATCCTTCTCGTTATAGTAGGAGATGTTTCCGTTTTTGTCTGTCTTTTTGATTTCTGTTTTCATGATTTTCTCTTTTCCGTAGTTCGCAGGCTGAAAAATTCCCCATTTTAGAAGGGGGTCTTATATCCCTTGGCGTTTACATCGGTCACAACGGGATTCGCTTCGGTATCAACCGAAACGGGATCGACCGTTTCGACCGTGGAAACCTTCTTCCACAAGTCCTTGAAGGCTTCCCGGACATGGTCTTCAAAGCGGGAGGTGATCATATCGATTACCTTCAATTCGTTCTTGAAGATCGAATATCCTTCGGCAAATTTGACCAGTCGGCGGGTGGTGATCATATCATCGATAGCCTGTTCAAGATAGGCAGACCGGATGGTGGAGACCCAGGCGATCAAATTGCCCTTCAGATTATCGTTTTCAATTCCAAGGTCAACGAAAACCTTGTCGAGAATCTGCGTCTCAATTGCTGCATCGGGATAAGGCTGCTCCATCGTAACCGCGAAGCGTTCCAACATGGCTTCGTTCATCATGTTGGTTCCTGCAAACTTACCCGAATCGTCACCGCGTCCCTTCGTATTGCCGGTGGCGAAAATCTGAACACCGGGTGCTCGTTCAATCCAGGTGTTCGTCTTCTTGATAAACACACCCTTGCCTTCGAGCACCGGCTGAAGCGTCATCAATGCCGCCCCACCCAAATCGATTTCATCCAACAACAACATTGCGTTCGGGGTCTTCAAGGCTTCGACAACCGGACCGTCGACCCAGACCGTATCACCATCGATCAAACGGAACCCGCCGAGCAAATCGTCTTCTTCGGTTTCAGTAGTGATGTTCACACGAAACCAAGGACGTTTCAACTGTGCGGCAATTTGTTCGATCATGAAGGTCTTCCCGTTACCAGAAAGACCAGTCACGAAGACGGGGAAAAACAAACCAGACTTCGCGATTTTCAAAATATCGGCATGGTGCCCCCATTGCACATACAGCGGGTCAACCACAGGCGTCCGATTGATCGGATTCCCATGCATGTCCATCGTGGAATCGATGGTCTTCACACGAACGGGGTTCGCCGACGGGGAATAAAATTCCTTCTTGGCTTCCGCAATTCGTTCCCGACGAGGAGTCTTCACGACAAATTCCTTAGACTTCTTGAGCTTTTTCCCGGTCTTCGGGGAAGGGGCATTGCCCACATTTGTAGCTTGGAAGGGAACATGCAAATCGCCGTTCGGCTGCTTCACAGCACCCTTCGGGGGGCGACCACGACCCTTAACTTTGGTCGAAGAAATCTTACCGTTCGCATCGAAGAAAATCACATTTGCCATTTTCAGAACCTTTCCTGATTCCCGTAGTTCAAAAGTCAATCACTCAATCAACAATACCAGTATAGTCGAATTACCCCGATTGTCAAGCTATTTCACAAAAAAGATAAATCCTAACTGCCCTGGTTTAAGGTAGTTAGGATTTGATTGAAGAATTTTCATTTGTTTTTGGATTAAACCATCTTAGCCAGCTTTTCAGCAAAATGATTGAGTAATACCTTATTTACCTGCTTCTTCTTCATATTGTCGGTAAAAGCGTTCGACAATTGTTTGGTATTATGTACACCGTTGATATCAATGTATTTACGTGATTTATCCTTCAGAGTATTCGAAGCAATTCCGTAATATCCGTCCCAAACTTCATTGGACGCAAAGGCATAACCCTTCTTCTGGTCATATACTGGGTCAATTCCCCCTGCGTATTTACTGAACCCCATATGTCGCATACCGTTAAGGGCTTCATATTCAGATTTTCCGATGAAATATCCAAACAATTGAAGCTGTGGCACACGACTCTTTGCAATTTTGTGTGCGGCGATCTGCAACTGTAAGCAATCATACGAATCAGTAAAGCTTACTTCATACTTTGTTTTTTCATCAATCACGGTCTGATAATTATCACAACCGCCACCACCCTGTCCGTCCGTAATCCAAATCGAATTCAGAATATCGACTCCGGTATCCGCAATGATTTTTTCATAAATGCCGACAGAAGCAACGGCTGCGTCGACAAGTGGGGTGCCGCCCATACTATAACCAGAAGGGAATTTTTTTGTGATCCCAAGGTAAAGCAAATTACCCATTGCTTCACGACGTTTCACGCCCGTTTTCAATTTGGTGCTATTGTAGAGTTCCAACATGGCAAAACCGGCATCGGCGATAATCGCCCCGGCTCCGGAGCCGGAAAGCTTATCATAATTCGGTCGCGACGTGTTATAATGACATGATGTAAATCCATAGACATACATCGGGATTCCGGTCTTTTCCGCAAACAATGCCAAGGTGACCACCTGCCGAAGGGTGTCCCGGAGAATCGAAAGCATCGAAGAAGACCAGTCAACAATCAAAACCAATGCATGATTCTTTCCCGTGGGGGTGGTCATACGGCGAAGAAAAACATTCTCGCTGGTTTTATAATTCGCCAGCTTCCGCATGTTCAAACTGCCCGTGTTCGTCTTCTTAATTCGCTTACGAATATTAGCGGCAGCCATGCGATTAAATTGAGTTGCCATATAGGAAACGCCGGGGGTCATGTCCGCCATGATCTTATTGATTTGTGACAGAATATCTTCGGCGGACTTCGGCTGGCGACGTTTTCTATAATAACTCATATGGTTCCTTCTTTCCTGTTCGCGTTACATGAACCATTATCGGCTATTGTGGGGAAGCTGTCAAGGGATTTTAGCGAATTGTCCGAAAATAGTGAAGATTGTTGTAAGTCGTGTGGTTATCGCTTCTTATCCTTCACTCACCAGACGATAGCCGAAGTGCTTTGCTAATGTTCGGAGTGCATCGATTTCATCCGGGGTCTTCGGCTTCTCGAACATCTTCTTCGCATCTGCTTCGGACATCTCCTTACCATTCAC
>Ga0100403_1001127_pt1 | contig 24866 bp, 29 predicted proteins | sample CryGeymet201501t_FD_83663 | JGI IMG/M metagenome (GOLD analysis project Ga0100403, IMG submission 83663) | Groundwater microbial communities from Crystal Geyser aquifers in Utah, USA - Crystal Geyser metaG 2015-01t | ecosystem: Environmental > Aquatic > Deep subsurface > Groundwater | place... | reverse complement strand
TGCCCGCGTTACGGTTGCCCGCGTTACGGTTGCCCGCGTTACGGTTGCCCGCGTTACGGTTGCCCGCGTTACGGTTGCCCGCGTTACGGTTGCCCGTGTTAGCGTCTTTAGCCATCAGTCTCTCCCTTCAAAATCATAAAATTGCACTGAGTCACCGCACCGAACGGCTGTGCGTGATGCCTGCCTGTTTGCTTCTGCAACGGCCTCTTTGACGTCCGTCTCGGTTTGCGTATTGGATTACACCGCGCCCCATAAGAAAGGCATCCAACGCCTTCTGCATCTCGTCAAGGCTTGACTGCAATGCATCGTTAGAATCTTTCAGTCTTTTGGTAAGCTCATCCATAAATTCTCCTACAGCCTTGTTGAGCTATAGTATAGGCGTAAATAATTGTCATTATCGCGCTCATATTCATCTTCCTGCGCTTCTTCTTCTGCCTGTTCAATGCGCTGCTTTTCACCGCTGGCATAGTTAATGGCATCCTGCATGGCTTCGCATGGCGTGTCAAAGTCTCCGCCTTCTTCTGTGTCGTTAATATCTGACGGGTTTTTAAGCACCCATGACCAGCCAGCATCATACTCGGTTACATAAAACTGAAATTCCGAACCTAGAACGCCCTTATATATTACAGGCTGTACTGTGAAATCGTATTCTCCGTTGGCCATGTGCATTCCTTTCTTGTTGACTTATTGGTGATATGTATGGCACAGTTCAAAAGACAGCGCAATAGAAAAAACGTATAAAGATAGAACAAAATTATCATGCTTATAGAAAACAACGACTTAATCACGGCAAAAGAGCTGGCAGACCTCAAGGGGGTAACCCGAAAGACCGTTTACAAATGGTTAAGTGAGGGTATAGCACCAGCTCACAAGATGTACCTTGGTATGCACTTTTTTGAACGGGAAGCGGCTGTAGCGTTTAACGCGCCAACCAGAGGGAGAAAGAAAAGTGACTGATCAGGAACGAATTGAAGATTTAGAAGCCGAGATGAAAGAGGTCTTGAAGCGCCTGTATGATATTGAGCGCAGGCTTAACCGCCATGACCGAAAACTGGACAGCCACACAAAGCTACATAGGAACGAAGAGGCGTGACTGAGCCGCCAAAAACACCCCCTCCCATCACCTACTGCCCGCCAGCTTATGCTGATGGACTTGGCCAAAGATACACGGTGAAACCAACCAAGAAGCCAAAAAATGACAATCGTTAAAAAGCCGCTGCCCCCAAGGTGGACTAAAGAAACCACGCGCATCATGAGACACCTTCATGATAGCGGCAAAACTCCACAGCAAATCGCGTACACGCTTGGTTTTGTGGAGGCAACTGTCAGGACGCGTATGGCAAAGGAAGGTCTTGTTCCCAACAGCAAGCCCCTTGGTGGGCGTGGGCTGTATGAGAAACAGTACAGGATGGCAAAGGAAAAGCCAGACCCTCTAAGGCTAGCGAAATGGGCGTTTAACGCGGAGTTTGACCGCGAGAAGATGACCCTGCATGGAAACCCTATAAAGTTTCATGAGCTGATGAGGGAAACCAACAGGCGGCTGAAGGCGCTTGACATGGAACAGTGGAGCGTTGACCCGTCCTGCTTGGTTTAACCACAGCGGGTGGATTATTCATAAATCCAGCTTTTCCTGCTCCGCTTTTGCTACTGGCTCAATGAGCAAATCCGGCTGCTTGTAGGCTTCCTCAATACGGCGGCAGGCTATGTCGAAATATTCAGGTTCGCGCTCGATGCCTATGAATTTACGTCCCATCTTGGCGCAAGCAACGCCTGTAGTTCCGCTGCCAAGGTAGCAATCGAGTATGGTTAATTTTAAGTCAACGAAGCCCAAACACCATTCCATCAATTTAATCGGTTTTTGTGTAGGGTGCTGTCTCACATTAGCACCCTGCTCGCTATGACGTAGCGCACCCGCCCATAAATGCCTAAATCCTTTAGCGCATGTAATTGTGTTTGTATAAGCTATTTCCATTTCAGAAAATGTATCATTCCAGCCATTTTGACATTTTTTATCCCATACAAGAATCCCCGCAGATGAACCTAAAACATCCGATAGGTGATTAGCCCCCCATACTATCCATTCATCACAATGCATTTTAATTTCCCCCCATTGCTCCTTACTCATTCCTGTTTTATCCCAATCAGAGACACCGTAATCTTTTGGCGATACAACACCTGAGCCGCCTATAGTGCCTGAGCCGCCTATATTAATACCGTAAGGAGGGTCTATAACTGCAGCTAACCTCAATCCAAGCGTTGGCATAATATCCATGCAATCGCCAAGATATAATTCGCAATTACCTATTATTTTTGTCGGCTTCATAAAACTCATATGCTAGTTGTTTGACATAATCGGAATCCGCAAACCGCCCCTCAAGCATGGCGATAAAGCCAGCCTGAAGGGCGGATTTATGAAACCCCTCTATTAAAAAGGGATATCATCCCCTTCAACAACCTTATCTACTGGTTGTTTGGATTGTATGTCGCGCTTTACATATCCCTTAACCACATTCTTTGGCGTAGGGTATTCTGTTGTGCCGTCCTGCTTGCCAATGGTGAGCTTGCCCGTTTTGTTCAGGAAGTCTTCAGCCACAAGATTGCCGCTTTCATATACAGCAATCATATTGCTTGCGTCACAGGCATGGCGCAACTTACGCTCACCATAATTACTACCAAGCGCAATATAATCCGTAATGGTGCGCTGGCCGCCTTCATTGTCAAAAATATGCAGACCAAGCACGTACATATCATTGCCAGCCTTGCTTATCTTTTCTTCTGCTGAAAAAATCTCATAATCATAGATGCCGTCAGCAAGCAGCCCTTCTTCAGCAAGCTGTTCTTCGGATTTTGGTGTATAGCCCATAGTTATTCTCCTTTGATTTTAGATTTAAGATGGTTAATAACGCCTACTACCTTTTCCGCTTCCATTTCTGGCATCATATCAAGGTTGCTGGCTATCCACTTATCTTTAGTGGAATCTGTGAGCTTGATATTCTCAAGCAGTTTATGAACTTCCGCCACCTGTTCCGGCGTAGCTATAACAACGGGTTTAGCATCCGTTTCCATGATATCCTTGCCATAACGCTTGGCAAATTCTGCATAGTTCCATTCAAAGCTGGAGCCATCAGGAAATCCTGTCAGGCGGGTTTTCTTCACCAATGCCTTGCGGGTATCGCCCTGCTTTACAATCTGCAATAACAAATGCAGATCATGACCTAGCTTGTCCTGTGCGTCCGGCATTACGCCAACCTGCTCACCCTTCAGCCATTCAGATTTTTCATGCGTAACCAGTATTACATTCATATCCAGCTTTTCTACCCAGTACATAAGACGGGCAGACAGCTTAACCGCTGGCTTTTTAGACGCGCCAAAAGCATCTTTATCACCAAGGCGTTCGGCTTCTTTCACAATCTCTGAATTAAAGAGTTTTGACAGGCTGTCAATTACCAGCGTCTTGTATGGGTGTTTTTCAGTAGCCAAAGCCTTCACCTGTTCAATCACACCATCAAAGTTATCAGCGCCCTGTTCTAAACCAAGGTATACACCACCAGCCCTGTGCAGCTTCTCTATGTAATGCGGTAAATTCGCGCCACCCTCGCTGTCAATATAATAACACGCAGGAAAATCAAGCAGCCCCCACGTTTTACCAACGCCGTATTTACCCATCACGGCTATCTTTGGTTTGCTCGGTGCAGCTTCTTTTGGTTTAATCGCTTTAAGTTTGGACATATTGCCTCCTGTTGTTGTGGTTAAAATAAAAATAACCTAAATAAAATATCTTGCAATGTCTACAAATATTTTGTTACATATTATAAATATTTTACACAAAGGGGGCTACATGACACTTCACGAATGGCGCGAAAGTAAGGGCTGGTCTAAGACTCACCTTGCTAGGCTACTTACAAAAAAGCTAGGGTTTCAAATTACATCACAGAATATTTATAGCTGGGAGCATAGTTCTATGCCGGCGCATGATATTGGTGTGGCCATTGATGAGCTGGCAGAAAATCAAATTGAATGGGAAAGATAATGCGCGACAAAACAGAGTTTAAACTGCACCGCGCCATAATGTATTACCTCATGGGTGAAAACCCAGCTTTCCATCACTTGTTTGCTACCACTATATATCAAGGCCGCGATGCCAAAGACGGATTCTTTTTAAAGATGCTTGGGGTGCAGGCTGGAATGCCCGATATTGTAGCTTGGTATAAAGGCGGGTGTTCATTTATCGAGGTTAAAACCATTTCCGGCCGCCAGTCATCAGCACAAAAGAAAGTCCAAGGCCGTGTGCAGGCGCTTGGGTTTCCTTATGTTCTGGTGCGTTCCGTACAGGATGTACACGACCATTTACTAAAACAGGGATTAAGACCAATGCATAAACCAACAGAACCAGACCTGAGATCGGATGCCCAAAAGAAAAAGGATGCCTTTGACTTTTATAAAAGGTGCTAACCATGTCGGCAGTGTCCATAGAAGAGTTCAATAGCTGGTCTGAAGAGCAAAAACAGGCATACAGGGAGGCTGAAAACGCCCGTTTGGATGCCCTTTTACTAGAACAGGAGGCAGAGGATGCCGAGCTGGCTGGAAGCCCTTGGTTTGAAGCTCCTGTTAAAACCATCCCCGCTTTTACTTTTGGTGAGCTGCTAAAAGATAAAACCCCCATACCGCAGGATATCATCTATCCCCGCGTATTAACGCCAAGCGGAATGCTTGTTTTCGGGGGCGCCCCCAAAGTGGGTAAGTCGGATTTTCTGCTTTCTTGGCTGGCTCATATGGCCGCCGGATTGCCATTTATGGGTATGTACCCACCCCACCCCCTTAAAATATTCTACCTGCAAGCAGAAGTTCAGTATCACTATCTGAGGGAGCGTGTAAAAGCGATTGATATAAACCGTGACTGCCTCTCTATTGTTGAAGAGAATCTTATTATTACCCCGCAAATCAGGATGCTTCTGGATAAAGATGGCGTTGAAACTATTGGCAACACCATAAAACAGCACTTTGTTCCCGATATTATCGTAATCGACCCCATAGCTAATGTTTATGACCAAGAGTCTGAAAACGATAACGCCCAGATGATGACATTTCTTAGCCAGCGGGTTGAGGCTTTACGCGATTACGCAAAGCCAGAAACCAGCTTTATGCTTGTCCACCATACTAAAAAGATTGCCAAGGATGAGCTAATTAAAGACCCCTTCCAGATGTTTAGTGGGGCTAGCTCCATAAGGCGCTATTATACGACTGGTATGGTTATGTACAGGCCGGATGAAGATGTAAGTGAGTGTGTGCTTACTTCTGAATTGCGTAATGGCGCTAAACTTCCCAATATCCATGTGGACAAAATAGAAGGCCGCTGGTGCAAGGTACAGGAAACCCAAACACGTATAGGTGATGAAAGAAATCGGCGCGTAAATGTGCTTATCTCTGCCCTTGCTGAGTCTGATGAAAGACATACTATAAATAGCTTCTCAAATTTCATGGCTAATAAAAATGGCCTTGGCTCTTATAAATCTGTTTCAAGACTTCTTAACGAAATGGCAGCACAGGAAGATGGTGTTTGCCTGATTCGTGACCAGAATAACAAGATGGTTTTAAGGCTTCTTTAGTTGCACCGATAGGGCTTCTCTAAAATAAATATTCGCGTTAAAAGTTGGACACCGCATTGTTGGACAGTGTCCAACTTTTCATTTTGTCCAACTTTTATTGTTATTTATCATATATATAAAGTTGGACACGCCAAAAAGTTGGACAAAGCATAAATGTTTGATTTTTCTCTTGATTAGTTGGACACTTTGGGGTAAGCTCCCTCAGGAGCTTAACCCCTGAGGGGGTTAGCTGAGTGGGAGCTACTACATTTCCATGTGTACTGTAAGTTGAGTGAAAATACATGCCATATGCGCTGCACAAGCGCATTAGACTTATAGCCGTAGAGAGGCTTTTAATTGAGGCGCTTTACAAACAGGAAGAAAAGCAGTAAGGATTAATTACACAAGACCTACTTTGTTAGGGGCTGGTTTTCCCTCCTGTTTCCAGCCCCATTTTTTAGAGGTATTTATGGGCAAAAACGACGTTAACTATATCAAAGATTTGAATCTTGATAGTGCAAAGAAAAATGGCACACCGTTATTGCGTAAAATCATATCCGTTTTTGATGAACTTGATGGAGTAAAGAAAATATGGGGCCACGATAAAGAAAATATAGGGTTTGTTGTGACCCACAAGGGAAAGCAGTCACACGTTTCCATCTCACATTATGAAGAGCTGGCCTTTAGGCACAAAGAAGAGAAAGAACGTCATGGCTTATGGATGGAGCGGGCTAATAATGCAAGGACAGCATTATTAAAATAGACAATTAACAAAAAATACATGTATAATTAACAAATGGTTTTTATAAACTACTGAAAGTTAAGGAATGTCTTTAAGGGGAAAGAAAAGCAACAACCCAAATGGCCGCCCAAAGGGTAAGCCAAACAAGAAAACTAGAGAGTTTAAGGAGGCTATTAACAACTTTTTGGAGTATGCTGCCCCAAAAATGGTAGAATGGCTTAATGAAATAGATGACCCATCTAAAAGGCTGGATCATGTAGCAAAAATGGCCGAGTATGCGTTTCCTAAACTTGCAAGAACTGAAATGTCTGGTTCTGTTGAAAACACTCATAGGCTATCAAGTACTGACAAAGAGATATTAAAATCCCTTGACGTGAATGTCATAGATGATTGATATACCTGAAAGCCGCGCTATCGCAATAGCAACAGGGCTTTATCGCAATAGTTTCCCTGCCTTTGTTAGAAGGGTATTCCACACGGTTTCACCATCTCACAAGTATGTTCATGGTTGGCATATTGACGCTATTTGTGAATATTTAAACGCTTGTGAGAATGGGCAAATAAGCAATCTAGTAATCAATATACCACCTAGATGCATGAAAACTATTACCGTAAGTGTGGCTTGGTCTGCTTGGTTACTTGGTCATAATCCTTCGAGGCAAATCATTGGCGCATCATATTCGCAAAATTTAGCACTTAAAGATAACATCAATGTGCGCATGATTCTTGAGTCTGATTGGTATCGTGATTGTTTCCCAGACATTGAAATAGCAAGCGATCAAAACGAGAAAAGAAAGTTTACAACAACCGGAAGAGGTCACAGGATAGCTACGTCTGTTGGTGGCACGCTGACTGGTGAGGGTGGTGACTTTCTTATACTTGATGATCCGCTAAAGCCAGACGAAGCGTTGTCTGACACTATGAGAAACAAAACAAACGATTGGATTGATACTGTTTTTATGACACGTAAGAACGACCCTAAAACTGGCGTTGGTGTGCTTGTTATGCAAAGGCTACATGAGGAGGATGCATCCGGTCATTTAATAGAAAGAGGTTGGCAAAGCCTCAACTTGCCTGCTGAATTTGTTAGGCGAACAGTAGTTGCTATTAATAATAAGCGATGGGAGGCAAGCAAGGGCGATCTGCTTATGCCTGAGCGCCTTGGGCGCGATGAGCTTAGGCAAATACATATTGATGTTGGTGGCTATGGCTATGCAGCACAATATTTGCAGAACCCAGCGCCCGTTGGTGGTGGCCTGATTAAAAAGAATTGGATGCGATACTATCCAGAAAGACCTTTGGCATTTAATAAAATTATTCACAGCTGGGACACAGCAAGCAAAGAAGGCGTTTTAAATGATTATAGTGTTTGCACTGTATGGGGCGTAAAATCTGATGGTTACTATTTGCTTGATGTTATATGTCAGCGCATGGAGTTTCCTGATCTGAAACGCAAAGTACAAGAAATGGCAGAGCGTGATAAGCCTGATTGGATTTTGATTGAGGATAAGGCCAGCGGGCAAGCATTGCTGCAAGAGTTGCGACAATCCTCTATGTTGCCACTTATACCAATTATCCCAAAAAGCGACAAAGTGACACGATTGAGTATGGTATCTGTTGAGTTTGAAACAGGGAATGTGGTGCTGCCAGAGTACTCACATTGGCTAGATGATTATGTTAATCAGTTGATGCTGTTTCCCAATGCCAAGCATGACGATATGGTTGATAGTACAAGTCAGTTTCTTGCATGGGCAAAAGAGCGTAATATTAAGGGGGTTATTGGAGCAAGACCTATAACTCATGATTACATGGGGATGCCCACCTTTAACACAATGGTTGGCAGCAAGAATAGCCGGATACCACAACGTATAGCATAATATACATTGCAGATATGTAAAATTAGTGTTAAATAGGGATATATGATCGAGCCGCGCGATAAGAATAGCTATGATGCCAAAACCTACATTTACTGGAAAAACCAGATTGAGGCGGCATGTGATGACCGTGAGAAGTTCGACAATACTGGCAGGAAGATAGTCAGCCGCTATCGTGGCGATGACAGATTGCCAAGCGAACGCCGTTATAACATCATGTACTCTAACACGGACACACTCGAGCCGGTGGTTTATGCCAAGACCCCAAAGGCAGAGGTGCGGTCAAATGATTCCAAGGACATTGCTTCGCGTAATGGAGCGAAAATGATCGAGCTTGCTGTTGACTATTACGTTAACAATAGCTCCTTTGACCAGAAGGCGCGCAAGGCCATTAAGGACTTTCTTCTGCCGGGAATGGGGGTTATTCGCCCTAAATACAAGCCGCTCATGATTGAAAACGATGACCTTAGCGAAGTTGTCTATGAAGCCATAGATTTTGATTATGTATACTGGGAGGACTTTCTCTTTCCAGACGTTGCAGAATGGGAGTCTATGCCTTGGGTTGCCTTCCGCACCTATATGACATTTGACGAGGCTGCGGATATGTTTGGCGTAGATAAGGCCAACATGCTTAAATATGAGCCGCGCGCAACCAAGGATAATAAGTACAAGAAGAAAAACGACTCCGCGCTGATGATGTGCGAGGTGTGGGAAATTTGGGACAAACACAACCAAGAGCAGTTATTCTGGGCCTCAAGCATGACCAAGGCTCCTTTGGATATTCAGGATGACCCGCTTCAATTAGATGGGTTCTTTCCTGTCCCCAAGCCGCTGATGGCTATAGAAACCAGCGATACGGCTTTACCAGTGCCGTTTTATACCATGTACGAAGATCAGGCAATAGAGCTGGATATTATAAATAGCCGCATTTACCACATGCTTGACAACATGCGCCGACGCGGGTTTTATGATTCGGCCATTGATGATCTTGGCAACATTAACGACATGCAGGACGGTGATTTCTGGCCTGTTAAGAACTGGACGGACTTTACCTCTAAGGGCGGCTTAGCGGGTGTAATGCAGACCGAGGATATCACTGGTTACGCCAACATCCTTACGGTGCTTGAGCAGAGCAGGCAGCAAATACTAAACGATATATTCCAACTTATTGGCATTAGCGACATACGCCGCGCCCAGACTGACCCCAGAGAAACATTGGGGGCGCAGAAACTTAAATCCAGATATGGCACAATACGCATCAGCACCTACCAGAAGAAGGTTGCCGAGTACATGCGTGATTTGCTCAGAATAACTGGCAACATCATTGTTACCCAGTTTGACCCACAGGCTTTATCCATCGTCACCAACATGCCTCTTAAGACAGAGATGGAGACTGACGAGCAGGGACAGTCTACGGGCAAGGTTAAGCATGTCGGCGTTGAGGACTTGCTAAAGAACCTGCGGGAGCAGGAGCCAATCAGCATAACTGTTGATATCCAAACCGACTCGACAATACTTGATGATGATGAGGAAGAAAGGGCTGCGCTAACTGAGGCTATTACGGCTATGGCGCAGTATGTAGAGATTGCCCCGTCCTTATCGCAGGGCATTGGGCCGGAGGCAGCCGCAAAGGTCGGCATGGAGATTATTGAGCGGTTTAAACTTGGCCGTCATATTCAACAGGAAGTACAGGACCACTTAGATTTTATGCTGGCCAACCCGCCTGAGGCGAAGCCAAGACCAGAAGAGATATTAGCGCAGGCAGAGCTACAGCGTGAGGAAATGCGTTCACGTGTGGAGATGGAGAAGATGCGTATTGAGGCGCAGTTAGACTTGGCAAAGATACAGCTTCAGCAGCAGGAAAACATGCTTAAGGCGCGTGAAATAGGCGTGGATGCGGAGTTTAAGCGGGACAAGATTAACATTGAAGCGATTAATGCCGCCATTAAAGCCGATGCGACTAGGGCAGAGGCGAACAGCAAGGGCAATGAATTTGTAGGCGTCTAATGGTTTACAAGATTAACGGAAGGGAAGTAACCAAAGAAGAGTTCCAAGCATGGAAGCCTGCTGGATGGAAACCGCTTGAGCCGGGTGACAGGGTAACAGTCATGGGTGCCGAGGCTTTTAAGGAATTTATCAGCCCTATTGACGGCAAGGCAATAACCAGTAAGGCTGCCCTTCGTGACCACAATGTTAAGCATGACGTAGTACAAGTGGGCAATGATTACACCAAAAAGGGCAATCAAGGGCTGACAAGGGAAGAATCCATTAACAAGCAAAAGGGCAATGCAAATGATGACACAGGAATCTGAAGTAGTACAACCAAAGAGTACAACAATCAGGGAAGAATTGACGGCAGCTCTTGAGTCGGCATCGCAGCCGGATATGACTGAACCGGATGATGTTGAGGTTGTAACCGAGCAGGAAACCGAAACCGAAACCGAAATTGAGGAAACTGACGAGATTGCCCAAAAGGTAGAAGAAGAATACCCCCTTATACCAAAGGATATGTCTGAAGATGAGCGCGGCGTATTGCAGGCGCTTCTGGATTCAGAGGATGAGGATAAGCAGCTTGCAGCACAAATATTGATAGAGCGCTACAACAACCTGAAGAGGGGGTTTTATGCCAAGTCCAAGGAATTTGCTGAGAAAACCAAGGCAATGGATGATATCAATCAGGTATTTCAGCCCTTTGAGTCTATGATGCAGCAGAGCGGCATCAGCAAGGCGCAGTATATGCAGAACATGATTCAGTGGGAGCAGGCGCTGCACTCAAAGCCGGTTGATACAGTCCGCATGATTATGGAAAAATTTGGAGTAAAGCCAGAGCAGATCATGCCGGTTGATAAAGATTTTGACTTTGATCAAGAATACGGTAATAATGATAACAAAGAAATAACTCAGCTAAAATCTGAGTTACAAGAATTGCGTGGTCAAGTTGCCAACCAGCCCGTGCAGGCGCAGCTTCAGCAATTCGAGAATGCCACCGACCCTTCAACGGGTGAATTAAAGCACCCGTTGTTTAAGGAGGTAGCGCCCCTGATGGGTACACTCATTCAAACAGGCAAGGCCAAGACCCTAGAGGAAGCATATTCCAAGGCAATCAAGGTAGCCACCAACGAATCTAGTGAACCGGAACCAAATGCAGTTGATGTCGGAAAGCTGAAGCAGAAGATCGCTCAGGCTAGGAAAGCATCTAAAGCTGTTAATAACAAGGGTGGTTCCCGCGTTGACTACAGCAAGATGTCTATCCGAGAAGAGTTAGCTGCAAGGATGCAACAATCTTAACTCTAGAAGGATGACAAAATGACAGCTCCTAATCTGTCGGAGATTATCTCCACTACCCTTCGCAACCGTTCTGGTGAGTTTGCTGACAACGTAACAAGTAAAAATGCGTTGCTGGCCATGCTTGAAAAGAAGGGTGCGATTAATCGTCTGGCCGGTGGCCGCACGATTGTAAAAGAGCTTGATTATGCCGAAAACGGCACATTCAAGTACTACTCTGGCTATGAAACCCTTGACGTATCTGCCTCGGAAGTTCTTTCCGCTGCTGAATACAACTGGCGTCAGGCCGCTGTAGCAGTAACCATCTCTGGCCTTGAAATGCGCCAGAACGCTGGTAGCTTCGGTGTTGTGAATCTGCTCGATGCGCGTATCAAGAACGCGATGCGTACCATGAGCAACAAGATCTCCGAAGGTATCTACTCTGATGGTACAGGCACCAGTGGAAAGCAGATTGATGGTTTGAAGGCTATTGTTGCCGACAGCCCGTCAACCGGCATTGTTGGTGGCATTAACGCTGCCAACTTCAGCTTCTGGCGTAACTATGCCAACTCTGCCGCCACCAGCGCAGGCAACATACTGAGCCGCATGAATACTGCATATAACAGTATCACTCGTGGCGCTGATCAGCCTGACATCATTGTGGCAGACACCACTTTCTTCGGTCATTTCGAGGACTCGTTGCAGGCCAATCAGCGCTTCACCGATTCCAAGATGGCTGAGGCTGGTTTCATCACGTACCGCTATAAGGGTTCGGATGTGGTTCTTGACGATGCCGTTGGCATCTCCACTACCCACAGCCGCATGTACCTTCTGAATACCGATTACCTGTTTTCCGATGTTCATCAGGATGCGTATTTTACGCCTCTCGAAGGTATGCGCCCCGTTAACCAAGACGCTATGGTATTCCCGATTATCTTCCAAGGCAATTTGACTTGCAGTAATCGTGAACTCCAAGCCGTCCTTACAGTGTAAGAAAGGAAAGACTATGCCACACGCTACTTCTGGTCTGATTGGTGCAGACTTTTCCAAGGTTTACGATACCGCCGAATTTGAATTAGGCACCACCGTTCTTGCGACTAATGGTCAGGAATGGATGTTTGTCGAAGCAAACGGCGCAATTACGCAGTACGACACGATTGCTATTGACGAGGATAACCTTGCGGTTGCTATCACAGCAACGCTTGCTAACGATGGCCATACTATTGGCTTTTCGCAGCTCGCGCTGGCTGATGGTGAATTCGCTTGGGTTCCCCTTCGTGCAAATGGCAACATTAATATCCGTGTTGCTGCAAGCTGTGCAAAAGACGTACAGCTCTACACTACCGCTACGGCGGGCGTTCTGGATGATACGGCCACCTCTACGGCAGTCCTCATTCGTGGCGTCACGCTTGTCACGCTTAACGCTACCGCGTCTCTCAACACTGTTGAGGCACGCGCAACGTATCCGAGTGGGACGGCAACTCCTTAATCCTAAACTGCGGGGGGCTTCGGCTCCCCGCTTCCTTTTTTATGATATTAGTAACGGGCATTACTTCTGGACTTGGCAAATACCTCCACAACCGCCTCGGCTGTGACGGCTGGAAGCGTGGCGACTCTATACCAAAAAAGCATTATTCAAACATCATCCATTGCGCGCACAGCAAGCATCCCCATGAAAATGACGACATGCTCCGCAGCCTATTTTCCATACCATGCGACAAGTTCACCTATATTTCATCGCTGGATGTTTATAACGCTTTCCATCTTGGGCATACGGGTTATGCTATGACAAAGTTGCGTTGTGAGCAGTTTGTCCGTCAGTCGTATGGCAAACACTTGATATTAAGGCTTGGCGGCCTGATTGGAAGGGATGCCAGACCAAATACATTGACAAGGGCTATCAGCGGAAATAAGGTTACGGTAACGCCTGACAGCACTTTTGGTTATATCCAGCATGAATCAGTAGTGGGGTATCTATCTGGGGAGGGCACGGTTAATGTTTCTGGCAATGCAATGGTAATAAGGGACATATTGGAAGAGCTTGGGATTGCAGCCCCCGAATATGGGGAGTTTCCTTATCATACTCCTTATGTGCAGCCTACCCACGATACGTTAGAAGAAATAAGGGAGTTTATTCGTGATTCTATTGCCGACCAAGGGTAGGCGTTCCAGCCTAGAGCGCTATATAGATTCCTGCCGTGAATGCGGTGTCACGGAACCTCACGTAATCATTATAGAGACTGACGATAACAGCTACAACGGCATAGAGCTGCCGTTTGGATGGAGGCTAAGGGTATATGAGGGTGGCAAGGGAGCATGTTCTCATTACAACAAGGTGTTTGAAGAGTTCCCTAATGAAGAATACTATGGATTTATGGCGGATGATGTCGTGCCAGAAACGTATCAATGGGACAGAGAGTTAATAGATGCGTGCCTGCCTGATAAAGTAGCATATGGTGATGATGGCATAGACCATACATCACATTGCCCTGATAGGTATTTTCCTACACATTGCTTTATTGGCGGCGATTTGGCCAGAAAATGGGGGTTTGTAGTTCCTTTGGGCGCAGATCATCAAGGTGCAGATCAATGGTGGTATGAGGCGGGTGAGCAGATTGTTTTGCCACACGTTAAGCTGACGCACCATCATTACAGCGTTGGTAAATCATCTATGGATAAGACCTATCAGGACAGACCAAGTGGCGCAGAAGAAAAGCTAAAATATCTCGCATTTAGAGACAAGTATAAACATTTACTCGTTCCAAAACTAAACGTTGTGTGCGTAAAATGGGGAACAAAATACGGTGCTGAATATGTCAATAATTTGGCAGCAATGGTTGCCCGCAACCTTTCGGTGGCACATAAATTTATATGCTATACTGATGACGCGACAGGCCTGGTTCTCGGCGTGGTGGTTAAGGGGCTTCCGGGCAATGTAACCGGATGGTGGAACAAACTTTACCCGTTCCTTAACGAAAAGGACAGGTGCCTTTATATTGACTTGGATACGGTTATCACCGGAAATCTTGATAAGATGGCCGCCTATAGCGGACCATTTGCTTGCTTGCGGGATTTCCTGCGTACAGATGGCTTAGGTTCAGGCGTGATGATGTGGAATGGCGACCATTCCGATATATGGTTTAAGTGGCTTCAGGCGGGCAAGCCTGAGAAAATATCGGGTAGCGATACGATAGGCGATCAGGCATGGATTGAGCGTATGCGCCCAAAGGCAGATAGGATTCAAGACATGCACGCGGTTTATAGCTATAAACTACATTGTCGTGGATGGCCTCCTGCCGGTGCAAAAATGGTATGTTTTCACGGGAAGCCGCGCCCGCACGAGGTAACAAGGGGGTGGGTGGGGCTGTTCTGGAATGCCTCAGCGGTTGCAGAACCAGTATTTGATCCGAGCTTGCAATCCGTAAATACCAAAGACGCCGAACTGATTAAAAACACCATGCACAATCTAGGACTTGGCCTAAAAGAGATAAAGAACAGCAAGGACAGGGAAAGCGCGGCGGTTATTGTTGGCGGTGCGCCATCGCTTGAGCAAACCTATAAAGAGATACCCGGCTTGGGGGATGTATTTGCCCTTAACAACACCGCAAAGTGGCTTATGGATAGGAATATAACGCCACAATATCAGGTCATAATGGATGCACGCGAGGAGAATGCAGCGTTTGTTGACAGACCTAATAAGCGGACAACCTATCTTATGGCATCATGCGTACATCCAAAGGTTACTGAAAACCTGAAAAACTATGACACATGGTTATGGCACCCCGATATGTCCGGCCTTACAGATCATTTGTTAAATGATTCTTTTCTTGTGGGGGGTGGCACAACGGTGCTTCTAACCACAATTACGCTGTCCTATGCTATAGGTTACAGGAAGTTTCACATATTCGGCGCTGACAGTTCGGTGCTTGCGGACAGGCACCATGCCTATGAACAGACCCTAAACGACGGCAAGGAACAGGTAGGGGTTATCGTGCGCGGGCGTAAGTTTATGTCTGAGTGGTGGATGATAAAGCAGGTCAAGCAGATGCAGGATTTACTTACACGGTTGCCGGATGCGGAGGTCTATTTCTATGGCGATGGGTTAATGCAGTGGGTAATGAATGAACGTTAGCAAGGAGCTTTTAAGAAACAATATCCTCTCTGCCAGCAGGCTTAATATACCTTGGCTTTGCGAGGATATGTGCATATTTAAGGGCAAGGTGGCAATTGTGGGGGGCGCGCCAAGTATAGCCAACTATCTGGATGATCTGCGCGGGTTTGATGGCATGATATTGGCCACCAATGGCGCGCATGAATATCTACTTGATAATGGCATTATGCCAGACATCTTTTTCCAGCTAGACGCGCGAATATGCAATGATTTTGTAAAGACCAGAATGGCCGATTGCGTGTACATGATGGCATCGCAGTGCCACCCAAAAAGCATAGAGAGGTGTCAACCTGACAGTATTGTGCATGTGGAAATAGGGGATTTCCCATATAAAAGCGTTAACAATATAGCCAAGCGTCAGAAGATTGATAACTTTCTATACATATCAGGCAAGGGAACTGTGGGCATGACCTCGATACCGCTTGCATATACCTTGGGCTTTGATGATTTATACCTTTATGGCATGGACAGCAGCATAGGCGAGGCACATCACGCCTATGAGCAGTAACAAAATGACAATGATAGAACAATAGTTTATTCTCTTGGTGAGCAGAAGTTCATAACGACGCCGGAGATGCTTAACCAAATGTATAACTTTGAGCGCATCCTGCCCCTGCTTGGTGATTGCAGGGTTCATTTGCGTTCTGATGGACTAATTAAGGCATACTACAACATAGAAAGGGCAAACAATGAGTCTTAAAGATGAGGCAGCACGTATCTGCCGTGAATTAGAGAACCCTTCGGGGTCTGGTTATGTGGTCATATTTAAAGATTTACCTTGGTATAACCCGGATACCAAGAAAACCGAGATGCGCTGCTACATTGAGAAGCATATAGACCGCTTGTCAAAACCCATTAATATTGCCCGTCAGGAGCATTTTGACCAGTACCAAAAACAATATCAAGCATATCTGAACATGCGCCGTGAGCGCGCAGCAGGCCGCTCCCTGCAATTGCTTCCAGATATTAGCCCGGCTGATATTGAGAATTGTGAATTGCATGGTATCTACACTATAGAAAAGTTGGCTGAAGCTCCAGATAGTGCTATTATGCTGATTAGCGACAAGACGCTGCGCTCCAAGGCTGTTTCCTTTCTTAAAGGGGAGTCCGAGAAAGATTTAGAGATTGAAAGGCTAAAAAAACAGTTAGAGGAATTGAGGCATGACGGTTCTAACAATGATACAGGACATAGCGGACGAAACGCAACTGTTCGAGGTTCCAACAAGCGTAATAAGCAACAGCAACAAGGAAGCACGCCAAGCGCTCAGCTTTCTGAAAACAGTTAGCGAGGAGATTCTTCGTCAACATGACTGGGAGGCCCAGACAAGGGAGCAGACATTTACAACGGATGGCTCTGGCTCATACGCTTTCAGCACCATTATAACCGGTGGCGATTACAAGCGCCCAAAGACAGAAACAGAGTGGGACAGGACAAACCAGAAGAAGGTTGTTATTGTGACCGCTTCGCAATGGCAGGAGCTGAAAAGCGGCATTATCAGCGACACCGGTATTTTCCGTTATGGCAGGGCGCGCGGCGGAAACCTTCTTTTAACGCCAGATGCCTCCGGTGATACGCTTGTTCTTGAGTATATATCCAGCTATTACGCAAAATCCAGCGGCGGCACGCGCAAAGCCACCTATACTGCTGATGACGATACCAGTTATTTTAATGAAGATTTATTAAAACTCGGCCTCAAATACTACCTAAAGTCTGAATATGGCCTTCCAACTGAGGAGGATGCACTGCGTTATTATGACGCTATGGATGAGCTTATAGCTCAGGAGAAACCGGCAAAGGTTATACGTTCTGGCCCGCGCACATCTAGGTTTGTAATCAATATACCAGACAGCGGGATAGGTCAATAATGGCGAGGCCGGTCCAGAGAGTTCCAAGAAGATCAAAGGCGCAATTCGCAAGGCGCACATCGAAAGTAGTGGACATACCGGCTCCTGCGGGTGGAAAGAATAGCCGTGACTCTCTTGGCTTGATGCCCATCACGGACGCCGTAGAGTTGGTTAACTGGCTGCCTACGTCTGCTGGCTTGCGTAGTCGCAGAGGCTCAACACCACAGACATCATATGACACACAGGTAGAAACCTGTATATCTTATGTAAGCGGCTCAACAAAAACGCTCATTACAGCCGAGGGTGGGGAGCTTTTCACGGATGACGGAGCCGGTACTGCGGCAAGTTTAGGTAGTGGATTTTCTAATGACCGATGGTTTGCGGCAAAGATTGCGGCTAACATGGTATTGGTTAACGGTGCTGATGCACCCCGTAATTTTGATGGCTCAAGCCTAAGCGCTCCATCTATTAGTGGTGATCTTGCGACCTATGGCGAAGAAAACATTGACGGTATCAAGCTGCACAGAAATCGTCTTTATATGTGGAATTCAGGATATGGTAACTTTTTTTATGGCGGGGTTAACGCTGTATCCGGCGCATTTGCCGAATTTAATCTGAACCGGGTGAGTGACACAGGCGGCAACATACTTGAAGTCAGAACCATATCAAGGGATGCTGGCAATGGACCGGATGATTATGCGGCTTTCATACTAGATACCGGGGAAATAATCATATATCAAGGGTCTGACCCCGGTGACGCCACCAATTGGTCGCTTGTGGGTAAATATATGGCACCACCACTCATAGCAAAGGGCTGCGCCCATGAGTTTGGGGGTGATGTTCTCATTCTGACGCGCGTTGATCTGCTTAAGCTATCAGACGTAATAAGATACAGCTCGGAGGCCGGAGGCTTTAATATAGCCCCATCAAAACTTACTGGTGATATTAAAAGCGATTATACCACTTACGGCACAAACTATGGTTGGCAAGTAACCACGCACCCCTCTGGCGGCTGGATAGTAATTAATGTGCCAGAGGTTTCTGGTTCTGATTATCATCAATACATTGTTGATACAGTAACGGGTGGGTATACTAAGTTTACCGGGTGGGATGCCTCGCAGTTTGTATCTCATAATGGCAATCTTTATTTTGGCGGTGCAACTGATCTATGGCAGGCTGACACAGGCAGAGATGATAACGGTGCTGACATTGAGTTGATAGCACAGCCTGCCTTTAATAACTTAGGAATATCAAATAAGAAAAAGGTAAGCAATGCGCGCCTGTATGTTGAAAGTGAGGGGAGTATTAATGCTGACATGCAGATTGCCTACGATTATGGCGCACCAGCATTTCAGGGTACGCAGTCAAGCCAGACGGACGGCGCAGAATGGGATGCGGCAGAATGGGACACAGCGGAATGGGCTGGCGTAAGCTCACGATTGATTAATTTCGTGACTTCTGGAGTGGGTCTGTATGTATCAATTCAGCTTAAGGCCAGCTTAAATGGTCAGGAATTGATTTGGTATCAGACCACGTATAATTTTGATGTTGCAGCGGCTTATTAGAGACGACATAAGGGCTGGAGCATTCCTCAACAGGAGGATAAGGTGCCCTACTGACTACAAGCAGGAGGAGTGCTACTATATGGGAGACCCCATCATATTAGCCTTTAGTTTTCATGACCGCAGGAAGATGTCTCATGGGTGGTTAGCTGATTTTTCTATAGCGACTGGAGATAATTTCACATTTTCTAAGCGTGTTTTCAGGGAAGTGCTTGCGCTTTTCTTCGAGAATAAGTATTATAACAATAATATAAGGCTTCAAGCCCTCATTTCTCCAGAAAATGAGCAAGCTCTCCGCCTTGCACGACTCGCGGGTTTCACTAAAGAAGGCCGATTACGTCAAGTTGCAAGTGACGGCGACAGAATCCTGTTTTCAATGTTAAAAACAGAATTTGAGCGGATTTATGGGCGGAATATTCAGCAAACCTAAAGTACCGGCAGCACCAGACCCAGCAGCTACAGCGCAGGCGCAGGCAGAGGCCAATCGTGTCACTCAATTTACACCGAGCGGCAATCTGCTTTACGGCACGGTTGGCGCAGGCGGTCAGTTTGTCCCAGCTAATGGTACGGGGCAGACTGCGTTACAGGTGCAGGAAACCCCATTTCAGGAATCCCTACGGGGTCTTGGTGAGAGTGAGATATTAAACCTTGCACAGCAGTTACAGGGAACCACACTTGGCGACGTCCGTACCGCCTCCAGCATTGAGGGGATGAGTCTTCCCGGACTACAGACAGATTTTGCAACCGAGACGCAGCGCCTTGAGGATTCCACATTTCAGGCAGCAACACAAAGATTACAGCCTCAGTTTGACAGGCAGAGGGCGCAGCTAGAGCAGCGCCTTGCCGATCAGGGGCTACCTATCGGTTCAGATGCCTATGAGCAGGAACTTAGCCGCATGGAAGAATCACAGAATGAACAGCTATCCCGTCTTTCGCTTGATGCCGTTGCCCAAGGCAGAGCGGAGCAGGATAGGCTTGCGCGCCTAAGCGCAGCCTTAAGGGGTCAGGCTCTTAACGAGCAATTCGGCCTCAGCTCGCTTGAGCAGCAAGCAAGACAGCAGAGCTTTGGAGAGCTTGGCTCCCTTTTGGGCTTTAATACGCCGTTTTCACAGCAAAGCACACCATTCATCGATGTTGCTGGCATTGCCCAGAGTGGGTATCAAGGGCAGCTTGCACAGTCACAGGCACAGCAACAGGCGGCGCAGCAGCAGGCATCCAATATTGCAGGAGTGGGTCAATTAGCGGCTTTTGCCTTTTCCGACATAAGGCTTAAGGAAAACGTTAAATTAGTTAAATCAGGCGCTGGCTACAATCTTTATGAATTTAACTATATTGGCGACTCGCAGCGTTATCGCGGGGTAATGGCGCACGAAATTGAATCCATTTTACCAGAAGCTGTGACAGAAATTGACGGTTACAAGGCCGTTAACTATGCAATGCTTGGGGAAAAGATGGAGGCCGTATGCCAATAGGTTCCCAGTATGTAGGGCAGGCATTTCAGGGCGCTGGTATGCCTCAATTTACGCAGCAGCAGGGCGGCATGGGTGGGCTGCTTGGATTAACGCAGCCGCAATTTAATTTTGGCGGTGGCGGATTAGAGCAGGGTTTTTTAGGTCGTGCTATCGGGCGTGGTTTTGGCTCATTGTTTGGCAATGCCTCTGGGCAGGTTGATCTGGGTGGCGGTAATTTCTTCAAGTCTGGTCAAGGCTTCACACAAAGGGCGCAAGGCCCTGCATTTCAGGGGCAATTCCCTACAGCGCAGGGGTTTGATTTTGGCAACTTCTTAGGTTCATTGTTTGGTTAATATGGTTGATTTAAATCTTATAAACGCTCTCCAGCAGGGCAATCAGGCTCCAAACTTCAGGGAGGCGGCAAGGCAGAAGCAGATAGCCAATATGCTGCTTGGCAGTGCGGCAAAGACAAACAGCCCGCTTATTGCTGCTTTAACTGGGTTCTTTGGTACTCAGGCGGGCATGAATGCAGCAGAGCAAACGGGCGCATTGCAGCAGCAGTTATTTGAATCTGAACAAGCTAGAAAAGCCCGTGAGGAGGAAAGGGCAAATAAAAAGTTAGCCCTTACGGAAAAGGAATTAGGGTTTAATAGAGATATAGCACTTAAGCAGTTAGCTCAAAAGGATAAAGAGCTTGGATTAACGGCAGGCAAGATTAATGCTGAAATCAACAAACTAAACCGCGAAGCAGCATCGCTTGGAGCTTTAGACCCTGAAAAGAAGCTGAAGTTTGAGAATGACTTGCGCGATGACTATCTTAAACAGTCTGATGACTTCACAAAGCAGCGCGATGCTTATGGCCGCATTCAGGCGTCTGCCTCTGAACCTAGCGCAGCTGGCGATTTGGCGCTTATCTTTAACTATATGAAGATTCTTGACCCCGGAAGCACTGTGAGGGAGGGTGAGTTTGCTAACGCCCAAAATGCTGGTGGTATACCTGACAGGATACGCGCAACATTTAACAAAATCCAAAGAGGTGAGCGCTTATCTCAGGCACAAAGGGATGACTTCCTCAAGCAGTCCGGTCTTATATATGAGAAGTCTGCCCAGCAGCAAAATAAAACCCGCGATATATTCTCAACATTGGCGCAGAAGGCTGGTGTCGACCCATCTACTGTTGCCATTGACCTTGGGGTTGTCGGGGCGCAAAAACGCGAGTTCTCCACAGTTGAAGAAGCCGAGAAAGCCAACCTTCCTAAGGGAACAGAGATTGTTATTAACGGACGCAGGGCAATTGTAGAGTAATGGCAATACGCTTTATAGATGAACCAAAGGGCAATATTAAGTTTGTTGATGCACCAACTGAAATCAGCACACCTCAAGCAGCACTGGAAGCGGCCACAAGAGGTGGCTCTGTTGGCATGTCTGATGTGTTAATCCCGGCTATTGGCGCTGGCATGGCTAAAATGTTCGGCGGTGACGCTACCAAAGATATGAGCTTTGAAGAATTGTTTACCCAAGCCCAAGGCGATGTATCAGGGCGCAGGCAGCAGTTTTCAGAACAAAACCCTATTATGGCTCCTGCGCTGGAAATAGGTGCGTCTATACCAACGGGGGGCGCTTTAATGAAGGGCGCACAGGCCGCTGGCCTTGGCGCTAAGGCAGCTCTATCAGGAACAGCAGCCGTAGAGGGGTTCGGCCTTGCCGAGGGTGATGTGCAGCAAAAAGCAGAGCAAGCCGCACTAAGCGCAGTAATGGCTCCGGCAGTTGCCAAGGTATTTGAGAAGGCTGCTCCGGCGACAATCAGAGCCGTGCGTAAATTTTCGGAGGGCGTGACAAACCCAGTTAAGACAATTCTAGGCGGCACATTCAATGCCAATCCTATCGCTGCACGCGAATTTATGCGCGAGGGCGTTCCAATATCTACCCTTGCCATATCAGATAATCCGACAATCGGGCGCATGGGAAGCATCCTAAGGGGAACCTTTGGTTCCACCAATGTGATTGAGCGCAATACAAACCAGACGTTAGAGGCGCTTACCAAAAGGATTAACGAAAAGGCGTTTTCTGCGGGGCGTGAGATAACCTCGCAAGAAGCCGGGTCCACCATCCAAAAGGGCATCCAAAACTATGTTGACCGTTTTCAAAGCGTATCATCAAAACTCTATGGTAGGGTCGGTAAGTTTATTGGCGATTCTGATGTGTCTGCACTAAATAACATCAGGCGCTTTGTGAATACCGAGGTGCAGAACCTACAGCAGACCCCAAACCTCCAAAGCAAGATACTAAAGAATAAAGCAATGGTTGAGGCGATTAACGCAATGGAGGATGCTGGACAGAGCGGCCTTCCTTATTCTGCCCTGCGCCGATACCGTACCGAAGTAGGCTCATTGATAAAACAGAGTGTCATCTCAGGCGAAGATAACGCCCTTGCAAAACGGGTCTATGCCGCACTCACGGACGACATGCAGGACTTGGCAAAGTCCAAAGGACCGCAGGCCCTAAGGGCGTTTAATAACGCTAATGCATTTTACAAGGCTGGCTTAGAGAACATAGAAAAGCGCCTAGGTAAATATATCGGGACAAATGCAGACCCCGGACAGCTTCTTAATTCTGTACGTGCATCTACTAAGAACAGCGATTTTAAGCTGAAGGCCATCATGAAAGCCATGCCGCAGGATGACAGGCCTATAATACGAGATGCTATTCTACAAAAAATCGGTGTGAATAGTCAGGGAGATTTTTCCACTGCTCTTTTCTTCAGGGACTATAACAACATAAGCAAAGAAGCAAAGTCTGTTTTATTTGGCAATACGGATGCCGGTTTTAGGCAATCCCTAGACCGCCTAGCAAATATCAGCAAGCGCCTTACCGATTTAGGTCGCTTTGCCAATACCAGCAGGACGGCGGATAATCTGGGAAATATAGGGCTTTTGGCCATAGGTGCCATTGAGCCGACAACGGCGATACAGGCGGGTGTCAGTGCGAATCTTGGCGCAAGGCTTTTGACCAATAGGGGTTTTGCGAAAGTATTGGCAAGGCACGCGCAGAAACCTATAACACAAAATGCAATGTCGCGCCTTATGTCTGACTTGGAAAGATTGGCGATTTCCAATCCGGCGTTCGAGAACGACATTGCCGCATATATTGGTTTAATTGGTGCAAATTCTGCTGCTTTGGCTGGGGGTGAATAATGATTATATTATCTATAGTATTTGTAATAGTGGCATTTTGCTGGATTGAGGGAGCTGCATAATGGCTGGCTGGAATGGAAGCGGCACATTTACCCGCACATATAACTGGACTGACGATAAGACCAATGGCATAAAAATCACGTCTGTCCGACACGATCAGAATGATACAGATTTTGTTAATGGCATTAATGCGTGTCTAACTAAAGACGGGCAAAATTCGCCTACTGCCAATCTTCCTATGGCAACCTATCGCCATACAGGAGTTGGTGAGGCGACTGCTCGTACTGATTACGCCAGATTTTCACAAGTTCAGGACGGTAAGGCCAATTGGGTTGACGGCGGCGGCACAGCAGACGCTATCACGGCAACGTATGCCATACCTGTTACGGCTTTGGTGGATGGTCAGGAGTTCTTTGTCAGGGCAACTGCTGCAAACGCGACCACAACCCCTACGTTCAATCCTAGCGCATTGGGTGCGCTTACCATAACAAAGAATGGTGGCTCTGCACTGGCTGTTGGTGATATTGCAGGCGACGGGTATGAAATGCATATCCGCTATCGCCTAGCTGATACTCAATATGAATTGTTGAATCCAGCCACGCCTTCTCTAACCGCACCATTCTCTGACGCAACAGCTATTGTAAAAGGTTCCGCTGATGCAACTAAACTGGCAAGATTTGAAGTTGACGGCCTAACCACAGCTACAACTCGTGTATTAACTGTACCAGATAAAGACATTACTATTGCTGGTACGGATGACATCAAAGTCCCAACCCGTCAGATATTAACATCTGGCACGGCTGCTACTTACACAACGGCAACAGGCGCACGCAAAATCATTGTCAAAATGCGGGCTGGCGATGGCGGCGGCGGCGGCACAGGGTCATCAGGAGCAGGCGCGGGTGGTAATGGCGGCAACTCCATCTTTAATTCCGTTGAGGCTGATGGCGGAACGGGCGGCAGTGCATCTAACGGTACAGCCGGTGGGGCAGGTGGTGCGGGTGGTTCATCCGGCACAGGTACGGCAACGCTAAGAATTAATGGCACAGATGGCTGTCGCGGCCTTGTAGTCAATACATCTTATGCACCAGCAGCAGAAGGTCAGGGCGGGGTAAACCCGCTTGGTGGCAAGGGCGGCAAGGGTGGAGTATCTAACGGTACTGGAATAGGAAATGGCG
>Ga0100403_1001125_pt1 | contig 24920 bp, 22 predicted proteins | sample CryGeymet201501t_FD_83663 | JGI IMG/M metagenome (GOLD analysis project Ga0100403, IMG submission 83663) | Groundwater microbial communities from Crystal Geyser aquifers in Utah, USA - Crystal Geyser metaG 2015-01t | ecosystem: Environmental > Aquatic > Deep subsurface > Groundwater | place... | reverse complement strand
GTGGGGTGAATCGCCGGGCGGTGGTGGCGGCAGTGGGGCGAATGCCTTTGAGTGGTCAACCGTGTTGGTGGCGCCAAGCACTGACCCCATTTTCGGCGCAAACCCCCTTGCACATCCCGACAATTTATTCGACACCATCGCGACCGCTATTGTGCGCGCGAATGCCATTGTAGCAGCCGGAGGCGCGTCCGTCCGTGTGTTGATTCTCTTGCGACCGGGAACGTACACTGAAAACATCACTGTACCGCATTACGTTAAACTGCAAGCCGCGGCGTCAAATCCCGCGGCCGTTACGATTGACGGAACGGTCACGTTCGCAACTCCGCCATTAGGCCAAACAACTTACATCGAAGGCGTAACGCTCACCGACGTGTCCATGGCGGCCAACTTTAGCGGGTCAATCTCACTGAAAAATTGCACCGTCGCGGGCAATGTGAATTCAGCGTCTGGGTCGGTCCATATTTTTCAATTCACCGATTGCACGCTCACCGCAGGCAATTTTATCGTCGATGCGCCAGGTGCACGCACTTTTATTCTGAAAGATTGTGATTTGGAGACGTACGGGTGCAACAACCTCAATGTCAGTGCAAATATGTCATTTTTGTGCGATCGGTGTAAATGGATCGGCGGCACGATTAATCTCAACTCGAACTCGGCTTTTCGAGCCAATGAGTGCGCGTTTTCATCACTGAGTATACCCGCCATCCCTATCAATTGCACCACGTCTTTTTTCGCGTGTCGTCTCGAGAGTTGCAGTGTCACATCAACCACGGCAGCCGGTGTGATCGTCCGCCTTCAGCACAGTACGCTCGATTCGTGCACGATTAACTTATCCCTCGGATTTGAAGGCGACTTGTCTCTCATTGTACATTCATGTACACTGAAAAGCACGACTGAAATAGACGTCGAGCTGGTGAGCGCCGAGTTTCGTCACTGTAAAATGAAGGCGCTCGCGCGCGCGTGGAATTTCATATTCAACCCTTCAGTCGAGTTTGTGAATTGCAGCGGAGATTTGGTGAATGGAACGGGGGCTGAAAATTGCATGAACTTTACGGATTGTGCATTGGTAAAATTCGAGAATTGTGATTTTACAACGGAAATATTCGGGAACCCCACGAAGAATGACTTTACCTTTTTAAGAGTCGATAAAATCACGATTGACCACTGCAGGTTCAATGGCCCCAGTCAGGACACGGTGTGTATATTGGATTTGGATACGGATGCCGGCGGAAAAGGCACCGAGCACTTACAAGTGTCCAATACTTTCATCGTCGGCGGCGTGAGAATATTGGGCACCGCCGCCTTTAAGAGCGTCACATTTCAGACGGATTTCACCGACGAACATTTCATCGTGACGGGAAAAACGGCTACCTTCGATACGTGCACCTTTATTAATTACTGGCCGGTCATCGGCGAGTTTTCCTCAGAATACACCTTTGCGTTTGACAATTGCACATTCATTGACAGTAGCATAGATAACTCGTCTTATGTCGCCAGCAATATCACGCTGCGCAATACCCATTTCAATTCTCCTCTGTTAGACTTGGTACTTGACGCCCCGCCTTCCGCTTCCACCGATGGCACGGTCGAGTGTGAAAAGTGTACGATTAGCGCGGCTCAATCAGTCGCCTTTAACGCTAACCACACCATTTTGCGCGGATGTAATGTCAATGTCGACTCGGGAAATGTGGTTTTTTCAGCGTCAGAGGATTTGGGTGCATTGACTTTACCGATTGATGTTCTCATTGACAGATCGGTCGTGCATTGCGAAGCGGGTGCTTTACAAGTGTTGAGGCCAATTGGCCAAACACGAATAGTGGGTGGTTGCTCGCTAAAAGCAAATGCGTTTAATCTCATATCTAACAATGTAGTCGATGTGAATTTCACCACTTCGCTCATTATGAGAAACAGTAGTCTAAAGTACACGAATAATTCGATTGTACCGGTCGCGCCTGACTCTGCTAATGTAATCATTGACGAGATGGCCTTTACCAATTCACACGTTGAGGGGGGTGGAATGCTTGTTGAATTGAGGAATGTTGTTACGTTTACTGCAAATCATTTTGATTATGTAGGTGATGTATTTGGAGTATGTTTGGTTTGCACTTCTGGTGAAGTGATAAGTCGTAGTGCAATTGTTGAAAACAGTTCGTTTAGAGTATTAGGGCCCGACGGCGTTCCTACTGACCCTACTCAATCGTGTCTATTTTTAAGTTTTGACTCTATTGCTGCCCCGGGTGGTACTGTAGATGAAAACATTTCAAATTGCGACTTTGGTAATAAGGATATAAATTTTGTATCTACCCCTGATGATATACAGGTAAAAGTAAGAAAATGTAATTTTAGATTATGTGGCGTTGATATATCTGGAACGGGCGATGTTACGCAAGAGTTGGATATTGTAGGAAACTACATGAATCAATTTTACGCCACTTTACCAGGGGTAGCTTCATCTTATGGACATTCTATTTCAAACAATTACATAGCCGAAAGATTGGAAATTGAAGAAGCTTCCGGGGCATTAGGGTCTGTGTGGGAAATGAATATATCTCACAATACTTTGGACCATTTCATCTATCGAATTACAAACACCTTAAATCCAACAATAAGTTTGCTAAATTTAAATCTTGTGAACAACACTATTCTTACAAAACTTTCTACACATTCACCTATTGAGTTATCATTTTCTTCAAATGCAAATAATATACAATTGCCAGAATGGTATTTCGTCAACAACGCAGTGTTTAACACCACGGTTGACCCATGGTTATATTCAGTATTCGATGGAATTACACCGCCTGCAATCACTATATCTGGAATCCGTTCTAATTACAACGAAATCGAAGGTGGTGCGGTGGTCGATCCAACGAAAATCATTTTAGTGACCGCTAATCTATCAGAAGAATAAAAATATAAAAATTAATACACTTCAATAAAAATGAACGGCATAAAAGACTTTCTTGCAGTCAGCGCTCAATTGTTTCATCTGCAAGATAATGCGCAAGTGGACTATGTAATCAAGTGCATCGATGAATCGGGCGCGGTCGGGTGGGAAGAAGCATCTTCAGCGCCTTCTAACGCTATCGCCGAATGGTCAACTCTGCTTGTCTCACCACCAAACGGCCCCAACTTTGATTTGGCGCCGAACGGTTTGAATTTATTCGGCACGATTGACTCCGCGCTCGTTAGGGCGGCTGAGATTGCCGGAAGTTTGCCAACGACGAAGCGAGTACTGATTCTTTTGCGCCCCGGCGTGTACGCGGGAAACATCACTGTCCCCTACTATGTCAACCTCAAAGGCGTCGGAGAAGAGTGCGTTATTCAAGGCACGGTTACCGTCAATTCCGCGACGCCGACCGCCGAGAATGTCAAGATCGAGGGAGTCAAAATCACGACGGGCGGCGTAGTGCTTGCAAACTCGTCTGCCACCAATTTGCACCTTAAGAATTGCACACTCGACGGGTGCAGCGTTCAGGTGAATTCCACGAGCGTGGGCGCTGACTATTACACGGACGCGCAAATCGGCTCGCTCTTCATGGAATCGTGCGCGATCACGGCACCCGCCGCGAACGAGGCGATTACGATTGCAAGTGACGCGCTGGTCGATCCGTCCGCTTTTAGTTTCGTGTACTTACTCAATTGCAAAGTGCAGGGTTTTATGAATTTCACGGCGTCAAGCGGTGGGTACCAGGTGATTCTCATGAACAACTGCGAGTGGAATGGTTTGAGTACGACTACCAATCTTGCGGGCTCAAACGGCACACTCTCGATACTACTTGCCAACGATTCAGACATTACGAGCGTAGTGGTGAGCACGGCAGACACGGTTGCGTCGCAGGTCGGTTTCGCCAATTGCACTTTTACGGAAACGTTTTCAGCGTCGCAAGTGAACGTATTCCACGAATCTTGTACCATGCAAGGTGCTTCAGTTTCGTTTACTGACACTAACTTACTGTTGACGAACAGTGACGTTTCAGGCGCTATTTCCTTGGCGCAAACGAGCGGCAGTGTGATGATTGATAATTGCACGCTGAAATTCGCATCGCTGATGTGCAGCACGGACTGCGCGCTGGAAATTTCAAACTCGGCCATTACGTGCTTCGCGGCGCTGAGCATTGGCGCCAACGCACAACGAGTTGCGTTCGGCCAGTGCCATTTTGTCAATGATTCAACTGACTTTATTGCATTCCCCGATGCGGGCGCGGTCGAAGCGTCATTTTCGCACTGCACATTCACGAACAAGCGTGCTGGCGGTGTATTGGTCAAGGCGTTTGATGTGCAAGCCGCTCCGTCGACGTTGCAGATTCGCGCCGAGTACACTACATTCAACAACTGCAACGTCAGTGTAAATAGCGGATCGAGTTTAGTGTTTGACAGTTGTCTAATCTCGTCTGATCTTACCAACACATTGTTCGACATTGGCGGTACGTCGTGTTTGCTTGCGAACACTCGCGTCGAAGGAAGCGTCAATACACAGTCGAGTTGCGCGACCCTGGAGATGAGAGGGTCTACGTTCAATGTTGGCGCGACTAATTTCTTCGACCTTATTGAGGGTACCGCCGCGTTTATTGCGCAAAATTGTACGTTTGACGGCCAGTCGTTTGGTGCATCCGAAACCGCCGTCGTCGCGCCGAATCAGATTGACGCGCGCATCAGTAATTGCACCATCAAGTGCGCGACCAATCTATCCTTTACGGTTCAGGAGATTCTTATTCTCAACGTCGCTGATTCTGATATTACGTGCACCGGCAACTTTATCTTGTACGCCAACGACTTAACCGTTGATCTGTACATGTACAATTCGTCTCTCGCCGCGAATCAAGTGCAAATAGACGGGTCAGCGGCGCTGAGTTTTGCAAATTATGTCAATATTGTAATGAAATCGTGCTCGGTCAATGTGCAAACCGTGAGCGGTACGACTACCGAAGGAACTTACTCGTTGGACATGTACAATTGCGATATTGTCGTGGGGGCGGGAGCGGCGTTTACGTCGGTGAATTCCACCGATTCACAGACGTTCAAGTTCAGTAACACACGCGTATCGGGCGGCTGCGATATGACGTTCAACACGGATCAGCCGCTGACCGTGGAAATGGATCAATTCAACTGCGAAGCAGACTTGAGCATTACGTCAGACTCGATTGCAGAGCCGTGCACATTGACGGTTCGCAACAGCTCATTCAACGGCGCATTCACCGGGACGTCCTCTGGCGGATTCGACGCGCAACTTGTCAACAGCGCGTTTGATTGCAGCTCGTTTTCATTGACTACAGTGGGCGCCACCGCATTCGACCCACTGCAAGTGGAAGGGTGCACAATCAATTCGCAAGGCACATTTGTAATTCAAACCGCCGTAACAGCCGTTGCGGGGTCGATCTTGCTCAAAAACAATCGAATCAAGGCTGAATCAATTGTGCAATACCCGGCGTTTATCGATGCGCGCGCGGCCAATTTACAAATGAGCGGAAACTCGGTACAAAACTCATTTTCCATTCATAACGATACATCGACCGTGCTTACAAACAATTCTTTCACGCGACGCGATAAATCAACCGCCTTAAAATTGAGATATGCGGTTGTCACTAACCCACCGCCGGGAAGTCTCAAATTATTCAACAATTTCATTTCAGGGCAAATTGTTATTGACGATACTTTATTTTCGTTTACAGTCGGTCAAGTGTACGATATTATGTTAGCGAAGAATACTGTTCTCGCGGGAGAGTTGGACGGCGGTGAGACGTACGCGCAGCTTTTAGAAAAGATGTGGATCGTTTTCCAGTCGGCTAAAGGGCCCGGTTTCGCTAATAGACAACCGCAAATTTCTTCTTACCATAACAAAGTGATTAGTGTACCACTTGTGGATAATGGGGGGCCGCCAGTTCCTCTTATCACACTACTTACAACAAACTTTACTACAGTAGACTCATCGGAAGTCCCCATGAATTTGAGAATCAACACGTCTGCTGTTAACGAAGCATTCTCTTTTACTCTTGTTAACGAAGGCGTCACGAATTGTACAATTGACTGGGGAGACGATCCGCCCGCAATTACTGTTGTCCCATCGTACACTGCATCCGTTTCGCATACTTATTCAACCCCGGGTGATTATAATATTAAGATTTTCGGATCATGCAGTGTTAGATTTACCTCTAAAACAAATATACAAGAACTGGTGTGGTGGAATATAGGCGGAAACGTTAGAATTGGCACACAATGTTTTAGAGGATGTACAAATATGGTTGCAACGAATGTTGTGGGTTTGCCAAAATTCACAACAAATTTGTCAGAGTGTTTTAGACAGTGCAATTCCCTTACTACTATTAATAATATAAATAGATGGGATGTTAGTATGGTTACTAATATGAATACTATGTTTGCATTTTCACCCCAATTCAATGATAATATAGGGGGGTGGGACGTTTCATCTGTACAAACATTCGTTCAAATGTTTTTGAGTTCAACAAGTTTTAACAATGGTGGATCGGCGTCGATTGGTGGATGGATCACAAGTAGTGCTACCAATATTCAGCAAATGTTTGATAATACTTCCTTTAATCAACCAATTGAAAATTGGGATGTATCAAATGTCACTAATTTCAAAGCAGTGGTTGCGTTGACACCGTTTGATCAATCACTTGGAAATTGGAATATACAAAGTGCAAATAGTGCGACAAATCCGTTCCAGAATTTATTATTCGGTGTAAATTTATCGACTGCAAGTTATGATGCTACCCTGTTTGGTTGGGCAAACTTGGCTACCGTTCCAAGTAATATTATAATTTCATTCAATGGCTCAAAATATACGGACGCCGTTTCTCGAACTTTCTTATCTGATGACAAAGGTTGGTCTATCACGGACGGTGGTTTAGCTCCTTAAAAACTAATTACGCATTAAAGTGGTCGTCCATAAATAAATAAAAAACAAATATATTTTTAAAAATAAACATGGTTTATGAAATAAATAACGCCGCTGTATCAACTTATTACATTATCGGTGAAAATGATTATGGTGTAATCATGAAAGGGCAGTGGTTTACGAGTGGCCGCGTGAACGAAACCTTTGAAACGTTCACTGATTTGCAAACTTTTTTAACCCGAATCATTGAGATCGGCCTCAAAATATCACAATTATATTTTCACGAAACTTTTAACTTCAATAACGAAGTAATTCCACAAGAAACCTTGGATTTATTTATTTTACAAGAGACGACGCCTTAAATCGATCCGGCGGATACACGGGCCGCGTGAGCACCCGCGCGTCGCCGAAAATCGGCTCATAGTGCCCCGGCGTGTACATGATCGACACGACGGGCGCATCGGGTACAATGTCCACAATGTGAATCTTGCGCGTCAACTTGAACACGATGAGAACCGACAACTCAAACACCCGACAAAAGGAGACGATCATTGTGTAATCGCCCATTTCGCGCTCGTCGGCCATTCGCTGCGCGTACTGCGCGATCGTCTCGCCGCTGTCCGACTCAATGTGCGCGCGGTACATGTGCGAGTGGGCGACAATGTGAGAAATAAGCTTTTTCCGGAGCGCGCGCGCAGATTCCATTCGTTTCCGCTTTTCAGGCGGCGACGTGGCGATGAGAGAGTCGAATAAACAATTCATTTTTGTAGTTTCAGATAGTTTTACTCGTGCGGCGTAACGCGCGCGGCGGTGGCGCTTTACGCCCGGATCAGTGCACACAATCATGGCAAAAGAAGGCATGCGTTATAATAATTTATTGTAATCCGTTCCAAGAGGCCACCTACATATCGAATGGCATACCCCGTTTTTGTACTTTTAATCGTGTAGAATAACGCGCACCTCACCTAAGGTGGCGGGGGGCCCACAATAATGTTATTGGTAAAGGTAACCGACCCAAAATCGTCATTGGTGGGCGTACCGCCTGGATCAGTGCACACGATCATATTATTCGTGACGTGGGTGTCTGTTACGGCCGAAGGAATGCCGCCTTGAATAAAATTGATGCCAAACCCGGCCGTATTGCATTGAATAAAGTTGCCCGTGATAAAGAGCAGTGTAATGTCTGACGACCCGCCTAATTGAATGACTTCAATTCCAGTGTCGCAATTCTCGAATCTGCAATTTTGAACGCCAATGTAAGAAGCGCCTTGTTGAATTAACAATCCAAGAGCGCAATTTACAAAACGACAATTGTTTACAGTTGCATAATTATCACCAGTCGCAAAAAACGATATTCCAATTGAAGCATCCTGAATAATGCATTCTGAAATAATTGATCCGCCACCAATTGTATTAGCCCCATTTATGCTTAACCCGCCTTTCAAAATACATCCTGACATGACACTTACATTGTTAGACACTTGCATGTTTTGGTTATTGGAACCTGACAAATCAAAAATGCAATTAGTTGCGTACAATCTATGTTCAGACGAACTAAGTATCTGAACACTGGCAAGATTCGACACGAAGCGGCTATTGCTCAACGAGCAAATCGTCTGTGAATTACCGTCGATGCGCAATCCAGCGAAAGAATTGTGTGTAATTTCGCAGTTGCTAATCTGAACGTTTGTTACGTTGGACGACAATGTAATTCCGTTTGACGAATTGTCGTTAAATACACTGTTGCTAAGCACCACCCCCGCGCCGCCGATAAATCTAAGCGCCGTCGAAGTGTTATTGATAAATCGGCAGCCTTCTACTTGTACGCCGAAACAATTTGCAACGTACACCGATCCGTTGAAACTTGATCCGCCTTGTGTGACGAGCACGTTTTCAAAAGAGACGCCAATACGCTGATTAATAATAACCATATTGGCGGACGTGCTGTTGCGGAATGTCACGTCTGAAACGTGAATTGAAGCGCCCAGGCCATACGCAGTCGTTAAATCGTACACGGCTGTAGTGCCATAATACACCTTATCAAGCGTAAAGTTGTTAGCATCTTGAACAGACGCGACTCGGTACGGCAAATTCTCAATGATTACGTACGACCCCGCCGGCAAGTTTGTCAAGAAATCTTGCGACCCGTCGCCCACAACGGCTGCCGAAGATCGAGTCACGGTAATTGAGCCGGGGCCGACCACGTACTGCGGGCTCGTGTTGTCGCCAATGTACATTGAATTCGGCGCGCCACCAAAATCAATAATCGCACTCCCCCCGCTTCCGCGAATTCGCACTGGCCCCGCCGGATTAACGGTGAACGATGCGGGCTCATTGTACACGCCAGGCTTAATGTAAATATCAACCGCGCCGTCCGCAAGCGCCTCGGACAAGAGCGTGTAATCGCCACCGCCGGTCGCATCGACCACTTTTTGCGGGCCCGTTGGGTTCTCCCACGTCGCCGACCCGTCTACATTTGTGCAACTCAAAATTTTTCCTACTTGCGCATCTTGAGTCACTTTGAGAGTCGTCAAAGTGGCGTCGCCGGCGCTCAGCGAAACCGCCGCAGTTAGGTCGTCGCCGCCAATGGTGGGCGCGCTCAGCGTGTTGGCGCTCACGTCGCCCGAAGCAGTCACGTCGGTAACATTCAATGTAGTTGTAGTCACTTCGTCGCAAGTAATAGATGCTGCGACAACGCTTGCAAATGCGACCGTCGAAGCTTCCAGAACAGAAGTGCTCAAAACGGAGCACTCAATGAACGGAGATGTCATTTTTTCATTTCGTAGACTTTTTTATTTGAGGATCAAAGTCCCGCTAAGTGATGTTTCTTATAGAAATTCAAAACGTGCGGCGACGTTTGGATGGATTCCGGGTGGAACGCTTTGAGAGAAATGCCGGCCAACGATTTGGCGCGACTCAGCGCGACGTACGCCATACCGTCCGCGAAACACGACCGGTCAAGTTTCATCGTGACCCACTCGACCGTTGCGCCCTGACAGTTGTGGTTAACAAACCCATTTCCGATAAAATTATGCTCATTAGGCACTTCAATATCAAACATTTTACACGCCGAATGTTCGATGTTCTTAATCTTATCTGTCGAAAAATTCATTACCAACGAATCTCCCAATCGTAGGTCTGACGCTTCAGTCCAACGTTCAATTCCATCCGCACCCCTCGCCAACAACGGGTGGCGATGTGAAACTTCAATCTTAAACGATCTTTCGGTCTTAATAATTAAAGATGGTTCCTCTTGCCCCACGTAAGTAGCTGTGGGCATAACTAAGTTACCGTCCTTAGTGTACACTTTGATATTTTGCGTGAACGGCGCGCAACCACCTTCATTCCCAGCGCACAAATCTTCCATCTTGATCAATCCGCAGTCAGTTGAAACTAAAGTGTCTCCCGCGACACATTTATGCGTAGTCAACGCATAGGCAAGTATTAAAGGCACTTGCTCGTACACTGAGGTTGAATGATCTGAAACGTCAGTTTTCGCCCACTTGTGTGGGGTAATGTGCATACAGCGCTTATTTGTGAATTCCACAATCGGGTACACTACATTCGGCTTCGAGGCGGCGTCGCTTGTCGCAGAGGCGGCCTCTACTGCCGACGGAACCGCCGCAAACCCTTTAACTACACCAATCGACCCGTTGCCAAGGTCTCGCGCCAAGTCCAAATTGCAAGTAAGCATGACGAGCGCGCCCGTACGCAGTTTGACCACGGGCGGCGTGACCATGTTTTTCAGCGTCTGCTTCTCGACCGTCGCCGCCGCCGCTTGCGTGAGTGTGCCGCGATCCGTCCACTCGAATTTCGCAATGTACGTCTGCTCCGTCGCGGCGTCCAACTTTTGCAGCCGCGCCTCGTTGATATTCTGAGCCTCGATGCGGCGCGACGTCAATTCGGCCGGCTCGACGCCCTCCGGTACGTCTAATTTCGCATTGACGCGCTCTTTCAACGTATTGCGCACGTACGTGTCGACATTGCCGACGCGCACCGAATTGAGCATCATGTAAAACCCAATGTCAGTCGATTGGCGGTGATTACCCTTCAATTCGTGGTAGCGCAGATTCATTTCGTCCCACAGCGGCGACAGAAACGCGTACGCGCCGTTGATGGGCGGCAACTGCGAAAAGTCGCCGCACAGTATCACTTGCAAGCCGCCAAAGGGTTTCTGTGGATTCTTACGAAACATGGCAGCCACGTGCGAAGCGGCTTCGAGCATTTCGGCGCTGAGCATGGAAATCTCGTCAATCACAATCACGCTCAGCTCGCGGAAGCGCTTGCCGAGGTACGCCTTTTTGCGCACACACTCCCACATTTTATGCTTGTCGCCCTCTTCGATTCCGAACCCGAAGAAGGACGAAAACGTTTTGCCGTTGATCATCATGGCCGTGACGCCTGTCATGGACGTCATGGCGCCTTTTTGGTACTTGTGCGTGCGCAAGTAGTAGTGCACGTCGCGCAGCAAAAACGTTTTGCCGCATCCGCCCGCGCCCGTGATGAAAACGCTGTGTCCATTGACAATGTCCCTGAAGGCCGCCGCTTGGTACTCGTCGTGTTTCTCGCCCTTGTGCGGTAGTTTCTTGACGTGAAAAGCGGCAATTTTCGCCTCGCGCTCCGCGGCAGACTCGTCGCCGCCGCCCGCTTCCGCCGCACCCACCCCTACGGAGGAAGCCGTTTTGCGTTTCATTCCAATTTTTTCAAACAATACGTTAGAAACAAAAAAATATGTTCGGGACGCTGTTTTTCTGGTTTATTTGGGCGCTTGGGTTCGCGGTTTTCACTGGCGTCGCGGCATTTGCCATTTACATTGCAATTGACGCCGAGAGGCGCACCAAGTTCATTCAATTGTATCGCCTATCGCTAAATATGGCGCAGAGCATGAATCGCAAGCCGCCTCCGGCGTCAACGCCGTCAACCAATAGAAGCACCTGCCCCGGAAGGCCGGCGATGTACATGAAGCCCCCGCAGACCACCGCCGCCGCCGTCGACGAAAAGAAGGACGCTTAGTGCTTACGAGCGCTTAGTGCTTATGCGTAGTAAAAGAGCGATTCTTTTTTACAACATTTCACTTCGCAATCGGCGTTTTGCTTGCCTCCGCACACGTACCCTTCGTCGGGTTGAGCGTACACTTTGATGTACTTGCAATCCTTGCCTGTGGGCTCCGGAGGCGGCGGTGGCGGCGGCGGCGGCGGCGGCGGAGGTTTTGGTTTATCGCCACCATTGTTAGGGTCTGGCTTCTTATTGAAAATCAAAAAGTACGCGCCCACTGACACTGCAACAAGCGTGACGACTGCCGCAATGATGATATAGTAAGTTCTTTTCATTTTTTATGCTCAATGTGGTAAAAAAATGACGTGCGCCATAACTAAATTCACGTACACGGCACCGGACAACACGCCCTTTTACGTGTACGGCAACGCGCAACTCAATCGGTGGGTCGCATCGCTCGACGAGAAGAATTGGACGTTGGTCGACAATTCGGCGCCAACCTCGGTGGGTAATTACATTGTGGACGCAAGCAAAACGCCTTCAGGCGGATCGTGCATTGCTCGCACCGATAATTCACAGCCGCCGTGCGTCTCGCTGCAAGGCGTTATCCCTCCGGCTTCCAAAATTCCGCAGAGCAGCCAGACCCAGGAATCGAGTTTTTCGCAGTTGTTTTCGTGCGACAGCGCCGAGACGTGCCCCGACGCCGCGACGTACGGCAAGTACTGCTGCGGCGCCGTGAAAAACGCGGGTCCGTGCCCCGGCCAGTTGACAGTGTACGGAAGTAATTCAGGTACGTTTTGCGTCCAGTTCACAAACAGCCCGTCGACTTTTGTGGTGCAAGCGTCGGCGCAAGCGGGTGCCACGACGGGGTTGATTGTGACCGACGGCAAGAGCGTCGTCACGGCCGGCCTGAAAAAAGCCAATGGCGACGACGCGGGCGTGAAGGCGACCTTTGACTTTAGCAAGAGCCCCGGCCAACCGCCGAAGGAAGTCGAGTTTCAAGTGAGCCGCTTGCCGACAACGATTCTTCCGGCGCCTCAGCAAGCGACTTCAGCGACGTTTCCGGGCGCTATTCCAGGTGACGCCGATTGGGTGAGTCAGTGGGGCGCGACATTGTGTTGCACTGCAGGTTCCGGCGGCGACAATCTTTGGTCTGCGTACTCTAAGCAACATGTAGGCGCGCTACTGTATTCGGCAGCAAGCGGCCTCAGCAGCGCAAGCGGCCTCAGCGGCGCAAGCGGCTTCGAGGGCGCTGCGCTGATTATTGTAGGCGTCACTTTATTACTCATGGCGGCCTTCAGTCGTCGTTAATAGTTACTGACTTCAACAAATGCGGCATGGGAGTAGTTGGGGAATCTACTAAATTGCGGAGTCCGAGCCGCCATGAATAATAAAATCCATTGCGAAACCACTCGGAACACGGCTTGGCGCTCGGAATTTTTCGGAATCTCAAGTAAATTGAAAAAGTAACACGACAATGCTCCACTACTCTCAATATCACAATTGCAGTAATGATCATTGTGATATTCGCGCGCAAAGGCCTTCCACGGCTCGTAGCATAGCATGAGCGTGCCGCGATCAGACCACTCATAGTCGGTCGTAGTCAGTTTCGTGCGAAGCGCTCGCGAAACCGCCTCCGCTTGCTCAATACTCATCAACGGCATCTTCTTGGCATCGATTTCCAACAAATGGTTCATGATGAGAATGATCGCACTGCGGTGGGTAGAACCAGAGTCCATCCCGTAGCGGACGAGCGTGAGCACTGAATCAGCAATGGCGCCGCTCATCTTCCAAACGGTGCGGCCCATGCGCGGCTTCGCTCGCATTTCGCGCGCCACATTCATCGGTTGAAAGCCTTTCAGGGGGCTTTCGAGCGATGAGCATCCGGAACATAGGAAGTTGGTAGCTTCTGTACCATAATGGCCGCAACCGGCACGACACGGAAGCGAGACGCAATCGTCCTCGCCGCCCGCTTCGCCGCCCGCTTCGCCGCCCGCTGCTTCGCCGCCCGCCGCCGCACGAGCAGTGTCAATGAGTTGTTTCTTTTGGTAACGTGTGAACATTGAAAAGTAAAAATATTTATTGTAAAATATCGGGTTTGAAGCCACTCGTATGCGGGATATTCGACATAATCTGACCAATTATTTGCAGAATGTCGAGCACGCCCAACTTCACCTTGAAGCGTTCCAAATCGAGAATAGCCTTGCCCACTTTGACAATCTTCTCCCTGGATTTATCGTTGGACATGACAAGTTTGATAATGTCGGCGTACGAGTATGCCGATTTGAAAAGCGAGAGCGCTTGAGACATGGCGGCCGCCAAATCCTTAATTGCCCGCGTCGGCTCGGGGAAGCGCAGCGGCAATTTGATGCCAGACGCCGAATCGCGAATAGACACCAACGAAGCCGGGACGCCAACTTGACGGAACATATCGAACATCGGCTTGCTCAGTAGAATATCCAAAAAGGGCAACAGCAACGAATGCAAAAAGGCTCGGCACTCTTCCGACTTCCCCACCATGCACGGATTCGGCTCGCCTTCCATTGAAATCTGTGTACTGAATTCGTAAATGTCTCCGACAACGTGCTTCATGAAACGCGCCGCAAAGTAGCCCACCACCGCGCTCGGAATCTTAATGGTCATTTTCAAGTCGAGCACCGTTTTGCGGTAAATAAACGCAATTTCCGTAATGTAAAAAACGCCGTACGAAAAATACGACATTTCGCTGTCAAAGGATTGGAACGAAGGTTGAAGAGGGTTCTCGACGCCGCAAAATACTTCCTGACGCCAAAACTGCATGACTTGCTTGCCTTGGTAGTACGATGTAAACCAGCGAATAAAGTTGGCCAAAATAGTTTTCACCGCGTCCCACGAAATGATGCCGACCTTCAACGGGTCGGGGAATTGAATCTTTATCGTCGGCGTCGTCTGCGGAAACCCAATGGACAAGTTGAAATTCGACATTTCCACAAGCACAGCGTCCAAGATTTTGAGCAAGAAGCGGCGCTCGAATGCACACTGCGCCACAATGTCAATCGTGTCGAGAGTCGGGAAAAATCCAATCTTGCGATGCGCCAATTGCTCAAATTCATTCCACCTGGTCGAACCCCACGTGACGTCTTCAAACAGCAGATTGAGCGGGTTGAATTTAACCGCGCCGTCGCTCGCACTCGGCGGCGGGGCTTGCTTTTCGGCCAACTCGTCGAGCATGCGCTGCGTCTCGTAGCGTCGCGTCGTCATTGTGCCCATTCGGCCGGTAATGCCGCCCCCGTAGAAATAGTTGCGAAATAAATCAAAGTTATTTTGCAAGCATTTTATGGCATCCGTGCACATGGCAACTGATCCGCGAATAAGTGGGTGCGTGGCAAGCAGTACGCGCGTAATGAGCATCCACTGGCGAATATCAGTCCTATCGACTGAGCTGATTTCGCGCACAAACGCCGCCGTCTGCGCTGAGCCCACCCACTTTTGCGCCCACGTGACCGTACGTTCCTGAAAGGCAATCACTTTAGCGGGGCCCAAATCCTTCGTCCACTCGTGTCGCGCGGGTCGCGGCGGCAGATTTTTCTCTAACACCGACGCCGACGACAAATCGAAATCGATAATCGTGACCGAAGGGCAATTCACACGAAGCCGCTTCTTATTCGAGACTTTGATTTCCATGGGGAAGCACGATTTCACATCGACAATGATATTGCCAGGGTGCAAATCGAAATGCTCGAAATCGTCACCCAAAACATCTTGCGCCGACTTGAGCAGCGCTAAGATGCGCAACGAAATGGCGAGCGCCCACTCGGAATTCAAATCCTTTTTCAAATTCATGTCCATTAGCGACTTACCCTCAACCTTGCTCATTACCGCGTACAAACCCACCTCCGAGGCGGTTTTTTTGACGCCCCAAATCTCGGTGGGAGGTCGTTTCGCGCAGCCGCTCTGGAATAAGCACGGAAAACCTTGAATGCCGGACAGCGCGCACAAAATAACCACTTCGCGGAACGGCCGGTCGTTTTCAATAATCTTGCCGTCTGAACCGGCTTGGTACGCGTCCGTGTAATACTTGAGCACATACTCACTGTTGGTCGGATCGTTTTTTCGCGTCACAATGTACACGAACGCTCCGCTCAGGCCCGAACCAAACTTACTCTTGACCACAAACTCGTCCGGCAAAACAGTGTGCACCAAACACCCGTCGCGAATGTTTTTCTGAACGCAACTTTCTGCACTCGAGCCCTTGGCGCACTGCAACGGTTCCGCTACGGAAGGGTTACCGCCAAAAAAGAATTGCATCTTGCAGCGTGTAGTTATGTATTTTGTATTTTACTGTTGAAAAAAATAACACACCTTGCTTACGCATTGCGCTTAATCGCGTCCGAATAAAGCGAGCCAACCGACGTTGAAGCGGCCGCAGCCGGGGCACCCCCGCCAGTCTCAACCGACCTGTCTATTTGTTTCGACGTTGTGATGCATGAAAAATGATAACCGCACAGCCATCCGTTCAAACAAGCCACGGTGGGGCGCACGCAGTTTCGGAAAAAGCACGGGTGCGCAAAACTAATCCAATGATTCGGATTAGTGTCTGTGCAGTGAAGTCCCTTGTTGCAAAAATCGCGCGGATGATAGAAGGCCTTCATGTGCGCTTCGTCCCCCCTCAATCGGCAGAAGAGCGAGTAATTGCAAATGCGCTTGTGACTGTACGCGCAATTGGCTTCACCGCCATTCGGACACTGCATTCCGGAATACACTTTGCACGCGCACGGAACCGAAATCGTTTCGCCGCCGCGATCCGTTTGATTCTGCATCGGTTATTTTAGTGACACTGCAATAAAGTTATTTGGTCGACGCCGCCGCCGTTGGAACCGAGACGCCTTCCTTCGCAAGCTCCGCCTTCAACTTTTCCTCTTCGTCGCCGGTGATGAGCATCTCCGACACCCAAAAATTCACCATGGAAGCCTTGCGCTCGTCCTTCTCAGCCTCCACCCTCAAATCACTTATTTTCTTTCTATTTGTTTCAGTGTCTCTGCTGAACATTGCTTGACGGCCACCGCGTAGATTTTCGTTCGACTCAGTTGCCAAAAACTCCAAGTACCGCAATTCGTGCAATTTATCATTTAGCACCTCTGCGATTTCGTCCGCGTCGCTTTTTACCAATCTATATGTCAATGGATTGCATGGGCGCATTTTCTGCAATTCCTTGTCAAACTGGAAGCCTCGGTGAACGAGAAAAATCTTCATTTTTGTTTTGTAGTGCGCGCTCGAATGAAAGTTTTTAATTTAGACGCGCCTCTCTAATTAGGATGTCAAAACGTGCGCGATACGATTCCGACGAAGAGGAAGAGGTGGTTGTGACCACAAACGATTTGCCTTCTCCTGGAGGAGACTCAAAAAAGAAACAAAAATCTGCCGTCTCGAGCAGCAGCGAGGCTGGTCGCATCGAGGCGGGAAGCGACGAAGCGGACAGCGACGACAAAGCGGGCGAGCAGAAGGCCGTGGTGGTGACAGTGCCGAATGTGACTTCTGACGTGGATCGTTTCAGTTGTTTCTTGCAAAACGAGCAGCCCGGGAAGTTTTCCTTCATCACGTCGCAGACGGTGCCGTTCATGGTGCTCATGAACTGCTACGCTTCGCTGTTTGAGAGCATGCGCCTCGTCATTTCCAAGGACGGCATTGCGGCCACGTGCATGAATGTGACCAAAACGTGCATGAGCCGTTGGGTGTTGCGCAAAAATGAAATGATTGAGGGCATTTTCCGGCCGCCGCAAGGTCGCCAAGAAGTCGTAATCGACGTGCCCGATTTCGCGCTTTTGGTGCAACCGTGCGGGCGCGCCGACTCGTTGCGCTTGTCGTTTGATAATGACGTCGACGCGGACAACATTATCATCGACTCGGTGACGGAAGGACGCGGCGGAACGTTTTCGCTGCGCTTAAATGTGGCCGAAGAGTTTCTTGAAATCCCTCCCATCACGTACCGCAATCAAGTGTCGGTGCGCACGGACGATTTCACGCGCATTCTGCACACGAAATGCAACAAGGATTACGTGACGTTTGATTTGAAGAAGGATCGCTTTACCATTACGCTTTACTTGGATCGCGGCAAATTCGACTTCTTTTGGCCGCTTGACAAGCAAAGCGACGCCGTCGTGCCCGGAATGATTAACACGCCGGCGCATTTTCACTTGGAAACGATTACTAACATTATGCGAATCTCCAAGGCGGGGTCGTACGTGTCGCTGTCGATGCCCGAGCCGCACGACACGGGCGAGGTGGACGAAAACGGCGCGCCGATCATCGAAGAGGACGCGCCGATGAAGCCGCTTTGCATTACGGTTCAGTTGGCGGCGTTGGGCGTCGTGTCCTTTTTGGTCATGCCGAAGATTTCAGACGATTTGTGATTTGTGAGTAAATCATTTCTTCGCGGGGCATTTTTGTTTGACAATGTACCAATTCGGGTATTGCAAATCTTGCAGCGACGCGCCCGCAGCAAAACCCGCGAAACATACGTAGAGCGGCGCTGAAAAATTCGCGCCAGTGCCCCACATGAAGAAACTAATCATCGCCAACGAAGCGGTTAATAGTATCCAATGGTGTAAGTGGTAACACTCACCGTCGCCGCCATAAACAATAAAATTAATCCCGATTTCCGGCTCGTCGCCTTCGCGTTTGGCGCCCAACAAAGTGAAAATCACATAACCCGCAACAAGGCTTAGGAAGAACCACTGCAGCAATTTGTTTTTCATTTTTTAATGTCTGCAGAAGAAGTTATTGACGACGTATCGGATGGGAAGAATGTGTTCCGCGGCGCGTTCCTTGAGGAAACAAATTACGAGCGCGGCGAACTGAGCGAAGAGTGTGGCGGCAGCGGCGGCGGCGGCGGCGGCGAGTTGGCCCGAGAAGGTGAAATTCAAGAGCCTCCCGCGAAACGTGAGAAGCGCGAGTGCGAGACTGTCGCATTGGACAATGAACTCTTTGACGTTATTTGCCGCCACGGGCAGTTTCGCAAAAAAATTGGCGTCAGCCTTGGAATTTTTTACAATGCCGCCGCCATTGTCGAGCGAGCCCTTCAGGAAGATGAAGAGTGTGTTTTCAAGTTTTCAGTCAGCAAGGACGGTCGGGAGTTGTTGGGCGACCGGAAACCGCAGCCGGGCGAAGTGCAGCCGCTGACGAAACCGCAGCGGGCGCCGGCCGCGCAAGAAACTTCTTCCAAGTAACAATAAAGAAGCGACAATATGAGCCTTCAGCATATTTACAGTGGGTACGATCAGTCGAGCGAGTGGATGGGCGTTAATCCGTATGAACCCGCGGGGTTGGATCGTTTGTGGAACCCACCGGTGGCGCGTATAGATGACGCGAGTGAGCCGCGGCGGCGCCCACCGCAAGCGCCGCGAGAGCAGCGAGAGCCGCGAGAGCCGCGAGAGCAGCCGCAAGCGCCGCAGCCGCAGTCGCGCGCACAGTCTCTTTTTTCCGCGCCACAGAAAACCGCCACCGACCCCATCATGTACTGGGGCCTCGCACTCGGCGGCCTTGTCCTACTTGACATGTACTTGAGAAACAGCAAATAAATATTCAAGGTGTAAGCCACACTTTATTGACAGAAAACGTTTCGGCGAGCGACTGCAGCGGCTGCGGCCTCTCTTCGGCGCACACTTGCTTCTGAAAAGCGTACTCGCAGTACAGCGATGCAATGGCGCGCTCTTCCCACCTCAACGCCCGGTCTCTGTAGTTGCTGAAATCCTCGTAGTGCACTAAAACCAAGTCGTGCTGCTTGCAAAGTTGCACAAACGTGTCGAAATGAACCTCAAACTCAATGGCGTCGACCGCCCCGTCTAACCAAAACGAGTATGCATTCCTCTTGTGCTCAAGGTACTTGATTCTGCACATGCGGTTGTTGCGAAATTGGCGGACGCGGGTGTGATTCGGCGCCGTGACTAAGAAAACGCCATTCGGCTTCAAGCATCGGGCGACGCGCTCAATCACGTGCGCCGCCGTAGTCTCCGGAAACTCGAATGCGTAATGAATGGCAAATTGACACGACACTACATCCACCGACTTTTCAGGCGCGTACTCTTCCAGGTGAATCATGTCGCCGCACTGCGTCTCAAAGTCGAATTTCAGCGCGCTGTGCGTGTACCGCCGCTGGGCCTCTTCGATTGACGCCGCCGACGCGTCGATTAACTTTACGCGCCGCACGCGCAAGTCTGCGTACTTGTGCAAGTCGCCGCCCTTGCCGCCGCACAGATCAAGCACCTCCGCCTGAGGCCACACGAATCGCGTCAACAGACACCGCTTGCGCGCATTATTGAAATTGCGCAGATTGATCGTGGTCAAATGCACGCGCCGATTGATCGTGTACGAATGCTTGCCGAGGTTGTCATAGTGCGTGGTTGCCGACATTTTCCTTCCGCCGCGATTAAAGAAAAACAACTCTCGACGCGTAAAATACACAATGGCAGCAGTGGGGGGCGCGCCACTGTTAGATTTCAAAATTAAAACGAGCTTCGTGGCCCGCAATTTCATCAAGGTAACTATAAATGTTAATTTTGACACTCGCAAATTGCATTCCATCACCCTAAATGTGCTCGGGTTTCCACTTCAGCATTCAGTCATCGCATCACACGAAGTGCCCCAAAAAGCATCGATTTTGTTGCTCAACAAACATTGCATCGGGTGGTCGTGTCGAACAAGTGCATCGAAATTCACCATTGTCCTAAAACGAAATTCATTGCTACGAGAAATACAAGTTCAATTTGGCGCCTACTTTAAAACTCCTCTATGGAAACGAGTGTTTCTATTTTGCGTCAACTCAAAACCCCAATACGAACTGTTTCCGATTGTAAGAAAGAAAGTGTTTCCACTCACAATCGCAGAAGAAGCCTCTTGCGCTGAAGCCTCTTGAGCTGAAGCCGTTTGGATGAAGCCGTTTGGTCAACTTTAGGAAAAAAGGGAAAATATATACAGCGGTACCAAAAAAATAAAAAAATTTTTTTTTACGTTTCGTTTTTTAATTTTAGAAATTTGTCGGTTCATTTTTTCGATTAGTCCTAATTAGTGACCAGCAGGGTCGCGCGCTGGCTGGCGGCGACGCTCCGCGTTTCGCTTATTTTTTTTATTGTCCGATCTAATCGCTAAAACGAAACGAACGAGAATGTCCGAAGTATTTTTCACGCACGTTTTGGCGGGCGTTTACAAATGGCCCACCCCGGTTTCGGTTGCACTCGATTTACTTCGATTCGTTGCGCACGCTTCACTTTGCGTGATTTGTTGGTACACTCTTACCCTTCACGACACGTCGCCGACGCCGCTGAATTATTACATGTGCTCGAATTCGACGTTTCAAGTTGCGCTTATTTTGGCGTGGTTTTGTTACAGAAAATTCAATGTGATGATACCTTTATTTTGCCTTGAGATTTTGAGCAGCGCAACTACGATAAGTTGGATTTTAATATCTGGCTCGGCTGAAACACTGCCGCTCGCTTTTTCCGTATACGGGTACTGGACTCTCTTCTGGTGGACGTACTCGCTTGCTATCCACAATATCATGGTGGGAAGTATACTCTCTATTCTCATTATTCACCGAATTGAGGTGCGCGACTCCTCTTCGTCCGAGGGAAGCGCTGCTGAAGAAGGTGACATGGAAAAGTACACTATGATTTCTAAATTCGTGCGGGCAGCTGCCGCCTCCGCCACGGGGACTGAAACATGTCCCATTTGTTTGGTGGAATATGAAACCGGCGAAGAATTGAGAACTCTGCCGTGCAAACACTATTTCCACTCCGAATGCATAGACAAATGGCTTGAAAAACGCAGCCGCTGTCCCATGTGCAGACAACGGCCGGCTGACGTTGCCGCCGCCGAGGCTCCCGCCTCCGAGGCCTTGCGTCAAACGACTGAAAAGGAAAATGAAGTTCACGTGGAAAACAGTCATGCCTCCTCGCGAGCAAGCAGGACTCGACAGCGACAGAGACGTCGAAAGAGGCGACGGCGACATCGAAGAGAATCGTCATGAACAGCATCTGATAAATGGCTACGCCGTGCTGATCTTCGTCAAAATACTGCTTTTTCAGTACATTCTCATGGCGGTTAATCTATTCTTCACGGCCGGCTTCGCCTCCGAGTCACCCTTTTATACACTTTCATCCTTTTCAGGGTTTCTGCTCGTATGCATGTTGCTCGTGTTTTCATTCTCTCCACGTGCGTTGCTGTTCGTTTTGGGCCAAGTGAATCGCGGCGGCGGCGGATTTCGCGTCTCGTAGGCCGCTCAGAAAAAACGGACTACAGTCAAAGCGCGTCTGATGCCAACGCCGCGCTACTGCGACTCGATGATCTTTTTAATTACGGGCCGCGTTGCAGATTGGATCGTTTTGCAGATTACATCGTGGGGCGGTGAAGTGGTGTACAAGTATAGAAGAGGCGTCACTCATGTGGTGGTGGGCGAAGATGCTGACGTTGAATTGCTCAACCGGCTTCTCTTCAAACCGATTTGCCGCGTGAGCGAGAGTCAGATTGACGACTTTTTCGAGCGCCTATCGAGTCCAGCGCCCGAACTCAGACGGATCATTCCAGACCTCAAACGCCTCGAATCGCGCATATAGATTGCGCAGATGCGTCTCAGTTAAAAAAAATAAATCCTGATAATTAGAGTAATTAGTTGTTGAGGCGCAAAGATGTCGACTGTGCCGCAAGCGCAACCGCCGCCGCCTCAAGAGCCGCCGCAGGGCAACCGGAAGCGCCCGCGCGAGAAAATCGGCCCTCAAGTGTATAAAGCCTTCAAAAAGGGGTTTCTTAAATCCGAAAAAAATTATCATTTCACTGGCGAAGTGTACGATTTCGACGAAGTGCAACAATGCGAGGTTCCGGGGTGCCGAGGTCGTTTTCTGCACGGCCACCGAATTTACGCAGGCGATAACGACGAGTCGATGATGGTTGGCAGTGTTTGCGCTCGCGGCATTATCCTTCATGAATCAGGGCTGTTCAATTTGACGCCGCAAGTGGCGCGCGCCTATGAAAAAACGCAACCGCCCGGCGCGTTAGCAGAAATCAAATCGCATCGCCTCAAAGCGCCCGGATGCAAATGCGCCGTGTGCGTTGGCGACATTGAGCGGAAGATTAACTTTGCGCGCGAAATAATGGTAAAAACGCAAGAGCGGGCGGAAGAGCGCGAAATGCAAAGAGTAGTTAAGAATGAACATGTGAAGGAATGGGAGCGAGCGTACGCAGCGCTTTGCAAGCCCGATGAAGTAGAACAACCGACGACTCGTTCAGATGAACAACCGGTGCAACCATCACCGCTGACTGTGTGTGAGTCATGCATGCAACTAAGTTGGAGCAATATGGGAAACGGATACGAACGGATCTTCCATCCTTATATCTCAAAACACGATAAGATTGCTTCTTATGCGCCCAATAAGTTCCCTTGCCTGAAAGTGTTCCTTTTCCGGAAGCCAAACGGGTTTTGGGCTTTCAAATACGGCGCTTGTAACCCCGACGGGTTGGTGTATGGGTACGCGCGGTGGGGCCAGTCCACTCGAGGCCTCAGCCGATGCATTTTACAACTGAGGCGTAGTGTTCCAGTGCTTCGAGACCCCTTTTACGACACATATTTTTCTTGCCATGAGTAAACCGTTGGCTCTACTTGAGTGTGATGAAGTGCTTCGCAGCGATTCGGAAGGCGCCGACGCGAGCGCCCGCAGCGAGCGCCACGACAGCAACAGCGGCGGAGAGAGCGGCAGCGGCGGCGAGAGCATCAGTTTCAAGGATATAGAATCACCGCCCCTGAAGAGGCGTCGTGTGGCGCCGCCAGCCCCTCCGGAAAAAGCGTGGATCGCGCGGATCGCGAAGGCGTGCGCGTGCGGGCCGATTGAAGCGGCGCAAACCCTTGATTATCTACAATTTCAACTGCGCAACATCATAACCAACGCCAATAAGATTGAGGGGTTAGAGTTGAGCATGTCGCTTGACATGACGCTGACGGAACTTGCGTACTTTTGTTTCATTGCGGAGACGTGCGCGGCGAAGCGCAAAGAATTGGGCGGCGCGCTGACGATTTTGCAGTGGATGGGCGCGCTGCAAGCGATTTACGTCAGTATGCTTTACCTTGAGGATTTATTTATGGTGCGACTGCCCATTCGCACATTCTCTTCCATGTCATATATGACGGTGAAGAAAATGAGCCACGTTGTGCTATCACTGACGTGGGCTTTTGGCGATTTGTTTGTTCGCTATCAGCACGCGTTCGTCGCCGACTACATGGGCGGCGCCGACAAAATCCAAGTGAACCCGCAAACCTATTTCTAAATCACTTTCTTTTACTCTTCATCTTCCGCTTCGCCCGGCTTTGGTCGTTTGCGCATTGTCACGCCCAACAACTCGTCAATGGCGCTGCGCTTGGCCGCCTTTTCGCGCTTCTTGGCGCCAATGAGTTTCTCTTGCAAGCGCTGCGCCTCGCGAGTCTGAATGAGCGGCTTCGCGCGCGCCGAAACCATTCGCTCCGCTTGCCGATCTTGCCGAAGCAACGAGCGGTCACGCTGCGCGCGTTCCTCAAACACTTGCGAAACGGGGACGAAGAGATTCTCGACGGGGCGCATGTCGCTGTACGTGCACAGCCGCGAGCGCCACTCGGCCACGGCGTCCTTCAGGGTCGGGCGCGCGGCGGCAAGTTGCGTCAAGTGCGTGAGCGGCGGCGGCAAGTGCAAATCGTTCAGTTCGATGTTGAGCACCGACTTGAGGAATTGGCGGAATAAATTCAAGTTGCGGAGGTACTTGGGAGCACTCTTCTCGCGCTCAAGGTACGCAAACGCGCACGACCACGAACAAAAGTAGCCTTGCATGCGGTACATGCGACGCTTCTCGTCGTAGCCGCGCGGGATGCCGACTGGCTTGCCCTCAAACGGCTGCAAGTCGTACAAGCACAATTCGCGCGTGCTCTCGGGCCACTCGCCATCTAAATTACTCGTGAACACAAAGGAATTGTTGAGTCCTTGGGCCGAATTGAGAGGTGCATTGTCTATACGTGACCGGTAATTCAGTTCGATGCCCACATCGCAACAACGAGCCGCCGCTGCCGCCGCGCCGCTGC
>Ga0100403_1001121_pt1 | contig 24967 bp, 35 predicted proteins | sample CryGeymet201501t_FD_83663 | JGI IMG/M metagenome (GOLD analysis project Ga0100403, IMG submission 83663) | Groundwater microbial communities from Crystal Geyser aquifers in Utah, USA - Crystal Geyser metaG 2015-01t | ecosystem: Environmental > Aquatic > Deep subsurface > Groundwater | place... | reverse complement strand
TCGCGATTGCCACGGGCGCCGTTAATGTTGATTTCCAGTTTGCTGGGTCCACCCCCGCCACCGACAGCCTTCATGGCGTCAGACCTCGACAGGATCCGTCCGTGCATTCCGGGCACAAACTTTTCACCGAAGCCCACGTCATATGCCCGACCAGGGAGCGTCGGTCCACCAACAGCCCGGCTGCCGCCACCAAGGAACGACGACAGCACCGTCCCGAAGAACCCGCCTAGGCCTTGGTCGCCAAAGGCCGAGGTTTCAAGGTTACGGAGAGCACTAACAATCGTGTCTTCCATGAACCTTGCAAAAAGGTTCTTGACGGCATCCTTCAGGCTTGACCGGCCGGTCAAGACGGAGGCGATGCCACCCATGATGTCGTTACCAAGCCTGTCGCCAAAATCGTAAAGCGCCTGCTGCGCTTCAGTCATCATCTCGGGGAGCTGAACAGCAACTTGGGTCAGACCCTCAAGCGACTCTGTCAAGTCGATGAGAGGCTGGCTACCGTCCTGAAGCACAGCAAGCGGGATGTCACCCTGTTGTTGGCGACGGACATCAAGCCTTTCCGAAGACAAGCGGTCGCGTGCAGCGTCGTACGTTGACTGGTCAACAAGGCCTGCGGCCTTGGCTCGGTCAAGCGTCGACATCTCGGCAGCGATCCGCTGGAGCTGAGCCTCAAGCGGGAAAAGCGAGTCAAGGAGCGACGCGGTGTCGGCGGCAAGATCGCGGAAGGCCTGCTTGGCAGAGTCAGTGGCCTTCCGAACCGGATCCACCATAACGGCCTGCAGCCGAGCCATATTCGACTGGATGCCGTCAACCATGTCAGGAATGTAGCTGTTCCCAACAACCGCATCATAGAGGTCGAAGAAAGCGGTCTTGACGGTTTCCACCTTACCAATGACCCAGTCCCAAACGGCGTTAAGCTTGGTTTGCAGCCACTCCTTCACGCCGTCGTAAAGACGCTTCATTGCATCAGTTGCGCCAGGCACGAGGCTGTTGACCACGTTGAGAATGGTTTCAACGAGGGTTACCACGATGCTTTTGGCGTATTCCCAGGCTTTTGCCCAGTCGCCCTGAAGAAGAGCAATAACCAAGCCAATCGCGTCGCCAATGATCTTGAACGCTCCCGTCACAATATCAATTGCCGCGCTCAACACCCGGACAAGGCCTTCGCCAAGGACGGAGAGATAGGCGGCGGCAAACTCACCGAGGAAATCGATCACGACACGGATGGCGTCGCCAAACGGCCCCTCCCAGAGTTCCATGGCTGCGGTCTTGACTGTCTCGAAAAGCTCAGCAAGCTTAGGACCAAGCACCTCCTGGATCTTCTTGCCAAACTCAGCCAGGACGGGCGCGATCTTGTCCCAGTTTGCCCAGATAACCGCGCCAACAGCTGCAAGTGCCGCAAGCGGAACGAGCACAGGTGCAAGTGCACCCCCAATGAGGGAAATCATCGCAGAGAAAGCTGACAGCGACGAGAATGCCCCGGCAAAAACGCCGCCAGCCCCAAACAAGCCTGTGACTGCCCCAACAAGCGGGGCAAAGGCGGTGATCAGTGTGCCGATCGATGAGACAACCATCCCAACGACAACAAGCACTGGGCCCATGACTGCTGCGATCCCCGCAATTGTGACGATCGTTTTTTGGACAGCGGGGTCTAGCGAGGAAAACTGCTTTGCCATGTCCGAAAGCGAACGGACGATCGGGGTGATGACAGGCAGAAGGATCTGACCAAGCGAAACGCTCAACTCATCCCAAGCAGCACCGAGCGACCTTAGCTCGTTGGCCGAACTTGTCGATGTACGCATGACGTCGCCCTGGGCGTCAGCAGTCTTCTCCATGATGATGGCGGAACGCGCCATAATCTTCTGCTGGTCAGTCAGCTTCCCGTTGACAGGGACAAGGCCCATTTCAAGAGCCTTGGCCTGGACTGACGCCTCGTTCAGGAAGACGCCATAACGGCGGAGAGGTTCAGTCTCGCCAGACAGACCAGAACGCAGCGCAAGCAGAGCCTCGTCCACACTTGTGTTGTGGAATGAGGCTAGGTCTTGCGCTAGGACTGTGAACGATTGGGAAAGCTTTGCAGCTTCCTCGCGAGTTCTGGCGGCCTGGTTGAAATACAGACCGAAGGCATTCGCACCTTCCTGGATTTCTTGGGTCGAGCGGCCAAGGGCATCACCGGTTGTGACAGCCCATTCGTTCATCATCTTCGACAAGTCGCCAAAAGTGACGTCAAAGGCGGACTGGAGTTCTTGAGCGTCGGATGCAGCCTTGAAGGCATGGGTCCCAAAAGCGACAAGCGGGGCAGTGATGGCCAGACTCATAGTCTGGCCAGCACTTGTCAGCGTCTTGCCAACCTTTTGAAACGAGGTCCCGATTGCATTGGCTGAGTCTCTTGCGGCACGACCCGCTTCATTCAGCCCGTCCTCAAGCCCAGACAGGTCAGCGCCAATTGCGATGTAAATGCGCTCAAGAAGCGTCCCGATCGCCGACATTGTCTGGATACCTTTCCATGAGGTCCTTCAGCTCGTCGGAGTCAAGCGGGTCACTGACCTCATCGAACCCCATCTTTGCCTTGTATCCCTCGACTGCATACAACCACTCACGCATGCTCATGCGCCAAAAATCGTCGGGACGAAGCCTCAGGTGACCGAGGCCGATCTTGAGCCAAGCGGACCACGGCGTGCGCCGTGGTCCGCTCTTGCCCTTGCCTACCTTCAGGCGTTTCCCGAGTCTTCGCCGACCTCGATGTCGGTCGCGGACATCGCTTCCTTGACCTTGGCCATCAGGGTCGGGAGCGAAACCCGCCACTTCATGATGTCATCGGCAGTGACGTCATCGTGGCCTCCGCCGTGAACCATGGCGCAGACCAGGGTGGCAACATCTGTGGACTTCGGCTTCTTCAGCTTCTCGCCGATCTTGCTGATGTCGTCGATCCCGAAGGCGGTTTCGATTTCAGCCAGGGCGCCCAGCGAAAGGCACATGTTGAACGCGCCCTTTTCCGGAACCACGAGCTGCACTTCACCACGAATGGCATTGGTCATCTGAATTCTCCTGATATGAAAGAAAGGAGGTTGGTGGAAAGGTTAGACCGCGGCGGTCCAGGTCAGTTCACCGGCCGACTCGAACTGCATCGAGAAGGTGGCTTCAGCATTGTATTCGCCGGCGTATTCCAAGCTGCTGACCTGGAACAGACCTTCGACGGTGCCGAAGTCGGGGATGATGAACTGATATTCCTCGATCGCCCCGCTGAAGAAGTAGCCGCGCACGTCTTCTTCCGAGGCGGAGTCCTTGAAGACACCGGAACCGCTGATCGAGGCGGACTTGATACCGGCCCCTTCCAGCAGTTCCCGCCACTGGTTGGCGGAGTCCGAGTCGGTCACGTCGACCGTCTCGCTGTTGAAGCTGATCGACTTGCTGCGCATGCCGCCGATCGTGGCGAACGTGCCAGTGCCGTCGTCGGCCTTGATCAAGATCTGACGACCCTTCTGAGCTGCCATGTTAATTCTCCTCTGTCACTGCGCGAAATTGGCTGATCCCGTGGAAAGCCTGACCGTCTGGGTCCCTTACGGTATCCGACACTAGGAACCGCATATTGACCAAGATGTGGCCGGTCAGGCTCAGGCTTGTATTGTTCTGCAGGAGTTCGCGCACCCGCCGCTGAACAAGACTCACCTCCTTCTTGCCCTCATACGAGGACCATATGTGGATGGTGATGGTGTGTTCTTCACCATCGCCGCTTCGATCGTCCGCGGGATCAGTATCCCAGGCCGTGATGCCAGCTTCACCATATTCAATATATGGCAAAGCTGCTCCCTCTGGAACCAGGTCGTAGAACCTAACAGCGCCGCCAAGCAATGTAGCCAAGGTTGCATCGCCAACAAGCAGCGTCTTGATTGCCTTCTGCAGCTCCCAGGAGGCTGAGTTACCGGTCGTCATGACAGCCTCCGTTGGATATAAGCCTTGAGGACCCGGGCCGCTTTCGACTTGACCTTGTTAAGCGCCGGGCCAAGAAAGGGTCTTGCGCCCATCAGCCGTGTTCCGTATTCGAGCATCTTGGCATAAAGCGTGCCGGCACTGACTGTGACCTCGAGACCGTCAGCCTCGACCTCCGAAAGGATGGATCTGACCAGCGTCCCAGTATCGCTCGCAGGAGCCTCGCCGGGGGACGAAGCCTGGTGGACAACACCCGCGGTCTTCTTGTAACGCCGGCCAGTCTTGGGTCCCTTGAGCACACTTTCGCGAGCCTCGTTCTGGACCATAAGGCCAACAGCCTCAAGGCCGTCACGCACCCCGTCCTTGACCTTTTCGGGATAGCGGCGAATAGCTTCCTGCAGTTCGCGCTCACCACGGATAGTGACGCGAATTGTGTTCCGACGAGCAGCCATCACAAAGGCCCACCTTCACGGACTAGGACAACAATGAACTCTCCCCGTTGATCCTCGTCAACCACGGTCAAAACGTAGAAACTTCGGGTGCCATACGTGACTGTGACTCCATTGACAAAACCCGAATGTCTCCGGGCAATCAAGGCGTGCGTCGTTTCTTGGTGGAGGCGCTGATACCGATAGACCTCGGAGGCCGTGATCGGTTGAATGTCGACCCAGACTTCGTCGCCGTTAGTGTCTGCACGGGCAAAGCCGCCGCCCTCATCCTCTGTCCTGACCACGGTTTTGATCCGGACGAGATGGCGCATGCGACCAATGAAGCGCTTGCGCCGGGGCATCAGAGCCTCCTGACCTTATACTTGCCGAGAATGTCCCAGGCGGAGCCTGGGACATTCGCTGCGCTCATGTCCATGGTCATCGCCTCACGGTTTTCATACCAGTGGGCTGCGATCACCTTGATTGCCTGGCGGAGCTGGAACGGGACCTTATCGGCTGTCGTCCCAAAGCCAGCCTTATAGGTGATGACCAAGCCATTGACGGAGCGGACGTTCGTGGGCCACACTGAGCCATCCCTGAGGGCTACACGCCCGGGACGCGACGCGACATCGACGTAGTAGTTTGCCGTGCCAAAGGTTGACTCCACGTCAGCCTCGTCGAAGGACTTGATGCTGGTGATGCTAATGAGCGGGCTTTTGGGAAGCTCGATGAAGCGGGGATGCTCCTGGTTCATGGCGCCTTCGCGGACCCCATCCCACCAGCCAAGCCCATCGCTTCTGATCGGAACCTCATCAAGGTAATGCGCCCACGTTTGCTCAAGCATGGCAAGACCGGTTTCGGCCTCCGCGAACTCCGTGGCACCTTTGACAAGGTTAAGAAGATAGTCGGCCTCGGGATACGCTCCGTCAGCCTGGTTGAGACGAAGATGGGCACCGAGCTCGTTGGCCGAGACCGGCCAAACAGTCGGTCCCGTTACCAACGTGCTGGTGCCCATCGTTCGTTCCTTCATTCAGCCGTAAGGCTTACACCGGCGGGTTCGGAGCCGGTGCGTTTTCGAGGTGGCCGCGCAGCCAGACGCCCGACAGGAACACGTTGCCCGTGTTGTTCGCCGGGGTAATCGTGGCGCGGACGTAGCGCTTGCTGCCGATGTAGCCGATCTTCCGGCACTGGTTGTCGGCGGCGAACGTGAAGCCTGCCAGGGCTTCGGTGCCGTTCAGTTCGGTATCCGGCACTGCGGCCGCATCCGACAGGTTGGCGGCATCGCCATGCTCGACCAGGACCGAGAAGGTGGCATCTGCATCGGCAAGGGCCCCGATCATCAGGACCAGCATCGCTGCGTGCGCGCCCTGCATGTCGAGGATCTGGGAGACGTAGGCGGTATTGTCGGTCGTCGCAGCAGCCGGGGAAATCGCCCGCTTGACGTCGATGTCGTTCATCATGTCGAACTTCATGACAGTTTCCTTTCACAGAAGGTTGGGTGTGTGGCCCAGGCTCCGAAGAACCTGGGCCGTGCGACCCTTGCGGGCTGGTTACTCGCTGATCTTCATCAGCTTGATCGCCTCGAAGTTCTTCACCCCGCCGCCGACGCGCTTCGTGGTGTAGAACAGGACGAACGGCTTCGCGGTGAACGGATCGCGCAGGACACGCGTGCCGATCCGGTCGACGACCTGGTAGCCCCGGTTGAAGTTCCCGAACGCGATCGGGAATTCACCAGCGCCGACGTCCGGCATGTCTTCGGCCTCGGTGATCGGATAGCCGAGGAGGCGATCCGGCTGACCGGCGACGAGACCGGGCTGCCAGATGAAGTTGCCGTTGCCGTCCTTGAACTTGCGGATCTTGGACAGCGTCGCCGAGTTCATGACGAACCGGGCACCCTGGCGATAGCCGGCCTTGAGGCTGTGGATCAGGTCGATGAACCGATCTTCCGGACCCGTCCGCGCCGCGTCGACAGGCGCTTCGAAGTCGGATGCAGCGCCCGACGCGATGAACCCGAGCTTGCCCCAGGCGTAGTTGGCGTTGGCGACCGTGTCGTAGGACAGGAAGCCACGCGGCTTGTTGACCCCGTTGCCGGCGACGAAAGCGGCACCTTCCTGCTCGGCAAACGTGATCTGCACTTCGTCGGCGAGCCACTGCTCGATGTTGACGTAGGCGTCATCCAGCAGCGTCTGCGTCGCGGCGGGATTGGCATACATCTCCATGACCGGGAATTCGAGCATGTTGAGCGTCGGGGTCGCGGTCTGCGGACGCGCTTCCGCTTCACCGACCCAGCCGGCGCCGGCGCCGCCCATGTTCATCGGCTTCTTCAGGCTGCTGGTCGAGACCTGCATGACCGACGAGATCGCGCGGATGGGCGAGACTTCGCTGAGCACACGATCGATGGTCGTGTCGAGCTGGACGGGCACGACATAACCACCGTCCGGGTTGGAGCCGGCGGCAAGTGCCTTGGACTGGAAGTCGAGGAATTCCTCGCTCATCGAGCCTTTGCGCATGTAGTCGAGAAACAGGCCGCGCTGCTTCTGTTCATCCGCCGTCATGGCGCGCTTTTCACCGTCATGGCCGGTGATCTGCGGGCGACGTGCATCGAGGCGCAGCTCGTCAACAAGCTTCTTCTGCTCATCGAGCGCCTTGCTGAGGTTCTTGACCTCGTCGACGGTCACGGCGTCCGGGCTACCGGCCTTCTTGACCTGGTCCAGCTCCGTGTTGACCTTGTTCTTGAATTCCTCGAACGTGGTCATGAAGCCCTCGACGGCCTTCTTGATTTCGGTGGTATCCGGGGGCGAACCCTTCTGCTCGTTGCCGGGTTCGGCGTCCTTGGTCTCGAGGCGCGGGGGCATCGCGAGAGCCGAGGAGGCCATGAGTGCGTGGCTACGCATATTGGTCATCCTTTCATCAGTTGGGTGGCACGCTTCAGCGAGTCGACCACATCGTTGAGCCCTTTGTCACCCTCGCGGTGGCCGCCGGACAGTCTGGATTTCGCCTCATCGACGCCGTAAATGGCGACCATTTTGGCGAACTCATTGGGCACACCTGCCTCACGCAGAATGTGCTCAACATCACGCTTGGTGAGCTCGTTCTTGACAGCGTCGATCGTCGACTGCATGTTCATCGGGAACGTGACCACCGAAATCTCCCAGAGGTCGACGTCAAGGAGACGACGGACCCCGGTGGACTCGTCGCGCATGGACTTGATCGTCTGGAAGCCAATGCTCAGCCCGTCGATCGCGCCCGCGCGTAGAAGTTCGAGGACCTCAGCCCCCTTGGAAACCTTGCTGAGCAGCTGGCCCTTGACGTAGAGCCCGCGCTCATCTTCGCGCATCTCCTTCCAGACGCCAATTGGCTTCTCGGAGTCGTGCTGGTAGAGCATCTTGACCTTGCCAGCCGGACGCTCGGTAAGGGAACGACGGAAGGCGCCCTTCTCGACGATGTCCATTCCACGGTCGACGACCCCGAAAATGGAGGCATACCCCTCGAACTCGCCGTCCTCGGAGATCTGCTTGAAGTCGAGTTGGTTGTTGAGCGTCTTCAGCATCGGCCGTCCTTTTGACCAAGGTAATTCGGGGTTTGGTCTAAATATACTCGCAACAAGATTTCACCAGCTCGGCAAGTTAATCTCGCTCAGCTATGTTGCGCTCCTTGAGGGAGTCAAGGAGCTTTTTGGCCCGCTCCAGGACTAACGACTCGGGATCAAATCGACGCAGCTCGACCCACATCAGCTCGATGACGGTCAGGTGCACAGCCCGATGTTCCTTGGTTTCGAGCTCACGCTCACGGCACTTTTCCAAGTCCGTTTCGATGTTGGTAAAGCGCTTCTCAATCCTGTCCCAAAGGAACTTGATTGCGACGCCAGCGCTACCAAGGACGCCAGTGCTTGCTGTGATCAGCGCTGCAAGTTCACCACCGTTCATGCGAGTATCTCGCCTCCAATTCTGGGCCGGTAAAGCACGACGCACCGGCAGTTGATGATTTCCTTGGCTGGTCCGTTAGGGTCGCCGGGGTATTGGAGGCTAGCTGAGCCAACCTGGAAAGCTTCGTCCATCTCGACCCGCTGCCCGTCGGCTGAGGCATGAGATGGTCGGGTTCGGGAGTCTTCCGTCGACCCCCATTCCTTGATCATGTCGATGCCGGTTGCTCGGGCCGCGTTGTCGGATCCTGTATTGGCAGCGGTGTGCGCCTCTGTTCTCGCGATCCGAGCTGCGGAGGCCAGGGAGACCTGGCCTCCTATTTCTTCACGTAGCGCTTTAGCTGTCGCCGCTTCGCCCTGACCATCTGCAAAGGTTTCCACCAGCACTTTCCGGACCCTGGACTTGAGAGTCTCGGCGATGAGAATTGACCGGTCAGCGGCATATTGCGTCAGCCATGCTAGGACACTCTCCTCGAAGATGTCGATCGACCCTTTCTGCTCCAGGTGCAAGGCCCCATCCTTGCGCTGTGCCTCGATCTGATCGAGCACAACCTGGCCAAAGTCACGGGCCACCTGACCCAACCGCTTGCGGAGGATCCGGGCCAGCTCGACCTGGAATTCATCGATGTAGCCGATGACCACCTCATCGGCGCCATAATGGAAGTCAGCAGCAATACGCCTCGCCAGCCTACGGTGTAAGGCAAGGACCTCGCGCTCAACCAGCTTTTCCCAGCGGACCAGGAGCCGGTTTTGGCGGATGACTGCCAGCCTACGCCGGGTTCGTGCTGAGCGGCGGCTGGGCATTGGGGTCTACCTGAGGCTCAGCGCCACCTGGTTGGAACATGGCTTCTTCAAGCGGAATTTTCGATGACGGGACCAGGATCACGTCGCCTGGGCTTTCTGACTTGGGCTCATAGGGCGCGTAACCAGTGGCATCACGCTTTTCGTCGACTGTGATGTGGTCGGCGGAGGTGACCTTGTCCCACAATTCCTCGCGCTCGGCGATCAGGCCGACGACGCTGTCTTCGTCGAAGGTGACGACGAGCTTCTCACCATAGGTTGGCGAGAAGAAGTTGGTGAGCGACTGGCAGGTGCGCTCGACCAAGGGAAGCACGGTCTGGCGGTAGAAGGCGCGATTGGCCTCCTTATAGTTGGCGTAGGTGTTATCGCCCGGGATGCCAAGGATCATGGGCGGGACGCCGAAGGCGAGGGCGATTTCGCGTGCAGCCTCACGCTTTGCTTCCATGAACTCCATGTCCTTGGAGGTGAGCCCCATTTGCTGCCACTTGAGCCCGCCTTCCAGCAGGAGCGGGCGACCGGCATTTCTTGCGCCGGAATACTTCTCTTCCAGCTCCTTCTTCAGGCGGAGGAACTGGTCATCGGGAAGGGTTTGGGTGGCGTCCTTGTCCTTGGGCTCATACATCAAGGCGCCTGACGGGCGTGCACCGTTGTCCAGCAGCGCTTTGTTGAAGGCACCGGCCTGGTTGTGCACATCGATGGCAAAGGCCGCCGGCTCAATCGGCGACAGCCCATACCAGTCGTCGATGGGGTGGAATTCCTTGAAGTGGAGGATCGGCTGTTGCCTGCTCGGCATGTCTTCCATGTCGAACCGAACGCTTGAGCCGCCGACCGTGTATTCGTAAGCTGCCGGATACCCACGACGCCCAGGGATTACCTTCATCCGGTCCGGGCGCAGGACAAAAAGCTCCCGGATCCGGGCGTCCAGGATGACGGGTTCCAGGTAGGCATTGCCCGCGATCTTGGCAAACGAATACCAGGAACGCCAGAGTTCCGTGCCTCCCTGGAAGGGGTTGGGTTTGGCAAACACCTCCAGCAGGGGGTGTTGCTCCATTTCCTTGTCGCCTTCGAACACCAGGAACGGGATCAGGCTCGCGGCCTCAGCGATCAGGCTGATGCACCGATGCGCGATGGCGTTCTGGATGTAGCCCTCGCGGGCGAAGTTCTCCAGGTTGCGATCCATCCAGCGTGGGCGACCAACGCTGTTCATCGAGATCACGCCACCGGCGGCGGACTCCTTGTGTTCGGTTGCCGGTCCAAACGGCCAGCCAAACTGATACCAGCGCTTTCCTGCCACGTTAGAGGCTCCTGATCCTTGGCTCGTTCTCCTGCCCGCCGGACAGCGCCGTTAGTGCCCAGACCAGTGCGTCGACTCGGTCAGGGCTGTAGCCCATGATGCCTCGGTCGAAGTCCGAAGTAAACTCGCACATCTGGTCTTCAAGCTTGGCAAGCGTTCCGATGTGACTGACCTTGCCTTGTTCGTAAAGCGCCGCGATGGGTTCGGCACGGATAACCTTGCCTTTGGAGGCGTGCACGAGCTTGATGGGCATGTTTGCCTCAACGGCACGGAGCACGGACTCGACCATTGCACCACCCTGGTTGGCTTCAGCCACGACCCTGTCTGCACTAAAATCGGCGTAGGCCTTTGCGACCTTCGTTGCCCAGCCCTCAGGCGAGAGACCTTGCTCCGAGTAGTCGGCATGCACGTAATACCGGCCGGATCTGGTCTTGCTGGCGACAATGATCCCACATTCGTCGGCATCCTCGCCGGTCTTCACTGGCGGATCGACGGCGACCACGGTCCGCAAGATTTCCTCATCTGCCCACTTGGAACGGTGCTGGTCGAGGTTGTCCCGGCGCCACAAGGCGTAGGGGTTGTCGTCAAGGATGTCGGCCAGGAGCTCTTGGCGCCCAAGCCTGGTGCCTTCATACTTGCTGATCACCTGCTTGATGAAGGTTTTCGCCAGGTTGGCGGCGTTGTCGTATGTGGTGCCCTTGGTCAGGTAGGTCGTGGACTCGCGGAGAAGCTCACGGATCAACTTGATCGGCCTGGGCGTGGTGGTGACGATCGCACGGGGATTGTCCCCAAGGCGGAGGCCGAACATGAGGTTGGACCAGGCGTCGTCGGCATACTGCCACTTGGCGAGCTCATCAGCCCAGGCCAGGTCTTGCTGGGGACCGCGCAGCTGATCCGGATCCTCGGCGGAAAAGCAGATGGCAACAGCTCCATTGGGCCATTCAAGCTTGCGCAACGACTTGAGGTAGGTCGGACGGAAGTCCTTGTGGCTTGTCGCTAGGATACCGGACTCACCCTCGACCATGACGTCACGGACTTCCGCGGCTGTGGCGCCGACAAGAGCCAGTCGGCCGTATTGCCCGCGGGCCATGGGTGTGATGCCGTTAACTGCGTTCCGGATGAATTCCGCACCGGTGCGAGTCTTGCCCCAGCCACGACCAGCGAGGATGAGCCAGATGATCCAGTCGCCGCTAGGCGGCAACTGGTCATCTCTGGCCCAGAGCTTCCAGTCATGCAGCAGGAGTTCGAGTTCCTCCGGCGCTAGCTCATCGACAAGCTTGGCGAGGTCCTCACTGGACGGCCTTGCTTCCAGGATCTTCTGCAGCAAGGCGGCTCTCCAGCAGCTTGAGGAACCGTTGCCGGCTCAGTTCGTAATCGGCGACCTTGTCGTCGGGATTGTCCGAGATTTCGATCGACTTGAGCGAGGGCAGGATCCGGTCGAGCAGCTTGTAGTTCGCCTCGATGATCCGCCCGAGCGTCAGGCGGTTGCCATCCGTGAGGTTACCGTCTTCATCTGTGATGCGACCGTTCTTGATCCACTCGTCAGGGATTTCGCCCTTGGCAAGCTTCATGATGTTGCCCAGCACGTCGACCTTGGCTGCAATCTGGCGGCGCAGCTCGAGTGCGGAGAGGGTGGAGGTGGTCACGGCGGAACGTGACGTTTGCTTGATGTTCAGCTCCACGCGATCCTTGCCGGGAGGACCTGGCTGATGTTGTGGGTGGGTCATGAGGCTTCCAAAACCAATCTTGAGACGCGGACCAGAGGGCAAATTCAACCCTTAATATAGCCATAAGATCTGGCACAGAAAACTGTTTTGCTCAGTCATCGGTGTCCTGGCTGTCCTAGTAAGTGTCCTAGTTCTTCTATAAGATTATTTCTGACAAGACAAGCCCATCTAATTGAATTGATTGAACATTCTATACTAGTGTCCTATTGTCCTAGTTGATGTTATCGTTTTCAACCCATTGACTCCGCACTATTGTCATAGTGCAAAAGTGATCAATTTAGAATATTTTGATTTTTCCTCAGGACACCATGCACACTAGCACAGATTAGTCAACCAATTCAAACACTTGTTCAGTGTCCGTGCAGTAAAAAGAACTAGGACACTTGCCCAGACAGCCAGGACACTTGCAGATGAAAAAATTACCCAGAATTGTTCATTTATCACGCCCCGAACCTCGCCACAATGCGGAATTTGTGCAGAACAGGGAACGCATAGATGACCTCCGGATCCTTCCCCCTAAGTTCGCCAAGCTAAGCAAAGTCCAGCAGCGTGTGCTTGGCCACCTATACATGAAGGACAGGGAAAACCGAGGCGCCAGCGTCCACCAGCTGGGCACGACTTACGCTACCCTTGATGCCATGGAGCAATTCCGTGTCCTCACCATTCGCGGCGACACGCGCTCATGGGCCTACATCACGCAGTATGGCCGCCGGTTCTATGAGGTCCTGTATTGGCACGAACGCGCCTTGCTGGAGGAACGTCACGCCAAACGCCGCGCTTCCGTGTTCGGAAAGTATGGCAAAGACACCTGAGCCTGCATTTTGTTGTTTACACGCCCAGCGTCCCGTCGTAGAAGGGATCATCAAGAGCGAATAGGAGCATATACATGCCTATGTCAAGATTCCCCCACAGTGGTTCGGTTATCCTTATCAAGGATCCTAACCACGAAAACTTCAACCAAGAAGCACGTGTCCATTATGTGCTCGCGCACAACGGCTGCCAAGACGACCCGGTTCTTACGGCCAAGCTTTTGGAAACCGGGATTGTCCCCCGCAATCTGCGGGTGAGCCAAGTTGAGGTTGTCCGTGATGGACTTCAGGTATCTTTCCTTGGCTCAGGGTTTGCAGACTAATGCCCCGCGCCCAGTTCAGCATGCCCCAGGCTGGCATCAACGTCACCCGTGCCTTCGCCACCCCAAAGCAAATCCAGTCTCACAAGGCTTGGTTGCGTGCGGCGCAAAAGGTCATCCCTGACATCCCCGACTGTTGGTCGTCGCGGGCGACCCACACGATCATGCGCGAAATCATCGACGCAAAACACCTCATGTTCGAGTTGCACGATCGCCGGACTGGTGACCGGTGCTCGATCGTCATCGAACGGAAGTATGAGCACATCGGAGCCCGGCTATGAGTAGGACGAGGTATATCAAGATTGGTTCGTGTGGAACTTGTCCTCATAGAGACCACAAAGGCGGGTTTGGAGCTGTAGCCTACATTCCAACCTGCGGTCTCAAGAACCAAGAATTGCCTTGGGAGCCCAGTGCCTCAAGGACTGGTCGTGTCACTGCAACAGCTACCAATGTCATACCTGACTGGTGCCCTTTGCCAAAACTGGAGACCCCGAATGCCCCTCAAAGTTGAAGCCTACCTCGACAACCGAGGCAAACTCCACAAGACCGCCGAGGCCGCAACCGTGGAGGATCTGGCCCACAAGGTGTTCGGGTCCGCCGAAAGCATGGCACCTAGCCTGGCGCAGAAGGTGTTAACCAATCGCGCTGACATCGAGCGGATCTTTGCGGAGTATGATGCGGCTCTCAACCCGGAGACTGCAGCATGCCCTATTCCGAGCTCACCTACTTCCACGGCTACCACTTCCACCACATCGCCGCCTACCACGAACACCTGAGGCTGCGCAACATCAACCGTAAATGCCGCGCCGCGGCCAATCACAGGAGACCATCATGAAGTATTGGCTTATCCGCGGGGCAATGGTTGCCTTGGCTATCCTTATCGCCTACGTTGAAGGGAGCCTTCAACCTTCCCCAGGCATCGGTTTTGGTGTGGCCATGATGCTCATGCTAGGCGCAGCCCTGATCGGACCTGTCGACGTTTGCCAATGCAACCATCCCGACTGTGGTGGTGGGTGTTGGCCCCCGCGCCAATGATCGAGGTCATCCCCGACGGAAACGGTTTTCGTTGGACCATGATATGCAGCGAAGGTCGGGTCCTGATGACCTCGCCCGACCAATTCCCATGTGTGGACTCCGCAGCCACCAACGCAAAGGCTTGGCGCACGCAGTTCTGGGCCGTCGCAGACCAGGTTGACCACAGAATGGCTCGCTGCATTTAGTTGCAAGATTCTTGCATTCTGTTGTTTACATCCGTGTCGCCACACCCTAGAAGGGTTCATCAAGAGCGAAGACGGAGACACACCATGCTTGAAGCCAACCTCACCAACGCCAACTACGCCCCCGAAGATCGTGGCGCCCACTTCTTCATCGCCTGGGAAAACATTGGCCGTCGCGGAGTTCAGCTTCGTGCGATGGTCTACGGCCACAAGATCGCCTCGACCAAGGGCGGTTTGCTGGTTGACAAGACCGCCGGGACGGCTGTTTAATTATGGCACTCATCGAAAAGAACGGTCGCTGCGAAATCTGGGCAGTTGACGGCGAGTTTTGGGTCTATGGCTACTATGCCTCTGGCGACCCGAAGATCTGCGCCACTATCGGTGCTGCCCAAGCCTACTGCCACTGAGGAGAAAGCCCATGCTGATCTTTGACTACCCCACCAAGAAGGATCTGAAGGCGGCCATTGGTCAGCCTCTCAAGTATCGCGAGACTTCGATGTTCGCGCCGGAATACTCGCCCAACGGTCGCCTCACCGGGTCGAACCGTCCGACGATCACCGGCCACAAGCGTGAGTTCTACGCTAACATCACCATGGCCAATGGCCTTATCTTTAAGGTGGACTGAGATGGAAGACAAGATCCTCGACAAAATCCAGAAGTTGTTGGCACTTGCCACTAGCTCAAACGAACACGAAGCCGCACTTGCCTTGCAAAAAGCACAAGCGTTGATGGCCGAGCATAATCTGACCTCAACTGATCTTCACCGGTCACAGATTGGCACTACCCAGTTCAGGTCAACCCAGTCCGTATCAAAGGTCAAGGACTGGGAGCTTGCCTTGGTTCAGCAGGTCGCTGGTGCCTTTGGTTGCCGCGTTCTGTGGATAGCCGGACACTCAAGTGACTGGGACTACTGGGGTCGCTATGAGCTCCTTGGTCCCAAGCACCAGTTGCCTGTGGCGGAGTATGCCTGCACTTTCCTTCTCCGAAAGATCGTCAAGGCCCGCACTGACTTTAGTGCCCACCTCAAGGCTAACTACCGGATTGATCGGAAGCGCCTGACGCAGGAGCTTGACGGCTTTTGCCATGGCTGGGTCAGGGCAGTTCGGTCAAAGGTCCATGCCTTGGCTAACCCAGACGAGGTTGAGGCGGCAATGGACGCACACATCGCTGACACGTGCGACCCCGACAAAAAGGCTGATGTTCAGGAACGGAAGATTGGGGCACACGGCTACAGAGCCGGCAAGATCCAGGGCGAGGATCTCGAAATCCATCGGCCCATGTCAGGCAAGGAAGACCAGCTAAAGCTTGGCTGAAGCTACAAGACCCCGCCGCGCCAGCGGCGGGGTTGTCTCGGGTGCCACGTCAGAACGGGATGTCATCCTCGTTTTCCGAAATCTCACCGCGGTCATACCGGTCCCAATCGATCTTGGTCCCCATCATCTCCTCAAACGCCGTCCTGCAGTGTTCGAGTGGGGGCAAGATGTAGCACCACGCGCGGACCGTGTCCATGTGACCCGAGTTGTCGTAGCGCTTGACCGACTTGCGGCTGCGCTCAATCACCCCACCAGGCATCATGTCCTTGAGCTCACGACCGAACTGGTTGTCGCTCACACGTCTTGGCACACCCCACATCGTGCAGCGCTTAATCAGCGCTTGATACAGGTCCTCGATGCAGACGTGACTTGGCCAGTCGTAAACGCCCGGCATGATTTCCCCGTCACGCAGCCGTTCGAACCAGAACCGAGCCACCATGTCCAGGCTGTGCTGCTTCTGTTCCGTTAGCGCTGCAGTCTTGGGGATCACCCCAACGTCGATGTCGCTGATGTCCATCGTCAGCAGATGATGCAACAAGCCCTCATATCCGCCGTTCCGCAGCTGGTGAGCCATGGCCTTGAAGAACGCCTTGTCCTGCAGTCTGCCATCGCCGACGTCGATCACGGCAAATCGCCGTTCTTCAAACGCTGCCGGGACGATCCACTTCTCGTTGGATGAGACCAACAACCGCAGGTAGTTGTTGATCTCGAAACTGTCCTTCCCCTTGGGCTCAATCCGGTTGGTGTCTGACGTGACTAGACCCTTGAGCCGCCCGATATGACGAGGGTCACCAGCGAAGAACCCCTCGTCAGCCTGCAGCAACAGGGCGTGACCCATGTGACTGTTGAAATTCCCCAGGACGTAACGCGGGTCGTCGACAAGGACGTAGTTGTCCCTGATCAAGGCGCCCATGTGCTGGCCGACAACGGTCTTGCCACAGCCTTGCAGGCCACGGAACGCGAGGCTTGTCCCTGGCTTGTTGCGCGGATCCTGGAACATTTGCGCAAACCACGCCATGATCCAGAGATACAGGCTCTCGTCGCCTTGTGCCACGTTCAGTCGCATATGCTCCTCGAACAGGTCCCATTCCCCTGTGGGATCGGGTTCGACAGTGAACCCTCGCCATAGGTTGTAATACCGATCGGGGTTTGCCCCCGGTTCAAACACCACGCCGTCGTAAGTCTTCCGGCTTGGGTGCGTCATCCAGTATTCGACGATCGGTTGTTCCTTGCGGCCGACCTGCACAAACTCGTTGGCGTAAAGTGCCCTGAGCGCGGCAATCGCAATGTAGTTCGGCATATTCCGCTTGCGCAGCGGGTCCCAACGGTCCCAGATGATCGTCGCCTTGTCGCCAAGGATCGTCAAGGCAAATTGCCTGTTCATCTCATCGATTTTGGAGTCACCACTTGGTTGGAACTCCGGGGCTGTGATCACCGAGGCTCGCCTGTCAAGGTCGACCCCTTCCGGTATCTCGTCAGCCAAGTCCCAACCCTTAGGAAGCTCCTTGGGCGGGTAGACAAGCTTGAGACTTTTCACCTTGGCTTCGAGGAGGATTTCGCCAATTAGCGCAGCCGCCTTCAGCCCAGGTTCGTCGGCATCCGGCCAGATGATAACGTCCCGTCCCTTGAGGACTTCGAAGTTGGCGTGCTTGACCGCTGACGATCCACCGGCCCATGTGACGACGATGTAGTCATGGAAGATCTGGGCGGCGGCATCTGCCGTCTTTTCGCCCTCAACCAAGAGGACAGGCGTGGTTCGGTCGTCACGTAGCAGGTGCTCGTTGTAGAGTGGCCTGGGCTTGTTGAATGACTTCCAACGCCACTGGTGCTCGCCGTCTTCTTCAGCGACACAGTAGGCCATGGGGACAATGTCCTTCTTGTCCCCGTTTTCAAACCTGAATGTGAAGCCAACTAACTCGCCCTTGATGTTGCGATAGGTCCACTTCCGGGCAGGCACCCCAAACTTGGGGTGCCTTGGATTAACAGGTGCATTGGACTCGTTGCCCTTGTTCAGCACCTTCCATGTCTTCGACTTTTTCTGCCAGAGCCCCATGGACTCGAGCGAGGCAATCACTGACGATTGCGGGCACCCGGCGTGGCACTTGACAAGGATCCGGCCATCACGACTTTCGCTGACGGTTAGGCTTGGTCCATTGTCATCGTGCGCCGGGCAAACGGTGTTGTAGCTTGTCTCGTTGAGCTTGACCTCTTTGCCGCGGCCGAGTTGCTCAGCGAGTTCTTTAGCCGACAGCTTCATCCTGAGTTTCCCCACCCTTTTGCTTGCGTCCCTTGTATTCGGCGAGGCCAAGGCTCGCTAACGTCGGGAGGTAATATCGGACAATCCGCTCACCGGACTGCTTGGTCTTGAGCTTGCCGGATCGCTTGAGGTTCAAGGCAAAGAGGTCGAGTTCCTCCTCGCTCATGAAGGACTTGCCTTCCTCAGCGATCGCCTCGGCCACGATCCGGCATTGCTTAGGCTGCTTCGCAATGGTAGCTTGGCCGTCAGATGACTTCAGCTTGTCAATGTGAAACCTGAAGACCTTGTCAGCGCCACCGCCACCAGCCTCGGGATTGCCGTCCAACCACTTGTTGGTGACCTTGTCCCCGATGAACTGGAATTGCTGCCATACCTTGGTCGCCACGTCAAGTGGGGTGTCCGCGGCGTCAGGCGGGAGAGGTTCGCCAAGGCTGACCTCCAGCTGCCCTTTCATGTAGGCATTCTGGAACTTGACCAGTTGACCGGGCGGCGCGAGCTTTCGAACCTCAACGTCGAGGAGCAGCCGATTGTGGATTTCCACCAGCTCCTTCCCTGTGAGGTTGGCGCTTAGCTCCCGTGGTCCGTTCCAACCATACCCCTGCACCGTTCGCTCGTTGAACCGGCGGAGTGCCTCGTCCTTGGATCTGAACAGTGCGACGTTATCGCGGAAGATGGGCTTGCCATCGCGGTGGTTGCAGTTATGTGCGGCAATCTCGAACCACATGACGAACAGGTCGCCGTCAGGTCGGCTCTCATATTGCTTATAGTCGGCTGTTTCCATGCCCCTTCTTTCTTCGCTCTATATACCACGCTGCCGGCGTGGCGACGTATGAGGTTTGTAATCTGCATCATTTTCGGGTAGATGTAAACACGCTAGATTTGGCATGTGCCCCGTGGCCATGTCGGAAAAAAAGTGCGTTGGCTGCATTTTTCTGCAAAAAGGCTATTTACATACCCTGCGACCCGGCATAGAAGGGATCATCACGCAGCGAGCGTGACCACAGAGCGAAGAATGGAGACTGACATGACCAACCTGAACGAAATGACCAAGAAGGAACTGCTTGCCAAGGCTGGCGAGCTGTCCATCACCGGCCGCCATGACATGAACCGGTCGCAGCTGATCGAAGCCATCGCCGCCGTCGAACAGATCGAAGACGTGATCGCCGGCGCCACTGAGGCTGAGGTCGTCCAGGCGCGTGAAGAACTGATCGCGCTCAAGCGCCGCCGGCCGTCGAACAACGATCGCGACGACGACGGCAACGTCATCCGCCGCGGCAAGAACCTCTCGCGCAACGTGCCCTTCCGCCGCAAGTTCTACTTCCTTGATCCGGCGGTTGCCGATGAGCGGACGTGGACGGAAGGTTACCGTCAGGCTGTCGAAGCCGCGCCCAACCAGGTGAAGCTGATCCTCAAGTTTATGCGCACCTACCACATCACGGACGTGGACACCTCGGAGCAGGGCGTGACGATCGTCAGCCTCGCGATGGAAGCCGGGATGATCTCGTCCAAGATCCCGCCAGCGAACCTGTTCGCCTACTACCGCCGGCTCCTCGAGGCACTCGGTGTCCGGAATGCCAACGCGTAAGTGACCAAGCCTACCGCGCCAGTCAGCGGTTTACACACAACCTCCGACAAGATAGGCTGGGTCTTGTCGGAACACCTACGACACGCAGAAAGGAATTACACCATGAAGACCCTCATCACCGTGACCCGCGCCATCGTCACCGAAGGCGAGAACAAGGACAAGCAGTCGCCCCAGGCCGTGACCATCGTCGAAACGATCGTCACCAAGGTCGGGCTCGGCAAGCCGATCGATCGCACCGACCTGGTGAAGGAGCTCGAGAGCTCCGGCAAGCTCAACACCCGCCAGGACGTCGGCCGCGTGGTCAGCTATTACCAGCCGCGCCTGCAGGAAGCCGGCATCATCGACGTCGTCAAGGAGTCGGAAGCCTCCGACGCCGAGAAGCCCGCCAAGTCCACCGGCGGTTCGAAGAAGGCCGCCGGCGGTCAGCCGGCCAAGGCCGAAGCCGCGGCGAGCTGATCCCCAACCCCGGTCTCGCTTGCGCTCGGGAAGCCCCGTTACCTGAAAAGGTGGCGGGGTTTCTTTTTCTTGCAATTAGGTGTTTACATAGCCTGCAATCCATCGTAGAAAGGATCATCAAGAGCGAATACGGAGATTGATTATGTTTGCAGGTTTCATCTACATCCTCCGCGGGAACAACAACGGCGCCAAGGTGATCCTTAAGCGCGCCCGCAACCGCAGCACGGTTGAAGCTACCCGCCTTGCCCTGATCGCTGCCGATCGTGACGACGGCCTGGGCAACACCTCGGCTGACTACACCATCACCATGGAGTCTGCGGACTTCTGGGCGTAAGCTTAAGAAATACGGGGCCCACGGGCCCCGTTTCAGCATCGGCTAGATGACCAGCCAAACTTGCAGCGGGTTTACAACTCGACTTGACTAGCTTAATGTCAACCACGTTAGAGCGGAGATTTTCTATGGCAGACGCCCAGTTAGTTAAGCGGCTTGTTGACATCCACCAGGGGTGGTTCGAGGATGATGTAGCCCGCTTTCCGTCTGTTTACCAAAAACAGCAATTTGAAAAGGCACTTGCGTTGCACGAGCAGCGCGAGACCTGCCAACATGAGTTCGAGCCCACCGGCTATGGTGGCTTGACCGATCGTGTCTACGAGTGCCGCAAGTGCGGTGAGCAAGAGGAAAGGGACATCAGTTAATGGCAAACGACCGTGGAAAAGCGATTGACAACACACACCTGTCAATCGACCAAGCCGAGGAGCGCGGGTTCATCCATCGCGACTACATCGCCCACTGCCTGCGCTGGACACACGTGGCAAAGCACGTCCAGAAGTCCGGGCGTTACAAGACGACCCGTGTCCTGGACATCGGCTGCGGCGTCGATCTTCCGCTCGCACGCCTGCTCTATTCCAGCCGGCTGATCGTCGAGGAATACGTCGGGGTTGACTACAACAACCCCGGCAAGTTCAAGATGGACATGTTCCACACCGGCAAGATGCCGGTCCACGCCTACGGCAACATCGATGCCGGCAAGCACATCTGCGTCAATGAGGACGGGATCGACATCGCCGAGATTGCCTTGCATAAGCTGCCGAATGTCATCACCTGCTTCGAAGTCCTCGAGCATGTTGAACCCGGGCATTGCCGGCAGATTTCGCAGGTGATCCTCGACATCCTCCAAGCCTACATCGACCAGAAACCTGGCAGCGATCCCCGCGCCTTCCTGTCGACCCCGTGCTATGACGCGCAAACCGGCGCCGCAGCCAATCACGTCAGCGAAATCACCTACCAAGCGTTCGGCGCAATGCTCGAAGATCTGGGGTTCGAAATCACCGGCAAGTGGGGCACGTTCGCCTCGCAGAAGGACTACAAGGCTGTCCTGATCAAGGAGCACGGCCCGGTCATCTGGGACAAGCTGTCGGAATTCTACGACAGCAACTACCTCGCCACGATCTTTGCGCCGATGTATCCGCAGCTCAGCCGCAACGCAATGTGGGAAGTCCGGCCGGCACGTGGTGGCTACGTCCGCCAGTTCCCGCCGCTCGCCGAGGTTCCCGGTCCGTGGACCAGCAGCGCGAAGTGGGAGGAGCTCAATGGCTGACCTTCAATGGCAACTTGCCAAGGAACTGATCGAGGCTGCAGCACCCCACTGGCCGGATCACGCCAAGGGTGCAGCAATGCGCCCCATGACCAAGCTCCTCCGCGAACGTCTCGCACACCTGACCGGCGACATCACGGAATTCCACGAGAAGTTCCGGCTGGCCTATGACGGTCCGCCTCGGACACTGGGGGATGACCTGCTGTCATTTCGGGTCAAGTTCATGCAGGAGGAGCTGGACGAATACGCCGAAGCTGCGGCCGAGGGTGATCTCGAAAAGCAGCTCGATGCGATCATCGACCTGATCTATGTTGCGTTGGGCACGCTGCTTCTGCAGGGGCTTTTGCCAGCCTTTGCGCCGGGCTGGATCCGTGTCCAGCAAGCGAACATGGCAAAGGTCCGGACAGAGCGGGTCGAGGACAGCAAGCGCGGGTCCACGTTTGACGTCGTCAAGCCTGAGGGCTGGAAGCCACCGACGCATGCTGACCTCATCAAAGCGCTGTTCAAGGCCAAGGGCGTCGAGCCTCAGCTGAACGACAAACCTTCAGGCCAAGGGACCTTGTTCGAATGACTCAGGCGCTTCATCCCATCATCGTCATCGAGGGACCTGACGGCACCGGCAAGACGACGCTTGCCAACGCACTGTGCGAAAGGCTTGGCGCCAAGTATCTGCACCTGACCTATCGTTGGCCGGACCACATGTATCTCTATCACTGGGCGGCGATCGAACAGTGCTTGAAATACGCGGCTGAGGGTCCTGTGATCCTTGACCGCTGGTGGGCATCCGAGCTGGTGTATGCCGCCGCGTTCCGCGGCGGCACACGTTGGCCGTGGATGCACAAGATGCTCGACCGGGTCGGACTCAAGCACCGGGTGTTCTATGTCTTGGCTCAGCCGGACAACCGTCAAGCCTACATCGAACACTTCAATCGCCTCAAGGGCGAACGGGTCGAGATGTATGACTCCATGACCAAGGTCTACGATCTGTTCCGCGATTGGCACCACACCATGAAAGGTCGCATGGACTTCATGCCCTACGACTTCATGCGTGACGCCAAGTCCCCGGAAGACTTCGCCCTGACCGTGGAGCACATCATCCAAGCGTCTTACGACTGGCATTGCCACCAGTCTAGCTTCGCCCTTGACGTCAACGATCGCCGGGCAGCTGGTCAGCTGGTTTGCCCCGATGTTCTGCTCGTTGGGGACAAATCGAACCAAAAGACTCGTCGACCGGTCTGGCCGTTCTTTGATCTTGGCCACTCATCAGACTGGCTCACAGCGGCACTGCACAGGGCTGGCATCCCTGAATATAAGCTGGCCTGGGTCAACGCCCATGACAGCAACGGCCGGCTGCAGATAACGTCAGCGATGATCGAGGACATCTGCCCCAAGCACATCATCCCGATGGGATGCGAAGCGCAACGCGCGCTTCACAAGCTCGACCAACACGCCGACTGGACCATGGCACACCCGCAGTGGTATCGCCGTTTCCACTCGGCTGAGGGGCATATCGAGATGGGCAACATCGCCCGTAAGTTCAATCTGAAACCGGAGACATGGAATGAAAGCTCCTTCCGCAACCTCGGCGTGGCTTGACCTGCTGCATCGCGTCTACTACCAGGGCCACGAGTCCGCACCCCGGGGCATGAAGATCAAGGAAGTCCTGGCTTGCGCCGCGACCATCGACCTTGACCAGCCAATCGTGGTCGAACCCCTCAGGGATCTGGGCTACAAATTCATGGCCGCTGAGGCTGCGTGGATACTTTCGGGCGACAACCGGGTGTCGACTATCAGTCCGTTCGCCCGACACATCAAGGACTTCAGCGACGACGGCGTTTTCTACTTCGGGGCCTACGGTCCCAAGATCATCGAGCAGCTTTCCTACGTCTGCCAGAAGCTCGCGGAAGACAACGACACGCGCCAAGCGGTCCTCACCATCTGGCGGGAAAAGCCCGGCCAGACCAAGGACGTGCCCTGCACGATTTCTGCGCAGTGGTTCATTCGCGACGGCGTCATCCACTGCGTCGACACGATGCGTTCGTCCGACCTGTGGCTTGGTTGGCCGTATGACATCTTCAACTTCGCCATGCTGACGCACTACATCCGCCTGCTCCTGCGCGAGCACTACGATGTCCACGTCGGCGCCGGGACCCTGACGCTTTTTGCCGGGTCGCAGCATATTTACGAGCGCAACTTTGATGCGGTAGAACGGATCCTGAACACGGCTGAAGCAGTCCCGGACTCGGGCCCGTCTGTCACGGAGCAAATCGACTCGATGGCAATACCCGGCGAGCTGATCGATACCCTTTGGGTCTACGCCGAAGGTTCCGGGGCACGAAAGATGTTCCTCAAGAGCGGAGAATAACGATGCGACCCACCTCCACAGAATACTTCTTGCGCATGGCCCAGCTTGTGGCGACAAGGAGCACATGCATCCGGCGCCATGTGGGATGTGTGCTTGTCAACCAGCACAAGCACGTCATTGCAACCGGTTACAACGGAGTGGCTGTGGGGGTGGCGCATTGCAATCTCGAGACCCGGTCGTTCGTCGAATACGACGACGGGACCAGTCCGTTGGTTCATCGCTCCTATACTGTTGAGCACCCTCATGCCTGCCCGGGTGCCGACGCACCGTCAGGCATAAACCTTGACGGGTGCCACGCAATTCACGCAGAGCAGAACGCCTTGCTTCAGTGCAAGAACGTTCATGAGATTGTGACGGCCTACGTCACTGCCTCGCCTTGCGTGACGTGCACCAAGCTGTTGCTCAACACGTCATGCCAGGAAATCGTGTTCCTCGAAGAATACCCACACTCAGCAGCTCGCGAACTGTGGGAAGCTCAAGGACGCCGGTGGGTTCATGGCCAAGCGTAAGCCGGCCTCATCGTCGGGCCATATCCAACTTCCACTGTTCCTCCCTGAAAGCTCGTGGCAACCACTGCCACCGAGCCAATGGCCTGACTTCAGGTCCCATGCAAAGATCATCGGGGTCGACACTGAGACACATGATCCCAACCTCCAGACAATGGGACCGGGGTTCATTCGGAAGGACGCCCACGTCTGTGGCATAAGTCTTGCGGCCGAAGACGGGACCAAGATTTACCTGCCAATCCGCCATAGCGAGGACAACGTCGATCCCGCCCAGGCTCTTGCTTATGCAAAGCACCAGCTTGCTGGTGCTCAGCCCAAGTGCGGCGCCAACCTGACCTATGATCTTGAGGCACTTTGGTCGGAGGAGATTTCGATCAACGGGGACCTGTGCGACGTTCAAATCGCTGAGCCCATGCTTGACGAGGATCGTAAGGACGGCTAC
>Ga0100403_1001120_pt1 | contig 24985 bp, 40 predicted proteins | sample CryGeymet201501t_FD_83663 | JGI IMG/M metagenome (GOLD analysis project Ga0100403, IMG submission 83663) | Groundwater microbial communities from Crystal Geyser aquifers in Utah, USA - Crystal Geyser metaG 2015-01t | ecosystem: Environmental > Aquatic > Deep subsurface > Groundwater | place... | reverse complement strand
TTTTTCATTTCCTCCGTTTTCCGCTTCTATCATTCGTTTCGCTTCTCTGTACGCCTGTTTCCAGATGCGGTCATTCTCCCGGTATTTTTCCCGATTCGCCGCCCTCCACTTTTTGGTGAAAGTCAGATGCTTTTCCGGGTTGGCCCGAGTCCAGGCTCTGGCGTCAATTACGTGGCACTCCGTACAGACATAGTTACTCGTGTAGCGTGGGGCCCAGTGCCCGCGCTTGCAAGGTTTTTTCGAGTAGTAGAATTTTTCTTCTTTTATCAGCGCCCACTGGCGCGGAGAGTCTGGCTTTTTCATTATAGGGTCTCCATTATGCCTGCATTGCGGCCCAGACGCTTCGGTTCTGGGTGTTGTCGGCCTCGCCGGATTCGGCCAGCCAGTCCTGATAATTTTCCAGATCAAAGGGAATCAGCAGAATTTCCGCCGCTGTTTTTGCCTCGACCGCCGCCACAATGCGGTAAATCATCTGCCGCATCATTTTGGCCGTGGGCCAGATGTCCCCGCCCGGCCAATCAACAGCGCGGTATTCCGCATCGCTCATATAGACGGGCATAATAACGTAGTCCATTTTACGCTCTTCGATCAAGGCAAGCAGGGTGTCAGCGCGCCGGTTGATCGCGCCATGAAATTCTTCGGCCAGTTTTTCCAGCTGCTCCAGCCGGGCTTCCGGCACCGATTCCTGCCCGCCTTCCCAGCGGGCCAGCACGCGCTTACTGACGCCCAGCGCCTCGGCCAGTTCTCCCTGGCTGAGGGTCAGGGCCTCCCGCGTCAGGCGGAAACGTACATGGTTCATGATTTTCCTCCATTTCTATTACTTTCGTAGGGCTTTTTCATCTGGCAGGCCCACTTTTTATTGAATTGATCCAGTATCTTGCGCTTTTTTGATTTTGAACCTCTTTAGGGGGCGCCTCTCCCTGTAACTCACATTCCGCGAAGTATACCGCTCTGATGGTCTCAGCCCATTGTTTTTGCCGCGCGGTGCCGGTTAACTTCGGGAGGGATCTAGCTTCTGCGAAAGACTTCGACAGCCTGTACTGTTCCGCGTATATTTTTTCTATCTCAGGAATATCGAACAGGCTCTTGATTTCCCTGAGATCTTCGGGGATGACGTGGTTTTCTAATTTTTCCAGCACGCCATAATCGCCAGGAAAGCGACGGTAGTAATCTATCGCAGCCACCCGGACCATGGCCGCTAACGCGGAGACAGTGATCCATTTTTTTCGCCACAGCCCGGTTTCATGACCGGCTGGCCGCTTCGTCTCCTCGTCCAGATATTCCACGTCCCATAACTGTGATTCAGTTAGAACCAGGTCACTCCCCGCCCCCATCGGGAAGCGCAGCATCTCGCCTTTTTTCCGTGATGCGATAGAATACCCGTCGAAAACCTTATACGTGTCGCACTCTCCAGTTTCTTCAGAAACCACCCCGTTCGGCAGGTCGATATCAGGGAGAAGTGCCAGGACGGCAGCCACCACCGGGTTCCATTTTGCTTGCCTGAAGCGGGTATCGCGGTCCTTATTCCGGTATCCCTGCCAGGTGGGCACCTCGGCATCCCAGTAGGTGTTATGTTTCCCTTTTTCACACCCTAGTATTTTTTCAACCACATGGGCCTGATCGGGGTTTTCCTCTTGCAAAATCTCAAATCTGGTCACCATTTTAGCTTCCTCCATTCTGTTACTACTGTAAGGCTTCCGCCTATCCCGCCTCGTTGCAGAGGCAGGGAGGGGGAAGGGGTCAGACCTCGACTTTCTCGCCATAATACCGTGCCCGGGCCACCTGTTGCGCGTAGCGATTCATGCCGTCGCCCACCATCTCCGGCAAATGGGCGCGTATCTGGGTTTTCAGCGCCAGGAAATAGCCCATCCAGATCGGGCTGAAATCCCGCTGTTTGGCCTGGGCGTTTGCAAGCTCCTGGCAGGCGGACTTCAGCGCCTCGACCGCCGTTGAATCGGCGCTGATGGCAGCGGGCTGGTTCGCTTCGCGCTCCGCCGCCGCCTTGATTTCCTGATTTTTCTTTCTGGTGGCCGCCGCCTTCAGGGCGGCTTCACGGCGCTTAATGGCCTCAGGGCTGTTTTTTTTAGCCTCGGCCTCGGCCTCGGCTTTTTTGATTCTGCTGAAAACATGGGGACAGGCGTAGTTTTCCAGAATCGGCGCGTATCCCCAGCGCCGCGATCTGTAGTGCCAGCCGGTTCTTACGATAACCAGCCTGCCCTGGGCTTTGGCTTCCTGGGCGATTTTGCCCCGGCAGTCACCGAAGGCGGCCCAGCCCTTCGGAATTTCTTGTTTTTCAATATTGCCGTAGCTGTTGGTGGCGGGGGCTTTGCAGTTGCAAGTAAATTTTTTCATTTTGGTGTCCCTTCTCGCGGCCTGGCGGCCGTCGGTTTTGGTTAACCTCTATAATATAACGCCATCGAACGATGAAGTCAACTGTCTTTAATTATTCTTAACACTACCGGGAGAGCATAGAGGCAAGGGCTTTCAGGCGGTCGATGTCCGTAATTTCCGGCACGGTGTCCCGGCCATGGCTCTTTAACCATTCGACAGAAGCCCTCTCGTCGGCCATAACGTAGCCCTGCGTCGTCTTTATATCCGCGTGGCCCAGCGCCTTCTGGACGTATGACCACGGCATGCCGCGCCCCTCCATTATAGTGGCGAAGCTTCGCCGGAGGGCATGGGGGGAGAATTCTATACCAGTCGCCGCACTAAGGCGGTCTAGCCTCCCCCTTATCACGCTGGCAGTAAGCGGAATACCGTTTTCTTGTACAAACAGTCGCCCCGAGTCCGACGACGGCCGGATGGCCAGCCAATCGACCAGGAACTCCGCCAGTCCGGGCAGTAGCCCAACCGGGCGGCACTTCCCTCCCTTCCCGGCAACCTGCATATACCCTTCCGCCATGTTTACGTCGGCCAACCCCAGATCTATGATCTCGGCCCGGCGCAGCCCCGCAAATGCGCCCATCATAACTATCGCGGCCGATAAGAACTGATCGATGTCGGACCGGCCACCAGTCCGGATGGACCAGTTCTTTTCCAGTATTCGCTCCACCTCTGCCGCCGTCAGAACTATTTTTTTAGGCTGGTAATGTCGTTTCGGTTTGTAGAGTCTGATCTGATCTAGTATCGAGACGGGCAGGACGCCCTCCCTGATAAGAAATTTCGAGAAGCTCACCAGGCTCTTATACATTTGATCGCGGACGGAGAAATGGCAATTTCTCCGCTGGTGGTCGATTTGTATTCCCCCCAGCGCTATCTTTAGAGTTTCCGCTGTAATCCGATCCAGCGTCGGGTTTTGGCCGGAATACTGCCATAGTTTTTCTAATCCGTATTTAAGGGTCTGAAGGCCCTGCGGGGTTACTGGTCGCCCTATTAGCGCCCCAGACTGAAGATCTGCCACCCATTGATCATATAACTTTCGGTAATCGCCGATAACCTGCGACTCGGCCTCCAGTAGGGAAATATGGATCTTTTGGACCGTTCTGTTCCCTTTATTCTCGGCGCGAACCCGCTCACCGCCGGATTTCACCAGCCAATAGAACCGGCCACGGCTACAGCCAAAGCGGGTTTCTGCCTCTCGCTGCCCTATCCATTCAGATTCCGGTTTCGCATTGGTTCGCATGGTTTCGCATTGTTTTTCTTGGTTTACGTTTTGAAGTATTAGCGGGCGACGGGATTCGAACCCGCGACCCTCAGCTTGGGAAGTATAGCCACAGCGCGGGCATACTCCCGACGGTGTAGGGGTGTCGGCGGCATGCGTTTTTTGATTTAGGTGCGAAAATTCAACCATCTATTATATCCCTGGCCAAGTACATGGTTTTTTCTTTTGCAATCAGGCGCTCGCCGCAAGCGGGGCAGTCATATCCCGGCTTCTTAATATCCTCTATCGCCTGCCCGCAAGCGGGGCAGCTACTTTTAATCATTATTTCCCCGGTTATAGCGCCTGTTACGGCCGGAGCGGCAAACCCCATTATAATTAACGGAATTCCAACAATCGCGCCAATTCCCGTCAGACAAAGCAAAACGCCGATAATTTGCATGCATCCTGCCCCTATAGTTCCAGACAGGCATCCGACAGTCCGGCCCATGGCCTTTGCTGGTTCTATTGGGCTTGTTTTATTCATACAATCCTCCTGTAAAGCAACATTTCAACACCAAACTTTATGGCCCCTCTGGGGGTTTTTTTTTGCCCCCTTTACCCGCTCTGCCGCACGGAGGATGGACTCCGGCTTGTAGCGCCGACAGATAGCGATAGCTTCCCGGTCGGCTTCGTCCATCGGAATGTATCTACCTTCTAGCGCATCTATTATTTCCCCAAGGCCAATTCCAAGGCCATCGGCAATTTTTACCAAGTTTTTTGTATCAGGCAAAACCCCGTCATTGATCCATTTATGGAGATTACTTCTCCCTACGCCGATCGCGCTTGACATCTGGTCATAAGTCCAGTTTTTTTGGATCATTTTGTCCTTTAGGAGTTCGCTTAAGAGGTTATCCATAGGGGTTTACCCTTTCCTTTAAGAAATCTTATTGCTTTTGTTGCACTTTTTTTCCTGTATGGTATATTTATTTCTGTTAGGGAACGGAGTTTCTTTCATGAACGACCTTTTAACACCGAAGGAAGTCGCAAATATTTTCAGGGTAAGCGCCAGAACAGTTCGTAACTGGGTTGATAACAACGTTTTTCCTAATGTGGTCCGTATCGGTGGAACCACAAGAGTCCCGCAGTCCGATATTGACGCGCTTAAATCCCGGGTGGCCAATGGCTAAAACCTCCATACAGATGGGAGAGTTTCTCCGCAGCCAGATCGAGGGCATACTCGAACCAGACGAGACCCTCGCCGAGTTTATCCGGGCAGCATGCCGCCGCCTGGTAAAACAACGGAAGAAAGATCTGATCGAGAGCGACCTGATCGACGCATACGTAAAACTGAAGGAAAACGATACCGCAAACGAAACGCGGTTGCAAAAAAGGCAACAAAAAGTTTACACGCCCTTAAGGGCGGTAAAACCCGCCTCGCTCGCGAGGTAACTCCACGAATCACTGTACACCTTACTTGGCCCTCCTCTGAGGGGGGCTTTTTTATGCCAACACAGGAGGCCGACACCATGGATAGAGATATTGAGACCGCGCTGGATACCCTATACGAGGAGCGTCCCGGCATGCCGAATCAGATCCGCGACGTGGATCTCGGGCCATGGCTCTTACTGGCGGCGGTGCTGCTGATTCTGATCGGGACGTGGCAGGATACAGATAGAGATATAGATAGAGAGAAGGAGACCACTATGAGCGACATAGCGCAAACAGGAATTCAAGATACCCAACCAAAAGCAGGGGGACTCACGACGGGCGTGGCCCAGGGGGCGGCCATATCCGCTGCCGGCTCGCCCGTCGATTTTCTTGCTCCGATCATGAACCAGAAAGGGGAAATCGATCTGTCGGAGGTCGACTATGGCCAGCGGATCGCCGCATACGTTAACTTCGCCGAGAAGGCGAATTCAAACCTGCTGAATTTCGGGGAGTCGATTCTCTCCCAAATTCCGCCCGGCACAAAGCTTATCCCTATACCGGTGATCCCGACCCTGGACGACTGCTGGCACGGGGAAGCGGCCAGCAAAATGAAACTCCAGCCGGGTCAAGTCGCGCCGAAAGCGGACTTTATCATTAAGCTGGGAAACATGCAGGGGTGCCAGACCCGGATCGCCGAAGAGAAGACAGAAGAGATCGACGGGGTGGCCATGTATTCCGTTAAATATGACGCCTTCTTCATCCTGCCGAACGGCGCTCCGGTCGCGGTCGAAGGGGAGGGGAAAGCCCAGGATCTGTACAATGAATCCTGGACGACAGATCAGGCAACGGGGGAGCGCACCAAGCAACAGAAGCGCCAGGCCCACATCGTCGAGTCCACGCGCAAAAAAGCCCGGCGCAACGCAATTAAGAACCTTAATAATATTCCGACGAGCATGGATAAAGATAAGTTTCTGCGGCCCTGGATCATCCTGCGACCGGTCTTCCAGGCTGGAGTTTCGCCGGAAACCGACCGTCTTATGGCCCAGCAACAGGCCATCACCAGCAATGCAACCAAGCAGCTCTATGGCGTCGTCGAGGACGCCGCGCCGCGCCCGCAGGTGGTGGACGTTCACCCGGAGGCAATCACCGGGGTCGAGGACATGCTCGAACGCATGCAGGATGCGGCCAATCTCGCGATGCTGGACGCGCTGGGAGAAGAGGTCGCAGAGATGCGGCTCACCGGCGCAGAGCGGACCACGTTGGTCGAGGCGTACAAGAATCATCGTAAATTCCTACAGGAGGTCGCGGTAAAAGAACAGCGCGAGCAGGCCGAGAAGCAGGTCTATTAGCGACATAACAGGCTGGCAACCTCGGCCATGGTGCAGACTCACCAGCGGGGTGACGGCCCGGAGAGACGGGCAAAGTCATAGTTACCTAGAGGATATAGAGAGAAATGTTTGAGGAAATTATCTGCACCAGGTGCCGGGACGCAGTTCCGCAGGATGAGGCCATCGATACGATGTGTGTCGACTGTTACGACTCCTTCTCCCGCATGGATCTGGAGCAGCAGGTAGAGGAGTTAATGCAATGAGAGTTTTAACCGTAGCAGATATCCATCTCCATGGGGGTGATCAAACTGAAGAGGCCGAGGCCTTAAGCCGAGTGATTGATATCGCCACCGACCGCGAGGTTGATATGGTATTCGTCCTGGGCGATGTTTTCGAAGCGAAATCAACGCCGGAACAGCGGCTGGTGTTCAAGAATTTCCTGCACCGGATCAACCGGGACGGGAAGCGGCCGGTGGTGATCATCCGGGGGAATCATGACGAGTCGGGGGATCTGTTAATCTTTCGCGATTTTGCCCGGGAAATTTACGTCTGGGAAACGCCGAACGAGGAGCGTATCACTGCCCGCGAGGGCGATATGTTGCAGGTGCTGGGCATTCCGCACTTTAACGCCGGAGCCCTGGCGCTCAAGCATACGAATCAGGACGCCCTGGCGGAAGACGGCACCAGCCTCTTTGAGACGATTCTGGATTCAACTTTCCAAAAAGTACAGGGCTACGATGGCCCGAGTATGGTTCTGTTTCACGGCACGGTTTCCGGCGCTGCCCTGGACAACGGGCATATTCCCCGCAACAACGGAATCCACCTGAACGCCAACCGCCTGGCTGCGATTGGCTGCCCGGTTATTTGCGGGCATTACCACAAAAATCAAGAGGTGGCCCCGGGCGTCTGGTACGTCGGCTCTCTTACCCGGCAGACCTTCGGGGAGTCAGAAGGCGACAAAGGAGTTATGCTCTGGACAGCGGCGGGCGGTTACTGGGAGAAAGAATTTATTAGCGTAAGCCCAACCCCTATGTTGCTTGTACAGGCCGAATGGCGCGACGGGACATTCATTGTACAGGCCGAATGGCGCGACGGGACATTCATTGATGATGATGATTCCGATATGGCTTATGACGTCGCACCTTCCCTGACGCCGGACTCAACGCGGGGAGCCCGCATCCGGTTCCGCTATCGCGTGAACCAGGAGGATCTGCCAAAAGTAGATCTGGATCCGATCAAAAAGTATTTTGAAGGTGCGAAAGAACTCAAGATAGAGCAGATCGTCGAAGTCACGCAGGCGGTGCGCTGCGAGGAGATGAAGGCCGCCGAATCTGTCGAGGATTGCCTCGGCGTCTGGCTCGACTCCAAGGGACTTAGCGAAAAAAAACAGGAATGCCTTCAGATACTGAAAGAGATTACGGAATGCAGCGAGCCGGATCAGCGCGTCGCCGAACGTACCGACGTTCATAACGTTGGCCAAGGCGGGAACGGGGCTCAGGCATGCGGCGGGGGTCGGGCTGACGACCATTCCAAACCTGCCGCGCCAATTATCCAGGAGGTGGCGGTATGAAGAGACTTCGATTTAAGGGCGAAGCTTTCCCAGCGCCGCCACCGAAACCGCAGAGCAAAAAGAATCTCCGCAACCGCTGGCGGCGGTCGGAGGAGATTCGGGCGGCATTCAACAAAACCCTGCCAGCGGACAAACAGTTATTAGCCAAAAAAGGTGAGCGCTATGCATGGAAGACGGTTTTCGATCACAACTCGAGTCTTTCAAAAATAATACTGGTCACTAAACCGCTCAAGAAAGCGAGGATATTCTGATGCGTTTTATAAGCTTGAAAACTAAGGGGCTGATTCCCTTCCCAGAAGAACAAGAAATTCAGTTTCCCGAAAAGGCCCTTGTGGCGGTAACTGGCGAAAATGGCGCCGGAAAAACAACGCTTCTCGATTGCATTCCGCTCGCCCTCTATGGGGTCGCGCCGAATCGTCCCGGAAGTCTGTATACCCCATTCCAGGGCAGGGATGCTTACCTGGATCTGACGTTCGAGATGTCGGGGCGCGAATATCAGATCCGCCGACTCATCGACGCCGAGGGGCGCAAGCAAAAGCCCTATCTTTTCATAGACGGCCAACCCATAACCGAAGGGAAGGTGGCGGAGTTCGAGGCGTCGCTTCTCCGCCACCTGAACTTAAGCGAGACAGCTTTTATGGCCAGCGTTTATCACGCCCAGAACGGGCGAGGCAATCCGCTAAGTTTGTCGGACCGGGAACGTTCCGGCCTGCTGTCGGAAGTGTTAGGGCTGGCAAAATTCCAACAGCCCTATGAGCTGGTGGTGGAAGGCTGCCAGCGGACGGATCGCGAGATCGCTACGCTGGAAGCGAAGGCGTCTTTCCTGCGCGGATCATGCGAGGACGTTCAAACGATAGAAGAGGAGGCGCAGCACTGGCGACGCCTGGCCGAGTCCGCGAAGGCAAAAACAGACCAGGTTCAATCGGATCTTAACTGCCTGCGCCAGGAGCTTGCAAACGCCCAGGCCAACGCCCAGAATCTCGAACCCCTGCGCCAGCAGATCGCGGATGCTGAAACGGCGATCAGAAACGATAATGCGATCATCGCTGAAAAAACTGAGCGCATACAGAATAACGAGAAACTCAGGGCCGATGCGGATAAGATCCAGCTCGCCCTGGATGCGGCCGCAACGGCAAAGCAGCAGGCCACCAAGCTGGAAAGCGCGATAACACAATTGCAGGAAAAACGGACAGCCGAGGACGCGGCGCAACGGGAGAAGATCCGCACCGCAACGGATGAACTCGATCGGATCAAGAACGTTCAGACCTCGCATCTTCGGGCCATCCACGAGACCGAGAATCGCATCCGGGATCTGCAGAATCAGAAGACCCGGGCAACAGAGATGATCACCCGCCTGCAGCCGCAAGTAAATGTTATCGATCGCGTCCCGTGCGTCGGTACGGATCTGCAGCCGAAATGTGAGCTGCTCGCAAACGCCCGGGATTTCAAAGCCCAGATAGAGCAAGCAGAGCGCGACATAGAGGGATTAGAGCCGGAGCTTGCAAAGGCACTCGAAACAAAGTCCATCCACGAAACCAATAAGCAAGGCCTTGACACCCAGGAGCGAGCCGCCGAAGAGGCGCTACACCTGGCGCAAATCAGCGGCAAAGGGGATGAGTTGCTGGCGCGGATCGTAGACCGGCAAAACGGTTTACAAATTTTCAAAACGCAGCTCGCCGATCTGGAGCCGCTAGTGAAGCAGGCTCCTTACCTGGAAGGCATTCAGGAGCGGATCGACGATTACCGGCAGGCAGTGACGGAGGCCGCAGCGCGTGTTCTTGAGAATGCCAGCCGGAAGACCGAAGCTCAAAAGAAACTCGATCAAGCGGCCGACATAACAAATACGATTAGCGCCCTGACGCGCCAGGTCCAGGAGGCGGAGGTCAGTATCGAGGCTATCCGGGTGGGCGGCGAGGCGGCGCTCGCCAATGCCGCGAAAGCTGATCAGAAGCTGCAGGGGATCAAAGAGCAAAAGAATCAACTGGAAGAAATCCTCGCCGATTTGGAGCGGACAAGAAACAGGTTCTCCTTCCTGCAGATCCTGCGAGAAGGGCTCGGACCGACCGGCGCAAAGGCTCTCAAAATCGATGCGGCGGGGCCGGAAATATCAGAACTGGTAAACGCCTTGCTGCGCGAATGTTACGGTAGCAGGTTTACCATAACGATCAAAACCCAGCGCGAGCTGACGACAAAAGATGAGCTGCGCGAGTGCCTCCAATTCAGCATTATTGACAACGAGACCGGAGAGGAGACGGCGGTTGAAAACAAGAGTGGCGGAGAGCAGGCGCTGATAAAAGAAGTGATCTCCCTCGGGCTCTCAATCTTCCAGCGGCGACATTCCGGTGTCGATACCAGAACGCTGGTGCGGGACGAATGCTCCGCGCCGCTGTCAGAATCCAACACCGAGCTGTATATTCGAATGCTCAGGAAGGCGGTCGAAATCGGCGGCTTCGAGCAGGTGTTTTACGTTTCCCATAAGGGCGCAGCGCAGCAAATGGCCGACGCGGTGCTGCATATAGAAAATGGCCAGGTGAAAGTAAAGGAAGGGTAGACCATGTACATTAGAAAAAGACAACCTACCGGCAATCCAGATCACTATATCTGGGAGGTTATAGACCACCGGGGCCGGGTAATCATGACAGACCATAACCGATATCTGCTGGAAGAGCGCATGAATATCATGGCCGGCTTTATCAGGGAGGTGGCGAGTTAATGCAAAGATTCCGCTATATGGCCATCGTTAATGTTGAGTCCCGCCACCACGCAAAAAGCGCCGGGTTCTGGTGGGATAACGACATGCGGATATGGATCAAAGACATGACCCATGACGAGGCAATGGCCATGCGGAACATAATCAACTTCAGTATTCAAAATCTCACAACGGGGCAGATAATTGCCCCGCGTAAGACATAGCAGGTTTGGGCCAGTCGGCGGGTCGCGCCGACTCGAACCAAACCTGAAGGAAAGAAAGACAGAATGGTTAGGCGTGTTAAGTAGATAATAGGAGACACGCCAATGGTAGTAGAGACACCCACAAGAGAGACAACCACATCCGAAGAGACACAGGCGCTTCTGGAGCTTCAGGTCGACAACCTGACCGAAGGGGAGCGGCTGGAAAAGCTCGCGGAGGTATATACCCGCAAGGTCGCAATTCGGACCCACCGCCGCGCTTTGAGCAAGGAGGTCAAAGATCTTGAGGATCTGGAATCGGGTCTGATTGCCGGGCAGCGCACTTTCTCGCCGAATGGCGGCAATAACAAATCCGTCATGGATAAATCGAACGTCAAGAACGTCGAGGAGCTTCGCGCCAAAAAAGGCAAGGGTAAAAAGGGGGAGGAGGCTTAAGCCTCCCCTCCGGAAGGATAGAGACATGAGAACGATTCATATCGATCAATCTTCCAGATGCTGCGGCTTCTGCATTATGGACGACAGTATTCCGATTCACCACGGCCGACTGAAACCCATGGGCAGTACGGCGGCGGCCAGACTCATGGAAATGTTTCATGATCTGCTGGGGCTCATGGATGCTTACGGACCGGAAGAGATGACTTTTGAAAAAATCCTCCTGGTCCTGCATGGCAAAAATGGCCGGCTGCAAAATGGTCCTCGTACAGTCGAGGCCATGGCTGGCGCAACGCTAATCTGTAAGATGGCGGCCGCCCGAGCAGGAATTCCTTATTATGAGGTCGCGCCCTCGACGGTTAAACTTGCGGCGACCGGGAACGGCCGGGCGGGCAAGAGTGACGTATGGCGGTGTGTGGCCCAAGCGATGGGGGTCGACTATCGGGAAATTATCGACGACAACCATGCCGACGCGCTCGCCCAGGGACTGGCCTGGGGAAATCCAACATTCAGAAAATCTATTATTGAAGCCCGGGGAGGGAAGGCATGACGACTCTGGACGAACGCTGGGCATTATTGCACAAGAAACTCGGCGAGAACTTTGTGGCCAATAGAAGCCACACCGCATACCACTGGAATACCACAGCCCGGGAGTGTTATGAAACGGAGCGAGACTGTAAAAACTGCGCCATTAAGCGCGTTTACGGCATGCACTGGATGGGCGGGGTTGAGCAGCATCAGAGTTGCTTTATGCCGATCGCGGTATTGGGACTGCTATCAAAAAAAATTAACAAGACAGAAGGAGAACCTAAGAGATGGACAAGAAGAAAATAAAAAAAGAAATGCCAGTACAAAACTGGATGTATCACGCGGGCATCCTCCCCGGGAAGGTTTTGGGAAGATTGAATTACCCTTTTTTCACCCGTTTCAGTATGGGATTTTTTAGGGGCGTTCACAATTCTGGGGGAAGGAGAAATTAAATGTCACCATCGCTAATCGTTGTCATTAAAAATCAAATGCAGGTGCTGTACACCAGACGCCAGCGGGCTGAGGTGGCTCTAAAAAAAAGGCAGGCAGAAATTGAGCTGATAAATAATGCGCTGGTGCCGTTGAAAGAAGCATATAACTCGCTGCTAGAGATGAATAAAAACAATGTGGGCGGAGCTAGTTATGGCTATAAACCTAAGCCATGCGTTAAGTGCGGCAAGGAATACCAACCTGGCGGCCCTCGCGCAGAGTACTGTGATGAATGTAAAAAAGGAGGTCAGAAGAATGGAAAATGAAGTTATGGAATTTCTGCCGGAAGTATTCCGGTCATATCCGAGCCCGGATGAAATCGCCGATTATGTCTCGATCATCTGGTGGGCGATAACTAAATGGATCTTCCTGGTATGGGTACTTCTGGGCGGGGTGGCCATGGCGGTAAAACAGGAAACCGCCAGGAAGCGGCGCTGGGTAAAGCAGAATCTCGCCCGGTTGCGCCGCGGCCAGGGAGGCGCGTAATGGCAAAAACGGTCGATTTCCTGGCGCATAAGGATGAGCGGGAGGCATTCAAGCTGGCGCAGCACATATGGCCCCATGTGGGGCATTATATCCACCAGCACAAGACTCATTATCAGAATGTTATCGCCGCTCTGATGTGTTGCCTGATTACTTTCATAACGCGGGTTTCTGAAACAAAAGGGAGAGACCAGGCCCTGCTTATGTATGATTCGGTGATGGAGGCGCTGGCGGAGCATAGAGTGGAACTGGAGGGCGGGAAATGAGGTGGTATAAGCACATGGCGAATATGCTGGATGATTTCTTTATCGTCAGCCTGATCGAGGAGTTCAGGATCACAGGGTACGGCATGTGGTGCGGCCTTCTGGAAATTTACGCCGCCGCATGCACGGAGGAAAATTGCGGCAAAGAAATAGAAATTCCGAAGCGAATTTTTACCCGAAAGTTGCATGTAAATGAAACGAAAATGAAAAAGTTTTTTCACTTCTGTGAAACTTTTGGGAAAATTCGTTTTACGGAATTAAAAAAATCGTTCGTAATAGAAATTCCTAAGATGCTTGATTACCGGGATGAATGGACGAAAAAGAAAAATAAAAACTCCGGAGTTACACCATCGCAAGTCACGCTACAGAGATCAGATAACAGAGATCAGATAACAGAAGAAAGATCTCTCTCTCACGAGAGAGATCTTTCCGGCGAGCGTGATTTTCCAAAAAAAAATATGCCCGACGAGTTTGCCGACCAGGCGGAGGACGCCATGCTGAAAAGCGCCAACCCTAACATGCAAAATATAGGCTGGGTGCGGGGTTACGTTTCCCTGACGGCGGAGAAGTTTTTACAACGCCGGAAAGATTGCCGGGATGCCGATGTTATGGCTGTCTGGCGCGACGTGTGTTTTGATTGTTCCGCGAAAGCCGCCGGGAGCGCCAATTATTATAAAAAAGTTTTCGAAGCCAGGCTGGAACAGTACCGGCCCGGCGTTACCAAAACCAAGGCCCCGGTCGAGGTTAAACCCTATCACGAGCGCGTACTTGCAGCCCGACGGGTGCGCGATAAGCAGAGCGGGCGAGAGTACGCGGGGAGCGATCTTCGTGTGCCGGAGTATTTGCCGGAAGGTGTGCGGGACAAGCATTTTGTCGGACCGTCCGGCGAGGAAATTTATTTTGTTGATATTCTGGAGGAAGAACGATGACGAATGAATACAACCTAACAGCGGAGGTGGCTGAGTGATGCTGAGTAAGGTACGCGCAAAAGCATGGCAAACCCGTCGCGAGAAATACGGGCCAGCAGGCCACAGCGGTAGCTATTCACGCTGCAATGATTGCCGACGCGCCCAAAAAATGGAGGATTACATTGTCAAGTTACACAACGAGGGCGTTCTGTCCGAGGGGCAGGCAGCCAAAGCAACCGGGCTGGATAGAATCACTCTCAGGTTCAAGGCCGACGAACTCAACCAAGGAGACGAGTAAATGAGAAAACACATATTAAAAGTTAATGAGAAGTTCTGGCCGGCACTGTTGGCCGGGGAGAAGACAGCAGAGATTCGAAGCATTGCGGACCGTGATTTCCGGGAAGGACATAGCGTGGTCATGTACCCGGTTGACGAAAACGGAAACAGAGTGGGCATACCAGATATTGCCACTTTCGCCATCACGCACGTCCTACCTGGCGGCCAATACGGAATCGAGCCGGGGTATGCCGTGCTTAGCATCGCGTCATTCGGCGAATTTCCCAAAGAACTTAATAAATAGAGAGGAGTAATCATGTCAACACGAATAACACGGAGAGTCGAACTCACGGAGAGAGAGACAGAAACCCTTCAGGGCTTGGTAGATCATGGTGGCGATATAAGTAAAATCGCTGCCGCCCATGGTGTTTCCCCGCTCACCACTAAAACCCATCTGGCTAATATTTTTAGCAAGCTCCACGTAAATTCGAAAGTCGAAGCGATTGTAACAGGATTGTGTGGTGGTTTGATATCTTTGCCGGAAGGCCCAGCAGCCCAGGTGAAGTACACACCAGGCGTTATTGAAATCAAAGGCGGAAGCTGGATCGCTATAGATCAAGATGGTGGTATGGAATGCCTGCATTGCAGGAAGGAAAAATTTCTAAGCGGAAAACCATTAGGGCCAATTAATAAGACGGAGAATAAGACGGAGAATAAGACGGAGAATAAGACGGAGAATAAGACCGATGATTAAATTTTTTAAAACCATGTTCGGCGTACCAAATCCACATGACCCGCTTATTTTTGCGGAAGTCTTCCATCCAAGGTACGCTCAGCGATCCGTGCGGCGGCTCCAAAACTTTGTCAAATTGATTATAGAGTTAGAAACCAAGGAGAAGAAAAATGACTGAATTTGTGTTAACGCAGGCCAGCAGACTTGAAGACCAGAAACCTGTCATAATTGAGGGCTTCAAGTACAGACAAGATGCCTCGGGCAAAACAACCTACGTAAACATCAACACCCTGGAGGAGCTTCTCAGCTTCGCTGATGCACATAAATCAAACCTGATTATTTACCGCCAAGACAAATACCAACCTATCGCAGAAATCATGATCTATGACGATTATGTGGAGTGAGGAGCAAAATGAGAATTGCGCCGCTTAAATATTGCAGGATATGCGATGAGTGCAAAGAACGATTCAAGCTTAATACGGGGTACTATCCGCCCCGGTTTTTTGATGAGGTAATGTACCGAGACGACGGCATGGTCATCTTTCATCACCACTCTTTGCCGGACTACCATGCCGCCGTCGCCACTTGGCGCTCAAACCGATTTTGTAAATGTGAGTGGGTGGAAGAGAGATAACTGTGAGTAAGAGCAAAGAACAATACCAATATACGTACAATACACTCGGCCGAAAGGCAATCGATGAAAAAATCAGCCCCGGTCTGCGGCAGTGTATGGCGCGGTCCAGCGAGCAGTGTACCGGCTGGCTCTATAGTCGGTACGGAGACCGGGACACTTGCCCGCTTTGCGTGCTACAATTAGAACAGGGCAGGAAGTAAAAGGGAGATGCGTATGGCGGTTAATACCATCACCACCGGCGATTTGTTTCGGGTGCTGAAGAAGCGAATCAGATCCATCAAGCAGGCCAGTATACGGGATATGGCGGAATCGGGGGAGCTTCCCGGACACAGAAACCCACTCGCGCAACGGGGCTGGTACGAGTTGGAGCCTGGCGGTATCGAGCCATTTTTGCAAAAATACCTCAGCAGGTCTTTGGGGCAGGAAGGGATCAGGGAGGTGTTGCGAGAGCTGGGCATAAATTTTAAGCAGCTCTGCCTGGTCTGCTGAATACTGCTATAATAGGGGAATCTAACCATTCCTTTTTTCCATGATGTAAACTAACAGCCCGCCGGGGTTCGGCGGGTTTTTTATTTGGCAGAAAAGTTAAAAAAACGGAACCAAAACCACCGATAAGTTAAATTACGTGCCAGCTTAACTTATTGATTCTCTCCCTCGCTGGAGGAGGATAAACAATAAGTATTAATTCTCCGCCGTCTGGGAGGCCCGTAAACGAATCTTTTTAAAAAACCTATGGTCTGATATCCCTGGGCTGTAAATTAAAAGAAAACGAGCCGGGCAGGACCGGCAGACATCCTTTTTTCTGGTCCTAGTAGGAAACGAACGGGGAAGTTAAAAGGGGATCCGTGCGGGAAACCGCCACCTCCGGGCAAAAGAGGACAGGATATCTATGGCTGATTTTACTTACGTGCTGCGCTGTTGCGATGATGTTTTCCGGCCGGAGAAAACAGACCGGCTGTTCGCGAATGACGACTGGAAGTCGCACTATCAGTATCATGACTTAATGCGCGGCCACTGCCCGCGATGCCACCACAAAAAAATGGCCTGGCTCGGCATCACCTATACCGGAGAGATAGGTAATTATTATGCGGTCTCCCGCAAAAGATGGCCGCACTATATGGATCTTCTGCGGACAAGTTCCACCGTAAAAGCTCAACGGAACGGTGCAGCCGTCGTCATGTCGAGCAGGCAACAATTCCCCTGGACGCCGTGCCAGGTGCAGGTTAAGTGAGGCGAGATGCTTTTTATAGAAGAAAAACCTATAACCGAGATTGAGGCATACCCGGGCAACGCGAAGGAACACCCGCCGGAGCAAATCAAACAGATCGCCGCCAGCATTAAAGAATTTGGTTTCAATGATCCGAATTGTTTCCCGCATGAAAAATTTATTTCCAGAATTGGAGATTAAAAAGAATGCAGCTTGATATCACAGTTGACACCTCGGATCTGGAGCGCCGCATGGGTTTCCTCGCGCGGGAGCAGATGCCATTCATCGGCGCGATGACGCTAACCCAGACAGCCAAAGACGCTCAGCAAGTCGTCATAGTGAGGCTGCCGCATAAGTTCACGATCAGGAATACCTGGACGCAAAAGGGGGTTCAAATCCAGCCAGCAAAAAAGAACCACCTGGAATCCAGGGTGATGGTTCGAGACGACTACATGCAGTTGCAGGAAGAGGGCGGCACCAAAACACCACGAGGCCAGCATCTAGCCATCCCTGCCCGGGGTGCCAGAAAAAACAAGCGCGATATTATTACGAAATCAAACCGCCCTCGCGCTGTTTTGGATCGCCCCAAGTCATTTATTCAGCGGCTTAAATCCGGCCGTGAAGCAATTATGCGCCGCAAGGGCAAGAGCAGATTCCCCGTCGAGGTTATGTTTCTTCTGATTCCAAAAGCAGAGATCAACGCCAGATTCGGTTTTGAGGAAACAGTCCGGCGGACTGTGACAGATCGTGTTCAAAAGAATTTTGAGACCGCGTTTAATCGCGCCATGGCCACCGCGAGGTAAACCATGGCCGAGCAGGTGATCAGCCTGGAGGCCATCGCAAAACTACTCAGCCTTGACCCGCGACGAGTTCAGCAGTTGGCAAAAGAGGGCGTTATCCCCAAGGCGGCGCGGGGACAGTACCCGCTCGTCGGATCGGTTCGTGGTTATATCCAGTACCTGCAATCGCTGGCTTATGGATCCGCAGGGGCTGAACAGACGGGTTATGGCTTAGAGCGCACCAGGCTTACCAGAGTAAAAGCAGAATTGCAGGAAATAGAACTTCAGCGCCGCCGCCAGGAGGTGGTCCTCGCCCAGGAGGTGGAGGAGACATGGGGCTTGATGATCATGCGCATGAAATCAAAATTAAGCTCTATTCCAAACCGGCTGGCGCAACGAGTGAGGGCGACACGAACCAATGCCCAGGCAAAAGAAATCATCAAAAAAGCGATTGACGAAGGCTTGCGAGAACTCTCTGAAACAGAAATCGAATCGCCTTAAACTCAGATGCTCCGCCACGCTGGCTGCAGTATCCCGCAGTGTGTTGTCGCTTCTCGCCCCGCCGCCGGATCTCACCGTTTCGCAGTGGGCGGACAAATATAGGATGCTGTCGCAGGAAGGAAGCTCTGAATACGGGCAATGGGACACCAGCCGCGCCGAATACCAGCGTGAGCCGATGGATGCATTTACCGATCCCACCGTTCATACCATCGTTCTGGAATGGGCATCGCAGCTCGGCAAAAGCGAGATTTTACTTAACTGCATCGCCTATAGCGTTCATATTGATCCAAGTCCGATGTTGATGGTGCAGCCCGACAAGGACAACGCGAAGGATTTTTCAGAGGACCGGATCGACACCATGATCCGTGACACCGATGTACTGTCGCGCAAAATATATCCGAGTCGTGGTGGCGGCCATGAGAAACAGAGCGGGACATTCAAAAAGAATTTTGCCGGTGGCTATCTGGCGATTGCCAGCGCTAACGTTCCCGCCTCGCTTGCGGGAAAACCCATCAAGCGCCTATTCGAAGATGAGTGTGATCGTTACGAAAAATCTTCCAAAAAAGAAGGCGACCCCATCGACCTGGCGGAAAAACGGACTACCAATTTCTGGGACAAAAAAATCATAAAAACGTCATCACCCGGCACTGACACAGACTCGAAGATCCACCCATCCTATCAGAGATCCGACCAGCGGGAATACTTTGTTCCTTGCCCCCACTGCGACCAGTATCAAAAGCTGGAATGGAAAAACGTATGCTGGGATAAGGAGATTGTCGACGGAGTAAAAGTACACAGGCCAGAGACGGCGCACATGGTCTGCATCGAATGCGGAACGCTGCTTTTCGAATCAGACAAGCCGGATATGGTCGCCCGGGGAAAATGGATCGCCCAGGCTGAATTTAACGGAGTCGCCGGATTCAGGCTCAATACCTTATACAGCCCATGGTTCACCTGGGCGCAGTTTGTCCAGGAGTTTCTGGACGCCAAGGAGGATGTTCAAAAGTTAAAAGTTTTCACAAACACCCGGCTCTGCGAAACCTGGAAGGAAGAGGGCGCAGGGATAGAGAGTAGTGATCTTTACCATCGCCGCGAGAAGTATACCGCCGAAGTTCCGATGGGCGCATTCGTTCTTACCGCAGGCGTCGACATCCAGAATGACCGTATAGAGATTCTGGTGAACGGCTGGGGGCTAAGGGAAGAATGCTGGTCGGTTGATCACCAGACCTTCTGGGGAGACCCGGAACAGCCCGGCGTCTGGCGGGAGTTGCAGGATTATCTTGATCGCACATTCGCGCATGAGTCGGGCGTCAAGCTGCGAATATCATCAACCTGCATCGACTCCGGTTTTAAAACTCAGATCGTCTACGATTTTTGCAAAGGGAAAACAGCCCAGCGTATTTTTGCCACCAAGGGCGTCGCGGGAGACGGCCGGCCAATCATAACGAGCCCGGCCCCGAAGAGAACGGGTGTTGATGAAAGAAAAGTCGAGCTGTTCACCGTCGGCGTCGATCCCGCAAAAGAAATTATATACGGCCGCCTGAACCGAACTGAGCCCGGGCCGGGATATATCCACTTCCCGGATCGCTACATGGAAGAATTTTTTAAACAGTTGGCCGCCGAGCAACTCGTCAAAAAAATGGAGCGAGGGGTAGAGAAAAAAGCCTGGCGCAAAATCCGAGCCAGGAACGAGGCGCTGGACATGATGGTTTTAAGTTTCGCCGGCTTAAATATGCTCGCGAGCAACTGGCAGGAGTGGGGGACACGCATCATTCCACACCAGCACCACGAGGGATTAAAGCCTGATACGCCGGAGCCTCCCGCCCCTGCGCGTAAAAAAAACAGAATTATAGGAAGGATGTATTAAATGGCGATCAAGTCATATACAACCCAACTGGAAGAGGTTCAAACAGCCATTACCGCTATTGAGGGCGGCGCTCAGGAATATCAGATCGGGGATCGGATGCTGAAGCGTGGCGATCTCCGCACCCTCTACGAGCGCGAGAAGTGGCTCAGGAAAATGGCTGACCGCGAAGATGCCGGTGGCATTCGTCTGTTTGGGGCAACACCCTCATGAGAGAAGTCCCATCCAGACAGCCCGCGTTCCAAATGAACGCGATTGATCAGCTCGTTGCGTTCTTTAATCCTGAAGACGGAGTGAAACGCCTCCGCGCTCGTGCGCTCATGTCGACAGTAAATAGTTATACCGGCGCGTCGCGCTCCCGCCGCACCCTTAAAGAGTGGGTGCCATGGCTGAAGGACGCTGATAGGGATACTCTCCCTGACCGCCAGGTGCTGGTTAACCGATCGCGGGATCTTTCCAGAAATAATCCCATCGCCCTGGGCGCAATTAATACGAAGGTCTTAAACGTTGTCGGCGACGGGCTAAAGCTCCAAAGCAAAATTGATTACGAGTTTCTGGGCATGACCGCCGATGCCGCCTCCGATTGGCAGCGGAACACCGAGCGGGAATTCCATGTATGGTCAGAGTCGCAGGAATGCGACGCCGAGCGCACACTTAATTTTTACGGCCTCCAGGAGCTGGCCTTCAGAAGTGTCCTGACCAGCGGCGACGTTTTTGCCTTGCTTCCTATGTTTGAGCGCGGCGGGTTTCCTTACCAAACCCGCGTCCAGCTTATCGAGGGTGACCGGATCAGCAACCCCAACCATCAGATGGATACTATCGCCATGGCTGGCGGCGTCGAGAAAGACAGCTTCGGTGCGCCAGTGGCCTACCATATACAGACCCAACACCCGGGCAGCCTGATTACAGAATTAAGGTGGAATCGCGTCCCGGCCTTCGGCGCAAAGACAGGACGCCGAAATGTCATTCATCTATATCCGAAGCTCCGACCTCATCAGAGCAGGGGGATTCCGGATCTCGCGCCGGTTATTGAGACCCTGAAGCAACTGGATCGCTATACCGAGGCAGAGCTGATGGCGGCCGTTGTAACCGGGATGTTTGCCGTATTTTTTAAAACAGAGAGCGCGGGCGGCCTGGCACCAATGGAGCCAACCAGCGATATCGGCGGGTCCACAGCGGATAAAGACTACAAGCTTCAGAGCGGTATTATCGGCCAGCTCTCCCCGGGAGAGTCAATAGAAACCGTCGATCCGAATCGCCCGAATATCGCATTTGATCCGTTCATGCAGGCCATATTACGCCAGGTCGGCGTCGCGCTTGAACTGCCATTCGAAGTTCTAATCAAACACTTCACCGCCTCATACAGCGCAAGCCGGGCGGCGATGATGGAGGCCTGGCGCTTTTTTAGACGCCGCCGCAAATGGCTCGGCGAGTCGTTTAATGATCCCATCTATCGCACCTGGCTTATGGAAGCCGTCGCAAGCGGGCGGATCCATGCGCCCGGATATTTAAGCGGGAATGCGGCGATCATCAGAGCTTACTCGGCCTGCGAGTGGGTCGGCCCAGCCCCGGGACATATCGACCCGCTTCGGGAAGCAAAAGCCGAACAGCTATGGGTGGACATGGGCGTGAAATCGCTCTCCCGGGTTACGACAGAAAACACCGGCTCCGACTGGGAGGACGTACATAACCAGCGCAAACGGGAAGTTGAAATGCGGAGGGCGGACGGGCTTCAAGACCCGGCAGCAACAGACTCTCCGAATGATGCAGTTCAGAATTAGGAGGAGACCTAATGCCGAAGCATTGGTTCAAAACTCAAAATAAAACCGATACCAAAAATGCCGAGATCCACATATTTGATTTTATCGGTGAGGACTGGTACGGCGATGGGGTTAATGCGAAGTCTTTTAACCGAGAGCTTAAGGCGCTCGGCGACGTAGACACCATCGATGTATTTATTAACTCTCCCGGCGGCGCAGTCTTTGACGGCCATGCCATCCACAACATGCTGATGCGCCACCCGGCAACGATCAACGTATTTATTGACGGTATGGCGGCCAGCATCGCCTCTGTAATCGCCATGGCTGGCGACACCATTACGATGCCAGCCAACGCGCTGATGATGATTCATAACCCGGTCACCATCGCACTCGGCGACGCCCAGGACATGCGCGATACTGCCGAGTTTCTGGAGAAGGTTAAGACCGCGAGTATGTCGGCCTATGAGGCAAGGACTGGTTTGTCGGCAGATGAAATATCAAAAATGATGGACGAAGAAACCTGGATGACTGCGGCTGAAGCGGTCGCCATGGGTTTCGCCGACGAGACCACCGAGCCCATTAAAGCGGTTGCAAGCTTCGACGCTCTAAAAAGTTTTGAACACACCCCGGAATTTCTTACCAGAAAAAAAATTAAAAACAGCAGCAAAGGAGAAGATACTATGCCATTTGAAATGAAAGATATTACCAGAGATTTTCTGGTAAAAAACTGCGCCTCCCTTGTGGAGGAAATCAAAAAAGAAGGCGTCACAGAAGGAACGGCCGCCGCACGGGCTGAGGGCGCAAAGGCAGAGATGGAGCGAATTAAATCGGTCGAGGAGCAGTTCATGCCCGGCCATGAAGCTCTGATTGCCTCGATGAAATTCGACGGTAAAACCACCGGCCCAGAGGCTGCGGTTGCAGTTCTGAATGCCGAGAAGCAGCAGCGAGCCAGCATCGCTACTAATTTACAGCAAGATGCCCCGGCACCCATCGCACAACAAGAGGGAAAAGACCAGCCGGTTGATCTGAGCGGGCTTCCCGTTGAAGAGCGCTGCAAGGCAGAGTGGGAACAGGATGCCAAATTGCGGGAGCAATACATCAGCCTGGAGGTTTACACCTCATTCACCAGAGCAAAAGAAGAAGGGCGCGTGGCCTCCACGACCCGCTAATAGTCGTATTTAGCCAATAAGGAGATTTTAACATGACTACACTTGCAGATAATGCTTTAAGGGCCATTGAAATCGGTGTTATTAATGACCTCCCGGTGGTGGCCAGCGATATTATCTATCAGGGAGCGGCCGTCGGTATCAGTTCCGGTAACGCTCGCCCGCTCGTCGCAGGAGATCCGTTTGCCGGGTTCGCCCAGGCGAAGGCCGACAATGCCTCTGGCTCCGCCGGGGACATTAAAGTAAGCGTGATTCAGCGCGGCCGGATTGAATTGGCAGTAACTGGCGTTACGGCCGTTACCGATATCGGTAAACCTGTCTACGCCTCCGACGACAACACCTTCACCCTAACCGCCAGCACCAGCACGATGATCGGAAAAATTGTCCGGCACGTTGCCAGCACTAAAGCGATCGTTGAATTTGATGGTGTTGGGGTGGCGCATTTGACCGCACTAACCGAGGCCGGCGGCGCTATTGGCGGGACCAGCAACGGCGATCTCCCGGATCTTGACGCCACCGCCGCAACGGTGACTGGAACATTAACCGGGACGACTGACGGCGTTCTGGCAGATGTACAAGACATCGCGCTCAGCACGACTGACACCTATACCGATTTGGCTGTTAACACAGCAGTTAACGCGGCGATCTTGGAAGCCAACTTGCAGTTGAAAGAATTGCAAGAAGCCCTGAATGAGGTGGTGGCAGACAACGTGGCGCTACGTGCCGCGATTCGAGAGAACGCCACAATGATCAACTCGCTCATTGCGCGTCAAAAGTAAGTTAGCAGAAATTTTGTAAAGGAGACAGTTCCATGCCAGCACCAACAAATGCACAGCACCGAGCGCTTCATTCTAATGATGTGGTCGGCATCTTCTTCCAGAGCCTGGAAGAACAACAAAATAAAAATATGATTAACGAGCTTGCCATCAAGGCCCCTTCAGACAAGGAGGCCGGTGAAAATTATGGATGGCTCGGCAATGTTCCCGGGATGCGGGAATGGGTCGGCGGCCGCCAGATCAAATCACTGAGAGAATTCTCGTATTTCCTGAAAAACATCGAGTACGAGATGTCGCTTGGTATCAAAATCAACGATCACCGATTCGTTAAACTTGGCATGATCCAGAGCCGGATCGCTGACCTGGCAATGTCGGCCGCGAACCACCCTCTGGAATTACTGACGACCGTGGTTGAGGCCGGGACATCTACGGTTTGTTATGACGGTCAGTTTTTCTACGACACCGACCATTCCGAGGGAGATAGTGGATCGCAGAGCAACGACATCAGCGAAGATATTTCTGAGCAGGCCATACCGCAAGACGCGCAAGGCACAACGACAGACCCTTCGGCACAGAATATGGAGAAGGCTATTCTGAAAGCCATCCAGGCAATTCTGGGTTTCAAGTCCGACACCGGCAAACCCATCAACCAGACTGCCAGGAAGTTTGTCGTTCATGTTCCGGTTGCGTTCTGGGCCGCGACCATGGCGGCTGTCAGCAACAAAACCTTTGCCAACGGGCAAATTAACACCCTGGTGACCGCCCCGAACCTGGAAATCGGCGTCTATGTTGATCCGCTGATGACCCTGACAGATGCCTTTGCAGTCCACCGGGTCGATGGCGCAATGAAGCCGTTTGTTTTTCAAGAGGCCGCGCCGGTCGGTATGCAGGTCTTGGGCGAGGGAAGCGATCACGCCGTGAAGCAAAAAGAATATCTGTACGCCCTGGACGGCATTTACAACGTCGGGTATGGCCTCTGGCAGCACTCGGTTTACGTGACCTTGACCTAATAGTTAGCGCGGGCGGGGACACCCCGCCCGCTCCACAGAGAGGAGTAATTCCTATGAAAATGTACGAAGTCGTTAAGGGGCCAATCGCCATTGAGGGCGGCTTAATATTGCTCGACGAGCAACAATATCGCAGGCGTAAACATCTGGTGAAGCCCACTGAGACCCCGGACGTTTATGAGGTGATCGCCAGATTCCAGATGAAGGCCGGAGAAGTATTCGGCGTGGAGGCTGATTTTGCGAAAATATTTGCCGGGGACGTGAAAGATCTGGATATTCTGGACGCTCCGCTCGATGCTGAGCCAGCAGAAGATCAGGAGCCAGCAGAAGATCAGGAGCCAGCAGAAGATCAGGAGCCAGCAG
>Ga0100403_1001119_pt1 | contig 24999 bp, 23 predicted proteins | sample CryGeymet201501t_FD_83663 | JGI IMG/M metagenome (GOLD analysis project Ga0100403, IMG submission 83663) | Groundwater microbial communities from Crystal Geyser aquifers in Utah, USA - Crystal Geyser metaG 2015-01t | ecosystem: Environmental > Aquatic > Deep subsurface > Groundwater | place... | reverse complement strand
TTCCGCAAGTGCCCAACTCGAGGCTAGGGCGAAGATCCTTCTTGAGACTCTCTGCGAAGACATTCGCAAGCTGGATTCCACACTCAAAACTTTCGTAGAGTTGTTCGGTTGGGTTGATGCCTTTGCTGGATTTTTGAAATCTCTCAAGAAGCTCAAGGCCCTCGGCAGTTGGGTGTGGCCTGAAGTCAAAGGAGCAGACTCTGAAGCTTTCTTCGAAATTGTTGAAGCTCGGCATCCCATCCTTGAGGCTTACTACGGTGACTTTATTCCCAATTCACTTTCACTTCATTCCTCTAGCGATTCTTTGATGCTTCTTACCGGTCCTAACATGGCAGGTAAGTCGACGTTGATGAGGCAAAGCGGACTTTGCTTACTCTTGGGACAATGTGGCTTCCCGGTTCCTGCTGAGCAAATGAGTTTCACTCCTTGCTCTGGGTTCTACTCGAGGATGGGGGCTAGCGATCGCATCTTAGCAGGTGAATCCACCTTCATGCTCGAGATGAAAGAGACAGCCAGTATTCTTCGAGAGGCTGACTCCAGAAGTTTTGTGTTGATCGATGAGATTGGGCGAGGCACGTCCACGACAGACGGACTTGCGATTGCAAGAGCCGTCTTAGAGCACATGCATGAGCACACGAGAGCTTTGTGCGTTTTTGCCACTCACTACCACGAACTTTCCGAAGACGCTTCACGCTTGAAGCATGCTTTCAATGCGAGCATGGGGATTAGAGAATGGAAGGGCTCGCTTGTGTTTCTTCGTAAGTTAGTGAGAGAGGCTGCGCAGTCTAGTTATGGTTTGTATGTGGCCAAGCTTGCGGGGCTACCTCGAAGCGTTTTGGCTCATGCTAAGAAAGAACATCAGAGGCTCTTGGACCTCGAGGCGCGCAAGCAAAGCACGACCGTTTCTGAAAATCAGATGGATCTTTTCTCGGCTGGATCTGCGGTGGTTGTTGAGGGAGAAGGCGAGCTTTGCCATGACCACTCAGAAAGCCTCGCCGAGCTCGAAAGACATCGTCAGATTCTTGGAAAGCTTTCAGATATAGATCTGGATAGCTTGAGCCCCAGAGAGGCTTGGACAGTTCTTGAAGAACAAGTTACCAAAGCCAAAGAATTGCGCTAAAGAGCTCCGCTAAGCTTAAACTGTGCGCGCTTAAGTGTTGCAAGGTCGTGTTTAGTAGCTTTTCTAAGTCATTTTAAATATTTAGATTCATTACTCAGGACAAGGGGAGTGCTACTCCCCTCTTGCTGGCTGGCGCCAGCAATTCACCCCATAGTCCTTCGACTGAATCTAAATATTTAAAATGACTTAGAAAGGCCCTTAAGCTGGACCTGTCCTTACAACACTTAAGCGCGCACAGTTTAAGCTTAAGGGCACTGGCTCATGCTTAATTCTTTGAAAGAAAGCTTTTCAGATGATCCAGCATGATTTTGTGTGTGTGAGTCATGAGGCTTTCTGCATCTGCAAAATCATTTGGGTCAATAGGGTCTAGGTATTCAAGAAAAATGGGGGAAGGGCGTCCCTTGGGAGCGCTTAGGGATAAAACGGGAGCGATGTAGGCGCCGGTGTCCTTCGCGATTTTGAAGGCTCCAATTTTGAACGGTCTCAGTATCGTATCGAGATCTTTATTGCGGGTCCCCTCTGGGAAAACAAAGAGGGAATGATTTTTCTTGGCGATTCTTTTGTTCATCGCTTCGATGCATTTTTTTCCGGCTTCTTTGCTTGAGCGATCAATGAGAAAGTTTCCTGCGAGGAAGAAAAACTGACCAAAAATTGGAATCCAGAAAATTTCCTTTTTGCCGAGAACATAGGTGCGCGGGGGGACCATTTTTGCGTAGATCACGAGGTCCCAGTTGCTTTGATGGTTGCCAACATAGACTTTTGCTCTGGGCATTTCTGGGACGTCGCTCCGGCCTATAATCCTAACTTCAGGAAAACCAAGTAGTCTCATTGTGGAGTGCAACCATCTCGAGAAAACAACGCTCATGTTTTCTTTGTTTAGAATTTTGAAAAATCCGAGGATGGTATAGATGAAGGCATAAAGTCCACCAAAGAAAATCAGTGGGATTGAGAGTATTTTTAAAAAAATACTATTTTGAAAGTATCCATTCCTTTGGATCGTGTTGGCGGAATCGCTTTTGAGTGTGCTCATTTAAGGATCACTTTTTGCTCTTTTTTCTGGGGTCTTCAACGCCTTTGCGATCACAGGAACCGGATAGATCCTCAATGCGTTTTTTAGCTTCTTTATCGTCAGGATCATAGAAGAGGGCGCGGCAACTCGCTTCTACAGCTTCGCCTTTTCTCCCGATAGCTGCGGCCGTTCGTGCAATACGATTTTCGATCGATGCTTTTCTTCCGATGGTGGCTTCGTCTACTGATCTAGCGAAGTCACCCGTGTAGTGTTTTCTAGCCGTGATGTATTCCGGGTAGGCGAGGTCGGGGGCACTCATTCTTAGAAAGTAAAAATCACCGATTTCTACATCAAGAAGCCAGTGAGTAGGGTTGCTGATCCGAGCATTTTTCAACTCTTGGAGAGCTTTGCGAGTGTTAAGTTTTTCTTCTCTTCCGCCAATGTAGCGGCCTTCTTCCCAAAGCATCCAGGCCAAGACAAACACAGCTTCAATGTCTTGCGGATCTTTTCGTACGACTTGTCTAAGGCTGGCGACGGCTTGCCTGTAGTCTTTTTGATTCTTAAAGCACTCGGCAATGTTCCAAAGATCCTCGGAAGTCTTCTGTGGCATGGTTTCACATTGAGCCTTATTGAAGAGATTTGAGGCTTGTGAGCCTTTTTGTGCTGCTTCACTCTTGGCGTCCTCAGAGGGCTTGTCGTCGCTAGAGTGCACTGTGGGCGCGATGAGAACGAAGCAGGTGAGGACACCACAACTCAGGAGAGCTTTGGTTGTTCGTGACATAGCGTTTTTCATTCTTAAAAACGAGGACATGCCTGTTATTCTATATCGATTCGTCTCTAATTTTGCATGTCCTGGTGAAGAGATTCTGGGAATGGCGTCAATAACGTGACGCATTAAACAAGCCGCTAAAATCAAAGCAAATTTTCCCCTCTGCTTGATGAAGCTCTATCCAATGACCTATCGTGTAAACATATGAAATTTTGGAATTCTTTCAAGGGGATTTTGAGTAACGATATCGCTATCGATCTCGGGACCGCGAACACCTTGGTATATGTAAAAGGACTTGGAATTGTTGTTAATGAACCTAGTGTTGTTGCGATTTTAAGAGATGCACGGGGCCAGAAGAAGGTCATTGAAGTTGGACATGCTGCGAAGATGATGCTTGGAAAAACGCCTGGGAATATCCAGGCTATTCGTCCACTTAAGGATGGGGTCATCGCGGATTTTGAAGTTACGCAGGTCATGATCAGGCAGCTCATCGCAAAAGCACAGCAAAAACGAACCATGTTTAGGCCACGTATCATGATTTGTATTCCTTACGGAATTACAGAAGTAGAGAAACGTGCCGTTAAAGAAGCCGCCCTGTCAGCTAGTGCGCGCGAAGTTTATTTGATTGAAGAGCCTATGGCCGCAGCTATCGGAGCAGGTCTGCCGATCACAGAGTCTAGCGGAAACATGGTTGTTGATATCGGTGGGGGAACCACGGATGTTGCCGTGATTTCTCTAGGTGGAATTGTCTTCTCAAAATCTGTTCGAGTGGGCGGAGACAAGATGAACGAATCGATTCTCAACTACGTTCGTCGTAAGTATAACCTTGCTATTGGTGAACGAAGTGCCGAAATGATCAAGATTACGATTGGTAACGCTTACCCTTCCGGCAAAGAAACTTCTATGGAAGTCAAAGGCCGCGACTTACTTGCGGGTGTTCCGAAGACCATCGAAGTCTCCTCTGATGAAATTCGGGAAGCTCTCTCTGAGACTGTGAATGGAATTGTGGAAGCCGTGAAGGTGACTCTCGAAAGAACGCCTCCAGAGCTTGCTGCCGACATCGTCGACAAAGGTATCGTTCTTACGGGCGGTGGATCACTTCTTCGCAACCTCGATGTGCTTCTTCGTGAAGAAACTGGCTTGCCTGTTTTTCTTGCGGAAGATCCATTAGCGGCCGTAGCTCTTGGTGCGGGCTTGGCTCTTGAAAATATGGATTACCTCAAAGGCGTTACGATTGATTAGTGCTTGGCTCGAATGGCGACGCTTGAAGACATACGAGATCAGATTGTAAATTCTGGCATCATTTTAAATAAGCGTCGACATCACCGTTTGGTTGATGCGATGAAGCTTGTGTCTTCTGCTATTGATCGAGGATCGCATATTTTTGAAGTCGCGGTTTCTTCGAAGGCGGATGTGGAAGACTTGAGAAAAATTAAAGCGTCTTTTCCTGAGGCTGTTGTTGGTGCGGGATCTTTGAGTCAGATCGAGCTGATGAAAGATTCTCTCTATGCGGGGGCGGACTTTTTTGTTTCACCTCATTCGGATGCTGCGATGATAAACTTTGCAAAGGAAAAGAGTGTTTTTTATGTTCCGGGAGGAGCCAGCCCTAATGAGTTGTGGCAACTTGCTCAGTCCAATCCTGATATGCAAAATTGGTATACAGGAAAAAATATTGCTGCTTATCAACTTGAGGATTTGAAGTCGGAACTTCCGCAGCTAAATTTATTACTCACGGTAAAAGCCGATGCCTTCGAGATTTGCCTTGAAAAATCTGACAAATTGAAACGAAGTGGCGCTTTGGCCGTTCGCATCGATTTGGCCTAAAACCCGCCGCCTGCCTTTAGATATTCTAGTTCTTTTTCGCTTGAGGGGCGTCCAAGTAGTTTGTTCCTGTGAGGGAAGCGTCCAAAAGTTTCAATCACATCGAAATGCTTTTGGGCATAAGTTAAGTAGCCGTCAGCGATAGGCTTGAGGAATTCGTCTTGATCTTGAACGAGTCCTTTAAAAAGGATCAAACTCAATTGCTGGTCTTCTAACTTTTCTGAATGTTCGAAGGGTAGATACAAAAAAACTCTCTCGAAGAGGTTCATGGTTCGATCTCGCCCTTCGCGAACAGCTTCCTTTGCGATCTCTAGCGCCCTGCGGTCGTTCTGATACATTTTACTAGATCCACGAAAAGCATTCCGGGTGAATTGGTCAAGGAGGACGATACAAGAGATAAGTCCCTTCTCGGTGGTTGTCCATTCTTCATGATCTCTTCTAGCAACTTTCTCCATGGTCATGGAAAAGCGTGAACGGATTTTTTCATCAACCTTGGGGTCGTGCCCGAACCATAGGGCGGATTGCCGAGTGGCGTAGTTCGAGCTGATCTCTATGTCTCGGAACCAAAACTTGTAGACTTCATCAATTTTTTTTGTGTGCGGCATTATTTTTTCTCACGCCAATCTCAAAGTTCTTGGGTCAATCTCAAGACCGATTAAGGTTAGATCCGATTTGTGCTCCGTTTTCTCAAGATGTTCCTGCATTCGAATGGAAAGGTGGTTCATGTTGGAGAGTAGCGAGTCATCACGATCATTTTCTTGGATATTGCCTAGCTTGAGCGGCTTTGCATACTCTTCGAAGGAGCTTTCTGAATTCCATTGTTTCCCTGAAAAGTAGAGCCGCGTTCCTGGTTGAAGAATGGTGTTGTATCGATAAGCCCTGAGCGAGCTTATCGGTTGCGTTGAGTTAGCAGGTTTGAGTAATTCAGGGTTTGAAATCAGTGACTCCGGTGCGATCCAAGCAAAGTTTCCTAGTAAGCCTTTTTCATAGGCTCTCGTGAGCACGGGGGCCTGGCCTATGGATACTCCTGATAGTTCCAACTTTTTCAAATCCAATTTGTGTATACTCAAACGATAGCTGCCCTTTTTTTGAGCCTCAACAATGGTGTCGGTCAAAAGATCAAAGATGACTTCGGGTAAAGGATTTTCTTGTTTCTCCAAAATTTGAGCACTTTTGACTCTGATTAAGCTTTGCATCAGAACGCTGCTTAGGCCAAAGCTTGAGGTCCAGGATTGAATGATCCAAAGTTCTTTGTTGCTTTTGAGGGGAATGAAATCAAATGATTCCGAATTCATTTCCATGGCACTCACATAGCGCACGCTTCCCTTAAGGCCGGGGAGTTGCGGGATCTCAGTTGGGGTGAGGTGTTTTTGCAGAGTTCTTGCCAAATGCAGGTCGTCTTGCGTGCTTTCGAGGAGAGATTTGAGGTCGTTTTCAAGTTTTCGAAAACGCTCTTTCATGGCCTCTATAGGATCATTTGTCATATCAAATGATTGTAGCGTTCGGTCGACTCTTTGAAAAGGTGCACTAGGTTTTGTTGGCGTTGACCCACCACGCAACAAGTCCTTCTTTCGGAACAAAGTCTTCGTCGCTCCAGTCTAGTGAGGGTGGCATTGGAAGACTATTGATTGAGAGGCTATTGAAGGTGGCTTTTACTCCGAGAATTTTCGAGATGAATTCAATTTCTTCGGGGTCAACACTACATATGGAGACGCAGAGGGAGTCGAAGTTCAGCTTGAGCACTTCTTTTAAGATGCTTTCCTGAAGCTTAGCCAGTTTCTTGACTTCAATGACGAGGTCTTTCTCTAGAACGTCAGGACGGGTGTGGAGGGTGCCCGACCCTGAACAGGGCAGATCAGCGAGGACGAAATTCCAACGTGTCGATTTCAGTATGCTGGACAAATCATCTTGAGGTGAATCCTCAGATCCCCACTGTTTGAGAGCTGTTTTTATTTTTAGCTGAGGCCAATTTTCAATATTGGAGTTGAGTTGTTCCAGTCTCTGAAATTTAGAATCAGTCGCAAACGAAGTCACATTCTGCTTCTTATCGAACTGTGCCGCCTTTGATAATAGTGACGAAAGGGCAATGAGCTTTCCGCCAGGAGCAGAGCAGACATCAAGAAAATGAAAGTCTTTGTTGGTCTTGAAGGATTCGCTAGATGTGAGTGTTTGGTTGATCCATTGGCACAACTCCCATGAACCTATATCCATGGCCTGAAAGCCTTCGCTTTGTTTCCAATCTTCTAAGTTCCGACGTTTCAACGTGAGGTCCTTGTCGAAGCCTGAAATGCCTTTTTCGGGTCTGCGTAGAAGTGAGGCGCCTAGAATTTTCTGAACTTCCGGAATGTCTTTCCAGCGTTTTTGAAGTGCAGCAGGAAGCGCTAGCTCAGGAGCTTCTTTGAGTTTTGCCAGCAAAACGTTTTTCTCTCGAAGAACTTTCCGAAGATAGGCATTGCAGAGGCCACCACAAAACTTCCCAAAACTTTTCTTAGAGGCTTCGACAAATTCATTAATGAGAACCGGGCCTGGGGTGTTGTCGCGGCTCATGATAGTCGCAAAGCCGAGGACGAGCAGGTCTTCAAGCTCCAATGGCTTGAGTTTTTTCTTTGATAGAAACTCTTGGATCGATAGCAGGGCTAAGTTCCGATATCGATAGGCCATCATCACGAGGTCGTAGTGTCCACGGCGCATATCATGAAGCAAGCGCCGTTCTTCAATGAGTTGATCGAGATGAATCATTTCGGCGCGTTTGCCGGCGCGTTTTCTGTGTTGTGGCAAATACTCTAGGGCCGCTATGATGTCTGTCTTCATACTCATGGAATTTGTTTAGCTTTTATACTCGAAAAAGAGACGCAGGGGCTAAAATTTTTTGATGGCCCAAAGCTCTGATTGCTGAGAACACTGATCACGATTTGATTCTAGGACGATGCTGTCCGGAAGGTTGATTTTGAGAGAGAGTTGGGACTTTTTTTCGAAGAGCCAACTCAGATGACAGTCCACCCAAAGAGGCAGAGGCATAAAGAAACGTTTTCCGTCGGGTCTCGGCGGCAGAGCTTCTTGAGCTTTGCGAGTGTGTAGCTGTGAAACCCAGTGTTCCCAGGATTTTTCGTGTGGCTTTGAAAAGCTAAACTCTAAAGGTCTTTTGGGGGGAGTCTTAGCGGAAACATTTTCGAATGAGATGAATAGGGCAAGTGGCCATACAAGCATTAATGCAGGCAAAAGCGTGGCCTGAGTGATTTCTCGAGCCTTAGCCCGAGGATTAGACATCGCTAAGATCGTCTTCCTCATCGTAGCTAGTTTTGGGTTCAAGAGAGTCACTGGCTGAGGTGTTCTGGCTGTTATTCTGAGACTTAGAGTTAGTGTGGCCTGTGATCGAAGCTCCGGACTCACTCAAGGCACGTTCCATCAATTTGATCTGCCGGCGATATCGAATGCTTTTTGTCTCAAGAACGATCAATTCGATGATGAAGAACAAGGACGTTGCGAAGGCACCCAGGAAAACACAGCCGAGAAGTAGAGCCCATTTTGGCATCGGAGAGGATGTGTAGGAGAATAATGTGACACTTAATGCTTCTGTGTTCTGTCCAATTAGAGCCACAGATATGGCTAATACAGCTAAAGTGAGGAAAACCCAGGCGCCAACTTTTACAAATCTCATGCGTCTATCATAGCCTTAGAGAGCTTTTCTGCAAAGCCTTCGAAGGCTGGGGCGAGTTTTTCATACACGGTTTTGTTGTGAAAGGGCAGGGCCTTTGCTTCGGCAAGTAGAGGCATGAAGTTTGTGTCTCCGCCCCACCTAGGGAGAATATGCCAATGAAGGTGGTCTGGAATTCCAGCGCCTCCAATTTTTCCAACATTCATCCCCAAATTGAAGCCGAGGGGTGTCATGACTTCTTTCACGCATGACATCGTCAGATGTATGGCGACGTTTAGTTCTTTCCATACAGCCATTGGCAAATCCGTTGGGCTGCCGCAGTGTGATCTTGGTATGATCATCACATGACCGGGGTTGTAGGGGAATTTATTCATGATCACGAAGATCGAGTCATTCTTAAAGAGAACTAAATTTTCATATGAAGGCTTATCTTTGGGCACTTCGCAGAAGGGACAAAGCTTTTCAGCGGTTTTTGCCTCATCCTTTTGAGATAGAATCCATTCTCCTCGCCAAGGTGCCCAAAGTTTGTCGACATCTACGCTCATTTTATCTCGCTGAAGGTTGTTCAAACCAGAAATAGGGAAGGAGGTAAGCACGACCCCCTTCAAGCTCAGGATGGAATTTTGGGCTCAATTTTTGAACAGCACCCATGATTGAAGAGGATAGGCTGTTTCCAGAGTAATTCTCTTCGAGAAAACGCTCGATGCGAGACGTTTTCTTGTTGGTGTCGACAATTTTCAATTCTCTGTCAATTCCAAGTTCTTCTTTGATCGAATCCATCAAATCTTCCTGCGATCCAATAACGTCTGCAAAGCCTAGCTTCACGGCCGTGCTGCCCGAAAAAACTCTACCATCAGCATAGGAGTTGATGGTTTCGTCAGTCAGGTTTGGACGGCCGGCTTTGATGTCGGCCTTGAACTGTGAATGAACTTCATCAATCAGATCTTGAAGAAGTGCCTTTTCTTCCGGGAGCATATCGCGATCGGTGTTTCCGACGTCTTTGAATTTTCCGGCTTTGATTGTTACAGGTTTTACCTTAGCCCAGGCATAGAGATCCTTGAGGTTCATCATGCTCATGATCACCCCGATAGACCCTGTAATGGTGCCCGCATTGGTGAAGATTTTTTCGCAAGCGGAGCCCACGTAGTATCCACCGCTAGCTGCGAGGTCTCCGAAGGAGCAATATACCTTTTTCTTCTTACGGAGCTTCATCACAGCTCCATACATTTCTTGGGAGGGTCCAACGGCTCCGCCCGGGCTATCGATTCGAATCACAACAGCGGGAACATCCGATTTCTCAATCTTTTTGAGGCGCTTAAGCCATTTGCTAGAGTCCATGATGACGCCATCTAGACTGATGAGAGCAACGTCGGCTTTGCCGAGATCGGACTCTTCATTGTTCCAGTCGCTGACAGTCAAGAATTCACCCATGACCTCCGCACTTTTGGAGGCAGAGTAGATAAACGCTACGCCCAGAAAACCAAAGCCCAAAACCAACCACAATATATAGCTACGTGCTGACATCGAGCAGAAGTTTAGAGCTTATCCCGGGGGCTCGCAATAAAGGCACAAAAAAACCTGCAAGTTATGACACTTGCAGGTTTTGTAGAATTTCAGAACTTTGGGGTCCTGGATCTTCGTTGGTGCCTTTGGCGACTCAACTGTCTTCAGAAGATCCGTCGTCAGACTTTCCCACGTTCGAGCTGTCAGCTTTCGATGCGTCGCCGCCCAAAAGCCCAAGTTTTGCTGCAATCGCTGGGTCTAAGGTGTCAGCCAAAGAAGATCGGCCTGTTCCTTGAGACTTGGTGTAGGTGTCGATGTTTTCTTGCTCTTCACGGCGACCGAGTGCTTTTACAGACAGGCTGATCTTGCGCTCACGGTTGTCGATGTTCGTGATCTCAACTTTGATCTTGTCGCCTACTTTAACAACTTGCTCAGGGTGCATGATGCGGTCTTCAGAAAGCTCAGAAATGTGAACCATACCTTCAACACCTTCATCGAGCTCAACAAAAGCTCCGAAGTTCGCAAGTTTAGAAACGACGCCATCTACAGCTGTTCCAGCAGGGTTCGCGTCTATGAAAGAAGACCAAGGATCGCGAGAAAGGTTCTTCACAGAAAGTGAAATTCTTTCGTTCGCTTTATCGATGGACATGACCATTGCTTCAACTTCTTGTCCTTTTTCAAACTCTTGTGCAGGGTTTGTCACTTTGTTGTCCCAGCTAAGGTCAGAAACGTGAACAAGCCCGTCGATGCCTTCTTCGATTTCAACGAAGATACCGAAGTCAGTAAGGTTTTTGATAACGCCTTTGATTTTTGTTCCAGTAGGATATTTGAATTCCAATGTATCCCATGGGTTTGGGGAAATTTGCTTCAAGCCAAGGCTCATACGGCGAGAATCGAGGTCGATATCAAGGATAACGGCTTCAACTTCTTCACTTGCGTCGAGAATCTTGCGAGGATCTTTCACTCGTTGAGTCCAGCTCATTTCAGAAACGTGGATCAAACCTTCAACGCCAGCTTCCACTTCAATGAAAGCGCCGTAGTCGGTAAGGCTAACCACTTTTCCTTTAACACGTTGGCCAACAACGAAACGATCTTCAACAGTGGCCCATGGGTCAGGAAGGATTTGCTTGAGGCCGAGAGAAACTCTTTCTTTCTCAGCATCGTATTTAAGAACGAGAACGTTGATTTCATCACCAGCAGTGATCGCTTCGCTTGGGTGCTTGATGCGGCCCCAGCTCATATCAGTGATGTGAAGAAGTCCGTCAACTCCGCCAAGATCGACGAAAGCGCCGTAGTCAGTCACGTTTTTGATCGTTCCGCGAACAACAGCACCAACTTTAAGTTGCTTAAGAGTCGCACTCTTGAGTTGGTCGCGTTCCACTTCCATAACCGCGCGGCGAGAAAGAACAATATTGCCACGCTTTTGGTTGAATTTGATCACTTTGAATTTCAAAGTTTTGCCTACGAACTGATCGAGATCTTTGATAGGGCGAGTGTCGAGTTGGCTTCCTGGAAGGAAAGCTTTCACTCCGATGTTCACTTGAAGTCCGCCTTTAACAACTGCAGTTACGACTCCTTCAAGGATGTCGCCACGCTCACAAGCTTCAGCGATTTCGTCCCAAGCCTTCATAAGATCTGCGCGATCTTTTGAAAGAGTGAGAAGGCCGTGCTCGTTTTCGAGTCTTGCAACAACGACACTGAATGTATCGCCAACTTTAACGTCGTGTGTTCCGTCTGGCGCTTTGAATTCGCTAAGGTCGACTTCGCCTTCAGCTTTGTAGCCGATGTCGACAAGAACTTTGTCTGCTCCAACACTAATAACTTTGCCTTCTCTCACCTCACCAGTTCGGACTTCATGAGTCGGCGAACCTTCGTCTCCAAGAGACTGTTCAAACATCTCTTCGAAGGTCATGCCGTCCTCTTTGTAAGAGTTGGCGTTCTCCTCGTCGTGAAGTTTGCGGGTTAAGGGATCTTTGGTTTGGTTGTTGGTGGTATTGGTTTCAGACATGATTTTGGTTTTTAAAAAATATTCCTCTCGATTGTTGTCTTAAAGATTTGCTTTTTTAAAAGACCGTTTACAGGAATCATTTTGTGAAAGAGCAAATCTCGAAAACATCGCGGAAGCTAGGGGAGATTGAGCTATGAGTCAAAGGTTTAAATGGTGGTTTCTTAAGAAAAATTAGCTCGGCTGGCACGGAGCTTTATGGGGCAAATGGAGCTCAGATTCAAGGGCCAAGTGTTTTGCCAGATCTGACGTTTCTTGGGCTCAGAGTGAGATTAGAGGTGTTTGAGACGAATCGAGCTTTTAAAACGAGAAATGGGACATTGGCTGCTTTTGCCATGTCCCATCAAATTGCTACTCTTGAAGTTGTGCGAGCGTATTTATGGCGGTCCCGAGCCGGTTCCCCGCTTATGCTCCAATAGAGGATCCCTAACCTCAATCATGCGGATACTTTTTAACATACGTCCCTCCTTTTGGAGTCTTTTAAATGGGGACTCCAATCCCTCCCGCTCCCACTGAGCGAAAATCTATCTAAATTTTCAAAAATGACGTGATTCGGCTATGCGGCTTTTTTAGACGGTAGCTTTCTTCTTTTCACAACTGAAACCGGCTGAGACGTCGAGACGCCCGCGGTCCAAGCGCTTTCTCCTTCTTCCCCAATGGGAATTGAGGAGAAAGGCGTGTGAGACAACTTTCCAGATCCTTTATGTGATTGTGAATAGCTCCAGGCGTTGAGAACGTTGTTCAAGAAGTCCTCGCGTCTTAGTGGTTTGGATAGAATGTCGAAGCCTTCTGGTAAGAGTTCTTTGATGCTTCTTTGCATGGGGTCGGTGGCCATCCCAGTTACGGGAACAAGGCCCATGCCGGGGTAGCGTTTTCGAAAATCTCTCACGAGATCAACACCGGTCACCTGAGGTAGCAAGATATCGATAATAGCCACCTTGATGTGGCTAAGATCCGCGTTTAGCAGCTCCCATCCCGATTCTAAGGTCAGCACTTTTACTGGGGCTTTTGGATTTTTGCGTTGATGGAAATCCTTAGGGCTGAGGGTTTTCATGTATCTCTGCATGAGGGCGGACATTAATGATTCGTCCTCAATGATCAGAATTTCGGCTTCCTTTAGGTTGTCGACCTTTTGGAGGGTCAATCCCATTGGATTTGTATGTTGCACTTCTTGAGCTTTCAACGTGGTCTCCTTTTCCCTAATGAACCCCGTAATTTATAACGCGGTGCATAACAATAAGAGTATCGTTTTTACGGGCACTTGTGTGTTAAATTTTAGGGAAGATGGGCTTCTGGGACCGACAGCTTTCTCTATTCTCGTCACTAACGAGGAACACAAACCGCGAAACGCCAACGGCGGTCGCAGAGCTCCCTTTACAGGTCCCTGCTGCTAGTAATTTTAGTCACAGCGTCGGTCTTCCGCAGAGAAAGAAACGCAAATCACATGATCGAGTGGCCACGCTCAATAATGAGTTTCATGCCTTGATGTGGGAGATTGCTCAGTCAATTTCTGAGTTTTCAAACTTTGATTTTCGAAGGTTAAAGGTCTCAGTTGGAACGTCTCGGTCTAGGGGAAAGATTGGAATTTGGGCCTATGTCACTCCACTTCGATATATCGGAGGCTCTTTGTATCGCAAGGGTAGGCGTTACGGAGTCGCTGGAAGATACACTTACGAGCTAAAAGGTGTGGACCTTGAGTCACCAGATGCTCCACTTTATTTGATTACAGTTCTCGTCCCACGATTTTTCAGTTTAAGCTTTGACGAAAGAATCGAAACCCTGGTGCATGAGCTTTATCATGTGCATCCCGATTTTAGAGGCGACCTTAGACGTTTCCCGAGGCCTCATGTTCACCATGGACCTACTCCGAGAGCGTTTAATAATAAGGTGAAGCAATTCACAAAAGAGGCCTTAGCAAGGGACCCTTCTTTGCGCGAGCATCCTTTGCTCGCTTCAGATGCGGCTTCCTTCTCGCACTTGAAAAGAAAGCGTGTGGCGAGCCCCACTTTGAAGTTCATTCCCTCTAAATTTGGATTGATGGGGCTGGTTCTGGCATTAGCTTTCTCGATGGGAAGCTACTCTGGTGGGGTTGCAGCTCAGGACGACGGTTCTGCGGCCATGCTGGGGCAGAAAAGCAGCCGATCACAATCTACAGAATCCGTTGATCCCAATTCTACAAAAGCTCCTATGAGTTCGAAGCCGGTAGATCCTCAGGCACATTTTATTGGTAACGTAGAATACTTCGATATGACTCATCAGGGGGCCACAAATCCTCGCTATATCGTCCAGCCCAAAGAAACCCTCAGATTGAGGGCCGCCCCATCGGAGTGGGCGACGCCGATGCATGAGGTCACAACAAAAGAAAAATTTCTCGCCTATACGATCGATGAAACAGGCCAATGGGTTCTGCTCAGAAGTAGGAATAAGCAAGGTTGGTATCCCAAAGACAAACTTAGCGTGATTGGACAATTAGGCGCACCAAATGGAGGCGGATCCTTCGATGCGGTTACAGGAAGTCGCTCGGGCTCGAAATTGTCCAATAGCATTCGAAGAGATGGCGATCGAGTTTACTTGCCAACTAAGGCCGAGTGGGGCACCTCCGACATCACAAAACTAGATGGTGGAGTCGATAATGTGACGGCCAAAGTTTCAGGGTCTTTTTATGAAACCCCTAATCCTTTGGCGACCCAATTTGGCATCATAGAAAAAGGCGATAAATTAGAAATTCTCAAGCAGGATCGCACACAAGAATGGACTTATGTTCGACTGGGTTTGACCAAGGAAGAAGGTTGGTTTCCTTCTGAAAAAATTCAAATCGTAAGAGGCATGAAGGTTCAATCTGCTGGTTTGGGCCGGGTTGTCGTTGATGTCGATGGCAACTGGGGAACTACGGGTCGAAATTTAGGTTTTGGTGTTGGAGCTATGTGGGGTTTTGCTTCGAGATCTAGTTTGTATGCGAGGCGCTTCGAGGTAGGTGCCTTTTATCAACAGTCATTAGGTGAGGCACTAACCATTGAGGGGGATGTGAATACGTATTCACTCAGCACCGCTTATTCACTTTTGGGAATCCTAGCTCGGTATTTGGCCTTTAGCTCTGGTGGATTGATTGGTGGAGCGCTTGAGCTTGGCGGTAGCTATCAGCGAACTCAGGCAGATTTGTCGGGTTTGGATGATGATATCATTAACAACAGCGGAATTGTTCAGTCCACAGCGCCACGCTTTGGTGTGACAGTTGGACTGCGAGGCCTCGTTTCGGTAAGTCGCACCGTTCAAGTCAACACACTGCTGCGTGCTAACATTGCAGACTCATCAAATACCTACTGGGGTGGCCTTGGGCTCAGTTTTCGTTTTTAATAGGGATGCTCATGTTGAAACTTCTTAACCTGCTACCAGTTCTTGGAAAGTGCCTAGTTCTTTCTCTCGCCTTAGCTTTGCAAGTTTCATGTTCATCTAGCACCTATTCAGGAGACCCCGTCATTTTACGATTTGTAGCCGAAGAAGATTTGGGCTTGGTGATTTTTCCGGTGGATTGGTTCAGGTCTGCTTCACGAAGCAATCCAGGAGTCGACTGCACTCTGAAGCTCGTCAAACAAGGACCGCCTCAAAACATCTATTCTTGCGTCGTTAAAGATGCAAAAAATGTCTATATCGTAAAAGTCTTCGAAACGTTCAAGGGTGAATATGGTGACAGACACGTTTCCAAACTCTCCTTGGATAGTAAATGGGCTGTGACACGCGATCATTGGATTGAAGCACTTCGTGCGGCAGGATTTTGGGAATCTAGTCGCAATCCCCTTGGTGCCGTTGGGCAGCAGTGGGGTTTTGTGTCTCCAGATGAGACGTCTGTGGTAACCATTTTCTGGAACGAAAAAACGCAGGCCGTCAGCGCGTGGGTGAAACCTTTTGCAGATCCAGTCGAGTCGGAAGTAAAGCCGACTTATGAAAATTAACTCACCTATTAGAATTGCGTGATTTTGCTCAGTAGCGGTCCGAAACAAAGCAACATGAACGCCGGGCAGAAACATAAAAAGAGCGGCAACATCAGTTTTACGCTTAGCCATTCCGCCAATGTTTCACAATAATCCTCAAACGATTGAGCTTCATATTCCAAATGAGATTCCATCAATGGCAAAAAGCTCTCATTACGATTGAACTGCTCGAGGCAGAGTTTCCAATATTCTGAATATTTCGACGCAAAGTCCTGCTTTTTTATTTTCGTATCTGATGACTTGTAGGGGGTGATGTCTTGGTAGTTATAGGATTCCAAGCAGCTTTGCTTCCACCAAGATTTGAGATCTGTAGGCCACGCAAATTGATCAGGGTCGAAATCCCTGAGGCACTGATGAAGAGATCTGCCCCACTTTACCTGCCCAAGAAGCAAAGACTGCCCACGCAGCCAATCTATGACCCAGAACTGTGACTCGAAATTTTTTAACAGCCTCGAGATCCAATAAGTCCCAAGTCCTAAAAGAAGTAGAATGGCTCCCTCGAGGTATAAAGACATGGGAACGACTTCCGAAAAGAATATCTTGATCGTGAGATAAAATAAGATGGCGGCGCCAGCGACACTCCACGCTTGAATGATGGGGAGGAGAGACTTTTTCTTTCTCAGTTTTTGAGCTCGGATTTCAAACCTAAGAGATCTCATGAAGCTCTGAACAGATTCGAGTGCTGAAAAGTGTCCTTTCTCAACTCCAACTTTGAGATTCGTCCACCTTTCTTGCCAAACTCGTTCATTTTTTGATTTGACGGAAACAGCTTTGGCATCTTTGCATGCCGACATAAAACTTTTTCCCGATTTCAATCTTAGTTGAATCAGTTCTGCTTCTTGGGCTAACTCTTCCATAATGTTTTCATCTCCTGGATCTGCCTCTTGCCATGGTCATCGCAGTGAAGCTGCACAACAAGCTCCCACTGGGGTAGGCAGCCATGGGATTGCTCTCCCGAAAGTTCCGCAAATCTTCTAAGGGCTTGATCGCAATTTCCGCTGTGGATGCTTGTGAGGCAGCCGGTATGACCAGTATTCATAGCTTGTAGAAGTCCCTTCGCTTCGTGAGAGCGGCATTCTCCGACGACGATGCGATCGGGTCTCATTCGAAGGCTTTCGATGACGAGGTCATTGAGCTCCCAAGAGCTTCCAGATCGATAGCCGAAACGGTCACTACGGCACAGGAGTTTAACTGATAAGTCGTTCGGCACGGGTAGTTCGGGAGAGTCTTCTAGGATGAGAACTCTTTCGCTGGACGGAAGTTTGGATAGCAGGGCTGAAATGAAAGTGGTTTTTCCGGAGCCTGTCGCACCAGAGATCAAAATGTTTTTTTTCATTCTTAATGCTTCAACTATGGCTTCGCCCTGTGTTGGGTCCGCTAAGAACGGGTCGATCTCGAAACTGCGTTTGCCAGGGAGTCTTCGGAGGGTGATTTGGGGGCCATCCTCCACCAGGGGTTCAATGGCAATGTGAGCACGAAAGAGTCTCTCATCTCCCGCATCGAAAACACTGTCGACAGTGGGCTGGGTGATGCTGAGTTGTTGGTGGGTTTGTTCTGCAATGTCTAAAGAAATTTTATGAAGTGTGCTGCGATCGATTTGAATCTCTTTCGCAGATTGCCACCTTCCATTGGAGAAGAATGAGACTCCGTTCGGGGCGAGCACGATGTCTTCAATTGTGGGGTCTTTGAAGAGATTTTGGATGAGGTCAAAACTTTTTAAATCCATTTTCTCTATCTTTCATCTCTCGGGTGTAAGGCATGTCTTCCCAGGTAGGCCGGATCGCAAACCAAAGTTCCGAGGATTGGTTCTGCGAACCCTTCTTGGAGAAGATTCCTCCCGCGATGGGAAGGTTCATGAGTCCGTAGACGCCGGACTTGTTCTCACCGCTTCTTTGTTGGGTCATAGAAGAGAGAAGGGTGGTTTCGTTGATCCTGAGATCAAAGCGACTTTCGAGTTTTCTTGTTTGGATTGAGGGGAGAGTCTCTGTGCCCTGGCTCATCTGAGGCTCAGACAATTCAATTTTAAAGTTGAGGTTGATCTCTTGTTCCCCCGCTTTTGTCGCAGGATCGAGCTTTAGATCGAGAAGTAGGCCATAAGGTTTCCAAGATGTCTGCTGAATGTTTTCGGTTATGATAGTGACCGGAATTTCTCCACCTGATTGGAAAGTCGCACTTTCTCCTGCTTGCACTCTGAGGCGAGGCTTTGCCAGAATTTTGGAGAGTCCCTGCATTTGATTGAAGTTGATGCTGAGGGAGCGCTCGCTGTTGAGTCCTTTGAGGTCAAAGGGATTGGCAAGGGAGAAGATTTTTAATTGCTCTGGCCAATCGATCCCAAGGGAGTCGGCTGCACTTCTAAAGAACTCGAAGAGAGTGACTTCAACGATAAGTGTGTTGCCCGGCTGCGGAGTTTTTTGTTCTTTGATTTTAAAGTAGGGAGTGAGCGGGGATAAAAGACGAGAAACCTCGTTTTGAGAATAGGGAGATTCGTCGATGGTGAGGTGACGTTTGCCATTTTCCCAAAAGCTATGACGGATTCTGATGCCGTTGGCCTTGAGGTAGAGTTCTTTGGCATTGAACTCAGCTTTGAGTTCTTGCGAGTTCTCTAGTTGTTTGGGGAGGATGTGAAGGTCTTGGAATCCACAGCTTTGGAGTTTGTCTCTCTTCGCTTCTTCGAGAATTTGATTGGCCTTCACGAAGAGGCCTTCTTCACTCCCGAGTTCGACCGAGTTCGGACATTTTATAAGCGCGTTGTAGTTTGAGGGGGAGATGATTTGAATGCGCTGGAGTTGGCTGTCTTTCAGGCCATGAGCAAAGGCGATGCCATGATCTAGTTTGGTGCTTAGCATGACTCCTCGGTTCATGGTTTGGGCTGAGACCTTGGAGGCGTCAGAGATCCAAAGATCGGGGCTCGGTGAAGTAAAGAAGGTGGGGTGTTGGGAGGATAGGAAAAGGACTCCCGATAGTATGAGTTGTGGGCTAGGCATGGGTGGCCTACTTCAAGATTCGAGCCAGTGTGCTTTGGTCGGCAAATATGGGTTTTATTGTCCTTTGGGGAAGGAGAAGGTGAGGTTCACCTTATTTGCGGTTCCGGAGATCTGGAATTCTGGTCTGCATCCTTGGCTGTTGAGGAAGCGAACCCATCTGGCTGTTTCGACCCTCAATCCCGTGGAGTGGTGTTGAAAGTCTTCCACTCCGACGAAGGGCTCGAGCATGGCGGTCCAGGCGAGTTCTGGATGAAGGGACATTTTTTCAAGCCCCTTAGGGAGAAGAGATTTGTCGGAAGACAAAGAAAGTGTGATGTAGATGTGGGAAGGGCCATCGTCGAGTTCGACTTTGGGTGCGCTACCTTGAGAGTTGTTGTTCATAAGCTCGATGAAATGAGAGAGGGACTTCTCCAGCATTTCTTTGTTGCTGAGAATGAGGGCATTTTCTGGGTCGAGATCGAATGAGAAAAAGCGTGCTTTTGCTGAGTTGTGATTTTTTCTAAGACTTCGATAAGCGAAATGGATTCTCGCTTGAGCCTTTGTAACTTCTTCTCATCTTCCATGAGAAGGTGGATGTCTTCTTCCATGAGTTGGAAGCGACGTTCGAGGTTTTCTAAAAACTGTTTTCGAAGCGTGACGTTTTCGGCCTCTTCATTGGAATTGAGGGCTTTGAGATTTTCGACAATCTGTGGCGCCGTTCTAAACTCGTGAAGAAGAATGAGCAAAAGACGTTCTCTAGCCCAGTCTTTGGCACGAAGTTCAGTGAGAGCTCTCTCTAGTTCCTTTTTGGACTTATCAAGAGAGCGGCCCATTTGGGTTCGTTCGGCTGCTTGACGGAGGGTTTGAATGAGGTCTTCTGGCTCCCAAGGTTTGGAGAGGTAGCGCCAAATGTGACCTTTGTTGATGGCCTCAATGACGGCTTCAAGGTCTGCGAAACCAGTGAGTAGAATGCGAGTAGGCTTTGGGGCGATGCTTTGGACCTTTTCGAAAAACTCGGATCCGGTCATCCCGGGCATTCGTTGGTCCGAGACGAAGACGTCAAACTCAGGCTGCTCCTGAACGATGTTGAGGGCGTCTTGGCCGTTCTCGGCTACCGTAACGTCGAAGTGATTTCTCAATAACCGCTTAAGAGCATTCAGGTTGTCGACTTCATCGTCGACGATCAAAACCTTAGCCTTAGTTGTCATTTAATAACGCTCGTAAAAATAGTCTTTGATGATCTCACGGTGATCAAAGCAAATGTTCTCGGGGAGGTTCATCTGGTGGAACAATCCTACATTCTTTGCGTCCGAACCTGCCTTGGGTTCCCCGCGAGCCGTAGCGACAAAAGTGACCGAGGCGCTATGACCTCTTTCATCACGTTTAGGGTTTGAGTAGACGTGAAATTGTCTTATTAATTCAACATTTAGAGAGGTCTCTTCAAGTGCTTCTCTAATGGCGGCTTCTTCGACCATTTCTCCAACGTCTACAAAGCCTCCGGGCAGAGCCCAGCCATAGGGGGCATTCTTACGCTCAATCAGGACGATAAGTCCGGCGCCAACTTCGATGATCACATCGGTGCATAGTCTGGGCGTTTTGATCGGGCTATGATCGGGGACTTCCGCCGTCACATTTTCAGTGACATTATCCGTCACGTTTTCGGTCTCATTTTTTGTGGGACTTTCTACAATTTTTGCTTCGTTCGATTCCATCTTCTGCTAGTCTCCTTTACACATGAAAATCGGTATTCCTAAGGAAATCAAGAACCTTGAAAATAGAGTTGCAATTGTTATGGCTGGCGTCAAATCACTCGTCTCAGCTGGCCACCAAGTGCTTATCCAGACGAAAGCGGGCGAAGGCTCAGGCATTTCGGACGAGCAGTATGTGAGTTGTGGGGCCAAAATCGTTCCCACGGCTGCTGATGCTTGGGACGTCGACATGGTGATTAAGGTCAAGGAGCCTGTCGCTGCCGAGTATGATCTGATGAAACCAGGCCTCATTCTCTACACTTATTTGCACCTGGCGAACGAGCCGGAGCTTGGAAAGGCCCTCACAAAAAACAAAGTTCGTGCGATTGCTTACGAAACCATTCAGCTTCCGAACGGAGCTCTTCCACTTCTCACGCCGATGTCTGAAGTTGCGGGCCGTTTGTCTACTCAAGTTGGTGCAAGCCTTCTCGAAAAACACAACGGTGGTCTTGGGATTTTGCTCGGCGGAGTTCCGGGTGTTGATCGCGGAAAAGTGACTGTCATTGGTGGCGGTGTGGCTGGAATCAATGCGACGAAAATCGCTGTTGGTTTTGGGGCTGAAGTTACCGTGATCGAAAAGAGCCAGGCGAGATTGATGTATCTCGATGATATCTTCGGCAACTCCATCAACACGCGCATGTCGAATGAGTTTAATATTGCTGAAAGTGTTGAACGCGCGAACCTTGTGATCGGGAGTGTTCTTATTCCGGGAGCCAAAGCTCCTAAACTTGTGACAAAAGAAATGATTATGAATATGAAGCCTGGATCTGTCGTGGTTGATATCGCGATTGACCAAGGTGGATGTTTTGAAACGTCCAAGCCTACCACTCATGAAAACCCAACTTACAAAGTAGGCGATGTGACTCACTATTGTGTGACCAACATGCCGGGTGGTGTGGCTAGAACTTCGACTTTGGCTTTGACCAACCACACACTTCCTTATGCCGTTAGACTTGCAGCTGGAATTGAAGAAGCCATTAAGGCTGATCCTGCGTTGGCTCTTGGTGTGAACACTTGGGATGGCGCTTGCACTTACCGCGCTGTTGCCAATGATCTTGGTATCGCATACACGCCTCTCAATGAGTTTGTTTCTGGTGCTTTCGTGCCTGAGCATCACTAATTGGGAATGTGCTAATGACAGTTAAATCTGCACAAGCTAGGTCAGTAAATGCGAAAGCCTTAATTTGCATCCCGACTTACAACGAAGCTGACAATGTAGAGATTCTTGCAAAAAGAATTTTCGAAGTTGTTGGTGATCGCTGCGATATTTTGTTTGCAGATGATAACTCGCCAGACGGAACCGGACAGCTATGCGATAAGTTGGCTCGTGAGAACCCTCAGATTCATGTCTTGCATGGAAAAGAAAAGGGCGGACTCGCAAAGGCTTACATCAATGCTTTTCGCTGGGGAATGGAAAAGGACTACGATTGGTTTTTCGAAATGGATGCGGACTTCTCGCACGACCCTATTCATTTGGCGCAGTTCTTGGAACTGATTGATTCAGGAACTTGTGATGCTATTTGTGGAAGTAGGTATATCAAAGGTGGCGGCGTTTCGAATTGGAGTAAGGGGCGATTGTTTCTTTCTAGGGGCGGTTCGATCTATTCTACTTTTTGGCTGGGCTACCCGGTCAACGATTGGACGGGGGGCTTCAATGCTTGGAGCCGAGCGACGCTTAAAGCTTTGCACCTCGATCAAATTGGAAGCAAGGGCTACACTTTTCAAATCGAATTGAAATACCGAACTTTGGTTCTCGGGCGTAGACTTGTTGAGACGCCAATTGTGTTCCAGGAGCGTAGGGCCGGCCAATCTAAAATGAGCGGTTCGATCGTTAAAGAGGCAATTCTTGCCGTAGCTTTACTTCGCTGGAAGAACGTGACTAACAGGCTTTTTGCGCCAAAACTTGTGACTACTTAGCGATTTCTCCGAGTATTCCAGCCGTTTTTCTCCATGCTTCCTCCTTATAATCAGGGAGTTAGCTGGAATGTTAAACTATGGTTAAGACCAAGTTAAGTTCTTTTAAAGTAGAAGCTCCTAATGTTAAAATTAGATTTGGGGGAAAGATGCATTTGGGGAAATGGTCATTCATTTTATTGCTACTCATTCTCTGCGTTGAATCAAAGGCTCAGCCTCATGGGGCAAATTCACCGGAGTGGAGAGAAGCTAAACCGAAGACTCTCTTGCAGAGAATTGGCTTTTCTAAAACTCCTGATGCCTTCACTGTAAATTCCACTCGCGGACTGGCGTATGTTTTTGCGGATCGTATGGCTTGTCCCGTAGAGCCACTAACAAAGTTGAAGGTTAAGGGCAGCACAATGACTTGGTATAACAAGGCGGAAATGCGAAATGACTTTACGGAATTTTGCAGGGCCAATATCAATGCCAAACAGGATCTTGTTTCAAGCAAAGGGGTCGTGCAGGAAGATATTGCGAGAACCTTGTTCGAGAGTTTCAAGGCTGACTTTTTGCTTCGCTATGAAGCAAGGTCGGGACTTAAGCCGGATAAAAAAATTGTTGATTATGCAGACGTCATGGCCCAAACCATGGTTGAAGTTCGGATTGAGGCGAGAAGATTTCGAATGTGGAAGGGAGAATGTTCTGAATCTTCTAAAGTTATAGGTAATCTATTGGCTAAAATTTCTAAACCTACGGAAGAGGCTGTGTTTTTGCAGCAGCATTTACCAACGGGAAAAGATTGTGAGCTAACTAACCGGACGAATGCTTGGGATCGTAAGAAGTACGTTTCCGTGAAAGATGCCAATGGACATTCTCACCCAGGAATCGTGCAGACTGTATCACCAATTACCGACCCACAAAGAAAAGGGGTTGTTGGATTTCCAAAGGCCTCAGTTGTTGATGAGAATGGATCAGGTGAGGCAGATGCAGATGCCTTTGATGTTGAGGCTAGTCTTGCGGAGTTTGGCGATGGGGAATTTCCTACGGAGAAATACGCAGGGAAAACCTTATTCTTTGAGGAAGATTATAAAAAGGGCTTGATGCCCGGAGTTCCATATTTGCCGACAGCTGTTGGAGATACAAAGTCGAATTCTTTCGAGGGATGTAAGAACATTGTTATTATCACTCATCGAACTTGTACCGATCATCTGAAACCGACGCCTGCACATTTTACAATTGGCCAAAAAGGAGAGATTTTACAGCATGGTCCCATTCAAAATGCGATGCCAGCTGCCCGTGGGCATAACAAATGTTCTATTCACGTCGAACTCTCTGGTGACTACAATGGCAAGAAAAATGGCACACATCAGAATCTATATAAGGATCTGACGGAAGCTCAAACTGAGTCAGCTGCGGCCGTCTATGCGTTTATCTCAGCTCAGATTGAGAAGGTCTATGATATCGAGATCAAGCTTGAGCACGGTGTAACGAAAGAAGGCGTCGAAGATCTTACGCCGGACGTTCTTACTCCTGGGGAAAGAAAAGCGAAGATCACGACGAAGGATAAAATGTTCCAATGGCGTTCCGCCACGAAAACCCAAAAAGAGGGCTACGATGTTTCTGCGGTTGTTCAACACAGCCAGGTTTCTCCCGATGGAAAAAGCTCCCACCACGATGATTATGTCGTGAAAGCTCAAATGGATGAATTGCTTCGTCGTGCTCAACTTAAGAAAGCTGAACTTGCACAAGATAAACCTATTTTGACAGCTGAGCAGGTTCAGATTTCTTTTAATGCTGCAAGAGTGGGAACTTCCAAGTCTGGTTGGAAAGAGCGAGGAAAAGATCTGGCGATGTATACGCCTGTGGACAACTCAACTTTGGTCGCGCCGCCGCCAGTTCCGGAGCTAGCGGAGAATGCGCCAGAAGATACAGGGGCGGAGCTGTTTCGAAACCCTGCGGGTGAGATAAACCCTTATTTGATGCAGGTCGAAGAGGGCGGCTAGAGCTAATGCTGGAATTTGTCGTTTAGTAGCAGCTTTGATTTTGGGGTTTGGGATAGTTCTATGGCAATCACCATCATCGTAATTTTTTTATAAGATTTTGAAAAAGCCTTGGCGTAATGGGTCAGCTGCCTTTTAAATTTTTCGATTCTTTCCTCGGATTCAAGACGTTTTATGTTGCTACCTGTCTTCCAGTCGATGATGCATAGTTCATCGGCTGATTTGAACCACAATAAATCCGCAAAACCTGTGAGACGATAAGTGTCCGAGAGAAGAAACAAGCCAAACTCTCGTTGGAAATTTGTGGGGTTGAGCTTTAGCTCGGAGATTAAAGGGGCGAGTTCGTCATTGCTGAGTAGGGACTCTATCGCAAACTGAATCAGGTCTCTTTCTGCTTTTGAGTTTTGGGATAGCTTTTCGGAAATCTGCTCACTCGTGTCGCGAGAAAAATCAAAAGCTTCTATGAAACTATGAAAGAGATTGCCTAAGCGAGTAGACTCTTCTGCTCTGCGTTTGATTGT
>Ga0100403_1001118_pt1 | contig 25036 bp, 29 predicted proteins | sample CryGeymet201501t_FD_83663 | JGI IMG/M metagenome (GOLD analysis project Ga0100403, IMG submission 83663) | Groundwater microbial communities from Crystal Geyser aquifers in Utah, USA - Crystal Geyser metaG 2015-01t | ecosystem: Environmental > Aquatic > Deep subsurface > Groundwater | place... | reverse complement strand
CCGCCGCGCGCGCGCTCGGTGTTGATGGGGGGGATACCCCCTCAGGAGAGGCCCCATGACGGCCCGTAAGCCCGCAGCGAAGCCGGCTGCGAAGAAGAAGGCCGCCGCGAAGAAGCCGGCCGCGAAGAAGCCGGCCGCGAAGAAGAAGGCGACCGCGCGCCAGGCGCCGGCGACCCGGGCGGACCTGTCGCGCGAGCAGTTCCTGGCCGAGAAGCTCATCGAGATCGAGGCGCTCGGTGCGGAAGCGGCCCGGGCGCGGAACTACAACGCCGCGACGGGCCTCGCCAGCGCTGCGCTCAAGACGCGCAAGGAGCTCGACGAGGAGCGCGCGCGGCTGCGGAAGCTCGAGGAGAGCAAGCGCGGCAAGGTGTCGGACTTGCCCGAGGGCGAGCTGCTCGAGCGCCTCGAGCGGGACATGCGGAGCTGGTCCAACCGGCACCTCGAGGTGGCGCTGCGCGTCTACGAAGAGAAGAACCGCGTGCGGATCGTGTTCGAGGATGCTCCCGCGCTGGAGGCTCCGGCCGACGAGGCGCAGCCCGAGGGCGACTGATGAACCTCGAGGTCACCGGAGCAGTCGCCGACAAGGACGAGCAGTCGCCGATCGACCAGCTGCGGCTGACGCGGCCGCAGCGGGCATTCGTCCGCGATGCTCGATCCGTCGTGCTCTGGCGGGACGGAAACCAGCTCGGTAAGGCCCAGCCCACGAGTGCTCGCGTTGCAACTCCCCACGGCTGGCGGCCCATCGGCGACCTCCGCGTGGGCGACGAGATCCTCGCCGGCGACGGCTCGAGAACCAGGGTCACTGCGGTCTACCCGCAGGGACTCAAGCCCGTCTATCGCATGATCTTCGATGACGGCGCAGTGGTTGAGTGCTGCCGCGAGCACCTCTGGACCTGCATGGACGGCGAAGCGCGCTTCCGCAAGGGGAGCTCGCGCTACGGACAGTGGAGCGTGCGGCCTCTCGGAGAGATCCTCGACCGCTGGGGAGCCACCCCCACGCCGCGGAGTCGAGTAGCGATCCCGACACCCGATGCCTGCGCCTTCAGCTCGCAGCCCGTGCCCCTGGATCCCTACCTGCTCGGCGTCCTCATCGGCGATGGGTCCCTCGCTGGCTGCCCGCTGTTGACGAATCCAGACGCGGAGGTGGTCGGCCAAGTCATGCTGGCGCTGCCTGAGAAGTGCCAGATCCGGCGCGTTGAAGGCCCGCGATGTCCCGGTTGGCGCATCTCGGGTATCGAGCGCGGTCGGAACGAGGTCACTGCCGCGCTGCGCGAGCTCGGTTTGTGGAAGCGGGGATCTCACGAGCGATTCGTGCCCGAGTGCTACCGCTGGAACGCGCCTGCGGTGCGGCTGGCGATCCTGCAGGGGCTGCTCGACACGGACGGTTCCGTCACCTGCGGCTGCGTCGAGTACACGACGACATCGCGCCGGCTGGCGCGTGATGTTCGCTTCCTCGCTCGCAGCTTGGGTGGCAAGGTGAAGATCGGCGCGAAGCGGACGCATTACCGGAATGAGGACGGCGAAGCGGTCCCGTGCCGAATCGCCTACCGCGTGCGAATCCGCTTGCCTCGGACGCAGCTCTTCAGGCTCCACCGCAAGCAGGCGGCGATCGTCGATCCGGTCTCGACCACCGACCATCGCGTGCTCTACCGGATCCGCCCAGCCGGAGAGGCCCAGTGCGTCTGTATCACCGTGGCCCACCCATCGCAGACCTACGTGACCGATGGCTTCATCGTCACGCACAACTCGACCGCGCTGGCCTACGACGCGATCCAGCGCGCGCGGGGACTGCACCCGACGATCAAGGTCAGGCCGCCGGTCGACGGGCTGGTGATCGGCGTCAGCTGGGAGCAGATGATGCCGCTGATGAAGCGGCTGTGGCAGCTGCTGCCGAAGGACGAGATCAGCCCCAAGGTCGGATTCGAGCCGGGGCGCGGGATCACGGGCAAGCCGGCGCGCATCGTGTTCGAGCGCGGCCCGGGCGCCGGCAGCGTGATCGCGCTCGCGACCTACAAGCAGGGCTCGACGCGCATCGCCGGCGCGACGCTGCACTGGGTCACGATGGACGAGCCGCCGCCCGAGGCTATGTACGCCGAGGTCCAGCCGCGCCTGCTGCGGCACGGGGGGCACCTTCGCATCGGCATGACGCCGACGATGGACATGCCGCCCCAGGCCTGGTTGCGGAAGCTCGTCGAGGGGGGAGAGATCGCCGAGTACAACTGGGGCCTCGCGGAGGAGCACTGCTGGCCGCTGGGCGATCCGCGGCCCTGGATCCGCCAGCGTCAGATCGCCGCTTATGAGCGATCGCTGCTGCCGGCTGAGCGCGAGATGCGCATGCGGGGCAGCTGGGATCCGATCATCGCGGGCCGCTGGCTCGACGGCTTCACGACCGAGAACGTGAGCGAGCTCGATCCGCCGCTGGACGCCTACTGGGGCATCGGCATCGACCACGCCCTGACGAGCGGCCGGCAGACGGCTGCGCTGTGCGCGTTCGCGAACCGGCACAGCGACCGGCCGCGGGCTTGGTACCAGGACGAGTATAGGCCGGAGGCCGCGACGAATCCGGGGCAGGACGCTGCAGGCATCCTGCAGATGGTCGAGCGCAACGGCCTGGAGTACGACGACATCCAGCTGTGGGTCGGCGACCGTGTCGCGAAGTCCAACGACCGCGACGCCGAGAAGAGCAACGCGCTGCTGCGAGTGGAGCTCGGCCGGCTGCTCGGCCGGCGGGCGCGGCGGATCTACATCCCGAAGAAGTTCGGCGGCTCGATCCTCTACGGCTTCCGGCTGATGAACGTCCTGTTCCAGCGCCGCGCGCTCGACGAGCAGCCGACGAGCATCGTCCACCCGCGGTGCGCCTACCTTCGCAAGGCGTGCCTGCAGTTCGCCGGCGACCCGAACGACCCGCTGAAGGACATCCTCGACGCCGCGCGCTACATCACCGAGGGCGCCCTCGAGCCGCGCCGGCTGGTTAAGTTCAGCGCTGGGTAGAAGCGACGGCCGGCCAGGTCCAGCGGGGCATCCCTGCGTAGCAGGATCGCTGTTCCGGCCGGCCGTCCATTTTTTGTCCGGCGAAGTGCTTTTTTTGTACACCAATGTGGTAGTCTTCCGTCGCCCACCCGGCAGCATGCCGGGGATCCTGCGTCGCAGTTGTCCCGACCCAGGGTCCCGCCGTGCTCCTTGCTCGCCGCCGAAGCGCCAGCCGCCGCGATGCCTCGAGGCCTCCCCGCCTCGGTGTCGCGTTCCGTGCTGCCAAGTCGCGACTGAGCGACGAGGGCGACCCAGTATGGGGCAACAGCGTCGCCAAGGGGAGCCGACAGCTGCAGCAGCGCGTCGAGCGCGACTGGGGCTACGGCACGACCGCGATCAAGCCGCCGGTCAACTTCACCGCGCTCGCGAGCTACCTGCAGATCAACACGTGGCACCAGCGGTGCTGCCGGGTCAAGGCCGAGGTCGCGACAGGCGAGCTCGCGATGGTCAAGCCGCGCGACGGCGACGCCGATCGCCCCGCGCTGAACCAGCTGCACGCGCAGTTCCTGCGGAAGATCATCCGCCAGGCGCACGACAAGGGGGGCGGCTACGACAAGGCGCCCTTGTCGACCGTGCTCTACCGTGTGGAGTTCGACGTCCACTGGAGCGGCAACGGCTACATCGAGGCCGTGCGCGACAAGCTCTGGCGCCCCGCGGCGCTGTACCACGTGCCGAGCGTGCACGTGCGTCGCGGCTGGGACGCCGAGCGCCGCCATCCGTTCGGCTACTGGCAGGTCTCGCCGAGCGGCGGGCGGATCTTCTTCAAGGACTTCGGCGACGAGCGGCGGATCCGCATCGACGGCCAGCTGGCGGACGCGGGCACGCCCGACGACCAGCTCGCGACCGAGCTGCTGCACCTGTCGTGCTACTCGCCGGCGGAGCAGTACTACGGGATCCCCGAGTGGCTGCCGGCGCTGCTGGCGGTCGAGGGCAGCCATGCCGCGGCGAACTGGAACGCCGACCGGTTCCTGCACAACTCGATCCCGCGCAAAATCATCACGTTCTTCGGGGCCGAGGAGAGCGAAGACCTCCGCGAGATCCTGCGGGACTACTTCACGTCGGTGAGCAAGGGGCGGAATCACGAGCCGCTCGTGATGTTCGCTACGCCGGCCGACGGCTTCGACGCCGGCGATGCGCGCCTCGAGGTAAAGGACCTCGAGAGCTCCCCGCAAGACGCCGGTTTCCTGAAGTACCTCGAGGGCAATCGCGACGAGATTGTCGCTGCGCACGGTGTGCCGCCCTCGCTGGTCGGTGTGCAGGCGGCCGGCCGGCTCGGCGGCAAGGGCTCAGACGAGGCGCAGCGGCGCGACTTCAAGCGGCTGGTCATCGAGCCACGGCAGCGACGGATGGAAGAGGTGCTCAACGAGCGGCTCGTCGCGGACGACGAGGATGGCTGGGGCATCGAGGAGTGGGTCCTCAAGCTCGGTGACTTCGACCTGCGGGACCAGTCCTTCTCGATCGCGAAGGCCGAGCAGCTGCGGAAGCTCGTCGCGAGCGGGCTGATGACGCCCAACGAGGCGCGCGTCGAGCTCGGCATGGATCCCGTGTCGGACGTGCCTGCGGCCGACGAGCTCATGGTGATGGGCCCGGGCGGCGGGATGTTCCTTCGCCAGCTCGACCCGACGTCAGAGACGCCGCCGGCACCGGCAACGCGCCCGATGCCCGGGCAGGCGGAGCAAACCACGCAGAGCGAGCAGCTCGCGCAGCGGGGAGCAGCGGCATGATCGAGATCCTCAAGAACTTCCCCTCGCTCGCCGTCGCCCAGGTCGAGCTCGGCAAGAAGACCTACGCGACGCGCGAGGCCGCGGCCGAGTGGCTGACCGCGAAGGGCTTCGGCGCGCTCGAGCTGCTCGACGAGGCCGGGAGCTGGCGCGCCGCGGTGCGCGGCGAGAACGAGTTCGTCGCAGACAGCAGCCGCGAGCTGCTCGCCGACGGCGCGCTGGTGCGCGTCGGGCTGCTCGCGAGCGCGGTGCAGAAGGGGGCGATCAACCCGCTGCCGACGTTCGCGCCCGAGCAGCTGCGGATCCTCGGCGGGCTCAACCTGACCGAGATCACGCTGACCGCCAACCCGATCCTCGACAGCATGGCCGCCTTCCGCGTGATGAAGGCGGCCGGCGCCGAGAACGCGAGCGAGGCGATCCACAAGGCCGGCGAGTTCGCGGCCATCGACGCTGCGCAGCAGATTGTCTACGGCTACGCTCTGGTCCCCGACCTCCCCGACCACCAGGGCGACATCGTCCCGTTCGCCGACGTCGAGCTCGCCGGGCACTCGCTGCTGCGCAACGTCGCTAAGGGCTACGCACGCGGCGAAGGCGTCGGCGTCGAGCACAAGGACTGGGACGGGATCGGCTACCCCGTCGAGGTCTTCTTCGACCGGACCGGTTCCAACGGGATCGCCGGCGGGCTGTGGGTCGGCACGCACGTCGAGGACGCTGATACCTGGTGCAAGGTCGAGAAGGGCGACCTGCGCGGCTACTCCATCGGCGGGAGCTCGACGCGGCGCGAAGTGCTGCCCGACCTCTCGACCGTGCTCAAGGCGCGCTTCGCCGAGGACGTCACCAAGGCCAGCCAGACGCTGGACGAGATCCGCGCCGCGGTCGCACTCGCGATCCGCGCGAAGCACATCGACGACTGGGCGTGGATCGAGGCGATCTACGAGGACCGGGTCGTCTACCACCGCGGCGACGTGCTGTGGATGGCGAGCTACACGATCGACGAGGACGGCGCAGCCAGCCTCGACGACGCGCTCGAGGTCCGCAAGGAGTACGTCGCGAAGGCCTGGCACGGGACGCCGCGGCCGATCACGCAGCCCCCTAGCAAGGAGCAGGAGATGACCCCGGACGAGGTCCAGGCGGCGATCGCCGCAGGCATCGAGCAAGGCGTCGCGAAGGCGCTCGAGCAGGGCAAGCCGGCCGTCGAGCCGGCGGCGGCAGTCGATCCGCCAGCCGCGCCCGCCGCTCCCGACGCGCCGGCTGAGCCGGCTGCGGCTGAGCCGACGCTGAAGAGCCTCGACGGCAAGCTCGACGCGCTGCTGGGGCACGTCGAGAAGCACGGCAAGGCGATCGACGACCACGCGCAGCGCCTCGACGTCATCGGCGGGCAGCCGGTGCGCAAGGGCAGCGCGCAGCTGCCGATCGGCGGGGCCGTGACCGCGTCCGGCGACGTCAGCAAGGGCAAGCAAGACCTGGACTGGGGCGACCCGGTCTACGGCGTTCACGGGCGGCGCAGCTAGCCGCTCGACGACCTTCACCTGTACCCACAGCGAGAGAGGACGATGGGACACAACGCGCACGAGGTCGTCGAGAAGGGCATGGCGGCCATGACCACCAAGTCGGTGGACGAGGACGTCATGAAGGCCTTCACGACTGCCGACTTCGCCGGCGGCGCCGGGCTGATGCTGCCGGAGAGCAGCAACCGATTCCTACGGAAGGTCATCGAGCAGCCGCATCTGCTCGGCCCCGCTAGCGGGGTGACGGTCGAGCTGATGAAGGCGCCGACCAAGAACATCGACCGCATCGGCTTCGGCAGCCGGATCCTCGAGACGCTGACCGAGGACACCGACATCCCGACCGAGACCAAGCCGACCGCGACTCAGATCGTGCTCAGCACGACCGAGTTCGGCGCGCTGGTCCCGGCGAGCTACACGCTGATCGAGGACATCCTCGAGGGCAAGATGAACGGCGGCCAGGAGCCGGGCGACGCGGTCTTCATCGAGACGCTGCAGGACCTGATGCTCGAGCGGGTCGCGGTCGACCTCGAAGAGATCGTGATCAACAGCGACCTGCTCAGCGCCGACACCACGCTCGACGAGTTCGACGGCGCGCTGGTCCTCCCGTCGAACACCTACGACCACGGCGGCGCCGTGATCGACACGGCGCTGTTCGAGGGGATGCTCGCCAAGCTGCCGACCCCGTACCTGCAGCGCATGGCGGGCCTGAAGTTCATCGTCGGGCCGCGCACCAACCTGTTCCTGCGGTCGCACCTCGGCAAGCGCGGCACCAGCCTCGGAGATCGCGCGCTGACCGAGACGCCGGACGGGCAACTGTCGATCCTCGGTGTGCCCGTGTTCGTGATCGGCACGATGCCGGAGACGCTCGGCGCCTCCTCGGACAAGGGCAAGGCGCTGCTGCTGCACCCCGGCAACATGCGGGTCGGCCTCTGGCGCCAGGTGATGATCGAGGTCGAGCGCGTGCCGAAGAAGCGCCGGTACGAATTCAACCTCAGCCTGCGCGCCGGCATGAAGTACGAGGACCCGGACGGCGTCGTCCTCGGCAAGGAGTTCAAGGTCGCGGCCTAGTCCGCGGTGCCCTGACCGGGGCGCCGCTGGGCGCCCCGGTTAGCTCAACGACAGCTCACAGACAGCTGACCGGAGACCGACATGGCCGCGAGGCGGAACAAGAAGATCGAGGCCCCCGAGCTCGACGAGCCGGCCGACGAGGTCGCGCAGCTGCGCGCCGAGCTCGCCGAGGCGGAGAAGAAGCGTCGCGAGGCCGAGGACCGGCTCGAGGACGTGAAGCACGAGCACGACCAGGCGCTCGAGTCGCTCAAGGACCGCGCCGAGCGCGCCGAGAGCGAGCTGACCGGCGAGCTCCGGCGTCTGCCGGACGCGCCGCCCTACCGCCTGCGGCTGCGCGTGCTGACCGAGAAGGACGACAGCGGACGGTTCGCGCTCGCGCTGCGCTGGCAGGGTCGCACGTTCGACCTGCACCAGGGCAACAAGCGGATCAAGGGCCGCCGCTTCACGCACGACCCGAAGCTGGAGTCGGTCCTGGTGACCGAGGACCGCGAGCTCGCCGAGCGGCTGCTCGAGGATCCGCGCGTCGAGATCGCCCCGCCGGCCGCGTAGCAGCGAGGACCGGCAGCACCACCTCCGAACCACCGCACCAACCGGGAGCATGAGCGATGGCCGTCAACCGTAGCGGCAGGGTCAAGACCAACGTGTTCGCGGGCTTCGCGAACATCGTCGGCACCGTCGGCCTGGGGCTGTATGCGATCGTGAAGACGATCCTGCAGGAGCTCGCGCGGAGCCAGGTCCGCCGGCTGGGCCTGCCTCCGCTGGTCGACTCCTCGGGCGGCACGGCCGGCGCCGCGATCGCTGCCGTCACCGTGCCGCCTGTGGCAGACACATCGAGCTCCGGCGGTGCCACGGTCGCCAGCGTCAACACCGCGGCCGATACAGTGATGGACGCTTTCGCCGTGATCGTCACGCGCGCCAACAAGGCGCGAGCGGTGCTCGGCATGGGTAGTGCGCCGACCGGGCCCGGGACTGTCGCAACGGCCGGCACGATCGCCGTCGTCGATGACTCGGTCTCTGCGGCCTCCGGCAACAACTCGGCGAGCCAGGCGACCGTCGCGCTGATGTTCGCGGACTTGCTCAGCCGGCAGCGGGTCGTGGTTGCCAACGTCGACGAGATCCGCGCGGCCGTCGGGCTGGACGCGGTGCCGATCACCGGCACGGTGCAGGGCGACGACGCAGACCTCGACGGCCTGACGATGGACGCGATCACCAATGCCGCGGCCGTGGCAGCCGGCACCTCGGCGACGACCGGCGTCGCCCTGTCCGCGATCGACGCGCAGCTCGACATCCTCAGCGACAACATCGCGCTGCTCGCCGACCTGCTCGACGAGGCGCTGACTGCGCGGCGCAACCGCGTCTACATCACGGTCGACATCCCGGCGACGGAGTACGCCGCGGGCACTTCGGTTTGGGCGATCAGCCCCTGCAACGGGCGGATCCGCCGGATGCGCTCGGTGGTGATGGCGGCCACGACCGGCGCCGGTGCGCTGGCGATCGAGCTCGCCACGGTGCCAGTCACCGGGCTCGCGGTCGTCATCGCGACCAGCTCCAGCGCCGGCGACATCGACGACTCCGGCGAGGTCGCGGACCACGCGACGCAGGTCGTCGCCGAGGGCCAGGCGATGGAGATCACCGGCGACGGCACGCCCTCGGGGGGCGCGGTGCGCGTGATGATCGAGATCGAGCCGAGAGAGGTCAGCGGCGCCCTCGCGGCGCACGTCGCGTAAGCCAGGAGCGCACGGACGATGCCTGGGGCCCTGACACTGGTCGCGCCGGTCAACTCGCCGCGCCAGCACCCGAGGGAGGTGATCCACGCCGCGACGGCGCTGACTATCACCTTCCAGGTGCGCGCGCGCGATCAGGTGACCGCCATCGACCTGACAGGGCTAACCCCGAAGTTCCGCGCGCGGCGCGACATCCGCGACACGGTCGACCTGTTCGAGGTCACGGGCTCGGTGACCTCGCCGGCCGCGGGGCTGTGCACGGTCGCGCTCGTGCCGAGCTCCATCCCCGACGCGGACGAGATCTGGGCCGAGCTCGTCCTCGAGGACGGCGCCGGCGACGAGATCTACCAGGTCGCCTACCGGCTGGCGATCGGCGCGGGGGCGTCCGTCTGATGGCCCGTTACTGCAAGCTCGAGGCGGGCAAGAGCTTCCTGCGGCACATCACCGTTGAGCCAGACGGGACGGTGCTGCCGAGCGACCTGAGCAAGGCCGAAGGGTGGGCGCTCGAGCAGATCGACGCCGTGCTGCAGAAGCGCTGGTCGACCGACCTCGACGACGACAGCGCGGGCACCCCCCTGCTGATCCAGCAGATCGCCGAGCAGTTGGCGGCCTGCTACGTGCTCCGCATCGCCGGCGCTGGCGACCTCGACCGCCTCGACGCGGCCGACAAGATCGAGAAGATCGCGCTGCGCGACATCGCGCGGATCAAGAGCGGAGATCTCGCGATCAAGCTGCGGGACGACAGCTGGGACGTCACCTACAAGGGCTCGCGGAATCGCGAGGAGGGCTGCACCGGCGGCGGCCTCTCGGTGATCTGTTAATGGGCTCGACGCTGATCGACGGGCGCCTGGGCTGGGCGGCGATCCGCAGCGCGATCGCGCTGCCGCCGCTGACGCGCGCGGCCGACGCGACGCTGGTACTCGAGCTCGGGCAGCGGTCCGTCGGCTGGGCGCTGGCGGGGCAGCGCATGGAGCGGCCGGGCCCGGCGCTGGATCTGACCGGCGCAACGGTGCAGCTGCGCGCGCTGCCGATGCCCGAGGCGCACGGCGTGCTCGAGCAGCTCCGGCTGCAGCGGCTGTCGCTGGCCGAGGCACGCGACGCCGGGCTGATCGTGTTCGGCTCGAGCTTCTTCTTGGTCGATGGCGTCGTCGGCTCGCCGGCGACGGCTGGCCAGGTGAGCTTCACGCTGCCGGCGGCCAAGCTCGACGGCGAGGGCCGGTTCTTCGCGCGTCCCGAGGTCACCACGGCGGGGGGCCTGCTGCTGGTCCCGCGGTTGCTGAAGTTCAGCCTCATCGGGGGCGGTTACTAGTGCCCGGCCTGTCGGTGACTCTGCGGGGGCAGCGTCTGGTCGACGACGCAGCGTTGCGCTACGACCGCGCCGCGCGCTCGACGCGGGCCGAGGTGCGCCGCTACCTGCGGCGGGCAGCACGGATCGCGCGCGAGGGCTTCCGCGAGCAGTTCTCGTCCAGCGGCCGGGCCTTCGGGCTGGCATGGCGCCCGCTGGCGGCGAGCACGCTCCGCTATCGCGGATCGCGCTCGCGCCGGCCGATGATCGGACGGGGCAACTTGCTCCGGCAGGTCTCGCGCGGCGCGACGATTGGCGACCACTCGCTGCAGCTGGCCGTCAGCACGCGGGCGGGCAACGGGCGCTCGCTGATCCGGATCCACGAACTGAGCAGCTCGACGCGGCCGATCCGCGCGATCCGGCACCCGGTGACGGGCGTCGCCGGCAAGGCGCTGCGCAGGCTCGAGCGCGAGTGGGAGCTGACCAGCGATCGCCTTGTGCGGGAGGTGCTGTGACCACCCTCGCGGTGAACCCGGCGAAGGTCGCCTCGAGTGACGCCTTCCGCGCGCTGCACGACGCGATCGAGGCGGCCGACGACGTGATCCAGCGCGAGTATGACGGCTACCGCGCGAGCGATCTGCGAGGCCCGGCCGAGGTCGTCTACGGCGATCCGTTCAAGATCCGGTCCTGGCCGACTTTTGCCGTCGTCCCTGAGACGGGCGAGTTCGAGGAGATAGCCTGCGGCGGCTGGCGCGGCACGGATCGGATCCAGGTCCGCGTCTACTGGGCGACACTCGAGCAGGCTGGCAGCGCCAACGTCTACCCCGAGCTCGTGCGCACGATCGACGCACTCACGCTGCTGTTTGTCGACTACCCGACGCTCGCCGACGCCGAGGGCAGTGCCCGCGTCTCGCGCGTCCGCATCGTGGGCCGCGACTTCGGCCTGGTCGAGGAGTCCCGCGGGTCGCGGGACCTCTACACGCGCACCGCCGAGCTCACGCTCGAGGTGAAGGGGTTCGCATGGCGACCGTGATCCGCGAGGACCCGAGCGAGCGCGTCCGCGTGCGCGCGCTAGTCCGCTTCATGTACGGGCTCAGCTGGCGGGATCCGGGGCACACGCTGCACGTCGAGCGCCAGCACCTGCCGATGCTCCGGCGCCGCGGGCACGTCGAGCTCGCGCCGCTGCCGCCAGCTCCCGCGCCCCTGCCGGCGCCGGCCGCGGAGCCGGAAGCACCAGCACCGAAGAAGCGGAAGCGCGCCCGCGCTCGCCGCGCAACCAGCTCGGAGGAGTAGACCGTGACCATCGAAGTCTTCGAGAACCTCGAGGAGCTCAGCTGGACGGCCGACGGCTCCGGCGGGATCCCCGTGATCGCCGGCTGTCAGACCGCGACGGTCGACTGGCCGCTCGACGAGATCGCGCACAGCGAGTGCAACGAGGACGCGATCAGCTACCGCGGTGTGACCGGGTTGACGGCTGCGGGCACGATGGAGCTCGCCGGTGTCTCGCTGGCGCGTGAGGTCGGCTCCTTCAGCTTCGGGGGCGCCCTCGCCGAGGTAATGGGTGCCGAGCTCGCCGAGGTCGGCGAGGACGAGGTGCACAACGCGGACGGCAACTGCTGGGCGACGCTGATCCGGATCCGCAAGCGCAGCGTCGAGGCCAGCGTCGACTACCGCGCGCTCCGCTCCGGCGCCGCGCACGAGGCGGGCACCGTCGACACGCTCAGCGTCAGCTATCTGCTCGGGTCGCTCACGCACGGCTGCCCGACCCCGGGCAGCGGGGTCGCGATCTCGGTCCCGTCGATGATGGTGCTCGGCTACAACCCGGTGAACGCCAAGCACTCGCAGTTCGCCGACGGCAAGCTCAGCTTCAAGGGCACGGCCAGCAGCAAGCTCGTCGGTGGCGGCCCGATGCTCTCGTCGCTGCACGTCGGCGACAAGGGCACGGTCGGCTGGAAGGTCCCGAGCGCGACCGGCGGCGCCTCCCTGGTGGTCGCGGTGATCAACGCGATCATCACCGAGAAGCGCATCACGTTCGCGCACGGCGGCATGCTGCGCGAGTCCTTCTCGTGGAAGGCCTACAGCAGCGACGGGGTCACGCCGCCCTGCACGGTGACCTAACGTGGGTGCCGCGACCTACCAGCACAAGGTCGGGGTCGACGTCCGGCTGCAGGACGGCGGCATCTGGACGGTGCCCGCGCGGCCGCTGTTCGGGCCGGTCGCGGATCAGATCGTCGCCGGGCTCGACGAGCTCGCGCAGGTCAGCGCCGACCAGGTCATGCTCCAGGTCGACTTCGCCCGGCTGGGGAAGCGGGCCGAGGAGATCGACCAGCTCGCCGAGGAGGTCGATCCCGAGCAGCTCGCGCAGCTGAAGGCCGAGCGCGAGCAGCAGCTCGAGGAGCTGCGCGTCGAGGGCAAGGCGCTGACTGATCGCGCCAAGGAGCTCGAGCGGCGCGGCCAGCGCGTCGCCTTCGACGTGATCGGCGCAGCGCTGCGCTGCAACTACCCCGACGTGACCGAGGAGCAGCTCTGCGGGCTGATCAGTGCCGCACACCTGCGGCCGCTGCTCGAGATCGTGCGCGGGGAGCGGCAGCTCGACGACCTCTTTCCGCCTGGGAGGTCCCGTGCGGACCCTCAGACGGCCTGACGCCGGAGCAGCGTCGCCGACTGCGCCAGCTGCTCACCCCCGGCCGCGAGCAGCGCTGGCTGGTGGCGGTGCTGCGCGCGGCTGGCGTCAGGCTCAGCGGGCTCTCGATCGTCGACGCGCACGAGGCGGCGCTGGCGCTGCTGCAGACCGGCCGCGCGCCCGGGCCGGCCGAGTACTGGCGCGCGCTGCTCGAGCAGCACGACTGTGCGCCGCAGCAACCCGGCGCAGAGCGGCAGGGCACGGTCACGGATACCGACGCCTGGAAGCAGCGCATGATCGCAACCGGCATGGCCGTCGACGGGGCGGCGCGTAGCTGATGTCGCGCGACGTCCTCCTGAGCCTGCAGGCCGAGGCCCGCTCGTTTCAGTCGAGCATGGCCGCGGCGAGCGCGTCGCTGCGTTCCTTCAGCGGCGAGCTTCGCACGACCTCGAGGGCCGCGGCCGCGCTGGGACCGGCGACCGCGCAGGGCACGTCCGCGCTGGGGCGGCTGAGCTCGACGGTGACGGCGGTGTCCTCGGCGGTCACGGCCGCCGGCGTCGCCCTGGGCCTGCTGGGATCCGCAGCGAGCTCCAGCCTCGCCGCGCTGCAGGGCGTGGTCGAGGGGACGGTCGGCCAGTTCGCGGAGTTCGACGCGGGGATCCGCAGCGTCGCGGCGGCGATGTCGGCGACGGACGTCAAGAAGCTGTCGAACGACATCACGCAGCTCGGGATCCAGAGCGAGTTCACGATCGGAGCGGTGCAGCAGGGGGCGCTTGCGCTGGCGCAGCTCGGGGCGACCGAGGCGACGCTGCGGCCGCTGCTCGACACGGCGATCAAGATCGCCGGCGTCACCAAAACGGACCTCGCGACCGCCGCCGAGATCGCCAAGAAGCAGATGAACAGCTTCGGGCTGTCGATCGCCGAGCTGCCCAAGCTCTCGACGCTGCTGATCCAGGCGTCCACGAAGAGCGCCGCGACGATGGAACGCCTCGGCCAGGCGCTGCAGTTCGCCGGTCCCGCGGCCGCCGGCGTCGGCCAGTCGCTGCGCGACGTGGTGCCGGTGATCGAGGCGCTCTCTGACGCCGGGCTCGACGCGAGCATCGCGGGCACCACGATCCGCAGCGCGTTCACCGAGCTGCTCGACCCGACGCGCGAGGCGAAGGCGGCGATCGAGTCCCTTGGGCTGACGGTCGAGGACCTCTCACCGACCTCGAACAAGCTGATCGACATCGTCGAGAAGCTCGGCGATGCGCACCTCGACGCGGCTGCCGCGGTGAACATCTTCGGCAAGAGATTCGGTCTAAACATCCTCAAGCTGACCCAGATGTCGCGCGAGGGCCTGACCGGCGCGGCAGCACTGAGCGTCTACCAGCGCGAGCTCGATAACACGGCCGAGGCCGAGGGCAAGGTCGCGCAGATCCGCGCCGGCCTCGACTTCTCGTTGAAGCAGGTCAAGGCCAGCCTCGAGGTCGCCCGTACCATCGTCGGCGCTTTCGCGGTCGAGCTCTTCGGTCTCGACAAGAGCGCTGACGCGGCCGCCAAGCGCCTCTCGGGATTGGTCGGCGCGCTGGCAGAGTTGTCAGCCCCGGAGTTCCGCGAGATCGTGGTCAAGCTGATCGGGCAAGAGGACCTCGAGGCGATCTTCGAGCGGGCAGCGAATCGCCTGGGCCCGCCGCTGTTCGCGGTCACTGGCGCGGCAATGACGTTCGGAGCTCGCCAGCTGCTCGGCTACGCGCCGCTGATCGGCGCCAACCTGGCAAAGGCGATGATCGTCGGGATTGCGTCGCTGCTGCCGCGCGTCGTGACTGGCGCCGGCGCCTTGCTGACCGATCTCCTGGCCGCTGGCGTGGTGGTCGTGGTCCAGCTCGCCGCTGGCCACGTGAAGAGGTTGATCACCGAGCTCGAGAAGGCCGGCAACGCGCTATCCGAGAAGCTGCACCTCGGGAAGCTGTTCGACTTCTCGGCGGCGACGCAGGGCCTCGACCGGATCAGCGACTCGATGCAGGCCGGCCTGGTTGGCGCTGCCGACGCCGTGACGGCGAAGCTCTCCGGCCTGGGCGCAGGCCTCGGCAAGGACCTCGCGCGCGAGGCCGGGAGGTTCGAGATCGGCAGCCCGCGCGAGCTGCGCGAGGCCGGGCGGCGTCTCGCCTCGGACATCTTCGGTCAGTCGGGGACCTTCAAGGGCCTGATCGATGCAGGCAAGGTCGCCGGCGGCGAGTTCGCGGCCGCGGCGCAGGATGGGCTGGCGGCCGTTACCCGGCTGACGGGCCGCGGCGCGATTCGGGCGGTGCAGATCAGCGAGAACGTGCCGACCAGCTTCGCTCCGCTGATGGGCGCGCTGGCAGCGCTGAAGCTGAACGACTTCTCGCACCGCCCGACCCCGGTGCAGCAGCAGATGCTCTACCAGATGCGCCAGCAGCAGCAGGCCGAGGCGCGGGTCGCGGCCGAGCAGGCGCGCGCGCGAGCGGATGAGGACCGCCGGCGCGCCGATCGCGACCGTGCGGCCTCCAGCGCCGCGGCAATCAACGGGCTCACCGCCGACGGCATTCGCGGCGGCGCGCCGACGATCATCTACGACCGACGGAACCAGACGATCTACGGCGCCAAGGCGCGTGAGGCCGTTGTCGGCCCGATCGAGCTGACGCCGAGCGACAGCCAGCGCACGGGCCTCGGCGCCTGGAGGATGCGCTGATGCCGGTCGTCTCGATCACCGGGGCCGCGATCGGCACGCTCGACCTGCCCTTCGCGAACGTCGAGGTCGGCTGCTGGCGGAGCTCGAAGAAGCCGCTCGAGTTCCCCGGCGTCGACGGCGCGGGGCGGCTCGACATGGGCCGCCGCTACCGCTCGATCCGCATCACCGGGTTCATCCCCGATGCAGTCGCGGGGACGACCAAGGGCAGCGCGATCGAGGAGCTCGACGACAGCGTGCTCTACACGCTCGCGACCGGGATCGACAGTCGCAGCTTCCCCAGCTGCGAGCTGCTCGACGCACGGACCTTCAACTGGCGGAAGACCTGCGGCTCTGACGGCGCGCTGCAGTCCTGCGAGTACTCGATCGACCTTCAGCAGATCCGGGAGAGCTAGCGATGGCCATCGGTGAACAGACGGTCGGAACCGTCACCAGCACCTTCCCGGCCGCAATCGCGGCGCTGTCGGCGCAGACGGAGAGCAGCGATCCCGTCTCGGAGGATCCGGATTGGGCCGAGGGCCGCGACGCGAACGCCTGGAGCGCCGAGATCCAGGCCCTCGAGGCCGTCGTCGGCATCGGCGATCAAGCGGTGGTGTCGATCGACAATTCGACGCCTGCCTCGCCGACGGCCGCGATCGGGGCGCTGCGCATCGCGATCGGCAGCTCGCTCGCGACCATCGCCGAGGTCGCCGCGCTGGCGTTGACCGACACGGCGGTCAACTACATCCACCTCGACCTCTCAGTCGCGCCGCCCGCGTACGCGGTGACAACGGGCGGCTGGCCGTCGGTCGCGACGACGCGGTTCGTCCCGCTGGCGATCTGGGACGACAGCGGCGGCTCGCCAGTGCTGACCGACCAGCGGCCGCAGCGGCCGGCTCCAGCGGCACTCGCCGGCCCCGGTGTGCTCGGCGTTCAGGCCGCGGGCGGCAAGGGTGGCGGGCTGCTGCTCAAGGTCCTCGAGGGGACCGCGACCGGAAGCGGCGCAACGGTCTCCGCGGCGTCGCTGATCCCGGCTGGCTCGATCCTGCAGGGCGTCGAGCACTGGGTCGAGACCGCTGACGGTGGCGGCGGATCCGCAACCGGCATGGACGCCGGCGACGGGACGACGGCTGACCTGTTCTTCGCGGCCGCCGCGCTCACGCTCGACGCCAACGAGGGACCGGGAGGGCATGCGATCTCGATGCCGGTTGAGGTCGCGGCGGCGACGGACGTCGTCTTCACCGCGATCGGCGGCGCCTTCGACGCGATCTCAATCCGCGTCCGCGCGCACGTGCTCGTGCCAGTCGTAGCGACCAGCTAAGAGGACTCGACGATGGGTCTAGGTGATGTAGTCCGGCGGGCAGTGACCTTCCTGGGCCGTGCGACCGCTCCGGCAGCGCCGAGTTCGGGCGTCACACTATACGGAGCTGGCGTCGGGGCCAATGCTCGCCTCGTCGGCGTCGGACAGGACGCGGGCGGGGGGACACATCGCGTCGATTTGTGGCGCCCCCCAGGCTTGGTCTTCGCGATGACCGAGCACTACCTGAACGGGCAATGCGTAGTTCATGGGCCGACGCCGGGTTCAGCTCTGCGCTTGGAAAGCAACGGGTCTGGGACCGGCGCGGGTTCGGCACACCTTAAGGCCTACCTCGAAGCACTCGGAACCATACAGCTCACGACAGGGACGGACACGACAGGCGGCGCGGCGGTCTATCAACCCGTCGCGCCATCGGTCTATCAGCTCGGCACTGCGGCGGTTCGCGCCGAGACGCGCTGGCTGATCCCCGTGTTGAGCGACGGCACCGACGATTTCACGTGTCGATGTGGTCCCTTCTGGTCCGCGGGTGCCGCTGCAGCGGCTGGCAGCAACGGCAGCCACGGACTGTTCTTCCGCTACAACCACGGGACTCTGAGCGGGAATCTCGAGTGCGTCTCACGAGCAGCCGCGTCCGAGACGACGAGCGACTCAGGTATCGCCGTTGCCGCCGACCAGTGGTACCGACTTGCGGTCGAGGTCAACGCTGACGCGAGCAGCGTGGACTTCTTGGTCGATGGCGTCGTTGTCGCGACTCACACGACCGACGTTCCGAGCGGATCGGGTCAGCTGGTCTCAGTCGGTGGCGCGATCAAGAAGGCGGCTGGGACGACGGCGAGGATTGCGTACTACGATCTCTGGCACTACGAGATGAGATACGCAGCATGAGCGGTCCGATCCGCGTCGAGCTGCACGCCGATGATCTCGAGGCACTTGGCAGGGCATCGCTGCTCGAAGCCGATTCCCGCGCCAGGCCGACGCCGTTCGAAGCCCGTGCTGCGGGCCGTGCGCTCCTCGACGCGCAAGCGGTCGAGCGCTCGGGCTATGAGGACCGGCAAGCCGAGCTCCGGCAGCTCGTGCCTGCTCTGCTCGACGGCCGTGCGACGGATCGGCAGGTCCAAATCGCGCTCGCCAGGATCGTCGAGTGGATGGTCCGGCGAGGCGAGCCGTAGCTCATGGCTCGCTGGCCGTTCCGGTGGGGGGCTGCAGCCTGGGGTGGGCCGTTCGCGGTCGACCTCAAGAGCATCGCTCTGCCCGGACTGCCGCCATCCGCGCTGATTCTCTGGACGGCGATCGCCAGCACGCCGGCGGACATGGTCTGGCAGGTCTACGTCAACGGGCGGTTGGTCGCGGTCACCAGCGATACGCGGTATCTCGTCGTCCTCGAGGCGGTCGGCGTCTTCTACTTCGAGGTGATCGGCGTGCGCGCTGGCGTCGACGACGCCGACTTCCGCAGCGCCCTCGAGGTGATCCCCGGCGACCGCGCACAGCTGACCTGGAGCCCATCGGCGAAGTGGGGCGCCTTCAAGTGGGGCTATCAGGGGTGGGGCAAGACGGACGCCACGCTGTATCACGTCTACTGGGATGCGGGGCTCGGCGGGCCGCTGACCTTTCTCGCCGAGACCTCGCACACGACCTACACCAGCGGACGGCTCGAGGACGGCACCTACGTCTTCCGCATCGACCCGCTCGACGCGGCCGGCAACCGGCGCGTGAGCTCGCGCACGCGCAGCATCACGGTCCTGCGCATGCCAGATCCGGTGACCGACTTCATGGTCACCGGCTACGACGCGGGCACGACCACTTTCAGCGCGACCTGGACGGCGCCGGCGACCGCAGGAGTCACCGAGTACCGGATCTACTCGAACGGCGGCAGCGGCCCGATTGACTACTCGACGCCGGTCGCGACGATCGCGGCGCCGGCGACGGGCGGCAGCTGGGTCGAGACCGGCAGCGCCGGGGACTGGGCGCACGCGATCCGCGTCGTGAAGGGCGCCCTCGAGGAGACCAACGTCCACGCGCGGCACGAGTACGAGCTGGGCGGCAGTCCGCTCGACGTGCTCGGGCTGCAGCCGGCCCCGGTGCTCAACCTGCAGGCCCGGGCGATCGAGGCCGGCGCGATCCGCCTCGCGGCCGATTACCCGGCGATGGCCGAGGCCTCGATCGGGACGGCGGTCCGCATCTACTACGACGCTGGCACCGGGACGATCAGCTACGCAGCACCGCTGTTGTCGATCGACATCCCCGCGCACTCGCTCGGGGGGGGCGGCGTCATGTCGATCCTCGGCGAGACGGGCGCGCTCACGCACGGCACGACCTACCTGTTCGTCGCGCGCGCCGTCGACGCGGCCGGGCGAGAGAGCGAGGACAGCGCCGAGGTCTCTGCGATCGCTGACGCCGTCGCACCGCCGCCGATCTACCCCGACGTCGCCCTGGTGATCGCGACGCCGCTGCTGGAGGGCGTCGATGCCTAGCGGCGTGGCGGGGATCGCGTCGGGGCCGGATCGCGCCGCGGTGTCGTTCACCGTGTCGATCGGTACGGGCAGCGACACCGCGGCCGCACATGGGGTCCGCCCGCGGCAGATCATCCTGCGCACCGGCGCGCAGCCGAACTACTGCGAGCTCGTGCTCGAGGATCGGGTCGAGGGCTACGCGGCGATCCCCGAGAACACGCCGGTCAAGGTGCAGGCCTGGTTCCCCGGCAGCGCTGCCGGCGGCGCCGCTTCGATCACGGTGTTCGTCGGGCGCGTCAGCGGCCGCGGCGCGCAGTGGGACCCGGACAGCGAGACGATCTCGATCATCTGCCTCGGGCCGCGCTGGGACCTGGCCAAGGATTACGTGCTCGGCCAGGAGCACCTGGTCTACGAGAAGGGCGCCACGGACAAGACTCCAGGCGCACGCACCGTGGCCTGCGTGACGGCGCTCCCGTGCGTCTTCAACGCAGCCGGCAAGGGCAACAAGGCACCGATCGGCAAGACCTCGGCCGACGACTTCCACGGGCTGGTGGCCTACGGCTTCCCCGTGTTCCACCCGGACCCGCGCGTCCGTCCGGCGACGTCGCTGCTGTGGACCGCCGCGGAGATGATCGAGTACTGCTACCGGCAGCGGCTGCGCACCTACCGCCGGGAGTTCCGCGCCAGCATGAGCGATCCCGCCGCGCGGAACTACGTTGGAGACCCGTTGTCGGCGAGCTTCGCCGCTCCGGCGCGCCTCAAGTCCGACGTGCTGTACGGCCTCAACGTCAACACGCTGCCGCTGGGCGAGGCGTTCGACAAGGTTCTCGCCACGGCCGGCTATCGCTGGTGGATCAAGCCCATCGGCGTCGGCGACAGCCCCTACGGTGAGCTGAAGTGCGAGCTCAAGAGCTTCGCTGCCGCGCTCGGTGCGTCGATCGCGGCCCTGCCCGGCGGGGGCATCGTGTCGATCTTCCCGGCCGCGAAGGCGCTGTATCTCCCCCTTGTCGACGCCGGGCGGATCCTGCCGGCCGCGGCGGGCGGGACCTCGGTTGCGGTCGACGGCCCGAACCTCGGCGCCGCTGGCGTCACCGCGAACGCTGGGCGCGGGCTGCTGAACGAGGACCACTCGCGCGTGATCAGCGACGTCGTCGCCTGCGGCGAGACGGTTCGGTTCCAGTTCGAGGTGCTGCTCGGCAAGGGTTGGCGCCTGGGCGACGAGATCGAGTTGCTCAAGCTCGACAGCGGCGAGACCGCGCTCGGCCGGATCGGGGACCTGAAGACGAAGGTGACCGAGGCGACGGCCGGAGCTGTCTGGGATCCGTCCATCGGCGACCCGACGAAGGCCTATTTCGGCGACGTCGGGCGCCTGTTCTTGATCGACCAGACCGGCTATGAGCTCGTCGATACAGCCGGTGCACCGAGCTACATTCCGAAGCTCGGAGAAATCGGCAGCGTGTCGTTCGAGTCGCCGGTAGTGCCGCGGCCGCGGCCGTTTCTCGCCGCCCTGCTGGCGACACTGCCGCTGCACGCGACCGGGCCCGGTGTCGGCGTCGCCAGGCATCGGCGCCCCGCGCAGCTCGAGATCCACCACCCGGACCTCGAGACGCCCGCGAACCCGAGCGGTTTCGTCGGGGTGCCCGAGGGCGCCTGGGCATTCGAGCCGGACCGCGGTGCGATCCGGATCAACGACGCGAACCTCGCGCGGCTGCCATACTTCAACCACGATCGGGCCGGCGCCTTCGACAGCTACTCCGGCCCGGTGACGTCGGTCGTCAGTCCCTTCGCTGACCGTGCGAAGATCACTGTCGTCGTCGAGTCCGACTGGTTGCAGGCGGCGATCGCCAGCGGAGCGACCGGAGGCGTCGAGGCGCGCGGCGTCGTGATGGCCGATCACGAGTACTCGGCCGCCGGAGCCGGCGACGACCTCAACGCGCAGCTCGCCAAGTTCGCCGGCAAGCGGCTCGCGCTGAACAACGCCCCGATCAAGGCGGCGAGCTTCTCGATCCCCTGGCTCGCGATCGCCTACGAGCCCTGCGACTGGATCACCAAGGTGATCGGCCGCGGCATCGACGTCTACGGCCAGGTCGTCGAGGTGCGCCTCGACTGCGACGCGCAGGACACCCACATCCAGCTCGAGGACGTGCGGCTGTTCGTCGGGGAGGCCTCGTGACCGGCGAGCTCGAGCGCGTCCTGGCCGAGCTCGCCGCGCTGCGGCTGCGGGTGCGCGAGCTCGAGGAGCAGCGACTGCCGATGGAGTCCGCGCGCGTGCGGCCGCCGGCGGGCGTGCAGGTCGTGCGGACGAACGGCGTCGTCGACGGCGCCGCCGGCAGCGATCCCCCGCGTTACTGGAAGGGGAAGCGCCAGGTCGTGGACGGCACCGGCACGGCTGACAGCGCCTTCGGCGTCACCGGCATCGTGCGGACGCTCCATAGCCCGCTCCTGCAGCGCTACTCGCATGACGTCGCGGTCGTCGAGGTCGATCACTTCCAGTGCTTGCTCCCGGTGCCCGCGCAGTTGGTGCCGGTCTACGTGTCCGCAACGTCTGGCGGCCCCTTCGGCGCTAAGGGCAAGTACGCCGACATCGACGTCAGCGGTGGCGTCCCGGCTCCGGCCGGCTTCGCGGCCGAGCTGCCGATGTTGAACGCCAACAGCCACTCGTTGTTCTGGGGCACGGCGCCGCCCTACACGCTCGGTGCCGTGCTGCCGGGCCTCCACGTCTGGCCGCTCACCGACGCCGGCGGTGCCTCGACGATGACCGGCGTCGACAAGGACCTCGGCTTCTTCATCGTCTTCACCATGCCACCTGGCCCGACGGCCCACACCTTCACGAAGGCCATCGTCGTCGGCGCGGACACGCTGACGGTCGTCGTCAAGGTCGACGCCCAAGGCAACGTCACCGACGTCGACTTCACCAAGACTTAACCCCCCCCCCTCAGCCCCGGAGATCCCCATGCCCAGAGTGAGCTACACCCAGACCGTCACCGGCATCGGCGACAACCTCTCGCAGGCCCGCGAGGTCAGCGACAGCGCCTCGATCGACGTCGACGAGAGCATCCCCGACAGCTCGACCGACCTGCAAATCAACATCGCGATCGATGTCAGCGAGGTCAGCTTCCTCGCGATCAAGTCCGACCAGGACATCACGATCGAGACGAACAGCGGCTCAGCGGCCGCCGACACGCTGACGATCAGCGGTGGCGTGCCGCTGATCTACAGCGGCACGGCCGGGGAGACGTTCTTCCTCGGGACCGACGTCACCGCGATCTTCGTCACGAATGCCAGCGGGGCCGCGGCGCGGCTGCAGATCAAGGGCCTGCAGGACGCCACCCCGTAACACCCGCTCTGAGGACGCCACCCCGTAACACCCGCTCTCGCCGTGCTGGTCGGCCGCGGAGATCCGGCGGCCGGCCGGCCTGTTTCCCCTCTGCAGCGCGCTCGAGGACCACCACCGATGGGATACCCCAGCCACGGGGCGACCAAGACGCTCCCGAACAGCTCGATCGACGTCACCTTCGCGGCTGGCGCGACCAGCGTGATCCCGACGCTCGAGCTATCCGCATCGAAGACGCTCACGCTGCCGCATGCAGGGCTCTCGGGGCGGATCACCGCCGCGACGCTCCGCGCGCGCGCCAGCGCCGATGCGCTGTCGGCGACGATCAGCGCCGACGTCAAAGCCGCGGTGCTGATCTTCGACACCGACCCGGCGCTCAGCGAGAGCGACGCCGCGTCACTGCTGACGCCGGCGATCCTCGCCGACTGCCTCGGCGTGATCGTCCTCGACGGCAGCGCCAACGCAGACCGCGTCTACCACGCCGCGCTCGCGGCGCTGACCACCGACGTCATCCATCGCGGCGACTGCGAGGTAGCCTTCGCCGAGGCGGACGAGCTCTTCGCGGTGCTGGTCAACCTGACCGGCGTCGACTGGACCCTCGGCGACGCGACCGACCTCGTCGCCGTCCGCTTCGGCCTCGTCTACGACAGCATCGGGAGCTAGAGCGTGACCGCAGAGCAGCTCGAGATATGCATCGCCCGCATCGACGAGCGCACGCGCTCGATGGCAGTTGACCTCGAGGAAATGAAAGTCAGCGTGCGTCGCGGCTACGTCCGCCGCGACGAGTTTGTCCCGGTGCAGCGGCTGGTCTACGGCCTGGTCGCGCTGACGCTGACCACGGTCGCCGGCGCGGTCATCGCCCTCGTCATCCGCAGTTGATCGATCACCACCACCACCACCGGAGTACTCCGATGTCCGATCCGACCTCCCCGACTCCCGTGAAGCCTGGCTGGCAGACCAGCGAGTTCTGGCTGTGCCTGCTCGCGCTGGTGCTCGCGCAGCTGTTGCCCGCGCTCGACGGCTCCGAGCCCTGGACCAAGCTCGCCGGCATCGCCCTCGGCGTGCTGGCCGCGCTCGGCTACACGGCCTCACGATTCGGCGTGAAGAAGGCCGCCAGCGCCGCCGGCGCGCTGCTGCTGGCCGTGCTGCTACTGCCGGGCTGTGGCGGCACGTCCCCGGTGCTGCGTCAAGCGCTGGGCAAGCTCGAGGCTTCCGAGTCGCACCGGAACGAGCGCGAGGCAGTGCTGCGGCAGTTGCTCGCGAACAGCTGGCGCGAGAACGCCGAGCATGAGGCCGAGGGCGCGCTGGCCAAGGCAGGGCAGCTGACGCCTGACGCAGCGATGGCCGTGCTCCGCAAGGCGCTGGGCCAGATGGACCGCGCGCAGAAGGTGCTGCGCGGATACGAGGCCGAGGCGATCGCCAGTACGCAGAGCAGCTCGCGGTTGCGCGCCGCGATCGCCGGAGCGCTGCGCGAGCTCGAGGAGCGGAGCGCTGCGACCGAGCAGCTCAGCGACGCGCTCGAGCAGGCAGCGGGAACGGTCGGACAGATCCAAGCACAGCGAGCGGCCGCAAAGGCAGCCGACACAGAGACCCGGCGCCTCGAGGCCGAGCGCGCAGCCAAGGAGGAGGACTAGATGTCGCTCGACGACCAGCTCGAGAACGCCGAGGACCAGCTGGCTGGGCTCAAGCTCAGCCGCGAGAAACTCGACGCCGTCAACGAGGCCGGCGCCAAGGAGGCCGAGGCCGAGACCGCGAAGATCCGCGCCGGCACCCAGGCGCAGAAGGTGATCGCGCGCCTGGCCGAGGCGTTCGCGCGCGGAGCTACCCGCGCGGCGCTGGGCGGCGCGTAGCGGCGATGGGCTGATGCGGGGGAAGCAAGCCGGCGCCGCGTGTCGGCGCCGGCCCGCTGGACGTCATCTGCCCGCAGTGTGCGCGCGAGATCCGCGCGAAGCCGCTACTGCAGGACCCGACGATCTACCGTGGCCGCTGCGTCTGCGGCTGGTCGTCGGGCAACTTCAGGCCTGCCGACCTAGCCTGACTCGATCCACGCCCAGGCGACGCAGCGCTCGAAGTCGCCGAGCCAATCGGCGGCCTCGGGGTGCAGCGCCACTCCCAGCTCGAGGCGGACCGCGCACCATGGTGCGGACGGCACGCGATCCGCGGACGTCGCGAGCGCCTGCTCGGTGCGGTGCAGTAGCTGCCAGAGCGCCGCGCCGTCGACGCCACCGGGCACGATACCGCATGTCGCGATCGGCGCCTGGTCCGGGCCTGGTCCCCAGACGGTCACGATTGCGCAGCCGGCCTCTG
>Ga0100403_1001113_pt1 | contig 25153 bp, 23 predicted proteins | sample CryGeymet201501t_FD_83663 | JGI IMG/M metagenome (GOLD analysis project Ga0100403, IMG submission 83663) | Groundwater microbial communities from Crystal Geyser aquifers in Utah, USA - Crystal Geyser metaG 2015-01t | ecosystem: Environmental > Aquatic > Deep subsurface > Groundwater | place... | reverse complement strand
ATTTATGGATTGGCTTCGATCCGGAGGTTCAAAGATTTAAAGCGTTATCTTCCTAGTTTAGAAAGACGTGCCTATGTCTACGCCATGGGTTCAAAGCGCAAATATAAAACGCGAGACAAAAGGCGACTTCTTCAGAAAATTGCTTGGTTGAGGCTTGCTGTTGGAGACCATATTGGAGCTTTGCGAACGGGAGAGTTAGCAAGAATTGTTTTTGAAGGCGATATTGGAGCTGAGGAACTGGCTTATCTCTACCCGCTTCCCTACAAGGACCTCATTCACGCTGAGTCGATTAAAAACAAGATTGACCCTTGGCATGTGACCTCTTTGATTAGGCAAGAAAGTGCTTTCAACTCTCAAGCCCGTTCTTCTGCAAATGCTTTGGGCTTGATGCAGATTATCCCTCCTGTTGCTGAGGCCGAGGCGCGTGAGCTAAAAATTGAGGGTTTTGAACCTGAGATGCTCTTGAAACCAGAAATAGCCGTTAAGATGGGGACTTTCCACTTGAGTAAATTGTTCTACCTCTTTGAGAGCTCGATCATCGTGTCTACCGCAGGCTATAATGCTGGAAGGCCTCCTGCCTATGATTGGCTTGAGCACTATTTCAATCCCCTCTCTTACGCGTTTATCGATAGGATTTCCTTCACAGAGACGAGAGGCTATGTCCGCTCTATTCTCAGAAATTATGTCAATTATTCTAGGATTTATAATGATGCCGAAATTGACCCCATAAAACTCCTGAAAATGCCAATTTTGATGCCTAAAACACGTGACTAGAGCTAGAGATCGCTTTTGAGCGATGATATAAGTTTCCGGGTGCAGAAGATCACAATCGGCTCTAGAAAAAGTGTATTAGCCCGTATACAAGCGTATACCGTCGCTGCACACCTCAAAGCTTTTGCGGATCGAATGGGTGAGAATCTTGAGGTGGATTTCCTGTTTAAGTCTTCCTTCGGAGATCAGAACCTAGAAGTCTCTCTGAAGGAGCTTCCGGAAAAAGGTCTTTTTACTAAGGATCTTCAGGAAGACTTGGCAAATGGCTCATGTGACCTTGTTGTGCATTCCTGGAAGGATCTTCCCTTGGAGCTGCCTCCTACTCATTCTTTAGTGGGAACGATGAAGCGAGAGGACGCGAGAGATCTTCTTTTGGTGAAGAAAAGTTTTTTGACTTCGCTGTCGTCTTCTTCTGCTACCAAGACTTTTGTGGTGCTAAGTTCGTCTCCGAGAAGAGAATACAATCTTTCTAAATTGCTGCCTGAAATTTTGCCTTTTGATTTAGATAAGCTCTCGTTTAAAGTCATTCGTGGAAACATCCCAACAAGGCTTTCAAAACTTCTGGCAGATCCTGAGGCTCAAGCATTGGTGTTGGCCAAGGCGGCACTTGACCGGCTGATGACTAGTGACGATTTTGGTGACGAAGAAATTCGTAGTTTCAAGGCATCCTTTATCGAAGATTTAGAACAATGCGAATGGATGATACTTCCACTTCGTGAAAATCCGACGGCGCCAGCTCAAGGCGCCTTGGCTATTGAGGCGATTGATGACGGTGGGGCAAAGGTTGAGTTTTTAAAATCAGCCTTTCAGGAGTTCCAATCCGTATTCGCTTTGGTTCAAAAAGAAAGAGAAGTTCTTGCAGAATATGGCGGGGGTTGCCATCAGAAAATTGGTGCGCATGTTCGAACGATTGGGCCAGAAGAGAAAGCTTATTTGCTTCTTAAGGGTGAAAGAGATTCTGGACAGATTCTTGATTGTGAGCTTCCTACTGATCTTTGGCGAAAAGGTCGAGCGCTACTCCTTGATGGAAAAAACTTTATTGAAACGAGTTCTTCTTTGTCTCGCAAAGATATTTGGCCTCCAGAAGATCTTAGTCCGAGGTTTTTTGATCGCCAAAGTGGCCAAAGTGGACCATTAGACTTAACCCGTTTTGAAAATGTTTTAGTGACTAGAAAAGACGCCTATCGAGACGACCTCGTCCTGAAGGAAAACGTTAGAATCTGGGTGTCTGGGATGCAGACATGGAGGGCGCTTGCGCAAAAAAATGTTTGGGTGTCTGGTAGCTTGGAATCGTTTGGTTCAGACATTTTGAAGTCAGGCGTTGAAGCTTCGAATGTAGCCCTTTCCACTGTAGCATTTTCCACTGTAGCATTTTCTAATATGGCCCGCCTCACTCATGATAAAGCACCGACTCAAGATGGTGCAACGAACGTTATGACCTATTCTCTGAAAGCGCGTTTTGCGACGGCAGCTGAAGCTGCTGATAGTTTGCCAGCAGCAGATAAGAAGTTGTGCTTCTGGATGAGTGCCTCTGCATTTCTTGAAGTATGGAGGCTTGATCAGGAACTTATCGCCTCCATTCCTCGTCACGCTTGTGGAATGGGATTGAGTTTTGACGAGCTTGCTCCTATTTTTGAGAAAATGAATCGTAAGCTAGAGCCGTATATAGATTTGAAAGACTGTGTTCGTCAGAACACAAAATGGGAGTTGAAAACCATATGATTATGAACGAAAAATTTGCCAACGCTATTGATTTGACCCCTCAGGCTGTGCCGCCTATTTGGTTTATGAGACAGGCTGGACGCTACCATTCGCACTACCAAGGATTGCGTTCTAAGCATTCTTTCATGGAGCTTTGCACTCAACCCGAGCTTGCGGCTGAAACCGCTCTAGGTCCCATCAGAGACTTCGATTTTGATGTGTCGATTTTGTTTAGTGATTTGCTCTTTCCTTTGCAGGCTCTTGGGATGGGTCTTGAGTATACGGATAAGGGGCCACAATTAGGATTCCGATTAGATGAACAAAGCATGAAGAAGCTCGTCCATTGGGAAGATGCTGTAGAGGGCGTGCGCTTTCAAGGCGAAGCCGTAAAAGCCACACGAGAATTGCTTCCAAAAGACAAAAGCCTTATTGGTTTTGTGGGCTCTCCTTGGACCCTTTTTGTTTATGCTGTTGAAGGAACACACAAAGGTTTTTTGGAAAACTCCAAAGGTTCCCTCCCCTTGTTTAAAAGTTTTTGTGAATACATGATGCCACTGCTCAAGGCGAATATTCAGATCCAATTAGATGCCGGTGCTGAGCTTGTGATGCTTTTTGATACGGCGGCTGGTGCACTTGCTCCGACCATGTTTGATGAGCATGTCGCACCTCTGGTGGACGAGCTAGCGAGAGAGTTCAAAGGTAAAATGGCTTATTATATTAAAGAGTCTAGTGAGGGACATGTGGCGTCTTTACGGAAACACAATTCACTCAGCAAGTTTGCTGGTCTTGGTTACGATCATAGATGGGCTCTAGCGGATATCTTGAAGTCCGAACGAGATCATTTCGTTCAAGGCAACTTTGATCAGAGCATGCTTTTGACGGATACAGATTCCTTTAAAAAAGCTTTTCATTCCTATCTAGAGCCATTGAAGGAACTGACCCTCGAGCAGCGCCGCGGCTGGGTGTCCGGGCTTGGGCACGGCGTATTGCCAAAAACTCCTGAAGATCACGTGCGATATATCGTCGACACGATTAGAAAAGAATTTTCATAACTATGAAAATAAATATGAAAAAAGCTTTGCTTGTTTGTAATCTTGGTTCGCCTCAATCTACGAAAGTTTCGGACGTGCGCTCTTATCTGCAAGAGTTCCTGATGGACCCTTACGTCATAGACATTCCCAAGATTCCCAGGGCGTTGCTAGTCTATACTGTCATTTCATTTGTGAGAGCTAAGAAGTCGGCACATGCTTACGGAGAAATTTGGGATAAGGAACGTGGCTCGCCACTCATATTTCACAGCATCGATTTTGTGAAGGGGCTCCGTGCGACACTTGGTGAGGGATATCACGTGGAGCTTGGGATGCGTTACGCTCAGCCTTCGATTGAGTCCGGAATTAAGAAATTAATCTCTCAGAAACCTGAATCACTAACGATTGCTCTTATGTATCCGCACTATGCGTTGTCTTCTACTGAAACCGCCTTTCAAGAATGTGAAAGAGTGATCAAGCAATTGGGTTTCACCGGTAAGGTCAAATACATTCGAGATTTCTACGCCGCACCTGAATTTATCGATGCCTTTGCGTCTCGTGCTGAGGCTGTGCTGCCTAAGGAATTGCCTTCAGATTCTCGTGTGCTTATGAGTTTTCACGGCATTCCTGAGAGGCATTTGTCCAAGCTTCCCGATTACGAGCCCAGTGCATGTCTGACGGAAGGCGGTAAGTGCTGTGATCAGCTTACTGAGAAAAATAAGAACTGCTACAGGGCGCAGTGCTTTGTGACGGCTAGATTGCTAGCTGAGAAACTACAGTTGAGTGAGGAGCAGTATTACGTTGCCTTTCAATCGAGGTTGGGACGTACGCCTTGGATCTCTCCTTACACAGATCATGTTTTGGAAGAATGGGCGAAGGAAGGCGTCAAGCACGTCTATGTCCTTTGTCCCGCTTTCGTGACGGATTGTTTGGAGACTCTTGAAGAGATTGAAATGCGCGAAGCTGAGAGTTTTGTGGAGGCTGGGGGCGAATCGCTTAAGCTTATCCCCTGCCCCAATGCTAGTGAAAAATGGATTCAGGGGTTTTCAGAAATGGTCAGAAGTTCGACTTAGTTTTTGTGACGAGTTTTCTTCTTAGTTGTATTCAATTTCGTGGGATCCGCAACCTTTTGTTCTGGGTTTAAGCTTAAGGTTTATTGTTACGACTTTGCCATTCGGCAAAGTTGCCTTTATTTCGCCTTCTCCGCTATCTGGATTTCTTTCGCCACTACTATTTTTTCCACCAAAGCTATCGCCTCTTTGGATGTATAGAATGACTAAGCCACTTGGCGCAGCTGGGACTTCTGGATTTGCGTTGGCTTTTGGCACAAACTTGACGTCTAGTTTTGTTTCCCATTTTGTTCCTGGAAATGTTGAAAAACCTACTCCCTCGGCCTCTACATTGACAGACTCTTTTACCTGCCCAAGCAGCACGATGGGGACTTCAGTGTTGCAGGCCATGCCCTCTGTGGAGATTCCAATCAGGTAAACAATGCTGGCTAGGGTTAAGAACTTTCTCATCCCCTAATAGTACCTCAAGAGGGCCGAAATTTGCAGTAAGGGTTGAGTTAAGTTTAAATACAGCTATGAGATTTAAGGCCTTATTATCCCTATGTTTATTGAGTTCGTTTTTGCTTAGTTCCCCGCTCATGGCCAATCCCTATTTTGATCAATCCAAAGTACCAACGGATGCACAGTTTGCCGCCGATAGTGGCTTTAAGCTATCTACAAATACCGATGTCTCCAAGCTTCGCCAAATGGCGACCAATGAATTCCAGGGTGAAAAGGCTTTTAGAGTTCAGATCGATTGGCAAGAAAGCACTGATGGCGGCGATGCTTTTCACTTGAGTCATATGGTGATCGAACCGTCTGGCACTCAGGCCCTTCGACTTCGCAATCAAAAGTCCCCTAGTCCTTTCGGGAGCTACAAGGCCACTTTGCATGATGCTGGCACCGGCGAGCTCATTGCTTGGGATAGCATTGGCACCGGCAAAGAATTTCGCAAATTATCTCGCGCGATTCATTTTCGGTTTCCGTTGCCAGAGAAGTCAGTCGTCTTAAAATTCTACGCAGAGGATGCGACTTCTGGTGAGATTAATTTTGTCTTTGAAAAGTTCATTATCCCTAGCGACATTCAGGAGCTTGAGCTTGATCCGAAGAGGCGCACAAGTGATGTGACCTTGATCAAGGAAGCGAGCCACAGCCCTAGGTTGATTTTTACGATTTATGCTGAAGGCTACAAGGAGCAAAGGTTTCGTCCGAGTTTCATTCGGGACGCGGTAAAGGTGGCTGAGACTTTGGAAGCCGTGGGAATTCCTTATGTCGATCATTTTGAATTTCGGGCGGTGTATAACTTGAGTGAGGAATCTCTCGGTACGGCTCAGCGAGGCGCAATGCCTGTTCCGGATCGAGATTCTTTCCTTGGACTCTACTTTCCCTATTGGAATGATTTTGGCAGATGGTATCACGTTCTCTACCCCACCCGTGTGAAGCATTATCGCGATAGCCTAGGCCAAGTCGCCTATGACTACCCATTGGCTTTGGTGGACAACGCTTACTACTGGGGAGTGGGAAACTTCAAAGAGTTAACTGCGATTCCCTCTGAATCGAATTACTTTGCTTATTTACTCACGCATGAGTTCGGGCATTTCCTTGGGCTGAATGAGGAGTATCAGGGCGGCGGTCGAACTGAGCTTGAATTCGCTCCGCATGTCCATGAGCCTTGGTCTCAGAACATCACTTTTTTAAAAGAAGCATCAGAGCTTAAGTGGAAACAATTTGTTAGCACTGAAACTCCTCTACCTACGCCGAGAAATTTTTGGAGTCGACCTATCGACCCCGCAAAGCCTTTCGGAGCCTTCGAAGGTGGGTACGCCGATTCTCCAGCCAACACTCAATCCTACAAGCCTGGCCTTAGCTGCGTGATGGAAAGCGGAAGAAGCTTTTGCCCCATCTGCAAGGACGGCATGGCCCAAGTGATTGGACGCGATCTGGGGCTTCTTTAGGGCCGGTTGCGTTTATTTGAATGATTTTTTGATACGGGCCCTATTGTCTAGATAATTTTGTATAGTTGAAGTTATGACTGCCAGAAAAAATCTCGTTTTTATATTTGTTTTTGCCCCATGGGTGTTTTCGCCCGTTTTTTCCTATGCTCAGCCGATTCCGGATAAAGAAGCGGAGGCGACGGTGGTGTCACTACTGAAAACGCTGAAGTCTAATTTGGTGCAAGAAATGCAAAAAAATGGTCCCTTGGGGGCTTTGGAGTTCTGCTCTCTACAGGCCACTCCTTTGACTGAAAAGGTGAATCAGTCACTCAAACCAGGTTGGTCTGTGAAGAGGATCAGCGATCGCAATAGAAACCCTCTGAATGCGCCCGATGAGGTAGATCAGGAAGCTTTAAAGTTTTTTGAAGCCAAGGGAAATCCTGATTTTATTTGGCTCGATAAGATGGATGACTCAAAAAAGCTTGCTAGTCGCTACTACAAGGCAATTAAGATAGAGGGCACGTGCCTCCAGTGTCATGGAACAAATGTTTCTAAGCAGATGCAGAAAATATTGAAGCAAAAGTATCCCAAGGACAAAGCTACGGGATATCGAGTCGGCGAACTAAGGGGTGTCGTCCGTCTTGAGATCAAACAAAACTAACTTATAAAATCATAAAGCGGCGGGCGCCTTTGCCTAGAACGCCGGCGAAGGCTTTGTCGGCTAGCGACTCTGGCTTGCAGCGGCTTGTGCCGATTTCTCGGTGCTTCAGGAGCTCCCCAGATTTTGGGTCACCAACGGCGATGTCGAGGATCCAAGGATCCTGTGTGCCTTTGCGGTGAGCAAGGGCTCCGATTGGGGCTCCTGTTTTGCCCCCCATCTTTTGCAAGAAGGCTCGTTCACAGCGGCTAGACCAAGAAGCTTCAGAGTCTTCAACATATGCGAGTTTTGAAAAGGCCGAGATATCGTCTTCGCGGCAAACAACCCCTACTGTTCCTTGGCATGGGGCTGGAACCATAAGGTCTGCTTGGAGAGAGACATAATATCTTGGAGAGATGTTGAGTCTTCTGAGGCTCGACCAAGAAACAACGAGAGCGTCGGATTCGTGAGTATCAATCATTTGTAGACGTTCGTGAATATCACCGTGGCAAGGAGTGACCTCTAAATCCGGACGCAAAGCGCGGATTTGCATCACACGGCGCATGGAATTGGCAGCGATTTTGGCTTCGCGAGGTAATTCTTGTATGGCACCATAGGTGGATCTGGAAACGAGAACATCCCTTGGATCTTCGCGCTTGAATGAAGTAGCGATGGTAAGGCCCGCGGGAAGGTCTAGTGGAAAGTCCTTCATGTTAAGCACAAGCATATCAAATTCGCCGCTCGCCACACGCTCGAGCATATCGCGTGTGTAGGCTGCAGGATCTTCTCCCTCGCCTGCGAATTTTTCATATTTGAAGTCGAAAGTATCTTTTGTGTGCTTGAGCGAATAGTTAGCTTTGAACTCTTCAATGTAAGCTTGGCTTAAGGGCGTGTTGTAGCTGGCAACTTTGTAATGACCCATTTCAAAAATGGGTCCAGTGCTTGCTTTTTTGTTGTCGAGCTTCTTGTCCCCGCCAGATTTTCTCATTGGGAACTTTCCAATGAAGTCGAGGCCAAGGTCAGATTTTTTTGCAGAAGCCTTTTTGGTAGTCGTCGCAACAGACTGGGTAGCTTCTTCCGTGGTTTTTTTCTTCGGGGTTCTGAAGGCAGATTTGATATCGAAAGCTTCGACCATCGGGGCCGGCTTTTTCACGACTGTTCTTTCTGGGAAAGAAGATGTTGTTTGTCTCTTCGGAGCCGCCTTTTTTGTGGTTTTCTTTTTGGTGGAGCTGGCTTTTTTAGTCGCCTTTAGTCTTTTTGCAATATCAGCGAGTGACTTATTGGCCGTCTTTTTCGTCGTAGATTTGGCAGGAGTTTTGGCCGCAGATTTTTTTGTGGTAGTCGTATTTGTCAAAGTTTTTGAAGCCGTTTCTTTTTTTGAAGTCGTTTTTTTAGCTGGAGCTTTTTTGGACGCAGATTTAGCAGTAGCTTTGGAGGTTGTTTTTTTTGCCGGAGCTTTGGTTGCCGCAGTCTTTTTAACAGACTTTACAGAATTTTTTGCCGTGGATTTTTTAGCGGGTTTTTTGGTTCCTGCGGACTTGTTTGATGCTTTTGCCATGAAATATCTGTCTGCCTCCAAGCCAAATTGAGTGCTTCCAGGGCCCTGCGGGCCTCAGATTCCTCGAGACTGCGAACACTCTCGAGAAGTTGGTGCATCATTTTGGCATAAACGTTCCTCACGACATACTCTATTTTTGGCTTTTCATCCACTCTTAAGTTGCTCTGGAGGTTGTTTAGTTCTCTGTCTAAGTGTCTTTGGGAGGACTTGAAGAGTTCAGCGACGAGAGCCCCTTGGCTCCAGTGATTCCAATTACTTACAAAGGTTAACAACTCTTCTTCTACGATTTTTTGAGCAATAGGGAGACCAGTCGCTCGTTGTGATGAGACGTTTTCAGCGCGATCTCGAAACTCGTCGACATTCCTCACGAGGAAGTTGTGAATACCGTGTATGCGCTCATCAATGTTTCTAGGTAGACCGAGGTCGAGAAGGACTTTGGGGCCAGCGATGATTTTGTCGGCTTTGATCTTCTGCTGAATCACTCTGTCTTTAATGACTAATGTCGATTCTGATGATGTTGCGAGGACACTGATGGGGTGCTCCCAAAGTAGGGCTTCGAGTTCTTCAAAATCTCGAATCTCACAGTATCCACTGAGAGGATGCTTTTGAATCTTCTCCTTACTTCGATTGACCCATGTGATTGAGGCGACTTCCAGTTTCATCAATCTCTCAAGAGCCTGTTGGGCCATGCTCCCTGCCCCTACGACCAATGCTCGTTTATTGCCTAGGTCTGCGAAGACATCGTTGAGTCCGTCAACCGCTACGTGTGCGACACTGATGGTGCCAGTGCCGATCTTGGATTCATGACGAATACGTTTGGTGACTCGAAGGACTTCTTCAAAAACACGAAGTAAGGGGCTGGATATCCATTTCGCCTCTTTGCTGTTTTCAAAAGCTTGTTTCACCTGGCCTGTGATTTGGGTCTCGCCAAGCACTTCACTTGCAAGGCTGGATGAAACTTCGACCAAATGTTGGAAGGCGTCTACGGATTCTAGGTGTTTGGCGTTGAGGACTTTTTGTCCACAGAGTTCGGCCCAGAGATTTTTGAGCTCAGAGCCAGGGAATCCATAAAAATAGAATTCAATTCGGTGGCATGTGGCTAGATAAATCAGTCCGCATTGTTCGCCGTATTCTTCTCGGAGTTCTTTGAGCCAGGCGCTGATGATCGAGCGTTTTAAGGCGGCATCAGAAGGTAGCGAAGCTTGCTCACGTTCTGATGCCGAGCAGTCTTCTCTGCTGCTCAGACTAAGGCATTGGAGTAACTCCATTTCCCAATTTGCACTCATCGTGTCCACCACCTGATGGGTTCATGAAATGACATGTAATGAGTCGACAAGGCGTGTAGGAGTAATAAACACCAAAAGCAGCTATTCGTAAAAATGACGATCCATTGTTTTCTATTTTCGTCGAGGGCATCACGACTTTGAAGGAAGAGGCTGAAGAGCAAGAGAGTCCAAAGAAATACGGAAAATACAATTTGCGAGTCTTTAAAAACACTCCATTGAAAGGCCTGAGTGAGAATCATGGAAGCGATGGCTAAAGACAGTCCTAGTCCCCAGCCCCAAAAAGCCCAGCGAGTGCTACTCCTTGAAACTTGTGCGAGACTTTCGAGTGAAGGTAGCGAGAAGGATCCGCGCCTTCTTCGTTCCCATGATTTGGCCCGCACGCGTTTCATTTGGATAATCCATGCCATAGAAGCTACGGCGCCGAGAAACACCAGGCCGGCGGCGCCGGCAAAAAGTGTGGCATGAATTCTAATGAGCCACGGGTTGATCGTAGGTGTGAACCAAGCAGCGGTTTCCAGATGTTCGAGCTCGGACAGTGCTTCCGGGTTGGAGAGAATGATATTCCCAATGAAGCTCAAAATCCAAAGGCCCCAGAGGATCACGACAGATTTTTTTGCAAAGTTTTGAAGGTTCTGATCTTTTGCAGAGTGCTTTAGGATCGTGCCTGCGATCAATAAGTACCAAAGCGCCGCTCCAATAACAGTAGTGAGAAATAGGTGGGGGCTGAGAAAATCTAGAGCCCATGGCACGAGAACGGCGATCCAGAGCTTTGAACTCTTAAAAATAGAGGTCGTCTCAGCTGAGTAAGCTGATTTCTGGCTTTTGGGCGTGGGGCGCGTGGCGTCATTGCGCCTTTCCTTCGGAGCTATTTGGCCCCTTCCCCATAGAGTCTTCTTGTCGTTCTTCATAATTAGTTTTATAAAATGGCCCTATGGCAATGACTGAAATAACAGATAGCACTTTCGAAGCCGAAGTTCTACAGGCTTCTACCCCCGTTCTTGTGGATTTTTGGGCCACTTGGTGTGGGCCTTGTAAAGCCCTAACTCCAAAATTGGAAGAGGTAGCCGCCTCATTTGACGGCAAGGTGAAGTTTGCAAAAATGGACGTGGATCAAAACCGGGAAACGCCAGTTCGCTTTGGTATTCGCGGTGTTCCGACTTTGATTCTTTTTAAAGGTGGCAAAATGGTTGATCAAATCGTTGGCAACCAGACGAAAGACGTCATCGAAGAACTGATTCAAAAAGCACTTTAGTTTTTGAAGTAGTTGTGTGAATTAACGGTATGAAAAACTCTTTGGGTTTATACCAAAAGTCCCTCTCTGAGGACCAGTCAGCTGTGCTTGTTACAGTTGAGGCTAAAGAACTTTTGAGTGAGATTTCGAATCGGGTATCGGCCTTTCCCCCAGCTATGAAACATTTGGGTGACGCTGTCTTGGGTGCGGCTCTTATGCATGCACTTGGTGATTCTGATGATGAAGAAAAGTTAGAACTTCAGTGGAAATGTGCAGGTGAATTCGGACAACTGTATGCGGATGTTCTCGGTCCAGGGCGAATGCGCGCCACCATTCAAAACCCTCAACCAGATGTATTTGATTTTGATCACGGTCTTGGTGAAGGCTTGATGCAGGCCAGGAGAGTTAAGGGAGATTACCCTGCAAGCACTGGAATCATTGAGTCGTCGGGTGATGTTGGCAAAGACGTGATTAGTTACCTGCAAACTTCCGAGCAAAAAGATTGTTATCTTAGCACTCATGTTGAAATCATCTGGGACAAAGAAGCTGAAGCGCGCGGTGACGCGAGGCCCTTCAAGGTCATACGTGCAGATGGCTTTCTGATTCATATTCTACCTCAAAACGATGCCAAGAAAAAAGAAGACAACCTTTCCCTTTGGCTGCAGAGGATGAATGTTGGTGGTCCATTGTCTCAGTGGGCGATGCCTGAGAATTCTAAAGAAGCCTTGGACTTTATGCTTCATATCCTTACCGTCGGATCAAAACCGCAATCATTTGGTTACCAGGCTATCAATTTTGATTGCACATGTTCTAAGGAACGAGCTAAGCGCGCACTCACATTACTGAGTCAGAGTGAGCTTGATGAGATGAGTGTTGATGAGGATGGACAAGACCAATCCCTTCTTGAGATCACTTGTGAGTATTGTTCCAGCACCTATAGTATTGATTTAACCCAACTTAAAAGCGAGTAAGTCCTTACCTTGTAGAGGCTGGTTGTGGCCCCTGAAGTCTTTCTAGGTCCTTTTTCTTATCCCACCAACGTTTCACAACTTCTTTAACAACAGGCGCAGAGTTTCGACTTCCTCCGCAGCCATGCAAGATGAAAGTTGCGACAACAATTTCAGGATTGTCCCAAGGGGCGAAACCCACAAACCATGAGTGGTGTCGTTTGTCGAAAGGCCGCAATTCACATTTTTTAAAAAGGTCAGAAGGATCGTTTGAGCTTACTTGTACAGTCCCCGATTTTCCTGCCATTTCAACTTCTTCAAGACGTCCCGTCCAATAGGCTGTTCCGCCTTTCTCGTTAACCACTCTCCATAGGCCTTTGCGAATGGCTTCTAAATGTTTATTTGCGGAATCACGCTTGCTGAGTAGCTTTGGTTTGTATTCTTTGACGACTTTGTCTTCGATGTCGGTTATCTTGGAAACAAGGTAAGGTTGATAGACCAAGCCCCCGTTGGCAATGGCGGAATATGAAAGCGCCAACTGAAGTGGGGTTGTAAGTGTGGAGCCCTGTCCAATTGAGACGCTCAACGTTTCACCGGGGTACCATTCTTTGTTCTGAGTTTTCTGTTTCCACTCCCTAGTTGGCATCAGGCCAGGAATTTCACCCGGCAAATCGATTCCGGTCTTTTGGCCGAAGCCAAAGCTAGTTGCAACGTCGGCGATCTGATTGACGTCTAGCTTCATGGCGAGCTGCCATAGGAATACGTTCGAGCTTCTCATAATCGCTTCAGTGACATTGATCTTTCCAAAACCAGCGGGGTTATGTTCGTGGTAAGGGCGTCTTCCGAAGCGAATGATTGGCGGACAGGTCAATACTGAATTCTGAGTGATGATTTCATTTTCCATCGCAGAAAGCGCTGTGAAGACTTTGAACGTCGAGCCCGGGGAAAAGTGGTCATGAATGGCTTTGTTTCTTAGGGGGCCATAGGGGTTTTTAAAAAGTCCTTGCCAGATGTCATCATCTGATAGGTTAAGTGCCGTCGCATCGTAACTTGGTTTTGAAACCATGGCTAGGACTTCACCAGTTCTTGGGTCAAGGGCTACAGTGGCCCCCATTTTTCCTTCCATGGCCTCCCATGCCGCAGTTTGAAGGTCGGAGTCTAGAGTGAGTTGGAGGTTGTTCCCAGCTCTTGGAGGAACGTCATCCTTAGTAAAGCTAAGAAGGCTGGCATCCGCACTGTCCATTGCTGTTGATGCCATGTGGCCATGGGCATTCACGATGACGAAGCGTACGCCATCTCTTCCGCGTAAATATCTTTCCCATTGTTTCTCAAGGCCGGCTCGCCCGATCAAATCGCCGCCTTCATACTCAAATCCACGTTTTTCTTGTTGGGAGATATCGCGCTTGTTGACCTCGCCCATGTAGCCAAATACTTGTGCGCCTACTTCATGTTGTAAATAACTTCTTTGAAGAATGGGTTTGATGTTTACTCCCGAAAGCAAATCTCTAGAGCTTTCCACTTGCGCTACAATGCTACGACTAGCATTGGGAATCAGTGTGAGAGCTTGAAACCTCGGAGATTTTTTCGACAACTTTAAATATTGGGTGTGGAGTCTTTCTTCGTCGATGCCGGCAATTTTAGCTAGGTTATGGATCGTTGACTTTGCATCTAGAACGAATTGAGGAGTGATGACGACATCCAGCTGAAGTCTGTTGTCGACTAGGATTTTCGACTCCCGATCGAAAATCTGTCCTCGAGGCCCGGGAAGTTTGTCTTTGCGAAGAGAGTTTCTTTGAGAGAAGGCGCGATAACGTGGACCATCTATGACTTGAAGTTTGACAAGCCGAAGACTTAGGAGGCAAAACCCTGTGAAAATCAAATAGAAAAGCATCGAGAATCTCGGCTGTAGATGCTTGAGTGCTTCTCCTTGTCCTAGCATTTGATTCGGCTTTCCTTTCTCTCCTACCTAATCCCGACAGAATGTGAAAGCGTTGAGTCTTCATCCATGCTGTGATCAAAGAATTCGTCCCATCGAATGAACACAGGAAACAAGAAGTAAGCAAACAAAACGACAAAGATCAGTTGTGCAAAAATTTGTGAAAAGAAGAGAGGTAGCGTAGGTCCCGCGTTGATCAGCTGTAAGAGGCTAAGTGTGATCGCTTTTAGTATGAAGTGAAAGGCGATCGTGAGCAAGACAAAAGAGTTTCTGCCTTCTAGAGCTAGTGCTGTCACTGCCATTTTGGTAAATAAAGCTGCCCACATATGAGCTGATATGTATATACCTGTAGGGTAAGCAACGTTTGATGCTCCAAGAATAGCAAATACTAGTGAAAGAGCTGTTGTGGTTTTCCACCCTCTAGAAAAAGCAATGTAGGCAATGATCATAGATGTGACTTGCGGAACACCTAGAAAAAATGGGAGTTTAATCAGGCTTAACTCAAGTGCCTGAAAAATCCAAATGGCCATAAGTAGCAATGGAATCTCGACAAGCTTTTTCTGGGTTTGTGTCATAGTGTTTCCTCAATTGTAGTGATTTCCTGGTGTGATTTGATGACAACAACTTCTTCTAGATAGCTCAGGTCCACTGAGGGGCGGAGAGTTGCATTTTGTGTAACGCCAGCTCGAGGGCGTCTGACAGAAACTATGAAGCCTACAGGAATACCTTTTGGAAATATCTGGTCTAACCCACTGGTGATGACTAGATCTCCAACTTTTACATCAGCTGCACGGTCCAAATATTTGAGATTGCCTGTTAAAGAACGGCCTTTACCTTGCACGACAAACTGGGAGCGCGACCTGACTATGATTCCATCAACGATATGAGAAGGGTCCTGAAGGGCGACAAAGAGGGAATAATTCGGAAAGGTTCTTCGTATCGTTCCTACCACGCCCCTGCTGGAAATGACGGGCATTCTTTCTTTAACTCCCATGTTGCTACCAACGTTGATAAAAAAGCCAAGTGATTCTCCACTTGGATCTTCGGCGATGATTTTACCAGCGACGGATTCAAATTTCTTTTCGTCGGGAAGGTTAAGGAGGCTTCTGAGTCTTCCATTTTCTTCTTTCATTTCTTGTAAGTTAAGTAGCTGGGACTCGAGTGAATCAATTTCTCTCTTCAGTTCGTCCCGCTCCTTCGCGGCGCCGGCTAGCAGGACATAGTGATCAAGAATCGAAGTTCCACCTCTTGATGCGAAAGTGACAAGTTCTGAAATCGGATGGACAATCCAAGATTGTGCGTGGTCGTAAAGGCGGAGTCTAGGCATGTCAGGAGCCATCACAAAAAGTATGGGAATCAGTGGGGAGGCAAACATGAGGACCCGAGTAACCAGGGTTCTGTGTCGCCGAAAAAACCTAGAAAACAGCATCTTAGTTTAGATTCTAACACGCTCAATCATTAATTCTAGACCCACGAGATTTCCTTTTGGACCTGAGACAACTGAAAAATTTTGGGATATTATTTTCGCCTTATGCTTGAATTTATTCGTAGATACAAAGGCTTCTTTTCCATTATTTTTGTTCTCTCTGTGGCGGGACTTGTCGTTTCGACATTTGGGACGACTGGGTCCGGTGCTCCGATCGGGGGAGGAGGATTTATGGGGTCTGAGGTGATCGCCCAGGTAGAAGGACAAGAGGTCCAAACAAGGCAGCTTGTGCAGGTTTTGAATCAAGAGATGGAGCGTATGGAAGGATTCATGCAAACTCAGCTTAAAAATGCCGAAAGCCCAGAGCAAGAGAAGATGCTCCGCCGGATCATGATGCAGCAAGTTTCAGCTCGAAATGTTCTCCAAAGACTCATTTATCAGAATTTTGCCTATAGCACCGCGTTAGAATTGGGGATTCGCTCCTCACCCGAGAGCGTTCGCAATCTCATCAAGGAGTATCCTCAATTTCAAAAAGATGGACGGTTTGACCCCCTACTCTATAAACAGACTGTGGCCAGACCAGCTCAGTTTGAAGATGGCCTTCGCAAGCAGGTTGCTATCGAAAATCTCAGAAAAGCCTTTGAATTTGGCACGCGCAGTTTGTCGCAAGCAGAAATTGATGACCAAAAGTGGCTCAACCGAAGCTTTATATTTGAGACCGTAGAGCTTTCTGCTGAGAATATTGAAACGCCGAAGAAGCCGACGGATAAGGAGCTTGAAGATTTTAAATCCAATGCAGATTCTCAAGCTAGACTTCAGGCTTATTATAATCGGAATATTTCAGATTATAAACAAGAGGAAGAAGTCAGGGCTCGTCATATCTTGGTCAAAGAAGGTGGCAAACACTCTATCTCAGACATTGCTAAGGAAATTGCAGAAGGGAAGATCACGTTTGAAGAAGCGGCCAAAAAATACTCCGAAGATCCTTCCAATGCTGGCAAAGGCGGGGACCTAGGATTTTTCTCCAAAGGAATGATGGTTCCCGAGTTTGAAAAGGTTGCGTTTGGAATGAAAGAAGCTGGTGAGATTTCTAAGCCAGTTAAGACACAGTTCGGCGAGCATTTGATTCAGTTTGTAGAACGCAAAGAGGCTTCTGAGAAAAGTTTTGATGAGGTGAAAGACGAAATTGCACCAGCGACTTGGATGGAAGCTAGAAAAGAAGAAGAGCTCAAGACACTTTTGGCAGATTGGGCCGGTAGCTCCAATGGTCCCAGCGCCGCTCAGTTAAAAAAGTATAAATTAGAGTGGAAAGAGGCTGAAGCATGGAAGCCTTCAAGTACATTTTTCCCCCCTATTGGAGACGTTGAGACTCACATGGCTGATTTCCTGTCTTTGACCTCTGATAAGAAGTTTCTCGCTAAGGCGATTCCCAAAGGCAATGCCTTTGTGTTTGTTAGGTTGAAAAAGATAGAGGATGCCCCGTTAGAGGACGCTCAAGTTCTTGCTGATACCAAGGTAAACCAAGCTTATGAATTCTACTTTAAAACTCGATACGAAGATGCTGATAAGGCCAAGCGTATTGATATCAACGAAGAAAAGCTGGCACAGATCCAAGACGCCATTCAGCAGCAACTTTGATAAGCCACTCATTCCTAGTGCATATTTTAAATTAAATAGTTTTATTTAGATTTCGGCCGTTTAGGGAGGTTTTTTCCTCCCCTAACGGCTTTTTGACAGCATAAACTTGCCGAAAAGGGATAAAATCTTATAGGACTCGAGGGATAACGGGTCACTTCTGGGGGGAAGTTTATACATGGATAAGTTTTTGAGCCGATTTTGGGAAGTGATAGGTCTAAGCGCCTTGGTTGTGCTGTTTTGCCTAGAGATCAATGGTTCCGTTAGGGCGGCAGACCTGGGCGGGAAGCCAAAAAGTATCAAAGTAGGAGAGCAACCCAGTAACCCCGTGGATGATGGCTCTGATAAAGATGTCGTGCCTAAGGGCCGTCAGCCAGGTAGTTCCCTTGCAGATCAAGTCGATAATGAGGCTTTTGGCGGAGATCGAGCGATCAAACTTTCTCAACCTGAGATTCGCTACAAACCAACGCAAATCGACGGCACGACGATGTATGTTGTGGAGTATGATTCTAAGGGGCCATACGCCAGAGCGGTATCCAAACTAAAAAAACAACATGACGTTAAGACCGATAAAAATGGTCATTTGCTTTTGAATCAAGGCCAGCTTGATGAAGTGATCAATCATGCAGAATAAAGTACTAATAGTCATATTAGTTTGAAACTAAAAACCCAAGGTAGCATTTAGCTCCCTTGGGTTTTTGTTTTAATTTATCAACTCTAAGGTTTAACTAGAATTTAGCAGCCAAACGAACTTTTACGTTTGAGTTTGTGGTATCAGTTGTCGTTTTTGAGAATTCTCCCAAAACGCCGCCGCTAACACTTTTGTTGATGTCTTTGAGGAGTCCAATCTCGAAGGCTTGTTTTATGCCGGCTGCGTCTTGAGACGCTTTGTTGCCAGAGTAGAATCTACCGTAGAAATGGTGCATCGGGCGAAAAGCATAAGTGGCTGTCGCGCCAAATCCTAGACGTGCAGAACTTCCGTTAACTTGAGCTTTGAGTAAGGCAAATTCGCCGAGAAATTTGAAGGTGTCACTTCCGCCCGCAATAGCAGCGCCAAAGCCAACAACAGCATTCGCTGAGTTTGCAGAATCACCATCCTTATTTTGGAAGCTAAAGAAAGCTTGTCCATCCAAGTCCTCATTAAGAGCCGCTTTGTAGGCAGCTGTGAAGTTCATGCTGCTGTCCGCGCCGCCGGCACCTAAAGCATCATCATTTCCATTTTGAGCTGTGATCGAAAGAAGGCCGTCTTCTCCGAAATTGTGCTCGTAGTTAGCGCCAAGTGCGCGACGGTTTCTGAATGATTGAGTCAAAGATGCATTTACCCATCTGAGGCCAGTCGCGTCGTTGAGCCAAGAGATATAATCGTCGTGGAGGTATCCAATTTGAAATTTACCATTCCCGGCACTTCGAGTGAGGTAGGCTCCTTCAACAAGAACGGCGGTAGAGGAAGTAGCAAATAAGCTGAAGTCCATTTCATAGTTCCCATCAAGTTTATAGGTAGTAGATAAAAGTGCACGATCAACTCCGTAAGACATTGAACTGTTGTTAGAGGTGAAATTCACATCAAGTTCTGTCCAAAGTTCTCCACCAATGCTGAGCTTGTCATTGATCTTGGCCGCAGCGTTAGAGTTTGCGGAAGTGAAAGCCAAAGTAGCAATGCACCCAAAGGCGAGAGTTTTCGTTGTGAATAATTTAAAGTATTGTTTCATTTTTTCTCCTTGTTGATTTTTTTAAAACGTTTTTAACGTTTATATTTCAAGCAATCCTTTGCGGATGCTTTGTAACGATTTAAGTAGAGACGGCATTTTTGCTAGCTCTAGTGAGTTCGGCCCATCACAAAGGGCTTTATCTGGATTCGGGTGAGTTTCTAAGAACAGCCCGTCTATTCCCACGGCCATGGCTGCTCTTGCAAGGACGGCGATCATGTCACGACGTCCGTCGCTGGCGCCCCCTTTTCCTCCTGGAAGTTGAACGCTGTGAGTGGCGTCCATCACGACTGGCGCGTATTCTCTCATCTCTACGAGGCCGGTCATGTCGTTAATGAGCCTGCCATAACCGAAGCATGTTCCCCGATCGGCAAGCAATATGTTTTCGTTTCCTTGAGACCTAGCCTTTTGAACAATGCTTTTCATATCTCCAGGAGCCATAAATTGGCCTTTTTTGATGTGAAGAACTTTTCCTGTTTTAGCAGCTTCTACGACTAGATCTGTTTGACGGCATAAGAATGCGGGGATTTGAATGACGTCAGCGATCTCTGCAACTCTTTTGATCTGAGAAACTTCATGCACGTCTGTGATGAGATCACAGCCGACTTTGCTTTTTACGAGTTCTAGTCCCTTGAGCGCTGTTTCCATTCCTGGGCCTCGAAACGAATCGATACTTTGTCTATTGGCTTTGTCGAAACTGCATTTGAAAATCCAGGGGATTCCAAGTTCTTTCGTTGCGCGTTTTAATTCTGTTGCAACTTCAAGCACCATGCCGGCATCTTCGAAAATGTCTGGTCCTGCAAATAAGACCCAATCTTTTCGATTTCCCCAAGTGTATTCGGCGTTTGAGGTCTTAAGTTCAACTGCGTTTCTATGTGTTTCGAAGAGGCTCATAAAGCAACTAGTCTTCTATTCGATTTCGAGCCCATTGCAAATCGGCCGCTGTATCAATTCCATGAAATTCATCTGGATTGAGATCTTGGTCGACTTTTACCCAAAGCTTAAAACCGTTTTCCAGGGCTCTCAGCTGTTCTAATTTTTCGCTCAACTCTAGAGGACTCGGTGCCAAGTTGCAGAATCGTTCTAGGAACTCATATTTGTATGCGTAGGCGCCAATATGAAGAAGGCTCAAGGTCTTGGATGTGGAATCAGCTTGATGAGGAATAGGGCTTCTTGAAAAATAGAGGGCGTGCTGCTGCGCATTCAAGATGCACTTAACTTTGGAGATATCCGAGCGGTCTAGTGCCGTGGGCCACGGACACGCTAGCGTGAAATAGGACTCAGTCTTGTTCTTCTCAACCGTTTCAAAAAATGATCTTAAAACGTCGGAATTTACAAAAGGCATGTCACCTTGAACGTTGATGACTTTTAGGTGTGAAGTGTCGAGGCCGTGAGTCTTCGTGTAGCTTTGAACAGCTTTAAAAACTCTGTCGGTTCCCGAGGGGCATGATGGTTGAGTCATGATGACTTCGACATTCATACCGTGCTTTTTTATCTGCTCTGCAGATCTCTCACTATCAACGGCTACCAGCAACACTTGCGTCTCGAGTAAGGCGGAGCTTGTTGCTTTTATAGCGCGAATCATCAGCGGGATGCCGCCAATATCTTCTAAAATTTTTTCGGGAAGTCTTTCGGACTTTAGTCGAAATGGAAGAACAACGATTGAAGATGGTTTTTTCATTTTTAAAGACCTCTGTTTTTCTTGTGAGATATCAAATCAAATCGTGGATGTGAACAAGTCCAAGAAACAAGTTGTTCTCATCTACGACCGGAGCGCAATTCACTTTTCTGCCCTTTTGTTCGAGCGTCGCGATAGCGTTATCAATCAAAATATCTTTCTTGAGTGTGATGGGTTTCTTCATCATGATCGTCGTTGCCGGAGAATCGATTTCAATTTTCTCGGCCCAGGCTCGGCGAATGTCTCCATCAGTGATGATACCTAATAGCTTTCCTTCAGCGTCCAAAATATTGAAAACTCCTAGTGGGTAGTCACCGATAGCTTTGGCGACTTCAGTGAGAGGTGTGTTCTCGTTACCCCAAGCACATTTTTCTTTGCTGTGATAAACATCGGCAACATTTTGGTTCAGACGTTTTCCTATGCTGCCGCCCGGGTGGTAGCCCGCAAAAACCTGCTTGCTGAAACCTTGCTCTTCTGCAAAACATGAAACAAGTGCGTCTCCCAACGCGAGTGCTACGGTCGTGCTCGCCGTGGGGAGCATGTTGATCGGGCAGGCTTCCTTCTCAATACTAGCGTTCAGAACAACTTCGGAATGTTGAGCTAGAGGAGAATTAACATCTCCAGTGATGGCGATGCAGGGATTGCGATCCTTGAAGAAGGGCAGTATTCCCAAAATTTCAGCGGTTCTTCCACTCTTTGAAAAAAGAAGCACAACATCGTCTTCACGAATCGAACCTAAATCACCGTGAAAAGCTTCTCCCGGATGCACGAAAATCGCAGTGACTCCCGTGCTCATAAACGAGGCCGCGAGTTTCATGGCCACATAGTGACTTTTGCCAACGCCCATAAACACGAGTTTGTTACGAGCCTTTGTCGCTTTGGTAATAAGAGTCAGAGCTTCTACAAAAGATTCGTCAACAAAATCAGCAGAACGCGAAATTGCTTTTGCTTGAGTTTGCAAAAATTCCTGGGCTCTTTTAACGTGATCACTCACTGTAGAATTTGCCCCCGTTTTTGGCGAGTTCTTTAAGGGCCTCAGAAGGCGCTAAACGTGGACCGTGTTGGTCCGACAATCTTTCGAGTTCCGCAACCACAAGTTCAAGTCCGACAGAATCCGCATAGCGGCAAAGCCCTCCACGGAAAGGAGCAAAGCCAGTTCCAAAAATCATCGCAAGATCCACTTGCTCCGGTCCAGCCGTGAGGCCTTCTTTGAGAATTTCTGCGGCTTCATTAATCATGGGGAAGATTTGTCGTCTAATGAGACTTTCTGGTGTGTGTTCTGGCGTCTGCGGGGCGCTACCGTTGAATAACAATTGGTGAATACCTACGACGTCAGGCTCTAGGCGCTTGCCGCCCTTTTCACTCCATTTGTATAGACCCAAGCCAGATTTGCGTCCCAACCTTGGGTTGGCATTTCCTTCGGTGTTTTCTGATAGAATTTTTTCGATGGCGTCTGATGGTTTGGATCTCTCTCCGAGGTCTTGGAATAAAATCTTAGCTACTTTAGCGCCAACATCTAATCCGATTTCGTCGAGAAGCTCACAGGGACCCATAGGCATTCCAAACTTCTTTAGGATTTTATCCATACTCTCAATGCCGTAACCTTCGAGCAGGCAATACCCAGCTTCATTGAGCCAAGGCATAAGAATGCGATTCACAAGGAAACCTGGACCGTCTTTTACGACGACAGGAGTTTTGCCGATGCTTTTAACGTATTTTACAGCGCGAGCGATTGAGGCTTCAGAGGCTTGATCGTGTGAAATCACTTCAACAAGTGGCATACGGTGAACGGGGTTGAAGAAGTGAAGGCCTACTAGTCTTGAAGGGTCTTTGAAGGCAGGTGCCATTTCACTCACGCGCAAACTTGATGTGTTTGAAGCGATAATGCAATCAGGACCAACAGCGGCTTCTACCTCTTTGAAGACCGCTTTTTTGATATCCATGTTTTCAACGACAGCTTCGATAACCAGGTCACAGGCTTTGAAGCCGCTATAATCGATTTGACCATGAATTCGATTCATCCATTGATTCTTTTCAACTAGGGTCACTTGTTTTTTTGAGAGTGCTGTTTCCGCGAGCTTGTTGGCATGGATAATAGCTTTCTGGACGCTTTCCCAGTTGATGTCCTTTACGAGAGTTTTCATTCCCTTGGAGGCACTTTGAGAGGCAATACCTCCTCCCATAACTCCAGCGCCGAGAACTGCGACTTCTTGAATAGGAGCCAGGGCTTTTACTTCCTCATTGCTTAAGCTAACGCCAGTGTCTTTTTTTGCACTTTCATTTAGGAAGAAGAGGCCAACGAGGTTTTTCGATTCAGGGGTAGCCCAAAGATCTGCAAAGGCAGCTGCTTCTAAATCAAGGGCTTCATCACGTTTCTTACCCCAGGCTTTCTCTACAACTTCTAAGATTCTAAAAGGCGCTGGGTAGTTGCCGCGGGTTTGCTTCACCACGGTGGCTTTTGCTTGTTGGAAGACAACGCGCCTTCCGGCCCAGTAGTTTTGTAAAATATGACTTGGGTCTGTTGAAAGACTTTTCACAATTGATGGTTTTTGATGGGCTTTAAATGGTACTTTGCCCGATGCGAGTTGATGGCCAAGCTTTCGGCATTCGTCATCAAAAATAGCCTCTGGAATTACAAGCGACACGAGGCCAATTTTTGGGGCTTTTGCAGGACGAATATTTTTTCCTGTAAGCATCATATCGAGTGAAGCTCCGAGGCCCACAATTTTTGGTAGTCTATAAGTTCCGCCCCAACCTGGAAGAAATCCAAGCTTCACTTCAGGAACGGCGATCATTGTTTTGGAGGAGTCGGAACAAACTCGGTAGGTGCAAGCGGCAGATAATTCTGTGCCTCCCCCCATACAAGCCCCGTGAATAGCGGAGATCACAGGAATCCCAAGATCTTCAATCAGGTTGAATGCTTTTTGACCGCCGCGAGAAGCGTCTTCTGCTTCTGAACGATCTGACATGGAGCGAACAAGATTAAGATCGGCTCCAACAATAAAAGAGTCTTTCTTCGCGGAGCGGATGATCAAAGCTTTTATCTGGGCATACTTCTTAGAAAAGTCATTGAGTATTTCTTCAAGCTCCCCGATGGATTTGTGTGAGAGCGTATTGACCCTCTCACCTTCCATGTCAAAATTTAGGATTCCTAAATCACCGTCTTGTTCCAATAAAAAGCATTTACCTTTAAATAATTCAGTCATGATGTCCTCTTCTTCCTCGAGTTTTAAAACTTAAAGGGCTTCCAATATAACGGCGCCGCCTTGGCCTCCACCTATACAGAGTGTGGCTAAAGCGTACTTCTCTCCGCGTCTGACCATTTCTTTTGCAGCTGTAATGACTAGTCTCGTGCCAGTCGCGCCAACGGGGTGGCCGATTGCAATAGCGCCTCCATTTGGATTGAGCTTCGAAATGTCGACTTCGCCTATTTTTTGAGAGCGTCCTAGGTGTTCTCTGCAGAATTTTTCACTGTCCATGGCCATCATGCAAGCCATCACTTGGGCCGCGAAAGCTTCATTGATTTCGATCACTCCCATGTCGGAAAGTTGGAGACCTGTTTCTTCTAGAACTTTGTGAGTGGCATAGACTGGCCCGAGTCCCATTCGCTTAGGATCGAGTCCTGCGAAGGCATAGGCTTTGATTTTTGCAATAGGCTTCGGGTTGCCAAGTTTGGCGAGGCCTTCATCATTGGCAATCAATGTCATGGCCGCACCGTCAGTTAAAGGACACGCATTGCCAGGAGTTACAGAGCCGAATTTGCGATCAAAATAAGGTTTGAGTTTTGCGAGAGCTTCTAGGCTTTGTTGCGCTCTTGGCCCCGAATCTGATTCCAAAATTGTTTTGTAGTCAGGCGGAAGCGGGAATGTCGCCACTTCATCATTGAAGATGCCTTTGGAATTGGCTTCTACCGCACGTTGATGACTGCGTAGGGCAAATTCATCCTGTGCTTCTCGTGAAATTTTAAATTCTTTTGCGAGCACTTCTGCTGTTTGTCCCATGTTGAGACCACAAGTTGGATCAGTGAGACCTTCCATGATTGAAATTCTTGGAGCCAAGAATTCTTTGATGGGAAGTTTTGCGAGCATTTTTACTTTGTCCCCAACACTTCTCGCACGAGAGAGTTGTGCAAAAAACTCAGTGGCTTTTTCGTTGTAGATCAAAGGAGCTTGAGACATGGATTCCGTTCCGCCAGCAAGAATCACGTCAGACTGGGCTGCTGAAACTTTTAGAGCTGCTTGTGCAATCGATTCCATTCCAGAAGCACAATTTCTATGAACGGTATATGCGGAAGTTTTTTCTGGTAGTCCTGCATTCAGGGCGATGACTCGTGAGATGTTGGCTGAGTCTGCTGGAGTGCCCGCATTTCCGATGATGACTTCCCCTATTACGTTGCCAATTGTTTCGAGGGATAAACCCGTTCGGCCAATGAGCTCGGCTGCAGAAAAGCGACCTAATTCAGCGGCATGAACCTTTTTGAGTTCAGTGCCAGCCTTGGCAAATGGAGTGCGGATACCGTCGACAAGATATGTGTTTTTCATGGGCCTAAAAATAGCATGATTTCTAGGATTTTGAGGGATTTGCGAAGATTAATTGCTAAAAATTTTTAAGAATATATATAGAGGTTTAT
>Ga0100403_1001112_pt1 | contig 25180 bp, 24 predicted proteins | sample CryGeymet201501t_FD_83663 | JGI IMG/M metagenome (GOLD analysis project Ga0100403, IMG submission 83663) | Groundwater microbial communities from Crystal Geyser aquifers in Utah, USA - Crystal Geyser metaG 2015-01t | ecosystem: Environmental > Aquatic > Deep subsurface > Groundwater | place... | reverse complement strand
GGGGGGGGGGGGAGGGGGAGGAGAGGGGGGACTTGAAAAGCCAATGTAGTTCACTCGCCCCGGATGAACTTGAAACAAGCCCTCTTTTAGTCCAAACAGATTGCTCACTCGATAAATCGCATATCCGCACTTGATCCGACTAACTCGATATTGCCTTGGTTCCAACTGAGCATAAAAATAGTCCTCATTCACTGGCAATTGAAAGTCGAAACTACGAGTTGGTTTGGCGAGGGTTTCAAATTGAATAGTGCAATCACTCGGAGGAGCCGCACCGTTAGTCCCAAGCATTTTGTAACCGAACAAAACCGTCTGTCCGCCTGTAAAGTCGGCAGACAATCCACCCACACCTTTTTTAGACGTCGCACAACTCAACAGCAAAGAAAGCACAGAACAGACAAAAAACCCTTGAATAAAACGAAGTTGCATCTGCTAAGTATACGACTCGAAACAAGAGTCAGAAAGTCACAGCCGTAGAAAATGCGTTAGGCTTCAGTTAGGTGGTGCAACGCACGAAAGCGTCCCGAGTGACGGGAAAATAGTTGACGTATACGTTAACGTTAGCTAAAAGCTTCAATATGTGGACTATTGGAAAACTCGCAAAAAAAGCCAGCGTAACCCCTCGAACCATCCGATATTATGAAGAATTGGCTCTGATTCAACCTAAACTTCGAGGCGATAACCGCTTTCGATATTATGATGAAAGCCACTTTCTACGACTCAACACCATAAAGCTACTTCAATCCCTTGGCTATGGCCTCAAAGACATTAGCGCCGCCCTAGCTCCTTTTGTGGACTCCGACGGACGCTGCTCGCCCACCGGACAAGAAATGTCTCAAAAAATCTCCCTCTCCCTACTCAACGTTCGAAACGATCTTCTCTCTAAAAAAACTGAGATCGATACGGCCCTAAAAGGGATTGACGAGATGTCTCCCCAGCTCAAGGTTTGCTTAGGCTGCACAGACTCTCAAACCTTAAGTGAATGCATAGGATGCACGAAAGGCCCTGAAGCTGTCATCCAAATGGCTCGCGAGCTTACAAGCGCACAAACCAACACGCACTAACTTCATTTAGCTCTTTCGTAAGATTCGAGATCAGGCAAAAAGTCGAATTTACCCGACGCTTCCCTCTAGCTTCAAATCCAGGAGGCGATTGGCTTCGACCGCAAACTCCATGGGAAGTTGCTTAAAGACTTCTTCGCAATAACCATTGATGATTAGTTTGATGGCTTGCTCTTCATCGATGCCTCGACTCTGAAGATAAAACAACTGATCAGCAGAAACTTTAGAAGCAGTCGCTTCGTGCTCCACCACAGCGGTTTTATTCTTCACATTGATCACCGGATAAGTGTTGGCCTCACAAGCGCCTCCAATCAAAAGTGAATCACACTGAGTGTGATTTCGAGCGTTCTCGGCCTTAGGACCAATAAAGACCTGGCCGCGATAGCTGTTCTGACTATGCCCAGTAGAGATTCCTTTGGAAACGATTCTAGAGCGGGTGTTTTTCCCTAGGTGCAACATCTTAGTGCCGGTATCAGCTTGCATATAATCATTGGTGATAGCGACGGAATAGAATTCACCGATTGAATAATCACCCTCCAGAATACAGCTTGGGTATTTCCAAGTCACAGCAGAGCCTGTCTCTACTTGAGTCCAAGAAATTTTAGAGTGATCACCCCGGCAAGCTCCACGCTTGGTTACAAAATTATAAACTCCACCTTTGCCGTTTTCGTCTCCGGCATACCAGTTTTGCACAGTCGTATATTTAATTTCAGCGCCTTCCATAGCCACGAGTTCCACAACGGCTGCGTGAAGTTGGTTCTCGTCGCGCATTGGAGCTGTGCAACCCTCCAGATAAGTCACCTCGGCACCTTCATCGGCTATGATCAGTGTTCTTTCGAACTGACCCGTTCCACCGGCATTTATTCGAAAATAGGTCGACAGATCCAAAGGGCATTTAACACCTTTAGGAATGTAAACAAAAGAACCATCGCTAAAAACCGCACAATTAAGCGCAGAGTAAAAATTGTCCGCCATGGGAACAACTGAACCCAAATACTTTTTAATCAAATCAGGGTATTCGCGAATCGCTTCAGAAATGGGGCAAAAAATAACCCCATGCTCGGCAAGAGTTTCTTTGTGAGTCGTCACAATAGAGACGCTGTCAAACACCGCATCCACAGCAACTCCAGCCAGACGCTTTTGCTCGTCTAATGGAATCCCAAGCTTTTGATAAGCTTCGACCAGCTTCGGATCAACTTCATCAAGACTCTTTGGTCCATCTTCGGGCTTTTTAGGAGCGGAGTAATAACAAATCCCCTCAAAGTCGATAGGCTCATAGCTAACATGAGCCCAGCTAGGCTCCTTCATCGTTAACCATTTTCGGTAAGCTTTTAAACGCCACTCAACCATCCATTCCGGCTCATTCTTTTTCGCCGAAATCATTCGAACAACGTTTTCATCCAGTCCGTTTGGAATTCTATCCTCACCAATGTCGGTCACAAAACCAAATTGAGAATAATCTTTTTTCTGATATTCCGTTACCATATGCCTAAAACCTCTTTAGCCTCTTCGCTGGCCATTTCTTTTGGATTCCACTTTGGTTCCCAAACAAGCTTCACTTCAGCTTGCTTGACGCCAGGGTGAGAAGCGACCCTGTCCTTAACCTGCGCAACTAAAACACCTGCCACAGGACAACCTGGCGACGTTAAAGTCATATCCACTACTACACTATCTTCAGCTTGAAACTTAATGTCATAAATCAAACCTAAATCCACTAAACTCATTTTCAGTTCCGGATCTTCCACATCCCGCAACCATTCCATAAGGACTTCTTTACTAATGTCTTGAATATTTTTTTTTGTTTCAGATTTCTTTTTCGAAGAACGAGTTTTTCTTTTTCTAAAAAACTCCAAAGCATCAGCTAGTCTATCAAAGAAAAAATCAACTTCTTCTAAATTATTGTAAATTCCTAAGCTCACACGACAAGAGCCCGTTTCGCCCATCATTCGATGCAAGGGTTCTGCGCAATGATGCCCTACCCGTATACAAATATTATCCTGGTCTAAAAATGTCGCCAGATCGTTCACATGAACATCTTCAAAAACTAAACTATAATTTTGAATGCGTTCCTCGGAGCTAAAGGGTCCTAAAAGAGCAACGCCCTCAACCTCGGCAAGACGAGCAAGGAAGTGCTCCCCCAAGGCACTCATATGTCTTTCAAGGGACTTCATGGAATAGGCATCTAGAAAGTCGGCCGCTTCGGCCCAGGCTATCGCAGCAGGAAAGTTAGGAGTCCCTGCCTCGAACTTCCAAGGCAAATCGTTCCAAGAGCTCAACAAGTCTCGCACCTCTGAGATCATTTCTCCACCAAGCTGATAAGGCTTCATAGCCTCTAAAAGCTCGGTGCGTCCCCAAAGTGCTCCCACACCAGTAGGTCCATACATTTTATGAGAAGAAAAAGCAACAAAGTCTAAATTCTTGTTCTTCGACAGATTCAACTTAAAGTGACCAACAGCCTGAGCCGCATCTACAACTGTGACTACGCCATGTTCTCGACAAAAAGCGGTGATCTCTTCAACCGGATTAATCACACCCGTCACATTGCTCACCCAGGGGAAAGCAAAGACCTTTGGTTTTTCTTCAACGATCAGTGCCTTCAAAGCCTCCATATCAAGGCGGCCATCGGGATGAAGTTCGGCAATTCTAAACTTGGCCCCCTTTTCTCGAGCTAAATATTGCCAGGGAACAAAGTTCGAGTGATGGTCCATTCGACTTACGACAATCAGCTCCCCGATACGAACATTGTCTCGACCCCAAGAATGGGCCACCAAATTAATAGCCTCGGTGGTTCCTCGGGTAAAAATCAAATGCCCTTGGGCCGAATCCGCTCCGATAAACTTTAACAGTCGCGCGCGAGAGTCTTCATAAGCCTTAGTCGCACCTTGTGCGAGCTTGTAGACACCTCTATGCACGTTGGCATTCAAACTCGAATAAATCTGAGCTTCTTTTTCAATAACAGAAGCTGGCTTTTGAGTGGTCGCACCGCTATCAAAATAACGAATGCCCTTTCCGTCATAGGCCTTCGTCAGATACGGAAACTGTTTACGAAGCTCGGAAATGTTAAATTCTTTAGACATAAAGCTCTTTAGAGGAAATCTCCCTCATCTCCTAAGTATCTATTTCTGACAGATCCTAAAGGAATTTCAGAGAGCACCGTATACCCAAAAGCATCCACCAAGATCTTTTCAGAGGTCGGTCCGTCGATGCCACGACTTTGCAGATAAAACAATTGATCTGAATCCAAAGAAGCAATCGTCGCTCCGTGAGAACACTTTACATCATCAGTAGAGATTTCCAATTTAGGCATTGAATGGACTTGAGCCTTGTCGGAGAGCAGAAGGTTTTTGTTGCTTTGATAGGCTTGCGTGTAAAGCCCCTCTATTCCGATATCAATGTTTCCGTTAAAAACCACAATGGCTTCATCTTCGAGGACATTCCAAACCTTGGTGTCAGAAGTTGTGTTTTTAACATTGTGATAGTTTTGAGCCCAAATGTCGATTGCGTCCTTATTCTGCGCCCTCACTCCAAGCTTAACTTCTGAGTGACCTCCTTCACCAGCAACAATACACTCCACACGATGCTGTCCGCGTGAGGCCCCTTTATGGTAACCCCAATAGGACAAAGTTGAATTCTTTCCAACCACGGCACTATGCCTGAACGCGAAGGCCGTAGAAGTCGTCAAAGATTGATCGATGAAAAACTTTACGCGACTTTCATCGGCAATTTCAAAGTGAAGAATGCTAACAAAAGAACTTTTGTGGTCATTCGCCTTCTTTTCGTTGGAGAGATCATTGTGAATAACTAAATCAACCTGCTCGGCAACTTCGATCACACAACGATGAATGGTGGTAGGAACACCCGAAGCGACTACATCACTCAATCGTAATACTTTTTTAGAATTAAAACCGCGAGGCACTTTAACAACAAGTGTCTTTTCTTCGCCAATCAACCCGCAAAAGAAGTCATCCTTAAATTTTTCAAAGACGGGCCTGGCCTCGACGGACAACTGAACTCCCTTGAAGTCTTTGTCTTCGAGAACTTGGGGTTTGGCATAAGCACCCTGAAGCAACACCCGCAAGCCTTGATCGGCGTCAATACTAGACCAATCTTCAGGCAACACTTCTTTTAAAACAGTCGTGCTATCTTGCTTCGTCCAAGCCACGTCTCTTAAAGAAACGTAACGATAGTTTTCATCTTTAGCGGTCGGTAACTGAAGCTCAACCATTCGAAGCTCCTGCAAACTCATCATAGCCTCGGCTCTCAAGATCGAGCGCCAAGGAAGCGCCTCCACTTTTAACAATCTTACCTTTGATCATAACGTGGACTTGATCAGGCTTAATGTATTCGAGAAGTCTTTGGTAATGGGTAATCAAAAGAATACCTCGGTCAGGAGAACGAAGACTGTTAATTTTTTCAGCCACTAATTTTAAGGCATCAATATCTAGACCTGAATCCGTTTCGTCCATAATGGCAACCTTCGGTTGCAACAATTGCATCTGAAGAGTCTCAATGCGTTTTTTCTCTCCACCGCTAAACCCTTCATTCAAGGAACGGGATAAAAAGTCATCAGGAACATTCAAAGCAGTAGCCTCGGACTTAATCAATTTACGCAATTCCTTCTTAGGGATTTCTTCTCCACGAACAAAGCCCAAGCTGGTTCGCAAAAAATTACCCAAAGAAACTCCCGGCACGGCCACCGGATACTGAAAGCCTAGAAAAAGCCTTTTCTTCGCTCGTTCGTCCGGACTACACTCTGTAATGTCTTCACCATCGAGAATAACCTTACCGGCTAAAACCGTATAGGCAGGGTGGCCCATTAAAGAATTTGCGAGTGTCGTTTTACCCGAACCATTTCGACCCATGATGGCGTGAACCTCACCCGCCTTAATCGACAACGAAAGATCGTTCACAATCTTTTTATCTTCAACACTAACTTCTAGATTCTTAACTTCAAAAATTGTTTTACTCATAACACTTCCTTACGCAAATTTTTCAAACAAACGGTCGAACCGTTTAGCTGCTACATCCTTAATTTTTATTCTGAGCATTTCTGGTCCCAACAAAAGATCGGAGAGAAAAATATCATCTAGCATTTGATCAAAACCAGTAAACAGAAACTTCCACAAAGGCTGAACACTGGGCCGATTCGTTGAGGCGCCCTTTTCATTGGTCCCACCATAAGCCTGGCAAAATTCTCCGTTAAACTGCTTTTTATCTTGAAGAGCGGCAAGAACCAAAGACACCGGCACAGTTGCCGAGTCTAAAGCCAATCTGAAGCCCCCTTTGGAGCCTCTTTGAGACACCACCAACTTAGATTTCTTAAACAAATGAAGAATTTTAGAGGCATACTCCGCAGAAATGCCCTCAGCGCGAGCTATCTCAGCAGCGCTGACGCTATCCTTGCCCTCGCTCAGTCGTAGCAGTGAAAGCGCTACACGAAGGCCGTATTCCTCAAGTGACGAGATCCTCATATTGCGGTTTTATAGTCCAAGCCAGAGACCATACAATACTAAATGGTATTAATTCTACGTAAGAGTCCCCAAAACTATTTAATAGCATCAACAGTAAGACGAAGCGGCAGGTGGTCAGAAACCCCACCCTCCTTAAAGCCCGAAGCGCTCCAACCCCAAGGCTTATCGCCCTTTAGCTGCTCAGAGATTTCAGTCACTAACTCGACACTTTCGGAGTTATAGCTCCAACGCTCTCCCTCAGGGGCTTTAACTAGAATCACGTCAAGGAATGACCACGACTTCCCGGAATTCCAATAATAGCTACCTTTGCATTGCTTACAGCCTTCAAGATGAGACACCAGCCACTTGTTCTTCCAATATTTTTGATTGTAGGAGCGTTTGCTTAACTCATCAGAAGGAATATTAAAATCTCCCGCAACCAGAGCCAGTTGGCTCTTAGGGACCAGTTTTTTACTGAGCGAATTGATGAACTCCAAAGCATCAGCTCTGTAGCGCCACGAATGAAACGGCGCTGGCAAATGAACCCCAAATACACTCACCTTAAAGCCGTCTCCATTTAAACGGACGTAAAGAATCTCTCTAGAGTCTTCACGTAAATTCTTTTTGGCACTTTTAAAGGGAATCTTATAGAGCTTAGTCTCATCATCGGGCTTCAACCGACTCAGCATTGCAACATCAATCCCGCGCTTGTCCGAGCTTTCCTGGTGGATGATGTAAGGGAAAGGCTTTTTTAGAATTCGGTTGAGATCCTCTAAAACTCTTAGGTTCTCAACTTCCTGCAAGACCAAAACATCCAAATTTTTTTTAGCTTCACTCCCATCAATCACCTCGGCAAGGCGCTTTAATTTTAAGCCGTATTGGGCCGCATCCCAGTTCAAATAGTAACAATCGTAAGCCCAAGAAACATTTTTAACTTTCATGCACTTTTTCACATGAGCAAGATTTTGCTTATCTTTAAAAGGCAAATAAGTCTCGTCGGACTTCCCCTCATCATCCAAGGTATCAAAAAGATTCTCAACGTTGTAGGTCATCAACGACAACGTCGAGGCCGAGGCAATCAAAACACCAAAATGGAAAACAAAGATCGCCGCAAAAAGCCTTTTCATAGATTACTGACGAGCCTCAGAAGGGCGCTCGTCGGCTTGAACTTCCAATGAAGTGAGAATCCATCCACCCCCAAGACAAACTTCTCCATCATAAAAGACACAGGCTTGGCCTGGAGTGATGGCTCTTTGGGGTTTCTCAAAACGAACCTCCACAGCATTGTCTCCCATCATTTTTACAGAGGCCCGCGCAGTTTCAGCACGATATCGAATTTTAACATCCATCCAACGAGCTTTCTCCAGCTTTGGAGCCACGGTCCAGTTGACCTGTCCAACCACCAATCCAGCCTTTTCCAGCTCTCTAGAAGGCCCCAAATGAACATGCCGACGAACTGGATCGATTTTGGTCACATAGAAATCTTCAGTGTTAGCGATGCCCATTTTGGAAGCTAGGTCCAAAGCGGCACCTAGTCCCTTTCTCTGCCCAACAGTGAAATTGTGAATGCCCTCATGATTACCAAGAACAATTCCTTTACCCGTAACAATAAGTCCCTCATGTCTTTGACTTTCAGGCGTGCGCTCTTCGATGAATTTTTTATAGTTGTTACCCGGAACAAAACAGATTTCTTGGCTGTCTGGCTTATCGGCCACTGGGAGTTTATGAGTCTTTGCCAACTGACGAACTTTTTCTTTTTTCATTCCGCCAACTGGAAATAAAGTTTTTTCTAATTGTCGTTGAGTTAAATTAAACAAAAAGTAGCTCTGATCTTTATCGTGATCCTCGCCTCGAAGTAAGCAGTAGCCAAGACCTTCATCAAAAGACTTTCGAACATAGTGGCCAGTGGCAATGTAATCTGTTCCGAGTTCCAAAGCCTTTCTAAAAAAGGAATTGAATTTCACCTTGGTGTTACACATCACACACGGGTTTGGTGTTCGCCCCTGAAGATATTCAGCAACAAAATAATCAACAACCTGCCCATCAAAAGACTTTTCGGTATCTACTACATAAAATGGAATGCCGATCGACTCAGCAACTCTCCGAGCGTCTTCCATGTCCTGCAAAGAACAACAAGTCCCTGATTCTTCTTCACTGCGATACTTAGAATAGTCAGTTACTTGCAAGGCAAGGCCAATAACGTCATACCCTTGCTCTTTTAAAATTAAAGCTGCGACGGAGGAATCAACTCCTCCAGACATGGCAACAACAACCGACTTTCCATCTCCGGGTCGTTCTCTAGAGAGAATGGAAGCTCCATAACCTGTCTTTTTAACTGCCATAAACTTGTCCTTACTCCAGCGGGGAGCCTTCTCCAATGCGCCCTAAATTGGGCAACAATTCATCGGCCATTTTTTGGGCACCTCGAACCTGTTCAATCACGGATTTAAGTTCCTTAAGAAGACCATCCACGTCTTCTTGAACGGTTTCCGTTCCAAGACTAATTCTAATCGAAGAGCGCGCAATGTCTTCAGGAAAACCCATTTTCGATAAAACCGCAGAGGGCTTCACAGACCCAGAGTTACAAGCGGCTCCACTGGAAACAAAAACTTTTCGCAAGTCTAAGCCCATTAGAAGCGACTCATCCGGACACTGTTTAGCTGATAGATTTAGTGTGTTGCAAAGCCTAAGGTTGGAGGCTGAAGTCGAGTTAAACTTAACCCCTGGTATTTTAGCAATCTCACGCTCCAAATACTCCGTCAGCTTTGCCATTTTTTCTCGGTAGATGGCGCCATTGTCCATCCAATCACGCACAGCTAACAGAAAGCCATACACACCAATCATATTGTGGGTTCCAGCTCTGCGCTTCTTTTCTTGGGAACCACCAAACAAAATCGGGTGATAGGGACTTGATCCCCGGATCCACAAAGCACCAATGCCCATTGGACCGCCAATCTTGTGAGCCGAAAGAACCATATAATCGGCAAAGTGAAGAGGCTTTCGAATGTCTGATTCGTCGATCTTCCCTAAGGCTTGAGCGGCGTCTAAAAGATACCAAATCCTTTGGGGAGTGTGGGGAAACTTCCCACCCTTTTTCTTAGGAAGTTTCGTTAAAGGCTTTGAGCCATATTCGGCGAGTAATTTGCTTTGAAAGGAGAAATCAAAACACATACCTGTTTCGTTATTCGCCACTTGAAGAGCAAACAATACGTCGGCCTTATCATCGGAGAGAACTCGCTCTATTTGTTGAGCAATAAAATCCTGGTCTAGCTGACCGTTGAGACAAACAGGTATTTCAACGCACTCCACATCAATCAAATCAGCAACCGTATTATGAACCGCAGAGTGCTCTATGGCAGAATAGAAAAGCACGGGCTTGCGACCGAGATCCTTACGATTGCGAACAAAGCCCCTTAAAACACTATTAATTCCTTCGGTCGCTCCCGAGTTAAAAACAACTTCAGAGTCATTCCGCAAACCCAGCCATTGGCAAAGCGATTCACGAAGTTCAAATAAAACTCTTTTTGCAATTCGGCCCCGCCCATGAACACTCATTGGGTTTGAGAAAAAATCGGTGGCTCCCTGAAGCTTTTCACACAATCCCTCTCGAACAGATTTGAGAAGTGGATGACTAGCGTTGTGGTCGAAGAAAAGTTCCTTATTATTAATCACATAAGGTTTTTATTAAGATGAAGGCAGTGTGTCAAGGCGAGAAGTCAAACGCAGATGCTTCAGCGCAACTACAAAGGACCAAGGGAGGCTCAAGCTAAAACTCTATGCAATTAACTTTATTCACATTTTTAGGCCAACTCTAAATCCGTGCTCAAATTACGATGCAGGCGGCAAAGTTTGCCGCAACTTTTCGACCCCAACCATCTGGACTTCCCTAAGCAAGATCCCATATTGATCTAGGTATGAGAACTTTTAGAAACATTGCACTCATGTTCGCCGTAAACATTGGGATTATAATCACACTGTCCATTGTCCTCTCGCTCCTAGGTGTTGAACCCTACATGCAGAGCTACGGACTCAACTACGAATCATTAGCAATCTTTTGTCTTGTCTGGGGAATGGGTGCCTCTTTCATCTCCCTGCTCATGTCCAAAACCATCGTTAAATGGACCATGGGAGTAAAGGTTCTAAAGGAAAATGAAATCACATCGCCTGAACTCCGGAAACTACACTTAATGCTCCAAAGGCTTTCACTACAAGCGGGATTACCCAAGACCCCTGAGTTGGGAGTTTACCAAAGCCCTGAAATGAATGCGTTTGCCACAGGTCCTAGTAAGTCACGATCTCTAGTGGCCTTTTCAACAGGCCTCTTAGAGAAAATGACGGACGAAGAGATTGAGGGGGTCGCCGCACACGAGATCGCCCACATCGCCAATGGCGACATGATCACAATGACTCTATTACAAGGTGTTGTGAATGCGCTCATTATGTTTATTGCGAGAATCATTGCCTTTGCCGTGTCTTCACGATTTGAACGCGATTCTCGATATTGGATTCAATTCGTAACAGTCATTGTTGCTCAACTAATCCTCGGTGTTTTTGGAGTGATGATCACCTCTTGGTTTTCACGAAAGCGGGAGTTTCGAGCAGACCAAGGTGGAGCTCGCTATGCTGGTCGTTCTAAAATGATTGCAGCCCTTCAAGCCCTCAACAATAGACATCAAATCGCTGATGACAGAGCCCCTCAAATGGCCGCTCTAAAAATATCTTCCTCTAAAAAGGGAGGATTTCTTTCGCTTCTATCAACCCACCCTCCCTTGGAGGAGCGCATTGAAGCTTTAAAGAGTGCAAGGATTTAGAACACTTAGTAAAGAAAACTCTATGCGACTAGAACTTAAATCGGCTTTCATCGCCTAAAAGTTTCTTGCAGCCAACAAACGGTAGCTATTAGTTTCGCTTCCGAATGAAAGCTTTACAGACTTTGAAGGTTTTGCTTCTAGCTATCGCTATGATTGCAGCAAGCGCTCATAGCCAAAGCAATGAAGATCCAAAGCTTTGGACCAGCAGCCTTGAAGGGCCCTTCAAGCTAGGATTAAAAAATTCTAGTGACCATCAAAACGAAAAAAAATTCTTTTTAAAAGCTGGACTTAACTATGACAAAATCAAAAAACATCTTAGAGCTAAAGACAAGCAATTAAACTTTTATAAAATTTATGATCGCCCTAACGACGATGACTACCAAAATGAAAAACTTCGCCTTGAGTTAGGCCTAGATGAAGTAGAGGGCTTTGCTTACAGCACAGCCCGCGTTGTTTTGGCTTTGCAAGTTGTTCCCGCTGCACAAGAAAACTCTTACAGTGTTTATGCTAAGTGGATTGCTCAAATGAGCGTAGGCACTCACACCGAAAGCGCACGTTTTTGTGTGATTGAATTTAAAGACAAACAGCTACCACTCACCATAGAATATCCCAGCAATAACATCGGCCCTAAAAGTGCGAGTCCGCTCAAAAAGGGCTCTTTGATCGTAGGTCCAGATATTTTTATAGGTGAAATCGATCAAAAAAAGGATCAGGACCTTAGTGGGAGCTTTGCTCTCATGCGAGGCACCCACAGGCACTATGTTGTAGAATATAGAATCATTGTTAAAGACTCTCAGATCTCTGAGGTCGAGCTGAATTCTTCCAATCAAAACCCTAGCTATAAAGAAACAGATCTCTACCCCATTGCCCAAAGCACTCCTTTGAGTAATATGCACCGAAAGAGTCTTTTCTTTACTCGTTCAGAGGAAGAGGTCAAAGCTGTAGAAATTACCGGAGATGGCTACCTACAGCTAGGTTCGATCTTTAAAAAGAATAGTTGTCTCGATTGCCATGCATCAGACGTCTCTGCCGATCAAAAGTTCGACGATGATACGGGCGTCCCAATTGATCCTTCAGATTTATGGTTTTCGCTTGAAGGACTTGTTAAAACTTACCAACACGCCGAAAGAGAAGACATCGTCTACAATCAAAGTGGTAAAAGGTGGCCTTCAAAAATGAAAAAGCACATTCTTAAAATGCTCCAAGATCAAGAAGACCAAGCTTATCTGCAAGAATGGTTTCGAAAACACATCGAGTCGCTAAAGAGTCATTAGAACTCGAGGACCTTTTTCTTAGTTGGAAGAGTTTTTATGCCTTCTTCAAAAAGAACATCCATTTTTGTGCCCCTAATTTTTTGTATGGCACCCTTACCAAAGCTTTGATGTTTAATGACCTGTCCTTCTTCAAAACTTGATTTAGGGTCATAAACAATGGCTTCTTTATCAACCCCCCAGGCCTTGATTTGCGAAAACCAAGTGTCTCTAAGGGCTGGGCTAAATGCCGCATTTTTTTCTGTAGCGGGAGATCTTCGAATCACGGACGAACGAGTCGACGAACTAGCAACAATCTTTTTTGTGGGGCGATATTTATGCTCACTACCACAAGATTTACAAATAACCCGGTCCACAATCCCTTGAGCATTGTGATTCCGAACGACATGCCATGTTTCAATTTTTTCTCGAGTGCAAAGAGTATACAAATCTGCGGCAACAGGTGTCTTATCGGGGTTTTGCATAAGTTTAAAGACTTATTATAAACTGCTTCATGAGTCTTGAGAAAGTTCTCAATAGTCAACAAATCCTCGGATGGAGACAATGCTGCTCCGAGAGTCTTTAATAGCCCGATTCTTGGTAAAGCTCTGGGTAATCAACAAAGCCCCAGATCAAAGGAACTCCACGACCAGCTGAGACAGCCGCTATATTCAATCCATCAGAACTCGGTCCTGTTGCGGACTCTAGAAGATATTCTTCGTATTCCTCAATATAGACACCATTTTTAGGGTTAACCTCGAAATAGCCACCAGCTGGAATAGTGACCTGATCTGCAAGTAAATGCCATGTGGATTGCCCAGCAGCCCTTGCTAGCAATCGATAAGGGGTAATGGCTGGATTAAAATCCAACTGAGTAATGGTTACAATTGCGTAATTTTCCGTAATATTAGGCTCGATGGACATGCAGCGAAGCTCGTCCCCCGAAGCACCCGTGGCGCAAACCTCTTGGGCCGCCCAGATTTCAGAGTTCTGATCAATATTGCCACGCCTAGATTGCGAACAATGACTTAGACCAGCTACAACCGCTAAGCTCAACAGTAATTTCTTAAAGCCCCTCACTCTTGTTTGCTCCCTCTGTTAAGAAGGATGCAGAAGGCGTGCCAAGCTAGATTATTCGTATTTTCGGGTGTTTACAGCCATATGTTAAGAAATTATTAAGAGAACTTTTCGACGTATGTTGATTTTTTAGACACCCACTACCCATTTACGGAGCTTTCAAAGTTCCCATATCAGCGCTCCAAGTGCCCGTGAAAAGGTAGCGGGTATCTGTGAAAAGTAAACGGATACGTTTTAGAGGATTCTTTTGCAATAATCTCTGGTCCAGGAGCGGATCTTAGCTGAGTTTGCTTCAGAGCGCAGCACAGCCCAATAGCGTGCGCCCCCTCGCCAAGCTCCATTAACTCTGCCAGCGATCCTACGATCACGCCTCATCCAGTAATCTAGAATCTTCACACCACAACGCAGATTCTTAGTCGGGCTGTGAAGGTCGGACTCAGATGTGAAGCCACAGCCATAAGGCTTGGAGGATTGATACGAGATTTGAAGAAGTCCTCGACTGTATACAACCCGGCCTTGATCATCTCTGAAACTTTCTCGATACTTTAGGTTTGGATTGAAGTTACTTTCCAATTGAGCAATTGAACTCAATAGATAAACGTAGAAGTTTTGCCTTTCGGAGTTAGAGGCGTTTCGAAGTTCGGGACAAAAAGATTGATAATCCCCTGGCAATGTAGAAATCAACGCACTTCCGTCTTTCTTTACAGAAGAAAAGGTTTGAGTTGTCCATTCACGAGTTCCAGAGCGAAAGCTCTCCCACCTGGCTGGTAAAATTCCCTGAGGGCTACTCCAATCAATAACAATAGGCGACTTAGCCCCCTTAGCCCAAACATTCGATAACACTGTAGCAAACAAAACGATGATCCCTATCTGTTTCATACGCCCCCCCAAGGTGCCTGGGAAAAACCCCATTTAACCAGGGTAGAGTAATTCGAAAAAATTACGAACGTAGCCCAATAAAGAACTGTTGCAGTGCAAAAGTTTATTGAGTCATTGAAAATAAACAAAGATCAATGATTTATACATAGACCTTAATTTTCACTCCAAGCTTTAGTCCATTTTAAATTTTTACAGATGCTTATTTTGAATATTCAATTTAACGAACTAACAAGTTTTGTTCGCTAAAATCAGAAGGTTTCTCAACGTCCACGGAACTCCAAGAAGCATTGGTCAACCAATACTGAGGAAGAGCTGTGATTCGCTTCGCTCTCTCAACAGCCGACTCTGTAAAATCATTGGCCTCGAAAGACTTATTGTATTCTTCTTTAAGAAGCGCTCTCCAGTCCTTAAAAACTGGAGCAGAGCTAAAGCTATCAGGATGTGGACTTTCCTTAGCTTGCCATGAAGCTGCCAAGTAAAGATCTCGGATGGCAATTCGACATTGCTCAGGCTCGGTCAAAACGTCCATCTCGAAACGTCCTAAAAAAACCGGGCCCTCGTGCTTAGAACCATTCTGAATTAAAAATTCTTTCTTTAAAGCAATCGCTAAAGAAGTATTTAAACTCTTAAAACTTTTTTCTAATTGATCTTGATTTTTAAACTCGCAGATCATTACAATCCTAAAGTCAGTGATCGCAAAATGAATCACTCGCAAACCAAATCGACGGGCTCTAAGGCAAGCCTTCTCAAAAACTTCGAAAATATTTTCGTTTCTTAGGCTGGGTAGAGTTTTACGAATCTTGAGAGTTACCTTCAAAGGTCTTCGACTACCAACACGTGGCCTCTTCAGATGAGAAACCATAGGGGAAGTTTTTGGTCTTCCTGCACCTTCTCTTTTACCGCCCCAAGACATATCAACGGATACTAACAAGTTCTGAATTTTTTTCTAGTAGACATAACGATTAATTTTCAAACAGCTAGTCTTGACGAGTTCTTCGCTGAGCCTTTTTCACAGGGAGATCTGCATATATAACGCGTTCACCAAACAGAGGGCCTTCAGCCAAAACTTCACCCCAAGGCGCAACAACCATTGACACCCCTGTATTTGTTGCTCTCAAGAAAGGAAGAGACACTCTAGCTGCTTGCCAGCGAGCTAAACGAGCATGCATAAAAGGTTCAACTGTTTTTCCGAACCAAGAATCGTTTGTAGGGTTATAAATAACAATCTCACGTCCAGGATACTTTTTCTTAGCCAAATCTATTGCTGCATTGAGCATGTCATCAAAAAGCATTTCATAACAAATGACCGGTAAAAAAACAGGCCCATTGGGATCTGGATGGGCTAGAAGCTTCGGACCTTCTCCTCGACCAAAATGATTAACTTGAGGAACCCATTCGTAGACTTGAGGAACTAGGAAATCTCCGGGGAAATATTCACCGTAAGGCATCAAGGCAATTTTTCTATAATGATCAACGTATCCCACGTCTTCGTGAAGAAGCAGAGCAATATTATATTCAGTGGCCTTCTCCTTGCCGTTAAACATCATCGTTCCATCTTCATAGGCTCCAACTAAATGCAAACCACGAGACATATTCACCCAAAAATCCAACTGATCTTGCATATGCCGATCTCTTAGCGGAAATCCAGGGAAAGACGTTTCTGGCCAAACATACCAAGGCTCCAGAGCATCGTTTCCAGTAGCAATTTCTGCATAGGTGGTCGCGGCTTCTTCAATCAAATTCCTGTAGATGCTTAAAACATTACGAACGGTTGGTTCAACGCCAGCATCCGTCTGACGCTTTTCATAATTTCCAATATTTCCTTGAAGAAGAGCCACAGGTTGTCTCTGAGAATACTCTTTCTTCAAGCTATCCCGATGAGAGCGCCCAACCATCATCGCTCCACCCAACAATGACAAAAACAAAAAGGAAGAAACAATTCGAGCCTTTTGCCTTTCTCGGGAAAATAGAACAACAAAAGTAAGTGCTGACAGAGCAAAGAACAAAAAACGCCAAGCAAGTGAATCGAAAACTCCCACAGAGGCCAAAAGATAGTCGTTGCTAGCCAAAGCCATCATGGGCGACCACGGGAAAAGTCGAATGTCTTGGTAGTCCCATAGAACAAAAAACAAAAGCAAAAGCAACAATCGAAAATAGATTGACCGATTCTTGAATTTTAACTGGAGCAGCTGCCAAACAAAACCAAAGCCAGCTGAAATCAACCCCAAAGCAAAAAAGAGTAAAACAGCAATCGGTATACTTAAGAACCAAGAAAACTCGGCAAACTCATGAATGGTATAGGCCAACCAATAGAAACCTACGAAGTTACAACCAACAGCAAAGGTCCCGAAAAATAGAGCCATTCTCCGAGGAGTTTCTTGTAGATCAACTAGCTTTACGATCAAAAGCGCAATCGCCACAAAAGAGAGAGGCCACAACGACAAAGTAGGAAAGGCTACTGCCAAAAGGCAGGCAGCAAGAAGAGCTCTAAGAATCAGCATTTTTCAAAAAATCTCTAACGACCCGATTCATTTTCCCAACTACCTCAGGGAGGCTACAATCGGTTGAATCAATTAAAAGCGCATCTTCCGCTTGTTTAAGTGGAGCCACTTCTCGATTTCGATCTTGATCGTCTCTCATTTTAGTTTCCTTAATCACTTGCTCTAAAGCCTTTTCTACCCCAGCTACTTGCAGTTCTTCCAAGCGACGTTGAGCACGACTCTCCAAAGAAGCTGTCAGGAAAAACTTAATCTGTGCCTTGGGAAATATAACCGTTCCAATGTCTCGCCCTTCCATGACGATGCCACCTTGATCTCCAAATTTTCGCTGAACTTCGACCAAAGCCTTTCGAACCATAGGCAATTTAGAAACATTCGAAGCGGCAATGCCAAGCTCCGGGCTTCGAATTGCATCGGTCACGTCTACCGAGTTACAATAAACATGAAGACGAGGGATATTGAGTCCATTCTTATCCAAATGATGAGTATTCTCTAAACTCCCGAACTGAAACTTAAGAGAACGGCACAAGTCAGCCAAGGCCACTTCTTCATCCAAGCCAATACCGGCTTCCATAGCCTGCATAGCCAAGGAGCGATAAATTGCGCCCGTATCGATCAGTATAAAACCTAGTTGAGAGGCCAAGAGTCTTGCCGCTGTGCTTTTTCCAGCGCCCGCAGGCCCGTCAATTGCAATGATGGGAAGATGACTACCGGTGGTTCGAATCAGCTCTAACGACATTACTGTATTGAATAGTCTTTTTGAGAGACTCCATCAAGGCAGCTTTCAACCCTTTTGAGCACGATTTCTGAGGAAAGTTTCTTCATACAATTGTGGTGACCCAAGGGACAATTCCTGGGGCCGTGAATGTCACAGGGCCTACACGCCATCTCTAGGCCCAGTGCATGAGCTCCTGAACGCCTCCAAGGCGCAAATCCAAGCTCTGGAACTGTTGGCCCAAACAAAGCAATCACTGGCCGATTGAGGTCACTAGCAACATGCACTGCAGCGGAATCTCCACTCAATAAAACATCCGATTCTTCGATCAATTTCACCCATTCTGAGACCGTAGTTTTGCCGCTGTAATCTTCGAGCAAGGGCGATGCCAACTGCTCTTTTATGACGGAATACAACTCGGCAGTCGTCCCATCCCCTAAGAGTCTCAAAGTCACCCCCTTTTTTAAAAGGTCTCGGCACAACTCTAGGGCCTGAGTCATATCCCATCGTTTAGTGGGCCAAGGACTCCCTAAAGACAAGCTAACGATCGGGCCACCTCCCCTCACTTTTATCTGAGAGGAGGCCAATATAGAAAGTGCAGTTTTAGAGGACCAAGTTAGATCGGCCTCTGCAAAAACAGCTCTCAAGAGAGATAGGTTTTTATTGAGCTCATGCTCGCCTTGATCCCAAGACCGAGGAACATTGTCCGAATAAAAGAAAGAAGCTGCACCACTTGAAAAACCAATGACTCGCTTGGCCCTCAATATCCATGCGAGAAAACCCGACCTAAAGCTTCGCTGAAGACAAAAAACGTTCTCAATCATTTCGCCCGGAAATTTCTCCAAAATCTTTCTTCTAAGTTCAAAAAAAGAAAAAAAGCCACGGTGTTCTCCACGCTTATCCCAAGAAACGATCTGAATGCGATTTGAAAACGGAGACAAGCCACGACTCAACGCCAGCTGAAACAGATCCAAATTGCGCGGAGCCGCAACAATTACAAGATTGTCAGAACTCAACTCCATCAGCCTATAAATTGTAGGCAAACTTAGAATAGAGTCACCGACAAAGGAAGTTTGAATCAAAACATTCATAGGGCCTTCCATTGCTTAAACAATTTTCTAGCTTTTGTCAGACGCCAGAACAAACTTTGAGCAGAGCCCCTCGCAATCAAAAAGCCCACACGCCCGTCCAAAAAACCCAACTTTAATACATAGTTTTCAAAAAACTTTACAAGGACTTTTATAAAAACCTCAGGATAGGAATAAACGCGCTTTTCGCCCCGATGATATTGAGAAGCCAGGCCTTCTGCGAGCAAACTCGAATACCTCCAATTGGTCTCTCGATGTTCTCGTTTGTCTTTAAACGGTTCATGCCCAAAATGACCGTCCATTCGAGCCACTTCACCCCTTTTCTCGATCGAGAAAAGGTTTTCATGAACGTCGGCATTTCGAGGGCCTCTTTTCCACTCAATCGCACCGACTCTTCCTAAACGTCTCTTGAAATCCGGATACCAGCCACCGAAACGCACCCACTGCCCCAAGTAAAAGCTCTTTCTTGCAATACTATAAACATCCCCTTGAAGTTCTGAAAATTTAACTCGAGATAACTCCAGATCGAGATCGGATTCAATCCACTCATCCGCATCTATCCACAACACCCACTCTGTTCGAACCCAACGCAAAGAAAAGTTTCGGGCATCCGTAAAACCCTTCCACTCTCGACTCAAAAACATCAAGTCATGAGAGGCTCTTCCCAGTTGCTTCCAAGCCATGCGCACCTGCTCAAAAGTTTCGTCCGTCGAGAACGTGTCGATTATAATTAATTTAGAAAACTGCGATAAAGAAGAAACACAGCGCTCCACTCGAGCCCCTTCTTCTTTAGTTAAAATGACTGCAGTTAGTTCTTTTCTCACTTTGGCAATTTCCCAAGACGGCTCAGATTAGTCGGAGTTTTCATCTTGGGTAAAGGCAAATCAATTTTTTTACCGGGGCTATAGCTTTTCATCTCGCCAGTAACCCAGCCTATGCGGATTTTAGCCTTAAATTTCAACATAAATTTGGAGTCATCGTCCCTAAACCATATTTTCACATCGGCCTGTGGCTTAAACTGCCCCGTAATTCTCGGATTCATTTTATAGCGAACGGTATCAAACTCTCCGGCAGGCAACTGAATGCGTTCCTTGCCTTCGAAAATCATCTCATTACTCCAATGCTTCCAGCGATCGTGCACAGGAAAATTTAAGTTCTGTAAAGAATCAGCAAAACGATAGAAAAAGATGGCTCCAAAAATATCTTGGGGATAATTCTCAAGAGGATCGTCTCGACGAATCTCAACGACCTGTCCATCCTTCTTGGTTGTATGAGAATAATAGCTTACGGCTTTCTTCTCGTGGTTGAATACGACGACTCGCTTCCCCCAACGGCCAGACTCATTCTGCCGAAGCTCTTGACGACGTGGAAGGTGATCAGCCAGCCCGACCCAGGTGTCTACGGTGTCGTGAACCTTATAGATGAAGTCCAAAACCTTAGAACTCTTCGCATCGGCTTGATAGTGAATCACAGGCTCTCCATCAAGAACCTTCATATCCTTAACTTCGATTGTAGCTATGCCACCCTCAATCAAACCCCACCTTAGAACATAGCTAGCCTTTTCGCCTAAACCGTAAGGCCATCTCTTTGGAATCCAAATGGCAGAGTCTTCGGCAACTCTCTGGGCGGGCTCTTTGCTTTTGTTATTCTTGCCTTTAGTCACAACTTTCGGCTTAGACTTAGCTCTGACTTCTTCGGCCTTATGTTTTTTAACAACAATTTTTTCTATATTTTCTTCACTTAAAGTTTCAAAATTTTGATTGAGCTCTTTTGGTCCGGGTGCAATTTGTCCATCTCGAACTAAATCTCGGGCGCAGTATTGTAAAGAAAGCGCTAGGCATCCCAAGGCAATGCTTGTCGATAATCGTGGATATTTTTGAAACGTCGATGTAGCCATAAATATTGTTCAGGATTTTCTAAAATCCACTTACCTATTGTGTCATTACATCTACGGACATGATAGGCAATATCACGACTAGCGTCGCCGATTGACTCATCGCAAAAGTCGATTGGTGCCTCTAGGTAGACCACGTTGCAACCCTGAGCATCGCGCAAAATAAAACAAGGCACAATGGGAGCCTTTAAGCGCCGATTCATAATAGCCAAGCCCTTAGGGGACCAAGCCTTTAAACCCAAAAACTCGGACTCAATTCCATGAGGATCTCCCGTATGCTGGTCAAAAATAAACCCCATACCCCGACCGCGCTTTACAGCTTTAACAATAGCTATACCGGAGCCACTCTCATTGAGTAGCTCCAAGCCAAATGCTTGCCTCGATTTGACCCAAAGCTCATCAAAGAATGGATTTCTAAGAAAACGAGTCACGATGGTAAGGCGAACCTTTGAAAAAACTCCCACCAAAGTCACCAATTCCCAATTACCTAAATGGGCGCCCAAGGAAAAAAAACCTTTTGTAGGATCATTAAAATGAAAGTCTAAATTCTCTCGTCCAACCACTCGATACTTCTTACCTTCGTCAGAAGGTTTCCAGTGAAATCTCTCTAATACCTCAAAAACCAAGAGACTCATGTGAATCAAATTCCTTTGAGCAAGGGCTTCAATTCTATTTCGAAACTCTTTATTAGACTCTTCCCTTTGTCGCGGAAAAACTAAGGCAAGATTATGAAGAACAATATCAACTTTAAACCTTAAAATATAAAACCAAAGCTTCGACACAAGCTTTGCAACAAAATTCTTAATAGAAAATGGCATCCAGTAGAACACCAATCCCACCAACCAGAGTGCTAAATAAACTAACTTAGCAGCAAAACTTAATACAATTTTTCGAAGATAGACAAACATAGCTCTTTTTTCGCCTTAAACTCTAGCTCACAATCTACAACCAAAACCCGAAAGTTAAGATCGCCTAAGGTCTCTTGAGTCTCCCCAGTTTCCAACAGGTCTCTAATTTCCTTCCAACGACAAATTTTAACTGCTTCCTTAAAGCCAATGATTAGTTGTTCAGGCTTGTGCTCAGCTATAGCATCCACCATTTGAGTTGCATCTGCATGATCGGCTAACTCCACATATTCAAAACTAGGAACCTTTTGTCGTATAAAATTCAAATAAGCCTCATCTAAGACCCGAGTAGTGAGCACTAAAGTTCGTTCAAAATCTCTAGCCTCAGCCTTAAAATAGGACTTCTTAACGACATCCTCTCCCAGTTTAAGACAATTGGTGGCTCGCTCCAACGCCTCCTTGGTTTCGCGAAGTCGACCTACAGGGAGCACTGAATCCGCTAAATCGAAGTCATTGTATAGAACAATATCGACATCTCTTTGTAGGCGCCAATGCTGAAAACCGTCATCTAATAGAAATACAACATGAGGTAGCTTGGGATAGCGCTTTAAAAAACTCTGCGCATTTCTAACTCGGTCTGCGCCAACCAGCACATAGCACTTTGCCTTTAAATAAATTTCTAAAGCTTCATCACCTGAATCATCGGCAGAAAGATCTCTTACTTCTGAGTTAGGGTCTAGCCAAACAGCTTGCTTGCGCTTTCGACCATAACCCCTTGTTAAAACAACCGGTGTAGCTTGTCGTTGCTTTAGCTCTTTGGCCAAATCAATGACCAAGGGAGTTTTTGCCCTACCTCCACTGGCAATGTTGCCCACCGAAATTACAGGACGAGATAGTTTAACAGATTTGCTCAGGGCGCGATCCAGCTTTAAGCCCCATTGAAATGGTAAACTTAAAAAATCTAAAGCCCCCATAACGAACCTAAATCATCTGCAATTCTTCGGCTTGCACCCGGCTCACCTAATTTTCTAGGCAAAAAGCGTAATGTCTTCTTCATCATTACAATTTGACTTGGATTTTCTAAAAACTCAACTGTGTCATTAACAAGGCGTCCTGCAGAAAGGTTGTGTTGTAACAACTCGGGAATCACCTTCCTTTGCAATAAAATATTCGGCAAACCCACCATAGGGTCATCTTCACGAACATAATTACTCAACTGTTGGAGCAAAAAGACTGAAAAAGTATTTAATTTGTAGATTAAGATATGGGGCAGTTGATAATAGGCGGCCTCAAGGGTAGCCGTTCCAGAGGTAATCCAGCCAAAATTCGAAGCCATCATAGCTAAATGAGCCTGGTAGACTAACTTCCACTCTCCACTTTCAATTAATTCCCTAAAAGTCGCCAACTGTTCTCTAGGAACATGTTCTTCCAAGGACTGGGCATCCCAACCCCGCGCCAAAGGAAGAAGTGCCCTTACTTTCAAAGGAGAGTTTCTAATCGTTAAATTCTTTGTCAGTAGCTTCCATGACTCAAGCAACAATCCCAAATGTCGTCTAACTTCACCATGACGAGAGCCTGGCATTAAGCACATAACAAATTCATCTTCAGCGATCCCAAGCTCTGCTCGGGCAGCTTTTGGGTTACGAGGTTCTAAGGAATCTCGAATAGGATGCCCCATATAATGAGCATCTACCCCCGCTTCACGAAACAACTCCTCTTCAAAGCTGAGAGCTGGATACAAACGTCGCACTAAATGAGCGATGTCCTTGAGTCGGCTACTTCTCCACGCCCAAACTTGCGGCGCGACCACATAGTCCACAGGAATTCCTTTTTTCTTAGCCATTTTTGCAAGACGAAGATTGAAATCGGGGAAATCTACACACAAAACAGAATCAACGTTTTCAAGTTCACGTTCGAGTCTTTTCATCGCTCGAAAAATCTTTGGCAAGCTCCGCAAGACTTCTACCAACCCAACAACGGCGACCTCTTTAGCTTGAACAATGACTTTTACCCCTTCATTTTCGCATAGAGGACCAGCTAGTCCGACAAATTCAACGGGCTCACTTGAACTTTCTTTAATTTGTTTAATGATCTTTGAAAGCAGCTGATCTCCAGAAGGATCACCCGCCGACACTAAAATGCGTTTCAAACTTTCAACACTTTCATAGTGCTTAAGATCCTATCCACCAATTCATGGGTTTCGGCCAAATTATGCGGAAAAGCTCTCATTGTTGACAAGTCCGTAAAATCCGTCCTTAAGCTAGCTTCAACAGGAACCTGTTCTTCTAGAGTTTTTAAAAAATAATCCAACTCATGAGAAACCGGATCCGCATGTTCAAGCCTTGTTTCCACTGCTTGGAAAGCGTGGGAGCTTCTTCCAACTTGTTCAAATCTCTTTAAGCTTTTTCTTAAGAAGTTCAAATTGGCGTGCCAATCCTTACCAGACAATTGCCATCCCCTTAAAGTTTCGGACGAAAGCCTTGAAGAAAAAAACCGAGCCATTCCTCCATCTTCCAAATCCAAAGACACAATGGCGTAATCCAATCGATCCGAACGAAGCTTTCTACCCCAAGCCCTTATATTCGCAATTTTTGGTAGAGAGAAAACTCGAGACAACAATACAAACAGATCAAGGTCACGAATCATCATGTCGTGCATCACACTCGTGTCAGCAGAACGCGGAACAAAGGGTCCCGTTCTAATGGCGTTGATCGTCCACAAGCCGGAGCTTGGCTTCCAAGAATTCCACAACCCTGCAAAAAGCCAGCGGTCTAAAAACGCACCTTGAATATGTCGCTTGTATTCTAGGGCCTTGGCGGAAAGTTCCTTACAATCTAAAGCCGAGAAACCCATGGGCTTCTCTAGTAAGCAATGCATTCCTTTAGACATACAAGCCGTAGCAGTTGCCATATGAACCGATGCTGGGACGCAAATAATTGCAGCCTCTGGTCTCGTGTCATCGTTCAACCTCGACATAGACCCTAGATTAGAAAGTAACTCGGGTTTCATAGAATCCGGAAACTCACGAATCAAGGCCGCAGACTTTTCCTTATCTGGATCAACAATGGCAGTCAGTCGAACCCCACCATCCTCACCAAACTTTAAGATTCTTTTCACGAAAGCAGAACCACTTTGCCCTGCACCAACAACCATCAGATTACGCACGTTATCTGCCACTATCTCTTTACCCCTATTTTGGAAGCTTCTACAAAATCCACAAATTCTTTAGCGATTAAGTCTTCAGGATATTTAACCTTAATCTCTTCAATCGCTTTTTGCGCCGTCATCTTCTTATTGAAGAAAATCTTATATAACTCTTTGCAAACTCTAAGTTGCTTAGAATCAAAACCTGCACGCTTTAAACCCACTAAATTTGGGCCAGTGATGTCTCCGTCTCCCTTGGCAGCCATAAAAGGCACAAGGTCACGCCTCATCAAGCAGCCACCCGCCATAAAAGCATAACGGCCAACACGACCATGCTGAATCACCGCAGTCAGCCCACTAATATTTGCATAATCAAAAACCTGAACATGCCCAGGAAACCCAGCATAGTTCGCTGCAATGATGTGATTTCCAATTCGGCAATCATGAGCAACGTGAGTATAGGTCATAAAG
>Ga0100403_1001108_pt1 | contig 25239 bp, 15 predicted proteins | sample CryGeymet201501t_FD_83663 | JGI IMG/M metagenome (GOLD analysis project Ga0100403, IMG submission 83663) | Groundwater microbial communities from Crystal Geyser aquifers in Utah, USA - Crystal Geyser metaG 2015-01t | ecosystem: Environmental > Aquatic > Deep subsurface > Groundwater | place... | reverse complement strand
GCGCGCCGATCCGCCGGTTTACATCTTCGTCGGCCGCGGCGACGCGAACGGGTTCGAGCCGCTCGACTCGACGACGTCGATGCTCCGCTTCACCGAGCTCCGCGACTTCGTGCAGGCCGGCTACGCAGAGGAGACGCAGATCGGTCGCTTCGTCGTCTACCGGCGGAAGGCCGAGTAGAAGGCCTTTACGCACCGCGCGGCCTTCACTACGTAGTGCGAGGATGTTCACCGGTCTCGTCGAAGCCAAAGGCACGCTCGCCGCGCGGACCGCGCGCGGGCCGGGCGCGCGCCTGGCGGTCCGCTGCGCGCTCGGCCAAGAAGAGCCGCTCGTGATGGGCGAGTCGATCTCGGTCGACGGGTGTTGCCTCTCGGTCGTCGCGATTTCGAACGACGGGTTCGAGGTGGACGCTTCGGCAGAGACGCTCGCGCGCACGACGCTCGGCGCATTGCAAATCGGTGCCGAGGTCAACCTCGAGCGTGCCGCGAAGCTCGGCGATCGCCTCGGCGGCCACATCGTCAGCGGCCACGTCGACGGCGTCGCGACGGTGCTCGAGCGCCGCCCTCTCGGCGACGCGATCGTCCTCGCGTTCGACGTCCCCGCGCCGCTCGCGCGCTTCGTCGCCGAGAAAGGCTCGATCTGCGTGATCGGCGTGTCCTTGACCGTGAACGCGGTGAGCGGCACGCGCTTCGAGGTCGCGGTCATCCCGATCACACGCCGCGAGACGAACCTCGACGCGCTCGACGCCGGCGCGAGAGTGAACGTCGAGGTCGACGTCATCGCGCGCTACGTCGCGCGCATGATCGACGTCGGAAAGCCGGAAGGCACGTCCGACGCAGCGTGGTTGGACCTCTTGAAGCGCGCCGGATACGTGTAATCTACAGGAAGAATCCTTTGCGAATCATCGACCCGAAGCTCCTCGAACGCATCAACGGCGCGATCGCCGACATCCGCGCCGGCAAGATGGTCATCCTCGTCGACGACGAAGATCGCGAGAACGAGGGCGACCTCACGATGGCCGCGCAGTTCGTCACGCCCGACGCGATCAACTTCATGGCGACGCACGGGCGCGGATTGATTTGCGTGACGCTGACCGAAGAACAGATCGCGCGCTTGGGCTTGCAGATGATGCAAGCGCCCGGTCGCGGCGGGCCGCCGCTCGGCACCGCGTTCACCGTGAGCATCGAGGCGCGCACCGGCGTAACGACCGGGATCTCCGCGGCGGACCGCGCGCGCACCGTGCGCGTCGCCGCGAACCCGAGCTGCCAGCCGGAGGAGCTCGTGACGCCCGGCCACGTCTTCCCGCTCCGCGCGCGAAACGGCGGCGTCCTCGTGCGCACCGGGCAGACCGAAGGCTCGGTCGATCTCGCGCGCATGGCGGACCTCACGCCGGCGGGCGTCATCTGCGAGATCATGCGCGACGACGGCTCGATGGCGCGGATGCCCGATCTCGAAGTCTTCGCGCAGAAGCACGGCCTTCGCATCGTCACGATCGCGGACCTCATTCAATACCGCCTGCTCACCGAGCGCCTCGTGCGTCGCACCGGCGAAGACACGGTCCGGCTGGATCAAACGGGCACGACGTGGCGCGCGCTCACGTACCAATCGACGATCGAGGACCGCGAGTTCCTCGCCCTCGTCAAAGGCGACGTCACCGGCGACAACGTCCTCTGCCGCATGCACTCCGGCTCGACGCTCGCGGACACGTTCGCTTCGACGACGCGCGACGGCGGCCTGCACCTTCGCGAGAGCATCGCGAAGATCGAGGCGGAGGGGCGCGGCATCGTCGTGTACCTGCCGCCGCGCGGGCAAGCGCGGGCCGAGCTCGCGAACTACGTCGCGCTCCGCGACAAGCCGCCGGATCAGAAGACCGATCCGCCGCTCCGCGAGTTCGGCCTCGGCGCGCAGGTGCTCGTCGATCTCGGCGCGCACAAGATACGATTGCTGACCAACAATCCGCGTAAGATTGCCGGGATTCACGGGTTCGGGCTCGACGTCGTCGAGCGCGTGCCGCTCGAAGCGATGCATGGAACGGGAGAGTGAAATGAGCGAGCCGAAGGTGGTGGAAGGGACGCTCGTCGTCCCGCAAGGCGCGCGCTTCGGGCTCGTGGCGACGCGCTTCAACGCGTTCATCGTCGATCACTTGCTCGGCGGCGCGCTCGACGCGCTGAAGCGCCACGGCGCGGACATGGCGAACGTCACGGTCGTGCGCGTCCCGGGCGCGTGGGAGCTGCCGACCATCGCGCAGAGGCTCGCGCGGACGACGAAGCTCGACGCGATCATCGCGCTCGGCGCGGTCATTCGCGGATCGACGCCGCACTTCGACTACGTCGCGGGCGAAGCGGCGAAGGGGCTCGCCGGCGTGTCGCTCGCGACGGGCGTTCCGATCGCGTTCGGCGTGCTCACGACCGACACGATCGAGCAAGCCGTCGAGCGCGCGGGGACGAAGGCCGGTAACAAAGGGTGGGACGCAGCCGTGACCGCGATCGAGCTCGTTTCGCTCGGGCGCGCGCTCGGCGCCGCGGGGCTCTGACGTGGGCGCACGTCGCTCGGGCCGCGAAGCAGCGCTCAAAATGCTCTTCCAGATGGAGGCGTCGGGAGAGGACGCCGAGAAAACGATCGCGCTCTTCTGGCGAAGCTTCGGCGAGGACGTCGAAGAGATCGAAGGCCGCGCCTACGCCGACGAAGCGGTGCGCGGGATAGCGTCGGCGCTCGCGTCGGTCGACGAACAAATCGTGAAAGCGTCGGCGAACTGGCGGCTCGAGCGGATGACGCGCGTCGACCGCAACGTCCTGCGTCTCGGCGCGTGGGAGCTCGCGCATCGTCCGGACGTTCCGCGTGCGGTCATCCTCGACGAAGCGATCGAGCTCGCGAAAGAGTACGGCACCGAGGACTCGAGCGCGTTCGTCAACGGCGTGCTCAACAAGATCGCCGAGACGCTCGGCCGCACCGACCGCGATCGCTGATGGAGTTTCGGTTCCTCGCGCCGGACATGAGGCACGTCGACGAGACGAGCGCCGAGCTGCTCGCGTGCACCGTGTGGAGCGAGGAGCGGCCGCTGCGCGGATTGGCCGGGCTGCTCGATTGGCGGATGGCGGGGCGCCTCTCGGCGCTCGCGGCGAGCGGGTTTCTGCGCGGTGACCTCGGCGAGGTGTTGATGGTGCCGGGGCGGCCGGCGCTTCCGTTCGAGAAGGTGCTCGTCTTCGGGCTCGGTACGCACGCGGCGTTCGACGACGCGGCGTTTCGTGCCGTCGTCGTGCGCCTCTTGCGAACGCTCGAAGGGCTGCGCGTGCGGCGCGCGGTCGTCGAGCTGCCGGGGCGCGCCGACGGATCGATCGACGCGGAGCGTGCCGCGCAAATCGTCCTCGAGTGCGTCGGCGACTCGCAGGATCACGACGCGTGGTGGCTCGTCGAAGAGGCGGACGCGCAGCGGCGCATCCAACAGCGCGCGCAGGACGATCGCCGCCGCGCGCGAAGAGGAGCGTGAGATGCTCGACATCGATGCGAACAGGCAAGCCGTAGCTCCGCGCGACGCGGCGACGCTCGTCCTCGTGCGCGACGCGGCGGGCGGCGGCGTCGAGATCTTCTGCGTCGAACGGAGCAAGCAGAGCAAGTTCATGGGCGGCGCGATCGTCTTTCCGGGCGGCAAGCTCGACGACGCCGATCGCGATCCGCGCTGGCGGGAGTGCGCGAACGCGCCGCGATCGCCAGGGTCGCCGATCGCCCCGGACGACGAGACGCTGCGCGCGCTCGCGATCGCGGCGTGCCGAGAGACGCTCGAAGAGGCCGCGCTCTTGCCGCTCGAAGGCGCGCCGCTCGACCACGAGACGCTCCTCGCGATGCGCGCGTCGCTCGCGAAGAAGGAGACGACGATGATCGAGCTCGTGCGCGCGTGCGGGCTGCGCCTCGATCTCGCGGCGCTCCACGCGTTCGCGAGGTGGGTGACGCCGACGGTGGAGTCGCGGCGCTTCGACGCGCGCTTCTTCCTCGCGGTCGTCGACGCGGGCGCGCGCGGCCTGCACGACGCGACCGAGACGACGTCGAGCTTCTGGGCGAAGCCGGCGGACGTGATCGCGCGCTTCGGCGCGGGCGAGATCCAGCTCGCGCCTCCGACGCATCGCACGCTCGAGATTTTCTCCGCCCATCGCTCGGTCGCCGATTCGATCGCGTACGCGGCGAGCGCGTGCCTCGATCCGATCTGTCCGAGGCTCGTGCAGCACGTCGACGCGAAGGGACCGACGATGGCGCTCGTGCTCCCGGGAGATCGAGAGCACGACGTCGCGACCGCGCGCGTGCCCGGAAAATCGCGCTTCGTGATGCGCGGCGATCGCTGGCTGCCCGAGGACGCGCCTGCATGAGCGAGGCGCGCGCGCGTCTCACCGCGGTCGAGGTCGCGCGCGCGTGCGGCGTCGACTTGAAGACGATTCACAACTGGGCCGACAAGGGGAAGCTCCGGCACACGCGCACCGCCGGGCGGCACTTGCGCTTTCACCGGCTGGACGTCGTCGAGCTGCTGCGGCGGCACGCGCATCCGGTGCCGGACGCGCTGCTCGCGCAGCGGCTTCGCGTATGCGCCGCGGGAATGCCGCACGCACGTCGCGCGCTCGGACGGCGCTTCGACGTCGTCGATGTCGCGGACGCGATCGACGCGCTCGTGTCCCTCGCGACGATCGATCCGGACGCGCTCGTCCTACCGGACGCGGCGTGGATGGACGACGCTGGCGTCGTCGAGCGCCTCGGCGCGAACGACGTGACGGCGCACGTGCGCGTCGTGGTCCTCTGCGACGCCGCGCGCGACGCGGCGCTCTTGCGCGCGGGCGCGCGCGCGGTCGTCCCGCACGACGACGCGGGGGCGCTGCGCGACGCGCTCGACGCGATCGCGTTCGGCGCGCTCACGCAGCCGAGGCCGCGCGTGATCGTCAGCGCCCCTCGCGGTACGCCTTGATCGCGTTGACGATCGCGTCCGCGAGCCGCTGCCGATAATCCTCGGTCGCGAGGCGCTGCTCCTCGACGGGATGCGACACGTAGCTCGTCTCGAAGAGGACGCTCGGCATCCGCGCGCCGACGAGGACGTAGAAGCCTGCAGTATGCAACCCGCCGTCGTGCACGTCCGGGAACTTCATTCTGAGCGACGCGAGCGCCGAGCGCTGGAGGAGCTCCGCGAGCTTCGTCGATCGCGACGCTTGATCCGCGAGACGCATGCTCGACAAGATCGATCCGAGCTCGAGGTTCGCCTGCTGGCTGGTCGCGTTCTCGCGCGCCGCGACGCGATCGGAGATGTCGTCGCGCGTCGTGTCGAGCACGTACGTCTCGACGCCGCGCCCCTTCCCCGGCGTCTCCGAGGCGTTGCAGTGGATCGAGATGAACAGATCCGCGCCGAACGCGTTCGCGCGCGCCGTGCGCTCCTCGAGCGACACGAAGCGATCGTCGTCGCGCGTGAGCACGACCTGCACGCCGTCGCGCGCGAGCACCGGCGCCACGCGGTGCGCGATGTCGAGCGTCACGTCCTTCTCTTTGATCCCCGTCGGTCCGATCGCGCCGGGATCGTAGCCGCCGTGCCCGGGATCGACGACGACGCGCGCGACGCTGCGCCGCCCCGCGGCGTGCGCCACGCCGGGCGGCTGCCGCGCGATGTCGACGACGACGCGGTACGGCTCCGGCAGATAGAACACCTTGCGGTACGCCTGGCCGTCGAGCTGCAGCGTCACGCGCGCGCCGGTGCTCGTCGCCTCCGCGCCGATGCGCGTGACGATGCCGTTGATCGCGACGTCGCGCGGCGTAGCGCCGACGTCCACGCCGTCGAGCTCGACGAACGTGCGCGGCAATCGGCCGCCCGCGCCGGCTTCGTCGCCCGCGCGAAACTTCGCCGGACGATCGAGCACGAGGACGACGCGCGCGGCGTCGCGCCCCGACCACTGCTCGATCCGAACGAGCTGCGGCACGGCGCGCGGCTTCGTCGCGGCGCTCGCTATCGCGGCGGCGATCGCGCCTTCGCCCGCGAGCCCCTCGTCGATCGCTTCGAGCACGCGCGACGGCGGACGAAACGCGGACATCGTCGTCAAGATCGCTTCGATCGTCTGCGCGCACGCCGGCGCGCTCGTCGCCGAGCGGCGCTGCGCGCGATAGAGCTCCGCGTACGTCTGTGCGGCGTCGTGCGCCACGTCGCCCGCCAGGCGCGCGCCGCGCACGGCCGCATCGCACGCGCCGGCGATCGCCGCGTCCTTCGCCGCCGCGCGGTACAAGTCGATCGCCTCTTTCGCGTCCTGCTCGCGGCCTTCGATGCGCCACGCGCGTTCGTAGAGCGCCGCGGCCGCCGCGTGGAGCTCGACCGCGCGGACGCCCGTCCCTTCCTTCATCGCGCGCGCTTCGATCGACTGCGCGAGCGCCAGGACCTCGGCGCGCTCCGGAAGCGGCGCCGCGGCGTCCGCGAGGTCGCGCGCACGCGCGAGCTCCGCCGCGCCCGGATCCGCCGCCGCGTCGCCCCCTCCCCCGCTCTTCCCGGCGCACGCCGCGACCAAGAGCGCCAGCGCCCACGCGCTCGGCCGAAGGCGCGCCCGCACGCAAGCGGCCCATGACAGGGGCCGCGCGCCAGGGTTATTCTCGATTCGGCGGAGGCTCACGTGTCCGATCCCCAAACCACTACAGCTCCCATATACGCGGACCGCGCAACCGGCCAAACGTTTCCCGATGCGCGCGCGATGATCAACGCCTACGTCGCGCGCTTCGCCGAGCGCGCCGGCACGAAGCTCGAGCCGCTCGATGCGTCGGGGTACACGCAGGTGCGCAAAGGATCCGCGAGCGTCGGCATCAACGTGCTCGAGGATCACGGCGTGCTCTTGATGCTCGCGCCGGTCATGCCGGTGCCGCTCACCGGGCGCGAGACGTTCTATCGCCGCCTCCTCGAGCTCTCGTTTCTGACGACGAGCGACGCGGCGTTCGCGATCGACGCGCAAAAAGACGAGGTGTACGCGCGCTCGCTGCGGCGCCTCTCGGGCCTCGACTACGAAGAGTTCGAGGACATCCTCGAGACCGTGGGCAAGGTCGCCGACGAGTGGGACGACCTCCTCCAGAAGGAGTTCGGGCAGCCCTGAAGCTCGCAACGATCGCCGCGCGCGACGGCACAGTAGACGTGACGATCACGTCGTCTGCCGCCGCCATTTGGTGGATCCTGGCCGGGGTGGTAGGCTTTGTTCGAGGGGCGCTTTTCGATGGCCAATCCCGCATTTCACAGCCCTAAGCTCACGCCCGAGCAGGCCGACGCCCTCGCGGCGACGTTCCGCCCGTCGTGGGACATCGACGAGCCGATGGCCGCCGCCGACGACGACGGGCACGCGAATGGGCACAACGGCCTCGCCGCCGTGCAGAACGGGCGGCACGTGTCGGAGCCGCACCTTCCGCCGGCGCCGCGCCAGTCGAGCGAGCCGGAGGACTCGGTCATCATCGATCGCAGCATCACCGCGAACGATCTGAACGCGCGTCCGCCCGCGCCGGCGTTTCCACAGGCGGCGCCGCAGTCCGCCGCACCGCAGGCCGTACCGCAAGTCGCGCCCGCGCCGCCTCCCGCGCCCGCGCCGCCTCCCGCGCCCGCGCCGCAGCCGCCGTCGGGACGTCAGCCGGTCGCGGCGCCCGCGCCGTTCGCGGCTCCACAGCCGTTCGCGGCTCCGCAAACGTTCGCAGCGCCGCCCGCGCGCGCGGTGCCGATGCAGCAGGCCGCGCTTCCGATCGACGACGACATTCGGCCGCCGACGTCGAAGAAGGGGCTGTTCATCGGCCTCGGCGCGGTCGGTCTCGTCGCGGTGATCGCGATCGCCGTCGTCGCGATGAAGAGCGGCGGCGAGGAGAAAGCGCCCGCGCCCACCGCGACGACGACCGCCGCGAAGACCGACTCGAAGCCGAACGTCCCGCCGCCCCCGGCGCTCACCGACACGCCCGCCGCGGCGACGACGACCGCTGCAGCAGCGACCACGACACCCGCGGCGCCCGCGAAGACCGACGCGCCCGCGAAGGCGGACCCGCCGCAGAAGACGCAGAAGCCGGTCGCCGCGCAGCCTCCGGACACGCCGCCGGTCGCGCCCAAGCCGCCGCCGAAGCCCGCGGCGCCGCGGCCGGCCGTCCCAGTGAAGGACGTGCCGTTCTGAATCAGAGCTTTTCACGACGTCCGCATCGAGAGAGGATGTCCCGCGTGAAGCTTCGACCCATCGCCGCCGCAGTCCTCCTTTCGCTTTCTCCCGCAGCGTTCGGCGTCCCGACCGCGCAGGCTTTCCAAGCCGACGATCCGACGACGGTCGCCGCGCGCGCGCGCTTCAAAGAAGGCGTCGCGCTCGCCGAGCAAGGCCGCTTCGAGGACGCGCGCGCCGCGTTCCTTCAGGCGTACGCGCTGAAGAAGCACCCCGACGTCTTGCTCAACCTCGCGGACAGTTGCCTGAAGAGCAACCACATCCTCGAGGCCGAGCGTTACTTTTCGCAGTACCTGCGCGAGGCGACGGACGCGAAGCCGGAGAAGAAGCAAGCGGCGGAGAAGGGCCGGCAAGACGCGCGCGCGAAGCTCGGGCGCATCGAGATCTCCGCGCCGAACGGCACCGAGGTGACGATCGACAACGAGCGGATCGGCATCACGCCGCTCGACGGTCCGGTGTACGTCGAGCCCGGCGCGCACGCGGTGAAGTTCAAGGCGTCGGACGGGACGACGGATTCGCAGAGCGTGAGCTTGCTCGCTGGCCAGCAGCAGACGGCGAAGTTCAAATCGCCGGGCGGTACGACGCCGCCTGCGGTGCCGCCGACCACGCCGACGACGCCGCCGTCGACGCCGGGTACGATGACGCCGACGACGCCCGACAGCCCGCCGACGGCGACGCCGGAGCCTCCGGCCGCCGGCGGTACGCCGCCGAGCACGACGGCGACGCTCGACACGACGACGAAGAAGTCGAACCCACTCGCGCCGCCGAAGAACCTCGTGCCGGTCTTCATCGGCGGCGGTATCGCGGTCGTGTCGTTCGGCGTCGCCATCGGCGTCGGCGTCGTCGCGAAGGGCAGCGCGCAGAGCTCGGCGAACACCGTCGCCGCCGACATTCGCTCGCACAACCCGCCGCCGCAAGTGTGCGGTCCGCCGGTGAAGCAGTCGAACTTCACGAAGGCGTGCGCCGCGCTCGACTCGGACAACAACGACGTCAACACGGACGCGACGATCGGCAACGTCTTCCTCGGCGTCGGAATCGTCGCGACGATCGGGACGGTCATCTATTACGTCGTCGCGCCGAAGAAGGACGCGGCGGAGGCGAAGGCGGCGCAGCGGCCGCCGGTCGTGGTGACGCCGCTCGTCGGCGGAGTGAACGGGCTGTCGCTCAGCGGGTCGTTCTAGAGGAGCATTTCACGACCCGCGATCCCCATCCGGTCACGTCGGATGCACGCGATCGCGGGTGTGAAATGCGCTCTAGCGCTACGGATAACGAAGCACGCGCAGCGCCTCGGGCGCCATGCCGTCCGCGCCGCTCTCTCGCACGAGCGCAACCGCCCAGCACGTCGTCCCGTCGCATCCCGCGTCGGCGATCGCGTCCGCGGCTTGATCGACGCGCCCGGGCGCGCCCCCGTCGCTCGCCGCAAGCGGCAGATGCAAGAGCGCGCGAATCGGCGCGCTCGTCGCGTCGCTCCGCTTTCCGCGCTCGGCCCACGCCGCGACGAAGCCGCGCTGCGGCGCGCCGAGCCAGAACGGCCCGATCTCTTTTCCGCAATCCGCCGGCGCGAGCAAGAGTCGCGACTCGCTCCCCGACGCGCGATCGAAGCGCAGCGCGTGCAAGCTCCGCCCGGTCGCGCCCGGATCTTTGCAGAGATCGCTCTGATCGTGTGTGTACACGACGACGAACGACGCCGCGTCACCGTCGACGGCGACGACCACGTCGTCGTCGGGGACGATCTTGTGCTTCAGCGTCTTCCACGGCGAAAGGTCCGCGCCGTCGAGATCGCGCACGGCGATCGTGCCGGACTCGCCGATCCGCACGAGGCCGAGGCGGTCGCCCGTCGTGAACGGCTGGTTGTCGCTGTCGTCGTCGTCGGGGAAGTCCTTGTCGCGGCTCATCACGACCGGCGCACCCGCGTCGCCCGCGACGCCGGTCGTCACCGTGAGCTCGTCCTCGCCCGCGACGAGCGCGTAGACGCGGTGCTCGCTGCACACGAGCGTCGGCGGCGGCTCGGCCGGCAGCCGCATGAGCTCGCTCGCGTCCGCGTCCGCCCACGCGCGCATCCGCACGCGCGCCTGCTCGCCCGGCGGACGATCGATCCACGCGAGGCCGTCGAGCGTCGCGCAGAGCGCCGAGCCGACCTCCACGGGCTTGCCCTTGGGCGCGCCCTTCGCGTCGACGACGACGAGGTAGCGCGCGATCTTCCCGTCGAGCGCGCCGCGCCAGACCACCGCGGCGCCGTCGCCCGCGGGGAGCACGCGTAGCTCGACCTCTTGGCTCCACGCGATCCCCCGCAGCACTTCGACGCTCCACGCGACACCGCGCGCGTCGAAGCTCGTCGCGACGATCGAGTCGACGCGCGGCCCCGCGTCGCCCGCACCGGCGTCGGGCGCGGACGCAGTGAGCGCCGCGGCGACGACCGATCCGTTCGCGAGGCGCGTCGCGGCGATGGGCGCGGAGAAGCGCGCCCCGCTCTTCGCGTCGACCGGGCCGTTATCGGGCGGCGCGGCCGACGCGGACGGCGAAGCAGAGGCGGACGCGGCGCTCGCGCTCGACGACGGAGCGGTCGCCGCGCCTCCGCTCGACTTCCCGCACGTGCACCCGCCACATGCGAGGACGCCGAGCACGACGAAGCCGATTGCCGATCGCCCGCTGATCACCGCCCGATCTCTTAGTACCGCGAGCCCTTCGACTCCAGGATCTTCCTGAACGTCGTCCGCGGCACGCTCGCTGCGCGCGCGGCTGCGCTCAGGTTCTTGCCGTGCTCCTCGAAGATCGTCTTCGCGAGCTGCGGCGTCAGCGCCGACGGCGGCGGATCGGACCGCCGCGATCGCATCGCGCGATCCACGTCGTCCGCGTCGATCACGCCCTCGGTGAGATCGCATGCACGCAACAGAACGTTCCTGAGCTCGCGCACGTTCCCCGGCCAGTCGTGCGAGGTCAGCCGGGCGAGCGCGCCCGGCGCGAGCTGCCGCGGCCCGAACGTCCGCGACATCGACGTCAGGAGCATCCGCGCGATCGCCGCGATGTCCCCTCGGCGCGCGCGCAGAGGCGGCGTGTCGATCACGAACGCCTCGAGCCGATGGAACAGAGCGAGGCGGAACCGACGCTCGGTCACGAGCTCCTCGAGCCTGGCGTGCGTCGCCGCCACGACGCGCACGTCGCCCCTCTTCCCGCTCCCCGCCGCGCCGACGCTCCGCACCTCGTACTCGAGCGCGCGCAAGAGCTTCGGCTGCGCCTCCAGCGGCAGCTCGCCGATCTCGTCGAGGAACAGCGTTCCGCCCTCCGCGTCCCGGAACGCGCCTGCCTTCTTCGCAACCGCGCCGGTGAACGCGCCGCGCTCGTGCCCGAAGAGCTCGGTCTCGACGAGCTCGCGCGCGAGCGCCGCGACGTTGAGCGCAACGAACGGCTTGTCCGCGCGCGGCCCCTCGCGATGAAGCGCGCGCGCGATGAGCTCCTTGCCGGTGCCCGACTCGCCGCAGATCAAGACCGGCTCCGAGTGCCGCGCGAGCCGTCGCACCTGCGTCGCGAGGCGTCGCATCACGAGCGATCCGCCCGCGACACCCGGCAGCGGCGGCCCGGGCTCGGCCATGTCCTCGTGGCGCGCGACCGGCCAGAAGACGAGCGTCGATCGCCCAATCGTCGCCGTCGTCCCCGCGTCGCCCCACGCCTCTTTGATGCGCGCGTTGCCGACGAACGTACCGTTCGTCGATCCCAAGTCTTCGATGGTGACGCCGCTGCCGAGCACGCGGAGCGCGCAGTGCTTCGAGCTCACCGTCGGATCGGTGACCACGAGATCCGCGCCCCGCCCCGTCCCGACCACGACCCTCTCACTCGCGAGCGGGACGCGCCGCGCGCCGGCGTCGTCCTGCACCTCGATCGTCCAGTCGTGCGAGCGCGGCACGATCGCGATTTCCAGCGTCGCCGACGACGGGCGCTCCTCGACCACTTTCATGGATGGCTCCCTTCACTCGTTTCCATTCGGAACGAGCGAAGGGCACGTTGCTAGAAATCGACGCGCGATTGGGGCCGGGGCCCCAATCGACGACCAGAGCGCTAGCCGACCGCGATCCCGAGCGCCTTGCGGAGCGCGAAGTACTGCTCGCTCACCGAGAACACGATGAGCTCCTTGAGCTTCTCCTGCGGAGACAGGTCGCCCGGGAGCTGCGGCTCGGCGGCGATGATCTTCTTCGCGATCTCGAGGTCCGCGCAGAGGAGCAAGCCCGCGCGCGTCGCCGTCACCTCGATCGTCTGCATCCAGCGCTTCAAGTCCGCCTTCGCGCCGTCCTCGATGAACTTCTGGACGACGAGGCGCAGCCCTTCGCGCTGAATCGGCTGCATGTACTTCACGAGCTCCACGGCCGTCGTGTTGACCGCCGGACCGAGCTCGCCCGGAACGGCGAAGTCGGGGACGACGATCTTCACGGCGCTGAAGAGGAGCACCTTGAGCTCCGCGAGCGTCGGGAAGAGGTTTCGGATGTAGTGCTCACCGCGGTAGTAGCTGAGGTGCTTGCCGACGATGAACGTGAGCTCCTGCGGCGTGAAGCCGGTGAGCACCGTCTGCCCCGCGACGCTCGCCGGCGGCGACGCCGGCACCGCCACGAGCGCGCCCGGAACGTCGTTGCGCACGTAGAGCTCCGGCGAAGGCACGCCGAGGACCTGCGCCGCCCACCCGAACGTCTTCGCGAACGTCACGGTGCTCGTCGCCGGATCCTGCTTGAAGCGCTTGTCGAGGACCGGAAGCTGCCGCGACGCGCGAAGCTGATTGAGCTTCGCGACGATCGCCGCCGGCGTGATCATCTCGAGGATCTTGCCGATGTAGAGGTTCTCGTCTTTGTGAAAGAGGTTCTTCACCCACTGCTCGTTGTCGAGCCGCGATTTGACCTGAATCATCCCGCGCGGGCGGTAGTCCTCGAAGAACCGCTGCTCCTCGTCGTCCGCCTTGTGCAAGAACGAGAGCGCCGCGCACATGCACCACGCGCGATCGTACTCGTGCTGCTTCAAGTAGAGCTTGTAGAGCGACCTGTAAGGATCGACGCGAAGCGGATCCTTCTGCAGCACGATCGCGTGCTCGCCGATCGCGCCTTCCATGTTCTCGGTCGCCTCGTAGAGCTCGGCCAAGATCTGGCGCTCGACCGCTTCGTCCGGCTTGAAGCGCGTCGCCATCTTGAACGCTTCGATCGCGCTCGCCATGTCCTTCAAGCGATCGCGGTAGATGAGCCCGAGGTTGTGCCAGAGGTTGTACTCGAGGTCCGGGTTCGACTGATTCGCGGCCGACATGCGCCGCAGCATCTTTCGGAACGCGCGCTCGAGGTTCTTCCAATCCTTCTTCTGCGTGAGGATCTTGTTGATGCGCTCGAACGCCTCGAGGTACGTCGGATTGAGATCCAAGGCTTCGTTGAAGAGCTCGACGGCCTTGTCCTGATCGCCCTCTTTGTCGCGATAGAGCTGCGCCATCGTGTAGAGGAACTTCGATTTCCTCCCCGAGTCCTTCTCCATCTCGGCGATGGCTTGCAGCGTGTCGATCATCTTCCCCCAGTTTTCGGTCGCCTGATAAAGCGCGATCATCTTGTGGAGGAGAGCTGCGTTGTTCGGCTGTAGATCGCGCGCCTCTTCGAGCGCCTCGATCGCCTTGAGCGGGTTCTTGTCGTTGTCGTTCCAGACGTCGGCGATCTCTTGGAGCAGCTTGAAGCGATCGTCGGCCTCGAACACGTTGTCGAGGATCTGCCGCTTGTAGGCGACGACCTGCTTCCAGTCTTTGAGATCGCCGTAGAGCGAGACGAGCGCTTCGAGCGTCGGCTTGTGCGCCGAGTCGACGCCGAGCGCCTTCTCGAAGTTGTTGACCGCCTGCTTCGCCTGACCTTGCTCGCGCTTGATGCAGCCGAGCTTGAAGTAGACGTCGGCGCGCGCCTCGGTCTCGTCTTCGCCGAGCGACGTCAGCACCTTCTGGAAGTTGGTGAGCGCCGCGCCCCAATCTTTGAGGCGGAAGCACACCTCGGCGAGGCCGCGGATCGTCGTCTGATCGGTGAGATCGAGCTGGTGCGCCGCGGTGTACGCCTTGAGCGCCTTGTAGTCCTTCTGAAGCGCCGCGCACACCTGACCGAGCTTGTTCTGCAGCTCGTGCTGCTCGTGCCGCTCGCGCTTGCCCGCCTTGCGAACCAAGAGATCGAGCAGCGGCTCCGCCTTCTCCCACTGCGACTGCGCGATGTATTCGTCGACGAGCGGCATCGCGCTGTCTTCGTTCTCGGGATCCGCTTCCTGCGCGGCCTCCCACGCGAGCACGGCGCTCTGGTGATCGCCGAGCATCTCCTCGCGGAGCTTCCCGAGCTCGACGAGGAGCCTCGCGCGCTGGCGCGGCGCCTGCGTGTAGCTCTGCTCCTGATCGAGGTAGCGCGCGGCCTTGTCGAAGTCGCTGCTGTCGATCGCGATCTGACGGAGCGCGGCGAGCGTCGGCAAGTGCGACGGATCGATGTCGAGCGCTTGCTCGTACCGCTCTTGCGCGCTCACGCGATCGCCGAGCTTCTCGTCGAGCGCCTTGCCGATCCGGTAGAACGCCTCGACCTGCTGCTTCGAGTCGCTCGTCAGCTGCGCGACGCGCGTCATGTAGTCGATCGACTGCGCCGCGTCCCCGGTCTTGTCGTAGAGCTTCGAGAGCGCTTCGAGCGCCGGCAAGTTCTGATCGTCGAGATCGACGATGTTCTTGTAGGCGTCGATCGCGCGCTCGGCGTCCTCGACCTCGTCGGCGTACACCTGCGCGATCGCGCCGTAGAGATCGACCTTCACCTTGCGATCGAGCGTCGCCGCGATGTGGCGATCGTAGGTGTTGATGAGATCGAGCCACTGACGGAGCTTGCGGTAATTTCGCTCGAGGGCGAAGTACGCATCCTCGTTGTTCGGATCGACCTCGAGGACTTGCTCGAGCCGCTGCGCCGCGATGTCCGCCTTGAGGAAGTGCTCCTCTTGGAGGTTCGCGAGCTGCATCAAGTTGTCGATCTTCTCGCGCTCCGTCGTGACGACGTCGAGCTGTGCTTCGAGCACGCGAACGAGATCGCTCCATTGCTGCAACGTCTCGTACACGCGCGCGAGGCCGCGGAGACCCTGCAAGTTCGACGGGTCGACGTCGACGACCTCTTTGTAGACCTGCGCCGCGCGCGGCGCGTCGCCGAGGTTCGTCTCGTACAGCGACGCGACGCGGAGCTTCGTCGTCGCGATCTCCGCCGGATCGCTGAGGCCCGGCACCTTCTGCTCGAGCGCCTGAACGAGCTCGCGGTTCTGCCCGCGCGCCGTGTAGATGCGCTCGAGGTTCTCGAGCGCCGGCACGAAGTGCGGATCGACCTCGAGCGCGCGATTGAAGTAGCTGATCGCCTGCTCGGTCTCCTTCATCTGCGAGTCGAGGAGCTCGCCGATGTCGGTCATGATCTCTTTGCGATCGACATCGGTGATGGCGACGTCGAGCGCCTTCATCAAGGTCGCGCCCATCTGCTGCCAGTTGCCCGCCTTGCGGTACAGGCTCGCGAGCTGGCGCATCGCTCCGACGTTGTTCGGATCGAGCTGGATGATCTGCGCGTAGTAAGGCTGCGCGTACTCGGGGTGGCCGAGGTCGTCGCCGTACCACTTCGCGATGTGCAGGCAGAGGCGGATCTTCTCGTGCGACTCCGTCTGCTGTTTCAACCAGTCGCTGACGGTTTGAATGACCTCGCCCCAGCGCCCGGTAGCCTGCGCCATCTTCTCGAGGTACTTCGCCGTGTCGCGATCGTGGAAGTCCTCGTGGAGCGCGTTGATGAGCGCGTCGAGCGCCTGGTTCTTGTCGTCGAGGTGCTCTTCGAAGACGCGCGCGATCTTGCGGAGCAACTCCGTCTTCTCGGGCGCCTCTTCGCGCGTCTCGAGGCGGTGCAGATAGAGCTCGACGAGCGGCTCCCAGCGCCCTGCCGCCGTGTGCAGCTTCTCGAGCTCGAGGAACGCTTCGTCGTTCGTGTTGTCGATCTCGATGATGCGCTCGTACGCGGTGCGCGCGCCGTCGGCGTCTTGCACCTGCTCGCGCCACATCGCGGCGACGCTTCGCAGCTCTTCGATCCGATCGTTCGGCTCGGGGAGCGCAGCGGCGCGCTGCATCTTCACGTCGATGACGTCCGGCCAGCGCTCTTCGGATCGGTAGATGTTCTCGAGCGCGTCCATCGCCTCGAAGTCGGGGCCGATCTCGAGAAGCTTCCGCCACGCTTCCGCGGCGTCGTACGGCTGCTGCAGCTGCTCGCCGTACGTTTTGCCGAGCTCGCGGAACACTTCCTTGAGCTCTTCGCCGTCCATGTTCACTGCAGCGCGATCGACCTGCTGGTGCAGCGCCGCCACGAGCTCGTTCGGATCCGCTTGACGGCGACGAATCGCCGCGACCGCGCGGAGCGCCGCGAGGTTTGCGTAGTCGATGTCGAGCACGCGCTGCCAATCTTCGAGCGCTTGCTCGTCGCGTCCGAGCCGCTCGCTGAAGACGCGCGCGCGCCGCGTGAGGATGTTCACGCGATCGTCGTCCGCGGCCGCGATGTCGAACTCGCGCTCGAGGATGTCGACGAGCTTCGCCCACGACTGCTCGCTCTCGTACAAATTCGCGAGAGCGTGCAGCGCCTCCGGATCCTCGCCGCGTAGATCGAGGACCGCCTTCCACGTCTCGATCGCGCGCTCGGGCTGACCGAGCTTCTCGGACGCGAGGTGCGCGATCTTCGCGCGGATCTCGGCCTCCGCGGTGTCGCCCGACGCGTTCTCGAGCTCGCGCTCGTAGACCGTGTTGAGCTCGACCCACGAGCCTTTGCCTTCGTAGATGCGCGCGAGCGCGGCGATCGCGCCTTCGTGCGCTTTGTCGAGGCCGTCGAAGATTTGGCGGAACGCGCGGATCGCGTTCTCCACGTCGTTGAGCTGCGTCTCGTACACCTCGCCGAGCCGCGCGTAGAGCTCGACGAGCTCGAGCTGATCCTGCGTCGCCTTCACGCGCTGCTCGAGGATCTGCGACAGGTCCTGCCACTGCTCGGTGGACAGGTAGATGCGATCGAGGTTCGCGAGCGCCTCGACGTCGAGCGGTTCGACGGACAGGACGTACTTGTACGTCTCCTCGGCCTTCGTGATGTCGCCGAGCTTGTCCTCGAACGTCGCGGCGAGTCGCTTGCCGATGGTGCGTTGGACGTTCGCGTCCTGGTGCGCGCCGAGGATGTCGGCGTACGCGTTCGCGAGCGTCTCCCAACCGCCGTCGACCGTCTCGGCCAAACGCGGCGCCTCTTCGCCCGATTTCTCGTCGAGCGGATATTCCTTGAGCGCGCGGATGAAGACCCCGAGCGTCTGCGCGGTGTCGAGGAGCTTGTCCTCCCAGAGCTCGGCCAAGCGGTAATACGCCGCGAGGCGGTCCTGCGGTCCCTGCCCTTCGGGCGCGTCTTCTCGTCCGGAGATCGCCGCGAGCTGCGCTTCGAGGACGCGCGAGAGCTTCTCCCACTCGTTCGTCGCGCGGTAGAGCGGCTCGAGGATCTCGCCGATCTCGACTTGCTTCGTTACGCCCGCGAAGAGGGCCTCGAGCGCCTCGAGCGTCTGCGCGTGTCCCGGCTCGGCGTTGATGACGTCGCGGTACGCGGCGATCGCCGCGTCGAGATCGTTCAGGCGCAGCTGGTGCACCTGGCCGAGGCGGTACTTGAACTCGAGGATCTCGTCCGGCGTCTGGCCGATTTCGCTCTCGCGCGCGAGGATCGCGGCGAGGTCCGCCCAGCGCTCGGTCTGCAAGAACAGCCTATCGAGCGAGCGGATCGCGTTCTGGTTCTCCGCGTCGATCTCGACGACGCGGCGATAGCGCGCGATCGCGCTGTTCACGTCCTCGAGCTGCACCTCGAAGATCTGCGCGACGCGCAGCCCGAGCTCGACGAAGCGCTCGGGGTTCTCCGTCAGCTTGTCGAGCTCCGCGTCGTAGAGCGCGGTCACTTGCGGCCAGCGGTTCACCGCCATGCCGAGGCGCTCGAGGTTGCCGAGCGTCTGCTCGTTGCCGTTGTCGAGCGGCAGCGCGCGCGCGAACGTGTCGAACGCCGAGCTGTGATCTTGGAGCGCGTCCTCGTAGAGGCGCGCGATCCGGTGGAGCAGATCGACCTTCTGGAACGGATCGCTCGAGTGCTTGACCTGCACCTCGTGCACGCTGATGAGGCGCGGCCAATCGCTCGTCGCTTCGTAGACCGGCTCGAGCACTGCCGCCGCGGCGAGACAAGACTGAGGGTCCTTGTCGCCGTCCTTCAGGCCTTCGAGCGCCTTCAGCGTCGGCTCGTGATCCGGCTGGCGCTGGAGGATCTCGCGATAGAGCTCGACCGAGCGCGGCACGTCCTCGAGGTGCTTCTCGTAGAGCTCCGCGATGCGGTACTGGAAGCTGATCGCCTCCGCCGCGTCGCCGGTCATCTCGCTCTCGCGCGTCAGTACGCTGAGGAGCTCTTGCCAGTTCTGCGCGTGCTCGTAGAGGACGTCCAACCGCGAGAGCGCTTGGAGATCGTCCGGATCGAGCTCGAGGATCTTCTGGTACGTGTCGATCGCGCGCGGGACGTCGCTGAGCTCGCGCTCGTAGACGGCGCCGACCTGGTAGTAGATCGTCTTCTTCTCTTCGGTGTCGGCGACGAGGTCGACCTTCTTCGCGTAAACGGCCAGCAAATCCTGCCAACGCGAGAGGCCGAGGTAACGCCGAATGAGCGCGTCGATCGCGCGGACGTCGTCGCCGTCGAGCTCGAGAACTTTGTTGTAGACTGCAATCGCCGCGTCGGCGTCGTTGAGGACGTCTTCTTCGATGGCGGCCGCCTGGAAGAGCGCGTCCTTCTTCTCCATCGGCTCGTCGACGATCTCCGCCTTGCGTTGGAGCGTGATCGACAGGTCCTTGTAACGTTCGGTCGCGCGGAAGAGGCGCTCGAGCGACTCCGCGGCCGCGAGGTTCGTCGGATCGATCTCGAGGACCTTCCGGTACAAACCGATCGCGACCTCGACGTTGCCGATGTGCTCTTCGTAGACGCGCGCGCTCGTCGAGATGAGCGCGCTCGCGAGCGTCGGATCCTGGGTCTCCGACCCGAGCGTCTGGAACACCTGCGCGAGATCGGCGAAGCGGCCGGTCGCGCGCGCGACGCGATCGAGCGCCTGCTGCGTCCCTTCGTGCGCTGGATCTTCTTTCAAGGCGCGCGCGTACGTCGCGAACGACGCGTTGAGATCGCCCGCCGCCTCCTCGTAGAGCTGCGCGATCTGATGCAACAGCTCCACGCGCCGCGACGGATCCTCGCTGCGCCGCACCTGCACTTCGTGAACGCCGATGAGCTTCTCGAAGTCGCCGAGCTGGCGATACAGCGGCTCGAGCAAGTCGGCGATCGTGAGCTCGAACTTCGCGTCCTTGCCGAGACGTTCGAGGGCGGCGAGCGCCTGCGCGTTGCTCGGCTCGCGCTCGAGCACCGAGCGATAGCCTTCGATCGCGGCGTCGACCTGCCCCATCTCCGACTCGCGGAGCGCGGCGAGGCGCAGCATGAATCCGATCTGCGCCGCGTCTTCCGTCGCGAGCGCGAGCTGCGCCTCGAGGTTCTCCGCGAGCTCGCCCCACATGCGCTGCCGCGTGAAGAGCTGATCGAGCGCGGTGAGCGCGCGAACGCTCGCCGGATCGAGCTCGAGCACCTTGCGGTACGCCGACACCGCCGCTTCGGGTTGACCGAGCTGCTGGTCGTAGATCTGCGCGATGCTCACGTAGAGCTGCTCGCGCCCCTCGGCGTCCGGCGTCTGGTCGACGCGGCGTTGGATGACGCTGATGAGATCGTTCCAGCGCTGCGTGCGCGTGAAGAGCGCTTCGAGCGCCGCGAGCGCCTCCGCGTCCGACGCGTCGAGGCCGAGCACCTTGTAGTAACCGTTGGCCGCCGCGTCGACGTCGCCGAGGCGCTCGTCGATCGCCGCGAGGCGCATCCAGTAGTCGCGCGATAGCGCCGCGTCGCTGAGCCCCTCGGCGATTTCGCTGTAGAGTGCAACCAGCTCGCGCCACGACTGCGACGCGTCCGCGATGCGCTCGATCTCGTCGCGCGTCTCGGCCTGCGCCGGATCGTCCTTGAGGGCCGCCGCGAGCGCCGCGAACGCGCGCGCGTAGTCCTTCACCTGCTCGGCGCTGACGCGCGCGATCTTGCTCTGAAGCTGCACGCGCTTCGCGACGTCGCCTTCGGTTGCGGACAAGATCTCCGCCGCCGCGATGAGCTTGAGCCAATCGCCGCGCTCTTCGTAAATCGCCTCGAGGATCGCGGCCGCTTCGGCGCGAAGCTCGGAGCCTTGCATGAGCGCTTCGAGCGCGACGCGCGCGCCTTCGTGCTGCGCGTCGATGAAGAGGATCTCGCGATAGTTCTCGAGCGCGCCCGCGGCGTCGTTCAGGTGCTTCTCGAGCGTCTGGCCCAATCGATACTTGAGATCGATGAGCTCCTTCTCGCCAACGTCGAGCTCGATGCGGCGACGCAGCGTCTCGACGTACGGCTCCCATCGCGAGAGCTGTCCGTACAAGACGTCGAGCGCGGCGAGCGCACGACCGTCGGTCGCTTCGTCTTCGAGGATCGTGTTGTACGTCTCGATCGCTTTTTCGAGATCCTTCGCTTCGGTCTCGAAGAGCTTCGCGATCTCGTAGTTGATCGCCTTCTTCTCGCCCTGATCGTTGGCGAGGTCGCGCTTCTTCTCGTAGATGCCGAGGAGATCGCTGAACCGCGACGTCTGCCGGTACAAGCGCTCGAGCGCCGAGAGCGCCTCCGCGTTCTCGCCGTCGGCTTCGTACACCGCGCGGTATACGAAGAGCGCCTCGTCGATCCGCTGCACTTCTTCGACGAGGACGCGCCCGAGGCGCAGCCTGAGCATGATCGCCGTCTGCGGCTCGCCGTTCATGTCGGCCGCTTCGATCGCGCGCTGGTAGGCGGTGATCACCTGCTCCCAGCCGCCGGTCGCCTTCGCCGCGCGCTCGACGTCCGCCGTCGTGCGCTCGTCGCCCGGGAAGAGCTCGAACGCCGACAAGTAGCGCTCGAACGCCTTCTGCGGTTCTTTGACTTTGCCTTCGTAGAGGCCCGCGACCTCGCGATAGAGCTCGAGCTTCGTCGCCGCGTCTTGCTCGTGACCGAGCTTCACCTCGATGACGTTCGACAGCGCCTTCGCGTTGTTCGCCGCCGTGTAAATCGGGATGAGCGCTTCGGCCGCCTGCAGGTTCGTCGCGTCGAGCTCGAGGACCTTCTCGTACGCCTTCGCCGCGCGATCGTTCTTCTGCTTCTTGTCCGCCCAGAGCTGCGCGATCTTGAAGAGGAGGCCGATCTTCGCGGCGCCGTCCGTCTCCTTCGCTTCCTGCTGCTCGAGGACGCGGATGAACTCGTCCCACTTGCCGCTCTCGGCGTAGAAGACCTCGAGATCGTCCCAGCGCCCGAGCGCCAGGTACTTCTTCTTGAGCGCGTCCTGCGCGCGGCGATCGTTCGGATCGAGCGTGAGCAAAGCGCGCCACGCGTTCACCGCACCTTCGTCGTTGTTCAACCGATCGCCGTAGATCGTCCCGAGCTTCGTGAGGATCTGGATCTTCGGCGCGGCGTCGAAGGTGATCTCCGCCTGCTTCTCGAGCACCGCTGCGAGCTCGCCGAACTCCTTCGCGCGCTCGTACAAACCGGCGAGCGCGCCGAGCGCCTCGGCGTTCGAGTCGTCGCTGACGAGCACTTCCTTCCAGAGGTCGATGCAGACCTCCGGCTTCTTCACGCGCTCGGTCGCGAGCTTCGCGATCTCGAGGAACTTCGCCGCGCGCTGCGGCCCCGCCGGCGTGTTCTCCGCCTCGCGCCGCTGCAGACCGAGGAGCTTCTCCCAGTCGCGGCGCCGCTCGTACATCTGGCGCAGGTAATCGATCGCCGTCGCGTTGTCGGGCTCGATGGCGACGACGTGCTCGTACGCCTTCACCGCTTCGGCTTGGTTGGCGAACTTCGAGACGTACAGGTCCGCCGCCTTCATATAGAGCGAGACCTTATCGGCGGGGTCCGGGACGAGGCCGGCCAGCGTGAGGAGCGTCTTCACGTACTCGTTGAAGCGCTTCGCTTGCTCTTGCTTCTCGGCTTGCGCGCGAAGCTCGGCGATCTTCGTGTCGTCGACCGGAGCGTCCGCGGCCGGCGATGGAGCCGGCGCAGCGACGGCGACCGGCGCGGGCGCGGGCGTCGCCGCGGGCGGAGGAGCGGGCGTGGCCGCAGGCGGAGGAGCGGGCGTCGCCGCGGGCGGAGGCGAAGGCTCCGGCGCCGCCGCTTGCACCTGCTCCGGCCGCGCCGTCGCCACGTCCGAAGCGGGCGGCGGCGCAGACGCGGGCCGCGCGACATCGTTGCTCGCGTGCGCCGGTCCCTTGACCGGAGCCAGCGTCTCGCCGATCTGCGCTTCGAACGCGCGAAGCTGCGGATGCTCCGGCGACACCGCGCAGAGCCGCTCGAACGACGCGCGCGCGCGGATCAGATTTCCGAGCTGCCGCCACGCGATCACCCCGGCTTGCGACAGGAGGAACGTGGCGTTGCCGTTGTCGCCCGCGTGCGTCGCCGCTTCTTCCGCGAGCGTGAGCACGCGATCCCAGTCGCCACCCTTCTTGCCGTACGTCTCGCGCAAGAAATGGAACGCGCCCTCGTTCGCCGGATCGAGCTTCACCGCTTCCTCGAGGAAGCGCGAACCGATCTCGACGTTCTGATGACGCGACACCCAGCGCGTCCCGAACGCGAGCGCGAGGATCGCGCGCGCCGCGCGATCGCTCTCTTTCGCGAGCACGTCTTTCTGCGCCGCCTCGATCGCGTCGAAGCGCCCCTGCTCCGCGAGCAGCCCTTCGTAGAGCGCCGCCGGCTCGCGCGCCGTCGCGTCCGCGCCGTACGCGCGCGCGAGCAGCGCCTCCGACTCCTCCGGCGCGAAGCGTCGCGCGATGCGCGCCGCGCGCATCAAGAGCGCGCTCTTGCGCGCGCCGTCGCTCTCGCCGTTTGCTTCGCGAAGGAGCGAACCGATCTGCTCCTGCCAAGACGACGCGTCGACCTGAATGTCTTGCAGCGCGGCGCTCGCATCCGCGTTCTTCCCGCCGCTCACGCCGAGCGCGCGCGCGTACGTGGCCGCCGCTTTCTCGTAATCGCCGAGATCGCTCAGCACGTCGCCGAGCTCGCGCAGAAGTCCGCTGGCGCGCGGGCCCTCGGGCTGCGCCTTCAGCTCCAGCTCGAGGATCTTCTGCACCATGTTGAGCTTGCCGAGATCCCAGTAGATGAAGCGCGCCGCTTCGAGCGACTCCACGAGCGCGGGATTCAGCTTGTACGCGTCCTGAAAATGCTTCAGCGCTTTGACGCCGGCGAGAAACTTCCGGTCGAGGACGCGTCCGAGCTTCAGGTGGTACGCCGCCTTCGTGGCGTTCGCGTTGCTGCCTGCGATTCCCTTCTCGAGCTCTTCGACGAGCCCCTGCCAATCGCGAACGTTTTCCAGATGTGAAAGACGCTCCTCTAGCTCCATGGATCGCCTCGGTCGTATGAACCGCTAGCCCGCGCCCTTCGCGCGGGTAAAGGGTGGACGGCATGCCCTCGCATGAGAGAGCAACCTAGGAAGGCAACGGTACCAGAGCGCGCATCACAAGTGCGCAGGCAAGAAGCCTCACGGATTACGTTTTTTCTTCGGCCGGCGGCCTTGCGAGTTACCACGCGCCTCGTGCGGTTCCACTTGACATTCAGGCTCGGCGCTCGACTGCTTCGCTCACGGATGGGCCGTCATCGACCCCATCCGGACGTCACTGCAGCGGCGTGCCGAGGCGCGTCGAGATCTCGCGCGCCTGGCTGCACTGCGCCTCGTACCGCTGAGCGAGCGCTCCCTTGCACGTCACCTTCCAGAAGCGCTGGAGCTCTTGCACCGCCTCGTTCTTGCGCGGCGGGGACGCCGCCGCGTACGCGGTGCCGAGGAGGAAGTACGCTTCCTTGTGATCGTTGCATTGATCGGCGGCGCACGCCTTCTTCGCCGCCTCGTACTCGACGATCGCGCCCGGCATGTCGTTCTTCATCTCGAGCAAGTTGCCGAGGAGCGCGTGGATGCCGAAGAGGTGCTTGTCCCCTTCCTTCCCGTACGTCAGTCCCTCACGAAGCACGCCCTCGGCCTCTTTGTTGAAGTTGAGGCGCATGTAGAGATCGGCGAGCGGCGCGTAGAACTGAAGCTCGTCCGGCTTCACTTCGATCGCCTTCGTGTAGTTCTGGATCGCGCCCTGCTCGTCGTCGGAGTGGAGCATCACCTCCGCGAGCTCGAAGTACGCCTGCGCGTAGTTCGGATCGATCTGAAACGCGGTCTGCAGCGGGCCTTTCGCTTCGGTCCACGCGACGCCGCCCTTCGCCGCTTGCTGCTCGAGCGCGTAGCCGTGCAGGAAGTAGTACTCGGCGAACGTCTTCTTCTTGTTCATCTTCTCGTCGGCGAGCTCGGCCTTCGTGCAGGTCGCCGCGACTTTGTCCCACTGCTCCTTCTTCTTGTACGCGCGCGCGAGCTTCCAGAGGATGCGGTGGTTGTCCGGATCGAGCTTCGTCGCTTGATCGTACTTCGAGATCGCTTCGTCGATGTTCGTGTCGCGCGCTTTGTCTCCCTCGTTGGCGAGGTTGACCGCTTCGATCGCGTTACGGCTACACGCGCTCGCGCTCAACGAGAGAACGGCAGCAGCGACGAGCCCGCACTTCGCAGCTTTGATCATGTTTTTCGATCCCCAGAAGGAGCCGGCGCGGAGTTTACGAGAGTCCTCGTGCATTTCGCACCAACAAAACGAAACGCGGCCGGAGTTTCCTCCAGCCGCGCGTTCAATTTGTCAGCCCGAGCGAAGCGAGGGACCCCTCACTGATCTCCCGGCGCGAACATGATCGGATAGACGACCGTGACCATGCCGCCCTCCGGCTCCGGGAACGACAAGTTGCCGAACCCGCGAACGACGCACGACACGACGCCGCCGTCCGGAAGATCCGATCCGCCGTCCGCGGTGAGCGCGACCGCGCCCTTGCGATCGATGACGAACTTCACCGCGACGCGACCCTGCAGCGTAGGGTTGTTGCGGAGGCCCGCCTCGTAGCAGAG
>Ga0100403_1001106_pt1 | contig 25253 bp, 23 predicted proteins | sample CryGeymet201501t_FD_83663 | JGI IMG/M metagenome (GOLD analysis project Ga0100403, IMG submission 83663) | Groundwater microbial communities from Crystal Geyser aquifers in Utah, USA - Crystal Geyser metaG 2015-01t | ecosystem: Environmental > Aquatic > Deep subsurface > Groundwater | place... | reverse complement strand
TCTTAACGAGTTCAGGGAGTAATTAAGTAGACTTGAAGTGCTGCAACAAAAATGACCCGCGTTAGAATCATAGAACTCATAAAACAAATTTGAACTTTGCATTCAACAAATAGTGCTTCCAACACAATCGTCCGCTAAATTGCCAATCAGTGAAAATATCCAGGCGCCACGACTCCAGTCCGAAAGTGTTTTTCAAGAGAACAATTGCAGCTCAAATTCATCTCATCACCTTCTTCTTCACCATTGTCGGGCTCGGCTACTTACTTCCGCTCACAAAACCTCACGGAGAACTGCAGTATTGGGGCAGTGTACTTTACGGAGTGACTTCCATGATGGTCTTCGGCACAAGCGCCATGTATCACTTCTTGCACGACGGATTCCATCTTGGCCCTAATCTCACCGAGCTCATGGAAAAACTTGATCAGTTTGCCATTTATCTTTTTATCGCTGGCTCCTACACCCCATTCATTATCAACGTGATCGCCCCACCTTGGAAAAACATTTTGATCATCAGTGTTTGGTCACTCGCCCTCATTGGAATCTTGTACACACTTTTTAGGCACAAACTCCCTCTATGGGCTCAGTCGCGAGTTTTCTATACGGGAGTTTTTGTACTGATGGGCTGGACTATAGTTGTTCGTCTTGGCGAAGTCATCGATCGCGCCAGCACTGAAACGATTGCTTTTCTTGTGGGCGGAGCCCTAGCTTATTCAGTTGGAGCCATTGTCTATGCCACAAAAAAACCTAAATTATGGGAGGGCTTCTTTGGTTTCCACGAACTCTGGCATGTCTTCGTAACCCTAGGCTTTGCCCTACACTATTGCATGGTCTTGAACTTCTACTCGTAATCGGACGATTTCTTGGCCTAGCCGCTCAATTTCAAGCCCTTATAGGGGAATCTCCCATGATTTGACATAGCCTCAGCCCATAGCATCTGGTACAAGCACCCAATGAACACCCCCCTCATCCAGAGCTTTGACGAGCTCAAGCTCGACCCAAAAATCAGCAAAGCTCTAGCCGCACTAAAGTTCACAAGCCCCACCCCCATCCAAGGCATGAGTCTTCCTCATTCTATTTTAGGGAAAGATGTTCAAGGCGAAGCCTCTACAGGTTCTGGAAAAACTCTTGCATTCTTGCTCGCCATCTTTGAACAGATCCAAAAAAACCCTCACCACCTTTCTCTCATTTTAGTTCCCACAAGAGAACTCGTGACTCAAGTTGGTCAGGTCATCGAAGACTTCCAAAAGGTTGGCCTTAGAGCTTCATGGACAGGTCTCATTGGCGGAAGCCCTCTCGTTCCTCAAATCAGAAGACTTAAAAAGTTTCCCAACATCATCGTGGGAACTCCAGGAAGAGTAAACGACCACCTCAACAGGGGAACTCTCGAATTAGAGCATCTCAAAACATTCGTGCTTGATGAGGCCGATCGAATGCTCGATATGGGGTTTGCGCCACAGATCGACGCCATCAAAAGACATTTTCCAAAGAAAACTCATCCGCAAACTCTCTTCTTTTCTGCAACGTATCCTCCGACAGTCAATCGGCTTGTAGGCTTACTCCTTCGACAGCCCGTAAAAGTTACAGCAGTTTCCAAAGACATCGCAAAACCAGACATCGATCAAGATGCGTTTCACATGGATAAGAAAGATAAGTATGCCACTCTCTGCAAACAGCTTGAAAAGCGCGAAGGCAGCATTCTCATTTTCGTCCAACGAAAATATGATACTGAAAAACTTGCCGTAAGACTCAACAAGCAAGGCATCAATGTAGCCTGCATTCACGGCGGACTTAACCAAGGTCAACGAAATAGAACCATACAAGCTTTCAGAGATGAGAGAACCTTAATCCTTGTGGCGACTGATGTTGCGGCTCGTGGCCTCGATATCGACCACGTCAATCACGTTATCAACTACGACTTGCCCCAACAAGCCGAAGATTACGTTCACCGAATTGGCCGAACGGGTCGCGCAGGACGAAAAGGTGAAGCTCTTTCTTTCGTCACCGACGACGATCGTCAAGTCTGGCTGGAAATCGTAAAAATTATCAAAGTTCAGCTAGAGCAAGAACTGCCCATGTTCTTCAAGCCTATTGCCGGCCGACCTTCCTCAAATCGAAAGCCCTCTGGAAGAGGCGCATCTGGCGGCGGCGGTAACAGAAGCGGCGGCGCCCCCAAACGTGGCGGCAAAAAGCCCTTTCGTAGATCCGACCGAGCTGATTCAAAAGCTACTTTCGCAACGAGAAGTGAACGACCTTCAAGAGACGGAGCGTCTCCTCGAAGTGCAAGACCAGCTCGAACTGATAGAACGAATAGAGGGGAACGCTCAGATCGCCCCACAAAACCTACTGGAAAAGATGGTCGCTCCTATAGCCGGTCGCCTAGTGGTAGGCCCTCATCTGCCAAAGGTGGAAAGCCTCAGAGAAGCGGAAGTAGAACTGGAGGAGCGAAACCCTCAGGTGGAAATAGGCCGGGAAAACCCTCTCGAAAGCCTTCTAACAAAACTTAATCGAATCTTAACAATTCACCTATCTATATGAATCTATAATGATCCAATGATGGGCGCCCGCTTTTGTTTGCTATTGCTGTTTGCGATTTTGGTTGCGCCTGCCGTAGCCACCGCTCAAAGCGATTCAGATGGGCATTCGACACCGTTAATGGTTCGAGGCCAAGTCTTTCCAACCAATATTCGTCCCCCCAAAAAACCTCTTTCCTTCGAGAAAGACTCTTTTTCAATCCCGGAAAACTTTGGCGGAACTGATGCGATCGGAAGGTTAGATCCCATGGAGAACATCTGCCAAGAGATATGGGGACCACAACAGGTGGAGCTTAAAGTCCACAGAGCTCAAACAGATTTCGAAAAATTCAAACGAGAACTTGAATCGGAAAATCTTCGAAATGAAAGTGTAGTCAAAGTCAACGCTAGGGAAATTGCTACACTTCAACAAACGGTCGATCAACATAACAAGAATCAAACGGTCGCCAAAGATATTCTAGCAAACCGCAAACGAATCGAAGAGGAACGCAAAAAGAACCTCCCGTTGTTGAGGGCAGCATATGAAAAGAAAAATGAGCTTAGTGATCATGAGCATTCAGAAGACTATCATCGGAAAGCCCTAGCAAAGATGGACCGCTATGAGGCCATGCTTAGAAGAGGCGAAAAGCCCCCTGACGTCGGGTATCAATACATGGATATGATTCAAACCATGCGCCAACATCATAAACAAAAAATCGGAGCACTTCCCCCCTACAAAACCCAACTCGCAGCGGCCAGAAGCGAATACAAAACATTGAGAAAACAATCCGATCAATTGTATCAAGATCTCTTAGACAACAAAGAAGCGGAACTAGACGCCCTCGAGACCGTGGGCGGAGTCAGGCACTATACCTACAACGAAAAAAAGGGACGGATAGTTGATCCAACCGAAACTGGCATCAAGTTCACCTACGAACTAAAGGCGAAATATGAAAAAACGGCTTTGAAGGCTCAAGAATCGATCGCAATGAATAACGAGAAAATTAGTCTTGCACAAAAATCTCTCGAAAATAAAATCAAAGAGATTAGATCCGCTCCCGTCCCGCGACCTCCGAATATTGTTATCGCCTTTGAAGGTACCGGCGTATGGGCCCCTCGATCCTTCAAAACCCTCCACCACAACAGGCACCGTTTTGAAGGTGCCTACTCCAAGGAAACTTCAGAACTCTTGCGCCAGCAGATTAACTTTAACCATAAAGTATTAGACGACGTTGATGCCCCAGGACTACTTAGCGGACATTTGTTCAATGTGTTTGAAGGCGGAGCGAGCTCTGATAATGACTTTCCATTGCGTCACCGCCAGATCATGGCCAAAAGAGATGGCTTTAAAGAAACCGAGATATTTTACTTCTCCGAATCCGCTGGCGACAAGATGGACCAAAAGGCATTGGAGTGTCTCAAAAAAGTATACGCTCCCTACATAGATTCTAACGGTCAAAAACAATGGCCGAGCTTAACTGTGATTGGCTTCAGCTCAGGTGCAAAAAGGGCCGTTGACTTCAGTAAGATGCTCGATGGAGCCGATGACTCAGATTTTACTCATGGCAAAAAGCCGAATGTCGACCTTATGCTAAATATCGATGGCGTTGAACGTGCAAGCCAAGCCGGCCTGAGGGGTGTTGGCGATTGGTTCTCTAACACAGATCAAATTCAGCCTAAAGTTAGAGCATGGCACAATTCTCCACATTTTGGTGTCTTTTCTAACGTGAAAAAAAGTTACAGCTTTATTCAGGACACCGACACGAAAGGCGTTGGTGGAATCATAGCACTTCGTGGAAGCCCCATCGCAAATCCCAACAATGACCCCAATCATCAATACGAGTACGTGACACTTCCCGCTGATCAGCAGCATGCCGGTCATTACTACATCACTCAATCTCCTTACGTCGGTAGCAAGATCATCGACGCCTACAACAAAGTCTACAAAAGTGCTAAGACGTCAGAATAGTCCACGCCCCATACAGAGCGTGAATTCCGTCAAAATACCGCCACTTAAATAATACGTTTCTCTTACCGATATGGAGAACTATGACGGCTCTTAAGAAGGTTGCGACAAACACAAAACCAATAGTTCTACTATTTTTGAAGCACGAAGATACTGAGAAACTTAAAGTATCCGAGTTGCTTGCGGAAATTGGTGCTGAGGCCCATTACATTCAAGACGCAACCGAAGGCAAAGCTCTCGCGCAAATGCCTGAAACATTTCTCGCGGTTGTCGACACCTCTAGCTCTGAGCACAACAAACTCTTTAGAGAACTACGCATTCATTTCAACACAAAAGTGAAATGGGTTTTCGTCATATCGCCGAATCTCAGCCCAAGCAAAGTTTCTAGCTTCTACAACTTTGGGGCCATGAATGTGATCAATCGACCATTGCACCCTCTTGTGCTTCAAATGCAAGCTAGACAAGCAATTCGTTCCTTTACCAATCAGAAAGCTAAGCCGCTCTTAACCGTGATTGAATGCTATGAAGAGGCTCCGAAAAAACCATCAAACTTAACTCTAGATCACTTCCTCAGTACACCTGATAGAAAAAATCTTCTTCGAGCCAAAAATCTATTTATCACAGAAAAACCTCAGAAATTTGAACTCGTAAGCTCAAAGAAGATTGTCAGGAATTACTACGACATAGGAAATACTTTCCAAACTCCGATTGTCGTCTGGAGCGCCAATCAAGAGGAGGTCCTCTTCACTCATATCAAATCGCTCGTGCGGTGGCAGAACAAAGCCATCCTACACAATCCCGACAATGCTTTCCTTCGCAATGAACATGAGACACTTTTCACCAATCTCCGCCTTGGTCCGGTATCAACATTTTCAAAAGTCAAGCTAGTGCGCGGAGAACATGAAAACTTCGAGCTTAGAATTGAAATTCCGGAATCTGCCCATAAGCTGCAGAGAAGGCAACAACTCCGTACGATTTTAAAAGATGAAGTTCAGGTTGAGGCTTCTGTCGATGGCGAAACTCACAAGATGGTCATGCTTGATGTGAGCACGGGCGGATGCAGGGTTTATAAACCAAGCTTCGCCTGGGCTATGGAGTCAAAAGTGGGACAAAGTGTCGACATTTACTTCAATCTTAAAAGTTTTGAATTCAGTCTCAGTGCTGAGATTTCCTGGGTCGACTCGGAGAAAGCTATGGTGGGACTAGATTTCAAGAATCTTAGCCTTACCGATCATAGCCAAATTGAAGCTTATGTTTACACTGATTCACAAGATCTCTTTGAGACCGGATTAAGAAAATTAGTCTAAGCACCTTTACATTAGTTGTTGAGCCAGAGCCGATCTCGCTATAGACAAGTGTTAAATGGAAGAGCTTTTCAACTTGGGCGATCTAAAAGAGGAATGGAAAGTTCTGCTAATTGATGAGATGCAGAAAGACTACTTCAAAAACCTTTTAGCGTATCTTCAAAATGAACATAACGAAAAGCAAAGTATTTTTCCTGCAACAAAAAATATTTTGCGTGTTTTCCAAGAAACTGACCTCTCAGACATTCGGGTCGTCATACTTGGACAAGATCCCTACCATGGGCCCGGCCAAGCCATCGGGAGATCTTTTGCAGTTCCCAAGGGGTTGATGCCGAAACCTCCCAGCCTCAAAAACATTTTCAAAGAAATTGAAGCTGATCTTGCTTGCCATCTCGATCAGTCCGAGTCAGAGCTTGATGGATGGGTGAAGCAAGGTGTTTTCCTTCTCAATACCGTTCTCAGCGTTCGTGAAAACCAGGCTTTCTCTCATCGCAATCAAGGCTGGGAAACTTTTACCGATCGAGTGATTCAGATCTTAAATGAACGCGATGCAGGAATTGTCTTCTTACTATGGGGTGCAGCAGCCCAAAAGAAGAGTTCAATGATTGATCAGACAAAACATTTTGTATTGGCTGCTCCTCACCCCTCCCCGCTTTCGGCCCACCGGGGATTTCTAGGCTGCAAGCATTTTTCCAAGGCTAATGAGATACTAACGTCTAAACTCTCCTTGGCACCCATTGATTGGTCTAAACTAAGCGTTCCTAGTTGAACCTCAGAGGCCTACCCACCCTCAAAAATTCTGAAAGATTTAGTGACACATTCAAATGTCTGGGCTATATTTGTTAGACATGCCTAACAAACTTGGAAGCCTAGTCATACTTATAATTGGGGGACTTTTTTCGATCTCCGATTCCCATAGTTCTGAGGGCAAACCAAGAGTCCTCAGCACCATTAGCTACCTCCACGATTTGGTCCAAATCATCGGTGGTGACTTAGTCGAGGCTGAATCGCTTATGGGTCCAGGCGTGGATCCTCACCTCTACAAAGCCTCTGCTCGCGACCTTGGAAGAATCAAAAATACGGATCTTGTATTTGCTCTAGGCTTACAACTTGAAGGCAGGATTAATGACGTTCTTTTGCAACTTAAGGAGCGAGGCCACCCCCTTGTTTTTGTCGGGGATACACTCCCAAAAGAAAAGTTATTCGATGCCGATCCCCATGTTTGGTTTGATCCAGAACTATGGATTTTAGCGTCGAGAACCGTGAGAGACACCCTGGTCGAGAGACTTCCACTAAAAAAGGAGACCTTGTTTTCGAGACAACTAAGATGGGAAACAGATCTTGGAAAAATTAAGATCGAGTTACAGAAAGGCTTAAATCAAATACCCAAGGAGAAACGAATTTTAGTCACAAGTCATGACGCTTTTCGCTATTGGGGAAGAGCCTTTGATGTCACAGTCAAAGCCATTCAAGGAATTAGCACCGACTCCGAAGCCAGCTTAAAACACATTCAAGAATTGGCAGATGAGCTAAAGCAGAAAAACGTTCCTGCTATTTTCGTCGAAACCAGTGTATCGCCCGCCAGTATAGAGAGACTTCAAAGTCTCACTGGCATCAAGATTGGTGGCGAGCTTTACGGCGACGCACTTGGCAGCCCCGGCTCCAGCGGGGACACCTATATTAAAGCACTTCAATACAATACTTCCATTTTTTTAAAGGCCTTCCAATGAATCCTGTTTTAAAAATAACAAACCTCAGCGTTCGCTATCAATCCTCACCTGTCCTTTGGAAGATAAATGTCGATATTACAAGAGGAAAAATCATTGGCGTGATTGGACCCAATGGTTCCGGCAAATCCACCCTACTCAAAGCTTGCCTAAACCTCGTCCCCAGAATTACTGGCGACGTTCGATTTTTTGGGAACAAAAGTTTTGAAGAAACACGCAAGCAAATAGCCTACCTCCCACAAAGAGAAAGCATTGACTGGGACTTTCCTGTTCGAGTCTTAGACGTGGTCCTTATGGGAGCCTACAGTCGACTTGGACTATTTAGAAATCCAGGAGCTACTGAAAAAACTTTTGCGATGGAATGTCTCGACCGGGTTGGACTGAAAGACTTCTCTAAGAGACACATCTCTGAGCTCTCTGGCGGCCAACAACAACGAGTTTTCCTTGCCAGAGCCCTCATGACCAAAGCTGAACTGTATTTCCTGGATGAACCTTTTAGTGCCGTTGACGTGGTTACAGAGAGTATGATTCTTAGCGTTTTGAAACAATTACGTGATGACGGAAAGACTCTTCTCATTTCCCATCACGATCTTAACTCAGTTCGAGAGAGTACTGATGAGGTCATCCTCATCAACAAAGAGATTTTGTCCTTTGGGGCAACATCAGAAGTTATGAGCAACCTCAATTTACAAAAAGCATACGGGAAAAGCTTCACATAATGACTCTTCTCTTTGAAAGCCTTTTGGCCTGTTTGCTCTTGGGCTTTACTTGCGGCCTTAGCGGAAGCTTTCTCATACTCAGGCGACAGGCATTGGCTGGCGATATGATTGGTCACAGCGTCCTACCTGGAATCTGCACGGCTTTTATTGCATCACAATTCAGCCTGAACCCCCTGGTGCTACTCGCCGGAGCCTTCTTTGGCGCGATCGCAGCAACTCTACTTCAAGAGTACTTAACAAGATCATCCAAAATCAAACCTGAGATGGCCTTAGCCATCAACCTCACGGGCTTTTATGCGATTGGGCTTGGTCTGCTCACCTGGATCCAAAAACAACCAGGAGTTCAACAAGCTCATCTCGAATCCTACCTTCTTGGACAAGCAGCAACATTATCGAGAACTGATCTCTTCTCAATTCTTAGCTCTGCTGTTTTGTGTCTCTTCTTAATCGTCATTTTCTTCAAAGAATTGCGAGTCAGCGTTTTTGACCCCTTATTTGCCAAATCATCTGGGGTCTCCGCAGCTAAGTTTCAATTTCTTTTGTCTTCACTCGTAGCCGTATCTGTCGTCGTTTCAATCAAAGCCGTAGGACTCATTCTCGTAAGTGCCTTACTGATCATTCCAGCGTCTACTGCAAGCTTACTAAGCAAAGATCTCTCAACCAGACTCATTCTTGCCTCTATTCTGGGCGCCCTAAGTGCTTCAGCCGGAGCCTACATTAGCTTTATCAAATCCAATATTCCTACGGGACCGGCCATTATCTTAGTTAGTACTTTTTGCTTTATCACTGCCGCCACCTTCTACAAACTAAAACAGGATCAGCAATCAACATGACAGACTTTTTGAATGTAGATTTTGTCTGGATTGTTGCTACGGGACTGGCAGCATCATTTCTTTGCTCTTGGTTAGGTTTGCACCTTGTCTTGCGCAGACAGGCAATGATGAGCGACGCCCTTAGCCACTCTGTTCTTCCAGGGCTGGTCTTAGTCTACATACTTTTTGGTTCACTTAATTCTTTTGGGATACTTTTAGGCGCCACTGTCACAGGTGTTGTAACAGCTCTGCTCATTGAAGTTCTAAAGCGGCAACAACTACTCAAAGAAGATGCCGCGACTGGACTCGTTTTTACAACACTATTCGCCATCGGCGTCGTACTACTACAAGTCTACGCCGGCAACGCCCATATCGACACTCAATGCCTTCTCTATGGAGAACTCGCTTTTGTACCGCTTGAAAATTTGATCTGGGGGATGCCGCAATCCTTTGTTCACATTGGTAGCTTGCTTCTCAGCATGGGCGCTCTTCTGATCCTGTTCCACAAAGAACTCCTTTTGACCGCCTTTCATGAAGAAATGGCGCAAAGCTCAGGACTTCCAGTTCGAGCTATCCAATATGGACTTATGATCGCAGTCTCAGCTGTGATCATTGCCTGCTTTCAAGCTCTTGGCGCTGTTCTCGTCATTGCCTTTCTAGTGCTCCCAGCCTCTTTTGGACTTTTACTCAGCCGAGATTTCAAGAGCACGCTACTTTGGTCTTGGGCGCTATCACTGGTTTGTGTTCCTATTGCTACCTGGATCGCATTTGTTATCGACAACAATATTGCGGCCAATATTGTAGCGCTTGAATTTGGGGTGTTTGTTGTGGCCTTTATAGTTCAACGAGAAATCGAAAAAAGAGTCCGAGTGAGGATCCACTAATGCCGACAAAAAAATCAAAATTTCACCCAAAGACACAACATCAGTTTAACGTCACCATAGAAAACTACATCAAAGCTATTTGGAACCTTTCGCAATCACTTCCGAAGGACCGCAGAGGTATTAAGAATATTGACCTCTCCAAACATTTGAATGTCACTAGGGCCAGCATTACTGGAATGGTCAAAAAACTTTTGGATAAGGGACTCATTTCCAAACATGACATGAGCCCGGAAATCTATCTAACCCCCAAAGGACTTGAGCTCGCTTACGACATATTACGCAAGCATCGCTTGATCGAAATGTTCCTACTGCGAACTCTCGACATTGAAGGTCTCGAGATTCATGAAGAAGCAGAGCTATTAGAGCACGCCATCAGCCCGAGACTACTCGATGCCATCGATGCCTTTCTAGAGTTTCCAAAATATGATGACTCCGGCCTCACAATTCCTAGGTCTGGAGGTCGCAAACACCTCGACCATAACAAAGACTCCATTCCCCTCTCCGCAGCCAACATCGAAGAAATGATCACAGTCGTTTCTATCGCAGATTATAATCCGTCTAGTCTAGATGGACTTAAGACAAAGAACATTCAAATTGGAGCACGCTTTAAGGTGATGGATGTGAGCACCGACAATTTTGTCCATCTCCAATCCAACAAGAAGCAAAGCATTGTTCTTAGTTTCGATGAGGCCAACCTCATACGCGTAGCAACTCCGTAAGCACCCCTAAGCTTCCCCCCATAGGCACTTTTCATCCACAATCCTTTGTGATAAAAACATCGTATGATTGAGGTGCTACTGAATTTAGGACTCTTACTGACCCCGGCTTCTCATCGGTTGATAGCGGTGCCGCAGCCAGAGAGTTCAAGCTATGGTACGTGGTTCTACGATGCCAACCCCGAAGAAGACGGCTATGAGTCTCTATTTCTAGAGCTTGAAGAAGATTTCGAAGCTCCATTGCCTGCAGAATACCTAGAGTTTATCGGTGAATCGAAGCTTGCCATGAGAGGCTATATCCAGTTCACGGTGGATGGTTATCTTATGGGACCCTTTCCTTTTGGATCCGCAGAAAAAGCGACTGACTCTTATCAACCAGCCTTCGACACGCACTATTTCTATACCTACGGCGGATCTCCAACATACCAGTATGAAAACTTTGATCTGATGTGGGACTTAATAAGAAATCCAGCCACTGGAGTTGAAAGTGAGCGGATGATTTTAAGGGAAATGGCGGAGTGTGATACGGGGCTTTGCGAAAAGAAATACATATTTAAAAGGCCGCAGAACTAGAGAGTTTTAGCCTCTCTAATTCTGCGGCCCTAAGATCTTTTAAACTTTCAATTCTCGTTAGCGTTAGGATCAATCCAAAGAACTTGGTTGGTAATCTACAGAGAGTGAATCCGTACTCTTCAAACTCAAAACCAAATTAAAGTCAGTAATTGTTAATGACTTGCCCTCAAATTCATATTGATCAGCACGTACCACAACTTCGTCACCATTCTCTCGAATGATTTTTACAATCATATCTTCCTTAGCCGTTGGCGCAAATCGCAATTGAAAAGTACTTTTCTTCGCAACTAGCGTACGTCCGATGCTATCTAGAATCACAGCGTAGTCGGGCTCACCAATATCAAACGATGCCGACCCATTTCCTACTTCGTCCGCGAAGGCAATGTAGCGCTCGCCGTAATCTACCGACACCTGACGAATCCGATCACTAGTCACCACTGAACCACCGGAATAGTATTGTAGATCATCCAAACGATCGGTGCTTATTGTACGCTCTGCCCTCATAGCACTTACAGTGGCAGCAGTTTTGGGAACAATACTAATGGCAAAGAAATTCGCCCCCGCTGAAGTTCGCGCGACAGGATTCTCGGCATCTTCCACAACTTCATCTAATTCATAGAAATAGTCGACAAGCTTGTTCTTAAAAGAAGCCACTGGAAGTAGTTTTGATTCATCTGGACAAATTCCAACCGTAAATGATTGACCGTCAATCACTTTCTCTGCACAACCCAAGTTCTCATAGCGACAAGAGCTTCCTGAACAGCAGTACTTGTAGCTATTCGCTAGATAGTCACGGGCATTGGCAAACTTATCCGCATTACCTTCTTCAAGAGCATCCAAGTCACAGACATAGTCAGAAAATGGAGAGTAGATTGACGGAGGGTTAGATGGAATGACCGTACTCTGATCATCTTCGTCGGCGAGAATGATAACTCCTCTCAAAGAATCCTTGCGGAAAAATTTTGAAGCACTGGTCTCATTCACATCAAGAAATTCCGAAACAGAGCTGAGTCCACGCTCTGATCCACTTCCGGTAGTTCCAACTGAAATATTAACCATGAAGTCGTCAATCAACTGCTCTCTCCAGGCGTTGGCATCGGTGTTCTCGCTGGGCAATTGAGTGGCGATGATACCTTTTCCTGAGTGAACCGTATCATTAAGAGTTGTGTTCACACACTCTTCAACGTTCTTCTGAGATCCATCGGGACGAAGACACTTTTCAACACCCGTGCGGTCAGCAGAATCCCGAACTCCACAGTTCGGCCCTAAAACGCTTGAACCAGACTCGTTGCCCACGATGAACGTTGCTTGAATCTCAAAGCACAGACCAGATATGGGGCCGTCCCTGACTCCTGGGATCAACTTTGCATAATCAGAACCTCTTGCCCACGCAGGAACAATGTCTCCATAGCTAAAACCTGAACTGAAAGTTCCAGGAGATGAACTCATGTTCACACCCAAATCCTGAAGTGCAGCGAGCTTAGAGTCATTACCAGCGTTTAGACCTCTTCCCTGTCTATCCTGAATCAGATTCTTGAGGTGGAGCGATCGATACCCGGAACTCCCAGAGATCGGTGCATTGATATAGCCCGTAAATGCAGAATTAGCCAAAAAGGTGTCTGTAGTGATCACTCCAATTTGGATATCCCAGTTGGGGCTCATATAAACATCGGCAAAGCCCCGAAGTTTCTCACGAAGATTTTTTTGGACAACGTCCATACTAGCTGAATTGTCCACAACCCAGAGAAGGTCAATCTTGGTGTTGATTTCAGTCTTGGTTTGGAAAGTTTCTTCCGCTTGTTGATAGCGAAAACTATCCAGCAACTGACCAGTACACGCCTGAAGCATTAACATGATGACCGGAATGAAATATAAGCTTAATTTTTTCACGCTATTGAGTTCCTTTTTTTATTAACTATTTGTTTTCGCATTGAACACCAACGCTGGTATCCACTTTCCAATGTGCAATAAGCGCTTTAGCAGGCTTGCGATTCAGAACTTCCTTCAATTCATTCAATTCTTTTTGTAGTGATTTCTCGTCAGAAGTTGCACCATCCGTAAATCCAGCACTCAAGTTACTATCAGACGAACTATCGCCGATGGTATCCCAAAAATCTTTCTCAACTTCTGGGCAAACTAGGTTGCATTTCTCGCCTTTATTGCAATGCAGAGCCGTTACTTCCGCCTTGTTCTCAGCGAGTGTCCAATCAAGTCTTAAAGTGTCTTTTTGGACGACTTCGTAGTCCACTGGTTTCCCATCCACAAAAACACAGAAATTCTTCTTATTGACCTTAGTATCGGCGAGTTTAATTTCTTGAAGTTTACCTTTTAGAGTTGAAGTGTCTGACTTAAACGCGGTTTTCAAGCAAGGCTCTTGCTTTTCTTGCAGAACAGCTTCATTTTCAGATTCGGATATCTCGGACTTTGCTTTTGCGATAGCTCCCGCGCCTGTAGCTTTCTCAGGAGATACCAATGGCCCTAAGAATCCTCCTCCCGCAATCGACCCCGCCGAAATATTACCTTTGCTATCTTCGCTTACAAGAGTATCAGCCTTCTTAGACTTGCTCACAGTAACGGCTGAAGCCGTTGGACTGCCTGAATCTTCAATTTTTGAAGTGCTAGCCTTTTCCGAAGACTTATCTGAAGTTTTTGCATTTTCAGAATCATTTGCGTCAATCGACGTATCAGAGTCCTGAGTTGAATCTAGTTGACCTTGCTCTAACTCGGTTTGTTCAGAGATGATTTCGCTTTCACCACTGCTAGATGAATTCCAAACAAAGGGAACAACAGCCAAAATGAGAATAATACCGACTACGAGACCTAAGCCCTTTTTTTGCATGCTATTCATAAGCACTCCTAAAATGATTTTTTTCTGATTCCGGCAAAAGGGCGTACATACAAGGCCGGTTAGAGATTTGAAGTTACAATAATAAGTTTATCTGATTTATGCGTTGTTGTGTCTTAAAAAAAGTTTCCAAGCTTGATCTTCACGTTGAATTTCTACAATCTTCATATTGTGAGCTTTGGATTCTTGAGTTTCCAAATTCGTGCTAACGAGAGTGATGCCTAGGCCTTCAGCGAACGGCGGCATCAAAGAAGCATCTGAATATTCAAACTCAACTCCCATAGCTGTTTTAGAAACGATCGCTCCTTTAAATATATCCTGTCCCCACAAGCAATAGGCACTACCTGACGCCATCGGAATCTCCTTAGGCGTGTGGGCCTCTGGTGCTACATCCACAAAAGATGAAACGGCAGTTTTGCTACGAATCTCAGGATTACCCTCAGGAGCTGGATCAATCGGCCTCCACTCGCCCTTGCCCTCCTGCCAAATCCAGGAAAAGGAAAAGATCTCGCCCGTCTTTTCAAACTTTAAAACATCCTCGTCGAGATAAGGTCCGGTTACTTGGCCCGATTTTGATAGGTAATATCTATTCTGTTTCATATCTTAGTTACTCCTTGCAACTTTCGCATTCGTACACTTATTCGGAAGGTCAGCTTTAAAGCCGCCAAGTTCATCTTCCCAAATTTCACCCTTGCTAAGATCATTGGTAGAGATGCTTCCCCATTTCATTTCGTTTGGATTCAACTTGAACCCTTCCTTCTTCTTCAAGGAGGCCAACTTCTTAGCGTAGTCAGGATTCGCATTTGAGAAGATCACGTCTTGAGTCGCGCCTTGATAGACCTCAACCTCGATGAACTTGATATTTTCATCGATATCACTGAGCTGATGGCCGATTCGTGTATTGACGGCTTTGATGTGATTCTTGATCTCGGAAAGTAAAACGTTTCTTCTAGCCTCGGCCGTCTTCTTATTTGACTTCTGGACTAGCTTCCAAACAGGAGCAAAACCACGTAGAGAATCATATTCTTCAAGGTCATTTCTCAAAGCCGTTAGCTTCACCTCAATCCAATCAGGGATCAAGGCTGTGTGAGACTCTGTCTTCTGAAAATCTTCGAGGTCTTTCTTGATCTGTCTCACGTCTTTCAAAAGCTTTGTGACTCGAAGAGTCTGCCTGAGCTTTGCTTCCTTCTCTGCCTTTACAGCAAACTTGTCTTGCGTGAGCAATTCATTGATTTCACTTTGGCGACTCAGAAAGGCTGAACTTCTTACCCATTCACTCGTGAGTCTAAACGGAGCTTCTGACTCTTTCTTAAGAGATTTTCTCAACTCGCTGTAAAGATTATCACCAGACATTTTCTTATTGTCTTTAAGCCACTTCGCAACAGGGCCGTACTGCTTACGTAAAAGTTCCAGACTTCTCATAGACTCTGGGTAGTAGCAGGTCTCATTGAAAGCCATGGACATTACCATTAGCCCCTCAGGACTGTAAGTGTTCTGCAACCATCCCGTCTGAAGAGAAAGCGCCGTACCAATGGAGTCGTTGTACTTTCCAGACTTCAATTGAGCCCAGGCCATTTCAGTTAAAGCCGGGACCAGCTCATTGGCTTGTTTGTCCACCAAACTAAGGTAACGAACGGAGCTCTTGAAGGAAGAACTAGAGTAATGAAGCCTTGATGCCAAAATTCTCCAGTAGTTGATGTGGTTCTTGAGGTAGGCCTGACGAACTGGCTTTTGAAAAAATTGATCCATCTTCTCAGCACCAAGCTTCCAGTCTCTGTTCTCCCAATCAATAAGAGCCTCCATGACCAACTTTAAAGGAGAGCTTGAAGCCATGAACTTGGTGGACTGCTTGTATTTTCCTTGTTCAATTCCCCAACGATAAGCAATATAGTCTTTTAAGTCTGACTCAGGAAGTTTCGTCCACGACGAGTAGAATTTCGAAGATAAAAAGCGAGAAGCGTGTTCATGGTGAATCTTGATCAAACAAGCAAAACCTGCCTCACGGATTGGAGCATATTCTTTGCCATCCGGGATCGAACTAACAAGTCTCTCAAAGCCATCAGCCGCTACAGGGAAATGCCCCGAACGCTCGAGAGCATGAGCCAGCCAGTATTGCGAAAATAGCTGCTCATATCTCGTCACAGATTCTGACTTCAGGGAACGAGCCATAGCCATTCCCTCCATATTTGAAAACTCTTTACCCAAATATTTCTTGAACCGAGTCTGCCATTTTTGGTCGAGTTCAACTTTCTTCCAACTCTCACTGCTACTGCAAGCACCCTCTGAAGCAAAAACAACTGAAGGAAAAGCTACGAGCGCGAATAGAATGATATGAAATAGAATTAGTTTACGCATCATTTCACCCCAAACATATAGTTGATCTCAAGACCGACGACGTGATTCCAATGCCTAATAATGCCATTTGCTTGGCCTTTCTTTGGTGTGATCTCCTTTTCGTATTCAGTAGCCTGAAATGTTTGCGCTCTGTAATCCATCCGGAAGGACATGTTCTCCGACAAATAAAATCTCTGTCCCAAGCCCATACTCACTGTCATCGCCGCTGAATCACCCTCTATCGCAGTAGCACCACCTCCAAGAGTAAAGTGCATATCGTAGTAAATGATTTTAGCTCCAACCAGGGATAGCTTTCCGTACAGGAAGCTTCCCGAAACTTCTGAGCCAATATATGATTTGGGTGTGATGCTGTTAGATTCTTTTCCACCGGCACGCAAAACATTGAGAGCGTTAGACGGAGAAACGCTGTAGTTCCAACCCAAAAGTGAAAAGCCCCAGAACTCGGAGACGTTGTAACTGATGTTGCCTCCAAGCAAATTTACAGAAAGGAAGGGATCATCCATAGAACGTCCACCAAGAAGTCCAATTTGAATTTTTTCCTTTTTTGAATAGGTTCGGTTTTGAACCACACCCAATTGCGATTCCTCGCCCTGTGCCCAGTACTTTTCCTTGATCTTCTCGACCTCAAGAATATCCTCTTCGGGCTCCGAAGCCTTGGTGTCCTGTGCTTGTGAGATGGGAGAGATGGATACGATGCTAATGATTAAAAATGCTTTACTAAGATCAAGCTTCACTGATTACCTCCTGAGACGCTTGAAGATGAAGGGATATGATACAGCCACTTCTACTCCAGATTTTGGTTTGGGAAATTCCCAACGAGCCAAGCGTTTCAGGATACATTCATTTAGACGCTCATCGCGGACGGAAGATTTGTTTACATTTGCACTACGCACTCGTCCACTTGCTGCGATAGTGAAATCGACCACGAGTTTTCCCTCGAGGTCTGGCTTACGAATCATGGAAGACTCGTAGCAATATCTAATTTCAGAAATGTTACTATGGATCACTCGTCCAACTTCGTCACGGCTCAGGCCTTCATCAATGAAAGCTTCTTGGAGATTAAGACTCAAAAAGCCTTCTCCCTGACCATCAACACCGCCAATACCCAGACCGGCCGAACTCCCGCCAACATCATAAGCATTAGCATTGCCTGCTCCAGCCATAGCCACTTTAACGATGCTATCGCCTTTTGAGCCGCCCGCTCCGTGTCGTCGACCACCGATAGCCGTTCCATTGTTCTCAACTCCAGGGAGTACAGCAACGGCTCTATTTGGCGCGCTATTTCCTGCGACTCGAGTTGGAGCGCTAAGACCGCCACCAATGAGAGATGAGAAAGCGTTCTTCAGACTTTTCACCGTTGAGGCTTTTCGAGCTACTACTGGTTTCTTCTCTGTCTTAGCAGCTTGAGTCTGCCCCTTTTGAATCGCCTTCTCATAAGCAGCTGCTACCACAGAAGGACTAGGGGCATTTTTTACTCTAACTGTTCTCAATTCTTGCTTCTGCTCTTCCAATTCCTCAACTTCTGGGGTGGTGTTCCAAAAAGTCACAATCGCGAGCATCAAAAGCATCGTCACTGAGCCTGATGCATAAGTATTCTTCACGACCTTGTTAAAGAAGGTCTCTTCTGGGTCGACATACTTAAGATTTGGCAACTCATATTTCGTCCCTGAGAATTTACTAATCTCAGATTGCTGAATTTCACCAAACACCTCTAAGGGAAATACAGATATTTTGTATTCGGGTGAAATCTGAATGTTTTGAGCTTCTAATACTGACTCAGAAATCACAGCCTTCTGAAGTTTTCCAGTGGCGAGATTCGTGACTAGGAACTCAGAGTCCTTGTAGTCCAAAATCAAATTGATTGGCTGGTTCATCATCAACGGTTCGGTAGTGTCCCAAACCTGACTTCCAAGCAATTGATCTTGGTGTGATAGTTTGATCCAAAATCTCATTGTGAGTTCCTCATTTCCAACAGTAAGGCATCGTGAAGATCCTTATACCCGCCTCTTTTACGATAAAGTCTGTATTTCCTTGATGCAGAATCATCAGACAACTGACTAAGTGAATCCAACGGTTGTTTGTTAACACCCTCAACAAGTGCGTCTTCGAAATCAATCTTGGTTTCTCGGCTACCCGCGATAGCTGTAACCGATAGTGACAAAACAATTCCCAAAAATAGAGCTTTCATTATTTCGCCCCTTTCGTATCGTCCAATTTCCCAATGAATATTTTGGCCTCGAGTGCCTTCGCCGAATCAACTTTGATCTGAGCCTCAGACCAAGCTCCTAATTTCGCAAAAATTTTGGCATCCATAAGATGCTGTCTCATGGCAGTCGTGTTGGCTTTAGCCTTGCCTAAATTTGCTTGGATAAGCTTCGCCGAAACCCAGCGGTCTTTCTTCAAAGCGTAGTCGAATTGGTCTTCACCGGTTTGGCGGCCTAGTGGATCCAATCGTTTGATCTCGTCCTCAATAACTGAAATGTTGCTCACTTGAAGCTGAGCCGCCTGTTTGGTCAAGAGCTGAGCTTTGGCCTTCAACTGGTCAACAAAGACTTTACCTTCATCGCCCATCACATCGCGTATTTCAACAGCTAGGTCATCATAGGCACCTGCCACACCAAGAAATATAATTTGCTTGTAGTTTGTGAGAGGAACTGTCTTCGATAAGAAGTCAGCGCTGGTTTCAAAGTCTTTCAGGCGAGCAATACGATTTTCAATCGAGCTTCCATTCGATTCACGGATAGGATAGTTGCGGCTTAATAAAGAGCGGTCCGTTTCCATCTCGTCCTTCAACCAAGTTTCGACATGAGGTAATAAGCTCCAGTAAATCCTTTGATCCAATGAGCTCCAGTTTGAGAAGGCATTTCTCATGACCTTCATACGGTCTCCAAGCGAGGTCTTGAAGTTAGAAACGGCGGCAATATTGTAGAGACTTCTGTGAGGTTTATGGGCCTTAAAGATCTCATCAAAACTGATCCTGAAAGTGTCTCTTTTCCCTTGAACAGCTTCTAAGGCCACAAAGGCTTTGCAAACTTCAGCTTTTGATCTGCAAAATGCTTTGTGCTCAATGGCTTTTCTGTAGGAATGCGGAGATTGAGCCAAGAACGCAAGGTCTGCGACGGCATCAGCATTCTTTGCATCAAAGCTCTTGTTCTGGAGTTCAATATTGAGAGCATCTTCGTATCTCATTAGCTCAACCAAGGCATCGTGGCGCATGTCTTCGACCTTAGCGAGGAGAGCTTTGTCGTCGAAATCTCCGATAGAATCTTCAATACGCTCGACTAGGGGCTCGTATTTCTTAGAGGCCATCAGAACTTCAAACTCCATGATCCGGCATTTTTGAATTCTTGAGTTATCTTCCTTATATTTTTTCAGACAAGACTTCACGCCAGCAAGAACTTCTTCCGATTGTCCGGCTTTAAAGGAAGTCTCTACGTTCTTAATGAAGGTATCGCCTTCAATTTCTTTGATCTTGGCAACGAGCTTCTCATTGCCAATTTTAAGATCTTCTTTCCATTTGTTAGCTAGAGTATTGAGCTCTTGCCAAGATTGACTCGCAATCAATGTGTCCATCCATAAAACAAGTTGAGGCTCCAAGATGTCATCTGTTTCTTTTACATCCTTGATATTAGCAGCAATCGCTGTAAGCACATTAGCTCTATGACCGAAGTAGTATTGAGTCTTCAATTTCTCCCAGTCGTAGCGTCTAAGGACCAATCGCTCTTCTTTGCTAAGCTTCTCAGAAGCCCTGATCTGGTCGATCCATAATGTCCATTCGACAAAGTTTGCAGGCAGTGGTCTTGGACCCTTCTCTGAAGCTAGGGCTTTAGGAGTCACTTGTTCTTTAAGAATCTTTGAAGATCTAAGGTCTTCGAATCTCGAAGCAATCTTTCTCATCATGAGCGAATGTGAGGCTATTTCGTGTTCAGCTTTTGGTTTAGCTTTCTCAACTTTTAGTTGCTCATCAAAGGCTAAACTGTAGAAGCCAGTTGCTTTATGATAGTCTTTGATCTCGAAGTAAGCTTCGGCGAGATTGTAGTAGCCTTTTACAACATCCGTCCGATCCTGAACCGAGAGAACTCGGATCAAAGAGTACAAATCTTCCAACGTTGCTACGAGTTTGCCAACCTGAGGAGAGTTCTTATTTTCTTGAATGGCCTTATGAAGGTCCTTGGCTCCAAGGTCCACAACAGTCTTTAATTCAGTCCCGGCCTCCGTCTTCTCAAGATGAGGATTCGCCTTAATCAGCCCAATGATCATCTGCATATTAGGCTTCATTTCCGAATACAACCGTCGATTTTGTTGGTTCTCAATCAGCGTGTTTAAAGAAGCGAGTTTTGTCTCAGGGGAGTAGTCGCTATTGAGAACAATTTTGGACCACTGATCAAGAGACTTTTTATCATTCTGAGATCGGAGAAGCCCCGTAAAGCGAACAACCATTTTATCCGTAGGGCTTAGACCCGCATATTTTTTAAAACTTGGAATAGCCTTCTGCACTGAGAAACCACTCATATTTTTCTGAACACCTTCGAAGTAGAACAGTGCAATGTCTCTCACTGAGTTGCCACGAATCGCATCTTCAGAAGGCTCCAGGGCGTTGAGCTTACGAAACCTGTCATCGTAATACTTGATATGACGGCTAAGAATTTCGAGAGCAATTTCAATATTTGACAAATTGAAGTGAGCCCAAGCCATTTTATATAGGGCAAAAGGATGGTGCGGACTTTGAACTCTCCGCTCTAAGGGACGAAGATATTTAAGCGCGGTTTGATGGTCTTTGTCATCAATCGCAAATTCCGCTAGACGCATATAAGCAGGATCCGTCTCTGGTACTTCAGGAAATCTAGTGACTAGATCTTTGAAATCGCGGATCGCTGCCTTTTTGTCTTCTGACTCATCATGCGCGGTAGCACGAAGATAGACAACTTCAGGAACTCTCGGTTCTTTTGGAAACTTGCTAAGGAAGGAAGACAGGACCTCAACAGCCTTCTTCATTTCCTCGCGGTACGTACTTAGATCAAGTTTATCCTTACCTCGGTGAGCTTTCTCATGCGCTATACGGAACTTTATGGCAGCAGCCTCCAAGCGAGCCGTTCCCAATTGAAAGGTCAGGTCTGCCTCCCGGTCATAGCCTAAACGGCTTCCTGAGGTTTTTAGAAGTTTTTCAATGCGGCGGATCGCCTCACCCTGAATGGCCACAGCTGCTTGGTCGATTACGCGATCTTTGCGCTCATCGGCTTTAACAACCTTAAGCTTCATCTCACCATCTTCCGCAAAGGCGTTTGAGCCAATAAGCAGAGAGAAAATCGCAATGTATTTGAGAGACTTCATATCCATCGCCAACCTTATTCCATTGCCCTAACAGCCATTTTGAAGTCCGTTAATCCGCTGCCTGCAGCACTTGTAAGGATCACCTTTAAAGCTGCGTAAGGAGTGCCTTTGTCAGCTAGGATGATCACTTTATTTGATCCAGGGTCCAGGCTATCAACCCCACCCTTCTTCTCTTTTAGAACTTCAAACAGCCTCTTCGAAATTCCAACGGGCAATAGATCGTCTGATGGAAATTTAAAATCCTTTAGCTCGAGAATTGATTCGCCCTCGACAACAAGGTGATCTTTTGAGATCTCAACCTTCATCGCCTCAACAGGTTCGGATTGATTGACAGCCATCGGTAAGTCCAACTCAGCGGTCGGATTGACCACCATCGCTCCAGAAGCATAACTCTTCAAAAGGAATACCAAGAGAACCACAAAGATGTCAGCCATAGCCGTGATGTTTAGCGAAATATCACCACTAGACTTTTTTCTTTTAACTCCGATATTGAGGCCGCGTTTTTTTCTTCTCATATTGATACCTTAGAATCCACTTAGCTGAACTTTCGAAACATGATTTCTTACTTGGTCCATCACCGTTATGACTTGCTCGTAAGGAATCTCGTCGTCAGCGCTAAGTAATGCCGTTTCCGGGGTTAATTTTGTTTTGGCCAAGACTGCAATGATACTACCGTCGAGGTCGGCAAGAGCCACAAAAGATTTCTCAATTGTTTTATTGCCTTGTTGAATGGTGAGCTGAAGTTTGTCATTTCCTTTGATCTCGATATTCAAAGACACCCCTTGTGAAGTGCTTTGAACGGTTCCACCAGGAGACGACACACCAGCATCCAGCATTTGAATGGAGAGGTAGCTGAGGGACACCATCAAGAACGCGATCAACACGACCAAACAGTCGATGATCGGAGCCAAGTTGAGCTCGAAATCTTGCGAGGCCCCTTTGCCACCACTAGCAGATGTATCGATATGAGCCATTAAGCCACGCCTTCCAAGTTTTTACTCTGGTTGTTTTGTGGTCTAAAGTAGCGCATTCTCAAAGTGTCAGTGCAACGTAGGGCTGCATCATCAACTTCGGATTGAAGCTTGTTGGCTTTGTTGGTCAAGAAGGCATAAACAACCATACAAGGGATCGCAACACCTAGACCAAGCATCGTCGCATTCATGGAAGTCGAAATACCCGCTGAAAGCAGTTGTGATTTCATCGCGGGGTCAGCATTCGCTACCGCTTGGAAAGATTGAATCAATCCTAAAATCGTTCCAAACAGTCCCATTAAAGTCGCAACGTTTGCGATTGTTGCAAGGTATGGAGTTCGTTTCGTGATCGAATCGTTTGTTTCACCAAGGGCAATGTTAATCCCTTGCTCAATCGCTTCGTCTGGAAGGTGACTTCTTAGTAGAGCCGTCTTGACGACTTTTGCAACTGGCTTTTCGAGGTGCTGATCACACATCGCCACAGCCTGAGCTGTTTCATTGCGATTCACATAATCGCTGATTCGATCCATGAAAGCTTTGGTGTCTTTCATGGGATAGGTTTTTAAGAGCGATCGGGAACGTTCGATCGTGATGGCGATGGCAAACAAGGCCGCAATGAGTACGGGTGCTGCGTGTAAAAAATTGTCGATGATAAATTGAAAAAATCCCATGGACTGTAGTCCCCCTTTAAGTGGCTAAATCGATAGATTTTTGTTGAAATGCCAAAGGAGCCCCTAAGACCACCTATGGAACATAGGAAGAAAATCTGGGGATTCGATGGATGCTTTTGTTTAAGACTCAAGCGTCTACTTCAACAAATACTCCCGCGTCTTTCAGTTACATCCATCGTCTGCGAGGGTCGATACCCTTACAGTTATACAGGTTTCCTAGCTAAATGTTGCATTAAGTTTGCTTGAAGATCATTTTACAATTCTTCACGAAATCTTAGCAGACGTCAGGGTAGCCATTAGTGATAAACTAATATAGTTATGAATGAAGTACGTTTGCAGCCCCATTATCTTTTATCATCCTTCTTAATCTTAAGTATGAGCTCTTGTGGCATACAGGGAGAGGAAGCGACGGCCTCTATTTCATTGTCTATGGATCCCGATCGAGTTATCGATGCATCGATGTCTGAATCTTTTAGCGAAAGCGCCTCGATCAGCACGACTCTTCTTCCCCCCAATCCTGTTCCAACCGAGTTTATTGCTCGAAAATTTCACAACACGTACTACCCTGTCGATACCCAGTATAAACTGGTCAAACAAAGAATGTGCTATATAGCCCACGTCGCTAGTCCAACCTTCAAACAACATATCCACTACAATGAACAAGATACTGGCTACCGCGACTGCAGAAGCGATGCCCCGGTAACAGGACACTTCTTTGGTCCAGCACCCTATAATGGATCTATCAATATTTCGGTCCCGCCCGGAGACAAAATGCATATTGAGATTCTGGGCTTCGAGGTCGATGGTCAAGATGACTGCAGTGGAAAAATTCTCTTCGGTCCGGTATCCACCCTACTCGTAACAAACACTGGACCTGACAGAGTTACAAGACCTGCTATCTATTATCGAGGACGAAGAATCGACGCTCCTTTCCTGGACTTCTCAAAACCACTTATGTCCAACCCCAATGGCGGAATTTACAAATTCTACGACTCAGGACCCGTAAATCTAGTAACGGGTGATAACCAGATTACTCTTACAGCTCAAAATTGGAAAAATGAGTGGGAAACAGGAACTACCCTTCCCCCGCTCTACGGATGCGCTGAGGATGCCACACTACACTTCTATGCAGATAGTGCCGCTACAACGCCGCAAATAAGCCATCGTGGATCAGCGGTCTCCATGTCTGTTGAAGAAAATCCGAGCCCCACGACACTTTACCAAGGACACCAAGCGCCGGCAGGAAACACTCTTGACGGTCTCTCAATGTTTGAAGGCTCGAGCGATTATATGCCCAGCGACAGCCTACTCAAGATCGAGTGTCCGGCGGGTGCTAAAAAAATGAGTGTCGCGCTCTATGAATTTCCAAATAGTAGCTCTATCCAACCATCCGCTACACTTTACAATTGTGATCAAGAAATCAGGAGAGCTGATGGATCTATAACCCAGGGAGTATATGTGGAGGACATTAGTAGCGTTTTACCTACCGATAGCGGTAGATACCACGTCATTCTGGCAACGCCATACAGGGGAAACCAGGTAATGCGGGCCCACAGAAGACTTTGGAAGTTCAAACGTAATTGATCTCAGAAAAATGCGGTCAGCAATAAATTTCCTTGAATGCGATTGTACTTGGCGGCGTCAGAACTTGAAAAACTCTGATTTAAGATCAATTGAAATCTAGATTCAAGCCAGGCATTGAGCATATGAGAGACCGAGCTTGTACTCGAGAGCAAAAAATCTTTTCTAGATTCTGCACTTGAATAGTAAAACGATGAGTTTAGTGTCAGCTCTTGAGAGAAATTCAACTTAAACGATTTTTCGAGAAGCGGCTGATCGTAGTGGCCACCAAATTCGGCGCTGACATTA
>Ga0100403_1001101_pt1 | contig 25316 bp, 26 predicted proteins | sample CryGeymet201501t_FD_83663 | JGI IMG/M metagenome (GOLD analysis project Ga0100403, IMG submission 83663) | Groundwater microbial communities from Crystal Geyser aquifers in Utah, USA - Crystal Geyser metaG 2015-01t | ecosystem: Environmental > Aquatic > Deep subsurface > Groundwater | place... | reverse complement strand
GGTCGAACTCCACAAGGTCGTCGTAGATCTCGTCCACCTTGTCCGCTTCCTTACGGATCTTCCTGAGTGCGAGGATGAGGGCCTTCACCCTTTGCGCAATCTTCCCCTGACCGATAGCCGCGACCTCCACGTCATCCAGATCGGTGCCGTAGACGGTCATCTGCTTCGCCCTCTTTTCGCCAACCTGTTTGATGGAAAGAAGGACATCTCGCATGTCAGCGTTCGAGTGATTCAGGCAGGCTGCCACGCAGTTGAGTACCTGGTTGAACTCGCCCTTCATGTCGTCCAGGCGGGCAATCACCGGTACGTTCTTCGAGAAGAGGTAGCGGGCTGCGTTGCCGAGGACCTGGTTGGTCCTGGCGATGATCGTGATCTGATTGTGGCGGTAGGGCCCGCCCTCGTAGTCGGGGCAGGTGGTAAGGCTCTTGATGACCTCGTGCATCGCCTCCATTTCCAGTGCGCTGTCCGCGGTGGAAACCTCCACCACTTCTCCTCGGGCCTTCTTTCGACCAGCCTTCAGGACGTAATCATCTCGGCCAGGGTTGTTCTTGATGACCGAGGTCGCAGCTTCGAGGATCCTGTACCCGCTGCGGTAGTTGTGTGGGATCGGGAAGAAGCGGGCGTTGAACTCCTTCTGGAAGAGTTCCATGTTGTGCGCCACGGCACCGCGCCAGGCGTAAATGGCCTGATCGCCGTCGCCTACGCCGATGACCTTGCAGCCCGATGCCTCCTGGATCGCCTTGATCATGCCCATCTGGGCTCGGTTGGCGTCCTGAAGCTCGTCTACCAGCAGGTAGCGGAGCTTGTGGAAGTGCTTGAAGGGGTTCTCTTCGCCCTGGGCATACCGCTGGTAGGGAAGAGCGATCTGGTCATCGAAATCGATCAGCTTGCCTTTCACCTTCTCGTAGCAGCGCAGCAGGGAGGAAACGATCTTCTCGTCCACCTCCAGACCCGTGGGGACATCTTCGGGGATATACACCGACGAGTCCAGCCTGCCGGGTGTCAGGACGTAGGCACCGCAGTTTTTCGCATAACTGATGATCGAGGCCACAGTCTTGACCTCGTACTTGACGGGCTCAAACTCGTCAGCGTGCAGGCGCATGGCCTCGACGACCATCTCGTTGCCACTCGCCGTCAGCTCCGTGCGGCCCATCTTCTTGCACACCTCGAACCCCACTGAGTGGTAGGTCCTGGAGAGCTGGATGAACTGACGGTCGCTCATACCGGCTACGCGCCCGAGCCTCTGGCGGATCAACTCCGCACAGCTCGTGTTGAAGGAGCAGACCAGAATCTGGTCTCTCGCTACTTTGAGCTTCCCGTTCAAAAGGTAGTGGACCATGGAGACGATACAGGTCGTCTTTCCAGATCCTGGGACCGCCTGGCCGATCGCGTGCTCCTCGTGATCGTGTACCGATGCAACGAGCTGAAGCTGCTCCTCGTTCCAGGGAATGTCCCACCCGTCAAGGAAGGCTGCTACGGTGTCCAGTTGCTTCTCGGTTGCCACGTTCGATCCTTTCTCCTGATGAGGTCAGAATACCATAGCCCGATACGGCGAGTTCGATCCGCATACAAAATGGGCCCCGGCGAACCGGAGCCCCTGACCAAGGAGTAGGTGCGGCTTTCTACCCGCCGCAGGGTCCGTTGTACTCCCCGCAGTCGAGGCACTGGAAGCAGGAGCCGGTGCCGCTGGTCCTCAAGCTTCCGCACTTCTTGCAGGTGGATCCGGTGAAACCCTTGAGCCTGGCTTCCTGGGGAGTGGTGATCTCGGTCTCTGGCTTGACAGCAACAGCCGTAGCGCCCTGAGGAAGAGCTTCCACAGAGAACAAGCTCCGAGCCACAGAGGAAGGAACAGTACCACCGATGAGACTACGCCTCACCGAACCGACACCATTCTCGCTGTGACCGTTCCCGTTGCTCTTGGCGATAAGACCAGCCTGACGCACCGCCTCATAGTTGGGCGGCGGATCCTGAGGGGAATACGGCTTCGGATGAAGCATGGCCTCAGGGCGACCCAGGGCATAGTACTCAGGCAGGATCTTGAGGAGCTTACCCACGAGGTCCGGCACAGACTTCACGCTACGGATTCCGAAAACGCTGGACTTCCCGAGGAAGCCGTTCGGGCCGAAGTTCATGCCTTCGAGCATGTCGCCGATCGTCTTGGGCGGGATACCGAACTGAAGGCCGAGCGAAATCATGCGGGCCATCGAGTCGATGAGGCCGCTGATCGTGTCGCCTTCCTTGCCGAGGTCGATGAAGACCTCCATGATGTCGTTGGTGCCTTCCCAGCAGTTGAAGCGGATGAATACACCGATCGACTCGCCCTGGTGAGGCAGGGTGAAACGGAAGCGATCGCCGACTGAAGTGTGAACAGAGGGCTCACGACGAGTCGGCGGCACCATGGCTGCCAGCTCAGGATTCTTCACAACGCGCTTCAGAGCCTCCTGGAGACCCTCGGGGGTCTTCAGATAGGCATCGATGCTCTCCTCGAAGGAAACGACCTCCACGGGCTTCTCAGCGGCCTTCTTGCCCTTGCTCTTGCCCTTGTTCGTGCCGGTGTTGAGCGGCTGGGACTTCTTGGAGTCATCGCGGTAGATGGCGATGCACTTGCAGCCCTTCTCGAACGCACGCTCGTAGGCCTTAGCGACATCCCCGATGGAGACGTCGTGGTTCATGTTCACGGTGTTGTGACACACAATGCCGTTTCCAATGAAAGAACGATGCCCCGGTACCGAAACGTCATATACCTCTTCTTCGTCTTCGATGATGGAGGTCACTTGAGACCAGTGCGTAGTGCCAAGACCTTCACGACCGGCGGCCTTGAGAGCTTCGTCTGCCACCTGCCATGAGCAGCGAGCAGTTGCCTCGCGCACCAAAGTTCCAAAAACCTTGGTCTTGGAATCGAGTTCATGAATAGTACCGTATGCGGTGGCGGCATCGCAGCGGACTGAATTGGGAACGAAATCGGAAGAGTAGCGAGCCATATCGCTCTTCTTCTGTGCCAGGTGCTGACGAATCTGAGCGACCTTCCAGTCATCATTGAGAGGAATGATCTCTGCAAACTTCTCGAATGACTCCCTGGAAGCAGTCATCAAGTGGAAGAAAGGACCATATTGATCGCCGTTCTTGATCTGCCGAGCGCACCTGATCCCAAAATTGTGGAGCAGGATCTGAAGGTGATCGATCATCTTCTTGGACTTGAGAGTGATGCAGGCAGATGCTACCGCCTTGGGAACAAACCCATCAAGCCAAAGACCAGAGATGAACTGAATAACCACTTCACGAGGCGACTGGAGGATGACCCACGGCACCTGTTTGTCAGCAGCGGTCCCAAGAGCCCCGCACCACGAAAAGAACTCGTAAAGCGTCTTCGAGGCCACCTTCACGTAACCGACATCGTTCCTGTAGTCCCGCTCGATCTTGGTCTTGAGTCCAAAACGCTCCTGGAGAATCATCACCAGCTTTTCCAGCACCAAGTCGTTGTTGTTGGTAAAACCAATGGTCCAGTTGGAACGAACGTGATGGCCCTCTGAAGCGAAAACTCCCAGAAGCCAACCAACCTTTTCGTCTACAACCCCAGGTACCGTGCAGACTTTCTGAGCATTGTAGCGAGGCGTTGGTGCAAATGATGCGGTATCGACGAAACAACTTGCCCAAATATCACGTCCGATGTCGATCGCCACGTAATCCCCAGGGCTAATGTTCTCAGTATTATGCCATGCAGGGTCTTCTTCTCCTCCCTCAACAGAGGCGAAGATGGGATGATTCGGAGTAGCCGTGATGGTCTGTCCATTTGACAGTTCAATGCGCAAAACACGCTTCTTTCCACCGTAGTAGAAAGAGTCAGTCTTGGCGTGACCGTCCTTGGTCATCACCTCCATCTCCAGCGGTACGAAAGAATCCTCTTTCTGACTACCTTCATGAAGAGATCCGATCTCGATAAATCCCTTGTCGGTATGGATGAGGGTATCGCCGGTAACACACTTCGAGATGCCCATGGAGATGTGGGGCTGGAAAGCGCCCAGGGCATCAATGTGGCCGTTGTGGCTGATCACGCGAGTGAAGATCTGGACACAAGGCAGCACGGAGTACAGGTCGTACTCGTACTCGGCCAGAGCCGAACGAACCTGGTCCATGGACGTGCAGTTCTTGATGATCTCGTTGATTTCGGAAACGGCCTCCAGGTCCTCGAACAGCTCCTCCCACTCTTCTTCGTCTTCACGAGCAGCCAGCAGAGAGTTCTTGATCTTGAAGGGATCGTTCTCATTGCCAGCGGCGTTGAAGACCAGTTCAGCTTCTTCCTCTTCGAGGTTGCGCACGATATACGCAATCGCGTCGAGGCAGGTCTTCTGGCGAACAGCGGTGTCGAAGACAGGGAGGTGGCTTTCTTCGATGTACGGACAGTTCTCCACCGCGCCGTACTTCATGACGTAAGCCTTCACGAGCCTGGTGCGCTCTGCATCGTAACCCAGTCGCTCCAGCGCAGGTTCGACCGAGGTGTTGACGAAGTCCATGTACGTGCCGCCCACGCACTTCTTGCTCTTCTTGAGGGCGAAGTCGGGCTCGCATCCAGTCGTATCCTGGCCGAGAACGAGACCGATGGTTCCCTGGGGAACCAGGCAGGTGACGTTGCTGTTGCGGAAAACAGTACAGGAAGCAAGGCGCTCCCAACTTTCCTTCACGCGCTCCAGATCGAAGCCAACCAGGATGCCCTGGTAACGTGCAACCACCTCGTCACTGGAGAGGGCGTCCCAGTGCATTGCCAGGATCTTCCTGTGGTTGTCCCTGTTGTACGCCGGGTAGATGCCGAGCTTCTCGCCAAGCTCATTGCTCTGCTGCCAGCAGAAGAGCGTCATGACGTTGGTGATCATACTCATGACCGCACGACCCTCGTGCGAATCGTAGGGGAGAGCATTGCGCATCAGCACAGCGCCGATGTTGCCGTGGTTCGCGCCGATGGAGCGAATATTCCATGCGCCGCGGGCATGCTGGGGCGTCGGGTAGGAGCTGATGTCCACCACCAGGTCCAGGGCGATCGTCACCAGCCTCGATGCGTGCTCGAAGCCGATCCAGTCGGGATTGCGCAAATCTGCGAAGAACTTGATGAGGTTGACCGAGCAGAGGTTGCAGGTCGTGTTGTCCGGCTGGAAGACCTCAGAGCACGGATTCGAGGTACGAATCTCCCCGTAGTGGGGCATCGTATTCCACTGATTGATGGTGTCCTCGAAGTGAATGCCTGGGCACCCACAGAACCATGCTGATTCGGTGATCTGGCTCCAGAGATCCGTGGCCTTCACGGCCTTCATGATCTTCTTCACGCCGTTCTTACCCCTGATGGCAACAGCCACACCATCCAGGTAGAGAATCGTACCCTGAGGGTGCTCTCCTCCCTCGGTGAGATTGCTAGAAGCATCAGGGAAACGGTCGTAGTTGCAGCGGCTCAGCAAATGCCAGAAACCATCCTGGTGGAGCGACTTCATGAAAGAGTTCGGAACGCGCACCGAGTTGTTCGAGTTCTGGCCGCTGACAGTGCCGTAGGCCTCGCCCTCATAGTCGGCGTCATACCCCATCGCGATGAGGGCCTGGGCCTTCGCCTCTTCGTGACGCTTCCAGTTGATGTACCACTCGATGTCTGGGTGATCGAGATCACAGACCAGCATAGTGGCAGAGCGACGAGTCTTGCCGCCAGACTTGATATAGCCGGAGCCCTGGTCACGCACGGGCAAGAAAGCAGGAAGACCAGCGGACACCCCGCCTCCAGAAATGGGTTCGCCCACGCCGCGGATGTTGGATACGTTGGCTCCGTCCCCAGCACCTGTGAGGAAGACTTTCGTCTGCGTGGCGATCCAGTCGAACATGCCGTCGCCGCTGTCAGAGAAGAGAGAATCCGTAACCCTCGTCAGGAAACACGCGGCACCACCAGGGCGAATGAGTTCGCGGTCGAGCTGCTCGATCTCGTTGGTCTCCGGGTTTACGAAAAAGCGATCACGGCCCTTGGTACCTTCGATGCCATACTCGTTGAACAGGCCGAAGTTGAACCACACGGGGGAGTTGAAGCCAATACGTTGCGTAATAAATCCAGCGATGATCTCGTCCCGGAAGATGATCGCTTCCTCGTTGTTGAAGTACCCCCGCTTCTTACCGTGCTGGACCAGATCGTTCGCCACCCTGGCGGCCAACTGCTTGATGCTGTGCTCCCCGCCGATCTTCGGGATGTCAGCCTTCCGGAAGTACTTGGAGGCGCACATCTCGATGGCGCTCTGTGCCCAGTCTGCCGGGTGTTCCACGTCGTTCTCGTAGACGACTTCCCCCGTTTTCCAGTTCGTCAGCTTGATATGTGTTGTCACCCACTCGACCACGTCGAAGGGATCGGAGACATTGGTAGTCCAGTGTCGTTGCATGCGGGACACTCCTCGGATTTGAAGTCTTGGTTTTGCCTCGGCCACTGATGGAGGCGAGGTATCTAAACCCCATGCGGTGTGTACGGTCAGAGTAGACTGACGAATCGAAATCGGTCGTCAGTTGTACGTCACGAAAGCCTGGCTCACGCCACCCCGCATCTCGATATGGATGTTGCCAGAGGCCACATCGTCGAGCGCTTCCCTGAGCACCTTGTCGTGCGTGATGACCCAGATGGTAGAGTCCTGAGCCATGTCCTGAAGAAGGTTTACGAAGCCGAGCTTACCCGGCGTGTCGAGAGCGTCTGCGCTCTCGTCGACGATGAAGAGAGAGAGGTTGCATCCAGACGCCGCACGAATGGTCTCGCGGAAGGCACATGCGATCGCGATGTTCACGCGCTTCTTCATGCCTCCCGAGATCTTCCTGTAGGTGGTCGGATCGCCTGTCTCCCAGTCAGTGATGACCAGGGCCATGTCGTCATCGAACTGGACGCGGGCCCGCTTGCCTTCGAGGTACTCCATGATCCGATCCATCTCCTGGTTCAACACCGGGATGAGATCCTTCATGGCGAGACTGCGGATGCCCTCTGACTTGAAGGCGTCGACCCAGTACTCGTAGTAAGGCAACAGCTCGCTCTGCTTGTCGAGATCGGCCTCCATGTCCTTGGCCGCCTGCACGGCCTTCTGGTGCTCCTGGATCTTCTTCTGGAGGAGCTGCTTGACGTCATTGTCCTTCAGCTTCTCCCTGAGCGCGGCCAGCTCTTCCTCGCTGCGCTTGAGGCGGTCTTGCTTCTTCTCCAGGTACTCCCTGGTCTCGGGTTCTTCACCATCTTCGTACAGCAGCGCTTTGCGCTTCGCCTTGGTCTTCGAGATCTGATCTTCCAGCTCATCGAGCTGCTTATTGATCTTGGAGATCTCGTCCTTGGCTTCCTTGCGGCGATCGTCCGCGGACTTGATGCTGCCGCGGCACTCCTCGATCTTCTTGGCTACCGCTTCGTTTTCGGTGCGCAGTTCATTGAGCTGACGGGTAGCCCTCTCGTGGACGCCCTCTGCCTCTTCGAGGAGTTCCTGCTTGCTCGTCCCGTCTTCCATTTCGGCGAGCTGGCTCTTCAAGCGCAGAGAGGTTGCCTTGGCCCCGTCGAGGAGATTCTGCTGAGCCTTGAGACTGCGCTCGGCGATCTCCTTCTCGGCCACCTTCTTCTCGTAGGTGAGAGTCTGCTGGCGGACGGCATCGAGCTTCTGTCGCTCGACCTCCAAATCACCTCGAAGATCAGCCAGTGTGTTCTCTACGTCCTCCTTGCGCTGTTCGACCTCGCGCAGTTCCTTGGCGTCTTCCTTGGCCCTCTCCAGGTCGCACTGGATCTCCTCGACCTCGGCCTTGATCTCCGACAGCTCCTTCTCGTATCCGACCTTCTCTTCTTCCTGTCGGGCAAGGACGCCAGCCTTGCTCTCTTCGGTGACCTGTTGCCCACAAGTTTCGCAGGCAATGCCCTCTTCTGCGGCCTCGGTAGAGGCCATGGCCTTGGCAAGCTGTTCCAGGAGATCTTCAATTTTCCCCTGGTCCTTCTGGGCGGCCTTCAGCTCGGCCTCGAAGACTGACGGGGTCTTCTTCTTGCCGAGGGCCTTCAGCTTCAGGCGGTCCTTGTCAATGACCTCCTGCTGTTCCTTGATCTGATCCTGGAGGCGCTTGATGGTGGCCTCGATGTCATCAGTGTCGATGGGAGCCTTCAGGTCTTCGGCGTCTTCGATCTGTCCCTTGAGCCTCTTCACTTCGGCCTGGTACTCGCCGACAGCGCGATCGGCCTCTTTCAGCTCGTCCTCGACGGGCTTGCGCTTCTTCCTGTTCTCCTTCGCCTTCTCCGAGTCGATACGGGCCTGTTCGAGGCGCGTGTAGGCACGCTGGACATCACGTTCCAACGGGCCTTCGTCGACTACCTCCTTGCGCAGACGGTCGATGGTCTTCTCGTGATCGGCGATCTCCTCGGTGAGGTCGTCGGTCTTCTTCTGCAAAACGCTAAGTCGCTGTTCGAGCGCCTTGGATTGATTATGCAGATCATTGATCTCTTCGGAGAGTTTTGCGTAATCGTCGGCCACCTGATAAGCCTCATCGAAGTCGAACTTCGACCAGCTTTTCACGAACTTGGCAAGCTCCTGGATCTTGCCTTCGACCTCTTCCTCGAAGGCTTTCTGGCGACCCCTCAGATCTTCCAATTCCCCCTCGATCGACCCCACCCTCTGATCAGCGTCGTTGAGGCGTCCGGTGAGGACCTCACAGTGGCTCTTGATCGTGTTTGCGCTCTTCCTGGAGGCCTTCAGACAGGCGCTGATATGATCGGCCTGGATGAGCGCGTCCTGGATCTTCCTGCGCGTTTCTGCGTTGGCCTTGGCGAAACTCTTCAAGTCGTTTTCATCACCGCCGAAGCGCATGATGAACTTGAGGGTGTCCCAGTTGATGCCCCACTTCTCCCACAACCACTCCTGGGTCGCGGTAGAGGTCATGTCCTCTCGCTCAGACCCGTCCGGATCCATTCGGTGGACCTCGAACTTCCTGGGCTTGTGGCCGCGGCGAATGCGGATGTTGTCGACCAGGACCTCGGTCGACATCTTCTTGTTTGAGCCCTTCTGGGCGGCCTGATCGTGAACCAGTTCTCCTACCTGGCGATCTTCGATAGACTTGCCCGAGAGAGCGTATGCCAGCAGGTCATAGAGGGAGGTTTTCCCTACGCCGTTCGAGTAGTCTTCTTCGGGGGCATCGACGTCATTGCCGCTGACCGTCCAGATGCCGCTCATTTTCTCCAGGTCCAGCGTCACCCCAGAGAAGGGGCCAGCCCAGGTGGCGTTGAATGACTTGATCTTCACGTACTGTCTCCGGACTTCCTTGGATGCTTGGTGCTCTTACAGAGTAGCACCGACCTCACACTTCGATTCGATCCTCGAAGCCCTGGCGGATCAGCCAGGCGTCCAGCTTGTCCCACATCTTTGCGTAAACATCGGGGTTGTGGATACCCCAACGAGGATGAGGCATGGGAAACGAGAGTATCCGGATCTTGTGGCTGCCGTGCTTGATGTTGGTCTTCCGCTCCAGACATGCGTTCGTCGTGATCTGGAACGCATTGATCCCGTACACGGTCTTGCAGGCTGGCTTGCCCAGCGGGATGATGACCTTGGGACCCCACATCCGGAGCTTCTCCACGAAGAAGCGGGAGCAAGCATTTATCTCTCTGGGCTCTGGGTCTCTGCTCTCGGGAGGTCTACACTGGACCGTGTTCATGATCCCGTAGAGGCCTTCAGGCAGGCGGATGTCGGTAATATGCTGCCTCAGCTTCTGGCCCGACTTGCCGACGAACGGGATGCCCTCGGCGTCTTCATCAGCGCCGGGAGCTTCGCCAATGAAGACGATGGGCTTGGGACCCTTCCATTCCCTGGGGTCCCCCACCACCTTCTGAGTAGCATTTGCGTGCAGGGCGCATTCTTCGCAATCCTGCGCCATTTTGCAGAGCGCCTGCCAGCGTGCTTCCATGTACTTAGGGTCGCCCCACTTCTTGTTCATGAGGACCTCCTGCCTTTCACCAACAGTAGGGCATCAAAATGAAAGCCCCCGGCGAGTGCCGGGGGCTTCCGAAGAGGTCGAGGTGGGCCCAGAATGGGTTAGGAAATCGTGGCCGAGGCGGTCGGGGTGATCTGGTGAACGTCGTTGCCCTCGATGAGGAAGACGATGTTCTCCTGGGCGTTGACGTAGTAGCCGTCCGCGTTGTGACCCAGGTCGAAGGCCGCGGCCAGCTTGACGGCGGTGTTCGGGGACTGGGCGAATTCGGTGTCGACGCTGATCGAGTCGCCAACGGCACCGCCGGCGAAGGCACCGAAATCGATCGAAGACGTTGCCGTGTTGACCGTGGCGGATGCAGGCACCGTGACGGGGTTGCCAGAGGTAGCCTCGACGAACGTGACATCAGCGGTTCCACGGATGGAGAAGTACACCGTGTAGGTGGCCGAAGGCGAAGCGTCGGTGACCGTGATAACGCCGAAGACGGTGTACATGCCACCTTCCACGACTGCGGGGTTGGCTGCGGCATCGGCAGCATCGGCACGGCGACCGTTGATCTGGATGGGACCATCGCCCGAGGTCAGGGTGATCGTGGTCGTGCCGTCCAGGCCGGTATTCGTGTCACCGGCGTTGCTCTTCTCAGGGAAGGGCAGCGCCTTGAGGCCGACGAAGCGGCTGTCGATGCGACGGCGCTCGTTGTCGTTCTCGTTGGAAATGTCGAACACGACTTCCTTCTCGCGTTCGGCGTTGCTCTGTGCTTCGCCGAGGTAGTCCTGGGACTGACCCGGTTGGCGCAGGCGGTTGTCGTTGAGCAATGCCGGGGAGGGGATGGTGCCGTCTCCGCTCAGATTGCCGACAAGGAGAAGAATGGGGTCGCTCGCGCCGCCAGCAGACGTGTAGTTGTAGAAGTAGTTGCTGGCTTCGCGGGTCTCGCCCGCTTCCCACTTGTGCACGATCCCGTTCTCATCGGTGAGAACCAGGAAGGACTGGGTAATGTTGGTGAATCGAGCCATCGTTGATTTCCTCGTTCCTGAGTTTCTGGGTCGTATGACCCGACCCAAAGGCGGGCGACCTCTGCTGCCATTATCTACGCGAGAGGACCCCAATTTTCAACAGAGGCCCTGGCGAGAAGCGGTTTGACCACCACGCAGGCTATCTATGTTGAAGACCTACAGGAAGCCGAGGCCGCCATGCACCCAGTCGAATTCAAGTTCAAGGACCCCTTCGAGGCCATCCGCGAAGTCAGTCCTGAGAACATCCCCGCTCTGCACGAAGCAGGTCTTCAGCTCCTCCAGGCAGAAGGTAACAGGTCGAACCTGGGCGCAGAACTGAGAACTAGTGGCGGTAAGGTTTACCTCTGGGGTCCGAACATGGAAATCCGGATGAACCAGTGGCAGGACTTCATCCTTCGGACCAGGAACAAAGAAGACGGCTTCGTCGTTCACTATGCGCAGATAGATAACTTCGGGAAGAACCTTTGGGCCGACTTCGTCGATCGCCACACCATTCAGCCACCACTCAAAGATCACTCTGGCTTCTGGCTTTACAACAAAATCCAGACGACGCCCGAGAAGACCGCGGTTATCCTGTCAGGACGCCTTCTGGCTGACTTCATCGATTGGCTCAAGGCCCGCGGCCTCGAACTGAAGCACAATGTCGTGTTCACCACCTTCGACCCCTTCCCAAGGCCGAAGATACCCCAGCTCTTCGAGTACTTCGATGACTGGTGCGACTACATGCGCTCCTGGGATGGCGGCCTGACCTACTTCCGATGCTCCCACGGCCATTACCACACCTTCGACCACATCACGATCGCCAAAGCCTGTTCAGGTAAGAGTATTCAGGTCACCGACCTGCTCAACAAGGCCCAGAACTTCATCGATCACGAGCCTGGCGACATCGTGGAGATGGATGAGGAGTACTCCCAGTGCGAATGCGGCCTCTGGCACCGCAACTTCCACCAGAAGGGGTGGGAAGGAACCAAGCTCCAGAGAGCCGATGGATCACAAACCGGCCTCATCTGCTCAATTGATGATGTAACTAATGAGTTCCAGATTTACCAGGAGAAGGAAGGCGAGGTCTTCCTGCTTCGACTCGGCGGCTGGGATGGTGTCGACCTGCCCTCCATTGCATCCAGAATCGAAGAGCAGGGGGTCAAGGTGGTTCCGGTCGGTGGGATCTTCCGCAGGCACACAAAGGTGCCCTTCTTCTTCAGTCGCTTCATGACTACCAGCCGCGGCGGCAAAATCTACAGCTTTGACCCGGTGATCGAGCCCTTCGAGGCTACGCCCTTGTAAGGCGGACCAGCTTGCCCATCTTCTCGACCATGATCGAGCGTTGTTCGTGCTGGTTGCGTACCAGGCTTTCTTCCCAGTCGTCGCGCTGGATCCCCTTCTGAGAGAAGAGCTTATGATACTCGTCCAGGGTCAGGGTGATCCTGCCGGTGACGGGCTTGTTGTTGATGACTGAACCCACGTCCACGAAGTGACGCTGCTCTGAGGCTGCCCGATAGTACCAGTCCTGGGTCACGAGACCAGTCTTGATGTCGGTATAAGAACGAGGCTGGGAGAACTTGCCGAGGATGGTCTCCGGCGTGAAAGCCGGGTGCATCATGCACTCAGAGCGCAAGGTGATGGGAAGACCGTAATTGTTGATAGTCTCCTGGAGGAACACCATCTCCATCGTGTACGAGTGTGACATCGATACGACAAGCTGTGCGGACAGCATTTGCCAGAAGAACACGCCATCATCATCCACGAAGACGATCTTTTCCCCGCTCCTGGAACGATACTCAAATGGGGCGCACTCTGCGATAATGAGGTAATCCGACAGATCTGGCGTGTCCTTGGACATAGCTGTGATCGTGTACATGATGAACTTCGCTACATCGCTGTCGGTCCAGTCCCTCATCTTCGGATAATGGAGGACCACCTTGCCTGTTTCCAGGCCCTCTGGGCGAGGAGGAAGCCAGCAAAGGGGCGAGGACATGGCCGCGGATACCTTGAGGCCGTGGCGAGCCGTCAGAGTCCTTGCAGAGAACGCCGTGATGATGTAGAACTGGAGCTTCCTGCGCTGGTCAGAATCCCACCTCAAGGGCACCTGGGGCTCATTGAAGGGGAAGAGGACGCCGGTCTCGTAGTTGAGGTTGGTCGAGACGACTTCACTGATGACCACGTTTGCGGAATCCGCGAGAGCTTGCTGGCTAGTGGTCGTAGGTGCCACGACTACGTGAGCGTCTGAATCCACATCCCGGAAGATAGAGCGAAAGCGATTCGTGAAGAACCCGTCCGCATAGCGTGGTGTCAGGAAGAGAAGGTTCATTTGTGGTCCTCGGAGTAGAGCCCCGCTCGCCACCATTCGGGGACGATGTTGGAGCACTGGTTGATCAGCCTGATGGCGTCTCCATCCAGTATGTACATGACCGTATCGTCATTGTCGTCGCGGTGGATGCGGCCACACATCTGCATGATTTCCTGGAGAGTCTTCCAGTTGTACCACCCCTTGTCTTCCTCGAAAAGCTTGCGGATACGCTCGTCGCCGAGGTACAAGAAGGGGGCTTTCAGAATGATGCCGAAGTCCGCCAAGTCGCCCTTCAAGTCGACACCGACCGTCATCGAGGGACTCACCAGGATGGTGTCCTTCTTGGACTTGGCGTGTTCTTCGAGGATCGCCTGGCGCTCCCGAGCATCTGCGTGGAAAAGGAAACGGGAGGACTTGACCTCCTGGGCCAGCATCTGAGCCAGCCGATAGGTGCCGGTATGGATGATGCCCTTCTGGCCTTCGTGCCGGTCCAGCAAGAGGCGGATGTTCTTCTTCACGATCGGCCAGGTTTCCTCAAACTTCTTCCTGCCCATGGATCCGCAGTCCCTGAAGACCACGATCCTCTTCTCCGGGTCGAAGGGGGAATCCTCCGAGTAGTAGCGCACCTTCTTGCGCTCCAGGCCCACGGTGTGACAGAACTGGTCGACGTCCAGGATGGTGCCGGACATGAAGAGGTGACGCTTGCCCTGGGTCAGGAGCATTCCAGCACCCACGCGAGCGGTGTGGAGCGGCCTCGCCGACTGGTTGCCGTCCTTGTCAGAACAGAAGACCCAGTCATCGGGAGCCTTGTCGTCCACGAAGGAGACCGCCTTCCTGAGGGAAGAGTCGATATGCCTGTAGCGCCGGTCGACCTGGCTCGTGTTCTTGCCCTGCATACCCATCGACAGAGATTCTGCTTCGAGGGAAATGCGGAGCTTCTTCATCCGCGGGATCATCGTATCCCTCACGAACTCCCGCATCTCAGCGAGATTGCGAAGAACGGGGGCCGTCATCTTCAGCTCGCGCTTGAGGAACTCCTCCGAGATGTCCATGGAGAGAAAGTTCACCAGCTCCTCCTCGATCGTGTGAGCTTCGTCCACGATGAGAAGGTCGCGCTCTAAGAACTTGGCCCGCACCAGGTTCAGAAAGAAGGCGAGGTTCGTGACGCCGATCTCCGACCCGATCCAGTCCATCCAGGCGGTCTTGTAAGGGCACGGACCGTCCTGGGCGCATGGCAGGGAGTCGTGGCCCTGGCTCATCAAGCGCTGACACATATCGTGGATGTGCTGGGTCTGGGGCGTCTTCTTGACGGTGCTGAGGTACTCCTTGATCGTCTTATCCTTCGCCTTCTTCGCCAGTCGGTAGCCCTTCTCGCATGACTCTCTGCCTTCGTAGGCGACGCAGGGGTAGTTGCTCTTCGACGAGATGTTCGCGATGAGGTCTGGGAACTCCCTGGCATACTGGGCCTGAAGAGTCTTCTGGGTCGTGAGCAGCCAGGCACCGCGGTCCATTTCACGACCATCGCGGGGGATCTGGGCACTCAACCTGGAAGCACCAATCGCCACGCCCGACTTGCCGACGCCGGTGGGAAGATCAAGCACAACGGTGTCGATGCCGTCCTGCCATGCTTGAGCGATGAACTCCAGGGCATGGACCTGGGCTGGCCGGGGAGTCTTGAAGGGGAGTGAGCTTTTGATCAGCGCGTCAGTAATCATGCCTGCTGGACCTCGATTCGTGTCTCTGCTTTTCCATCTGGGTTGCCCCACATTGTAACCATAGCCGCGTTGAGGCAGCACGGGACCTCGGAATAGAACTCGACGAGTTCTTCCCGAGGGAATGCGCAATCTTCTCCGAGCGTCTGCGTGAAGACGTATTCGGAGAGTCCATCGGTGCCGCACTGTTGGTCGTCCATCAGCGCGACCTCGAAGCGTGCCGGAGCCGCGGCTTCGCTCTTGCCGATCTGGGCCAGAAGAGCATGGAACTGCTCTTCGAGCGCGTCGAAGAAGCTGGCCGGAGGCACGCGGGTGATGTCTTTCCAGAAGCGAGAAGAAACGATCTTCCTCTGCCCCTGGTACTTCTTAGACCGGTAGAGGTCGAAATCCCCCTCAATCGTGTGGAAGTAGAGCTGACAGATAGGGACGAAGGGGTAGATGATAACCGGCTTCACGGTCATGATCTCCAGGGTCCACGTCCCTGAGAACCCAATGTCTCCGAAGCCAGCAGTCACGTGAACGAAGATCCCGAGGCGGCCCACGCTGGAACGACCCTCGATCATCGGCACGTAACGAGTAGTTTTGGTGTGTTCAACGGTACGACCAAGATAAAGCTCGCCGGGCAGGAGGAGGAGGCCATCCTTGGGGATCTGAATATCCTCGGTCTGGTTGCGCTTCGCCATGTCCAGCGTACCGCTGGTGTAGCGCTGAAGGAAGTCGTGGAGCCGCAAGTTACACGAGTTCGGCCCAATGAGCGACGGGTCGAAGGGATCGATCATGATCCCCCGCTCGTGAATCTGCTCCAAGATCTGTCGTCCGCTGAGAATCATCGCCTTCTTCCTGTTTTTGAATAGTAGGACGGCACCGATCCCTAGGGACCGTAGTAGTGATAGACCTGAGGCCCAACTGGTCCTTGGGTTCCCTGGAACCCCTGTGCGCCTTGAGGTCCCTGGAAGCCTTGAACACCCTGGAATCCTTGAGGACCTGGGCCTCTAAGAGACTGTCCGGCAGCCTCTCGAATGATCCTTTCGATTTCCCAGATCACGCAGCTTCGGATGTTGTAGTCCGCCTCTGCCTCTCGGGGGATTTCAGGAACCAGGTAGACATCATAGTTCAGCCACTCTTCCTCGGCCATCTTGCTGGCGACGACCTGTTCGATCGGAACCTCGACCATCGTTCCCTGACGGGCTAATGGGTCGAAATTGGCTGCCCCCGTTCGGTTATCGAGATGGACTTGGAAATATAGAGGGGGCTCATTGTGAGGATTGAGTTTGAGAACGTAGAACCCTGCGGGAAGGTCACTTTCCCTGTAGACTCCTCCAACAAGCCTGGGGTTGGACCGGAGGATACGTCGAATAGCAAGGGCTCGCCAGTTGTCATCGCGTGCCTGCGCCCCCTGCGGACCGCGGTCGAGGAGTACTGCCAGTCCTTGTTCAGGGCCTTGATGGCCTCGATCCAGTTCTCGAAAATCTCGTCGATCTCGACCCAGCTCTCGCTGGAGATCATTTCCTTGACCACGTACTCCGCGGCCACCGGCTGTGTAGGCACCATGTCTATCTCGACCCTGCCCACCCGAAGGATGGGTTCGATGAAGTCGGCAGACATGAAGGATCCATCCGCCAGCTCGGCGTAGACGATCCCGTAGAAGGAGTCGAAGCCGATCACTCGCAGAGGTCCCTTCTGGGCTTCCTGTGGATCCATGGTTCATATCCTTTCGAGCCTTCCATCTCGACACGGTTTGACGGTAACATGAATGCGTTTCGCTTGCACGGGGAGAGCTACCTTCACATCCAGGTGCAGGGAGTCTTTGGTTTCCCACCTGTTGAAGTGGTGCTCGCCAACGAGACCATACCGGTGGAGTTTTCCCAACTTCTCGCCCATGATGCGATGGAACTTCTCGCTGAAGAGGGATGTCGTGATCTTCTGGTTGTTCGCTCTGAAGTCTTCGAGGATCTCTTGTCTCACTGTTTCAGCCAGCGCCGCAGGAAGACCATGCTGCGACGAGTGGATGAAGGTCATCAGGGTATCTTCGGTCTCGAACTCGACGGGAGGAGCAAAGCCCACCCAGTCTTCTTCGACGAGGAGCTTGATGAGAACGTCCTCTGGCTTCTCCAGGTGCTCACTCCACTTCATGGTGGCCGGGTTGTAGGTCCGGAAGAGTTCGAGGTTGATCTCTTCGTGCTCCACGCGCACGTAGGCGTGACCTCGCAGGAATCCAAGCAGAGCGAATCTCACCCGAAGAAGACCTCCAGGAGGCGCTTGAACCACCCCTGCTTCGGCCTGGGCGGCGCTGATTCGATGATGTCCTTGATGAGGTGCTGCTGGATGATATGGACGGCTTCCTCCCGGGTGTAGGAGGGCTGGTCGTCCAGGTAGCTCCACCTCATGGATCCTGAGGATACGGCCAGGACCTCTTCGTGGTCGACCGGATCATGCCGGAGAGATCCCAGGTAGGCGGTGCAAAGGTAGTACTGGTTCCGGAAGCAGTAGTACACTGCGCCCTCTTCGTGATCGAAGCCTACGAAGTGGTAGGTCTTCTCGACGAGGGGTGTGTGAAGCCCTATGGCTCCTCGCTGTCCGTACCTGGCTTCTCTTTCGTGAGCATCTTCCATGGTGTCTTGATACCTCGCAGTCTCAGCCTACAAAGTATCACAAGACGTCCAATCCAGCTCGGACTGCGACGGTGAGCGGCGATCAGGTTGATCCGCAACCTGTTCTCCATGGTTTAGGAGTCGCCTCCCTTCCAACCCAAAGGCACCAGTTTCTTGGCCGCCTTGCCCAGCTCCATCAGGTTTGCGTAAGTCTGGTCGATCAGGACCTCTTCCTGGGTGATGGGTACCAGGTTCGGCTTCCACGTGTAGTCTTCGTAGTCGAAGATGGAATAGCTCCCGTCCACCTCGACATAGACTCGACGGGTGTACTCGGAAGTGCCTACGATGCGTATGAATTTCCTGGTCATTCTCCCGACAGTCTGGCGAAGATGCTCTCGATACGGGTATCCCCGAAGATCATCGCCGTTTCTGCCGGGAAGTCCCGCATCATCTCGTGGAGGATCTGCTTGAAGAAGCTGAAGGCCGCAGTCGCCGGGCCCACCTTGTTCCTGTTCGCGTGTCCCTCAGCCACCGCCAGGTGTTGCATCGCCTTCTTGATGGACCTGGAGCAGCGCAGGAGCGCGATCTTGTCCATGTCCTTGAAGACGAGCTTGGTATTGTCGATGGAGCCTTCTTCCCGTAGAGGCACCACAGCCTCCATACAAGGCCGCAGGTTCAGTATCTCTTCGATCAGGTCGCGTTCTGCCCTTACGGAATCGTGGAGGGAGAAAGCTCCATCAGTCTTGTGAAGGCGTTGCTCCGCCTTGTATATCTTCTCGATCACCCGGATCAGGGCCGATGCCTCGGGGGTCAGTCCCCCTTCCAGGGTTTCGAGATTGGTCGTCTGGAAGATCTCCTGGACTGAAGCTTTCTGACAGACGCCGCCGTCCAGAATCATGATTTCGACATCCTCGGGCAGGAAGCCCACGTCGATAGCTGCCTGGGCAGCCTGCTTCCACCCGGCGAGGTCGTTCCTCACGTAGGTCTGAAAGCCCTTGTGGGCCTTCTGGAAAGCGAACCAGTCCAAGACGTTGGGGGCATGCCGGTCGAGCCACTGGTATCCCAGACGATGTCGCCTGTCGTACTCGCCTCTCTCGCGAAGAGGAGGCAGGAAAGTGATGAATCTGCCGCGGGGGTTCACGAGGAGCGTCGTGGGCTCACTCATAGCGATGAACTGCTCGGTGGTGAGTTCTTCGTAGGTGATGTCGGGATCTTCTTCCCGATCGGGCATCTCGGTCCAGGACCACTTCGGTGCGCCGATGACATTGTCGAAGATGGTCAGCCTGGAGACGGTGTGGTCCTTGCCGCAGAACACCTGGTAGCCACACTTACTCCTGACCCAACTCACGAGTTTGTCGTCGGGTGGATGTCCTTCTTCTTGAACATTGAGCTGACCAAGTTTCATCGTTTGCCTGCGAGTTTACCTTCGACGTAGAAATCCTCGCCCTGTTTCAGTATTTTGCGCGAGGTCACCAGAATCGCCGCGGAGGGTGGGTTGTCTCCCCACTGGCTCTTGATCATGTTGTGGTCAGGCAGGAAGATGTCGCCTGGCATCACCTTGATGTTGATGACTTTGGCATCCTTCACGGGGCGATCGTAGTCCTGGCCGATCCTCTTCTTCCAAAAGTCGGGGTCCTTCGTGACGTGGAGCCCGTGGATGTCCGGATCATCGGGAATGTGCAGAACGCCCGTGGAGTTAGGCGTGATGCGGCTGCCGATGGTGCCATAGACCACCCGCTTGACCGTGTCGCCAGGCTTGGCGAACTCGATCGGGAGGAGGAGGAACTGAGCTGCGTAGAAGCCAGGTGTGCCCGGTTTATACTTAGTGAGGCGAGGGTAGTCATTGAGAACCTCCTGGGGCACGTTCTTGCCGTTCCTGAGGGCCTCTGCCACCGCCTTGCGGTGCTTCCTAACCAGGACGATGTTCTGACCCGCCTTCTGATCATCGAGCTTCTTCTCGTCCCTGGGAGGGTTCCACCCGCCATGCCTCTTTACGAAGTTGAAGAAGTCGTTCGGATTCCAGGGCTTGATCGCCTGCATGTCGAGGTGGCCCGCGAGGGGCTTCTTCAGATCCTCAAATGCGTAACCTGCTCGAACAAGCCAAGCCGGGCCGTCTGGTCCTGGGAAGAGATCCTTCTCGTCGAACTTCTGGCCTTCCTTCATCATGTAGCTGACAAGGATGATCCGGAAGCGCTTCTCCTTCGTCCCCTGGAGCTTGATCGCCCAGACCTCGAAGCTGCGGTCCCCCATATCGCGCTGGTAGATGCGCTCCTTGGCGGCCACGGTCTCCCGGCCATAGAACTTGACGATGTAGTCACCGCCCGAGGTGATGACGCCGTTGGGAGCAGTCAGGTCGGGGGCGGCCCACCCCTTGTAGACGATGTCCTGCTTCTTGTTGCCTGCGATGTACTGGGCCAGGGGAACCTGCCAGGGCTCCAGTTTCTGCGTCGTCTTCTTCGCCTCAGCTATGAGTTGTGCAAGTTCCATTGGACCACCTGTCGGGATTCTCTTCTCCTGTATCTTTACAGGAGAGGAGAAACTCATCAAATCCCCTCGATGGCAGGCAGGCCGAAAATCCTGGCATCCTTCGCCAGGTAGGTATTGACCACGCCGGTGAGGCCCGCATCTCGGGCCGAGGGGGTGATGGGGAAGCCCCGCGTCCTGAAGAACTCCAGGAAGTTCTCCTCGGCGAAGTCCTCTTCGGTGACGCCCTCCATGCCGAGAGCTGGTCCCACGTTCATGTTCGCGGGGAGGAAGGCCATGCCCGGCACCAGGGAGATGAAGATCCTGTCCAGGTAACTGATGATCGAGATCTTGTCATCCTGAGCCAGCAGTTCGAGCTTCTCGATGGCCCCGTGGACTTCTTTGCGGGCTACGTCGGGAAGCATGTCCCACAGGGCCTCGCGATCGGTATTGGTCCCGATGTCCTTGGGGTTGATACCGTGATCCAGCATCCAAACGTGGTTCTCGAAGGCGATGGGCCTCACCCATCCCTCGGTGGCGACCTCCATGCCGAAGAAGGCCACGGCAGAGACGTCGTTCATAATGGCGGTCCGCTTCGAGCGGAGTTGGTGGAGAATGTTCATGAGCGAACCTTCCTGGCTTTCATCAAGGCTTGAAGCGCTTCTTCATCAGGGTCGAAGATGCGTCTGGTTCCAATATAGAGCAGGAGAGGGTCAACGTAGTAGAAGTTGGGCAGGTAGTCGGCGTAGGGCACCTTCCGGCGCTGCCTGTAGATCATGGTCCGACACTCGTCCTTCGTCTCCCAGTGCTCATAGAACGCCTTGTTCCTGTAGCCATCCTGGCAGCACCAGGCCTCGCCCGGTTTGACCACCTTTTCCCTGGTGATCATGTCCTCGCCGAACTCAATGTAAGGGCCGCGACCACCCCATACGATTCGGAGGTAGCCGCGGCCAATGATGATCCCTGCTTTGTTGCTGAGGATGTCGTCGCCGCCGTCTGTGGCGATGCGCATGAACATCCGGAGGAGTGTGTCTTTCAGGTCCATGGTGATTACCAGCACCAGTCGTTGGAAGTCCTGGGCGGGTCGAACTCGTGGTCAGGGTTAGTAACGCATCGGTAGAGTTCTTGTGCCTCCAGCGCACGTTGCTTGCGGTGGTGATGCTTCTTCACGTTGCGCCACCAGCGGACCTCGCTGGTCCAGTAGCGCTTACCCGCCTTGCGTGGCGATCCAATGCAGCCGCGGTCGTCGTTGTAGCGGCCAGGGGAAAGGTGGTTTCCGAAGTTGCCTTGCATGAGGTGCCTCTTGGTGGGCGAACCTAATGCGGGCAACCTCCTGCTGTGTGGAGCATGTCACTCATCCTCTTGGGGAGTTCCCTCAGGAACTGTATTTACGATCCCCGAGGCGACTTCATGGGCCGCGTCAGCGATGTTCTCGCCTTCGTTGACCCTGCGGGCAAACTGGTTCCAGGTCTCCTCGCCCGCAAATACAATCCGCCCCAGGCTCCTGTGGAAGACCCTGGATTCCTCGGAGATCTTCTCCAGGATCGAGCGGTTCTCTGGGGTGTCGGCAATGACCGCCGCGACCTCGTGCTCCATAATGGACCCATGCGAGAAGACGTAGCCCAGGACTTACCGAGCTTCGGAGGTGATGAGATACTGTCTTCTCCAGCCCTGGCCCAGTAGTCGCCCATGCCGGTCTTGGCCTTGCGAACCGGGCAGTACGAGAGAATCGTGAGCGTAGCTGCTCACAACTCCTCCAAACTTGAGGTGGGCCTCTTTCAGCTTCTCGGCATCTGGGATCCATTCCACCTTGATGAATATCTTGTCTTCCCACTCGCACTTGGGACCCTCGCGAAGAAGCCTGACGACCTGGGCCTTGACCTCTTCGATGGTCTTGCCAGTCACCTCGGCTGGTTCGCCAGCCAAGTCAATAACCGCGTAGAACTCAGTGGTTCCCAGGTATGCTGCGGGATCATCGCCGCACTCGGCGGCCCGAAGGGCCCCACCCATATCTTCGTCACGAAGACGACGAGCACGAATGGTGATGTTGTGGTAGTTTCTGGGATCTCCGATGGAGCAGTTTGCATCCCCCTTGCGGACCTGAAATTCCTCAATCTTCTTGTTTCTGAACGCCATCAGACGGTGCCTCCAAGAGGAGTATGTCTGGTGTCGCCAATGCTCTCTCAATATTTTCGGCGATGCGGTCCTGGGACAGGAACTCCTGCATCTGCTTCTCCAGCGTAGCAAAGCCCTGCTGCATCCGCTCGATGAAAGTGCGAGTCCTCTCGTCATCCCGAAGGAGAGCGCCGACGTACTTGTCGCGCATCCTGAACTCGCCTTCTTCCTGGTCCCTCGTGTCGACGCGGGGCTTCTCGACCTTGTTGTAGTAGTCGGACCAGATCTTCTTCCCCTCGTACTCAGTCCTGAGGAACCTCTTCACCTCCACGTAGAGCTTGAGATCCTGACTCCTGGGAGCGTCGAGCCCCCGCTTCACATCGTGTTCTGACTGCCGGTCCCTGTAGGTGTCCGTGTGTACGACAACCAGGACCCACTTCTCCCAGGTCTTCGCGCCGTACAGCTCCTGGGCCTGCTCGTAGAGCGAACGCCGGACATCGTCAATGTGGTCTCCAAAGGCCTGGAAATGCTTCCCATCAGGCTTGCCGCAGCAAGTCCCGAAGAACGTCGTTTTGGCGTCCAGGAAGTTGCTTTTCCGGCGCATGTTGATCTGGCCTTCAAAGCGCTGGACACCTACGCTGAAGCTGACGGTGTCGACTTTCTTGTCCATGATCAAACCTCGGTCTGGGGCCGAGGCTTGTCGACTTCGATCTCACGGATATGGTCGGCGACGATCGATTCAACAGCCATGGAGGTGGACGAGATGTTCTTCACGTCGGCGATGATCTGAATCTCGCGGGCATGTTCAGCGCCGACCGTCTCATCGTACTCGATGTTCTTGAAGATGATCGGATTCAGGATCTCGGCCATGCCGCCGAAGTCGCGTTTCAGGTCCCGGATGATGAAGGCTACCGCGACAACCTGCTGGCCGTACCAGTGCGAGGCGCTGGATCTCGTTGTAGATCGGGCACTTGGGGCCCTTGGTGGAACGAACGATGTCGTCCGAGTCCACGCCTACCACCAGGAGGTCACAGCGGCCAGCGCAGCGTTCCAGGTAGTTCAGGTGGAGGTGGTAAAAGAGGTCATAAACCCCGAGGTGAGGCCGATGACCTGGCCCGCTTTTGCGCATTCCTTTACCAGGAGGCGCAAAACCTCAATGCTGGTAGGATCTCTGAAGTCGACGATCATGGTGTTCTCCTTGTGGTGAACGGCAGGTCAGACGGGACATCCCGCGAGTTCGCCACCGATATTGATCTGAGTCTCCTCGACACTGTTGGAGGTTCCTTCATGGTAGACACCCTCGAAGCGCAGGATGAAAAGCTCGCCAGGCTTGGCCGGGGTCACCCTTCGGCACTTCCTGGTGACCGGATCGATGACGATAATCTCATGGGTCTTCACGGTCTGGCCCTTCTTCAGGGTTCGCTGATTCACATCCATGTTCTGTTTTCCTTGGAGGTTGGGTGGTGACTTGGCTGCTTGGCTGGTACTACTCGACCACGACCCAGTCCATGGTCGTGGAGAGCACGTGGTGGTAGTCGCCGCTCATCGCTTCCTTGACGTAGGCATCGATCGACGCTTGGTCGATACCGGCGCGACGAAGGGCTCGGCTCACACTGGAAATGACCACCATGGTGTTCCCATCGTTGCCGATGAGCTTGACCTTCACGTTCGGGTAACGACAGGTGGCCTTGATCGACGTGTCCTCGCGAGGATCCACGCGATCGAGAGAACGACCGCGGACGTAGTCTTCAACCTGATTCACGAAGGTCTGGTTGATTGCGTAGAAGTCGTCGTCGATGCGCTCGGCCTGATCGTAGCCTGGAGTGTAGTATTCGCCCTCCTGCTCGATGCTGCCGGAGCCACCGCACTCGTCGCATTCGACATCGCGCTCTTCTTCGTCATCGTCGAGGTCGCTTTCGTCGATGCTACCTGAGCCACCGCAATTCTCGCAGGTGTGGTAGTCATCGTCGTCCTTTTCCTCCTTGAAGGACCAGGAGTCGTCGAAGTGCTCTTCGAGGGTGCCGAGGAGTTCCCGGATTTTCCAAGCGGCCTCGGTGCCGATCCGCTTGAGGGCTTCGCGAGTCTCACGATAGAGGACCGCGTAGCCGTTGTCCACCCACTGAGCGAAGCCACCGTTGTTGACCTGATAGTTGAGCTTCGCCAGCACGAACGCATCCAGCCTCCTGGGCGGCCTTGTAGACGTCCGCGACCCTGAGGCCTTCCTCGGTCCAGAAACGCTCGTGGATGACGTCTACGACGTTCTGGAAGCACGGGTGGTCTTCCTTGCCGACCTTGTCGAGAGCGCTGGTAGCTTCATCGTTCAGTTCGAGGACGCGCCAAGTGCTGCCGTAGCGCTCGAAGCGAGCGAGGTTCTCGGAGGCCACGCCCTCGATCGTTCTCTGGAACGTGGCTACCTGGCCGTGCGCATACTGCTTGCCCAGGGTGAAAGCGCCGGGCTGGGCTGTGATGACGTCTCCGCCCAGTATGACTGCCAGGGCTTCGAGGTCGGCATCGTGAATGGTGATGACGGGCGTAGTGGTTGTCATGATCAGTTGTCCTTTTGCGGAATCTGGTTGAAAGGTAGGGGGTTGCCAAGAGCGCCTTCGACCTGGATCACATCGTGCCCGTACTCTTCGATAGCACGATGAATGGCGTAGTGACCGACCTGCTTGAAGAAAGCCATAGCGGCATCCCAGTGACCTTCCCACGGGTACGTGGCGATGGGCTCCTCGGTCTCGGCGTCTGGGTTGTGTACAACCACCCAGCTCATGCCCGCGGGTGTCTCCGTCAGCACCAAACCAAAAGGACCCATCACGAACTCACACTCGAAGGGCGAGCCGTCATGGGTCTGGATCTCCAGCTTCACTTCACCAAGGCCGAAGGTTCTGGTCTGGAGGACAGAGTAGATGCGACCCAAGAGGTCTTCCACCTCCTCGCGGGAGATCGCCTCCTGGACCTTGAATGCACGATCGAGCGCCCTGTTCTTGAGCGCCTTGGTGGGTACGACCCACTCCATATCCACCCACTTGTGGATGTCTGCCTCGTTCACGGGCAGCAGGGAGGAAGGAGCCATCAGGGCATAAGTCCCATCGGGCATGAACAGGACACACTCGTTGCCGACATAGCCTGGGACCACTCCTACCATCTGACGAAGACCATCTGTGGTCTCAACGGTCGCCCGGTAGAAGGGCAGGTC
>Ga0100403_1001098_pt1 | contig 25366 bp, 26 predicted proteins | sample CryGeymet201501t_FD_83663 | JGI IMG/M metagenome (GOLD analysis project Ga0100403, IMG submission 83663) | Groundwater microbial communities from Crystal Geyser aquifers in Utah, USA - Crystal Geyser metaG 2015-01t | ecosystem: Environmental > Aquatic > Deep subsurface > Groundwater | place... | reverse complement strand
GGTCCGGCCCAGGGTGGTCGAGCCGGTGTTCAGGATCGTCGCCCCGCCCTGCAGGATGGGGACCGCGGTCCCGAGCGTCGCGGTCGCTTTCTCCAGTGTGGCGGCCGCGAGCTGCTCCTGGGCCGCCACGGCCTCCCGCTGCGCGAGCATGGCCGCGTCGTCGACGGCTCCGGCCGGACTCTCCTCCTCGCCCCCGCCGCCGATGAAGCCCTTCACGAACTCGGTCGCGGACAGGAGCGCCTGCTGCGCGAGGAGATCCTCGAGCTGCCGCAGGATCGCCTGGGTCGCGTCGAAGAAGAACCCCTTGATCGCATCGGCCAGGTCTTCCGCGCGGAACTTGCCCTCGTCGAAGAACTCGAACAGGGCTTCGCCGGTCGCGCGGATCGTGTTCGCGATGGCGCCCTGGATGGACTCGAACGCGCCCGTCACGACCTCGCTCGTGGTCTCCTGTAGGTCGCGCAGATCCTCCAGCGCCTCGGCGACGCCGGTAGTCAGGCCGTCACGAATGGACGTACCGGCCTCGGCCGCCTCGAGCCGGAGCCTACGCAGGCCCTCGGCGAGCTGCTCGGCGGAGAGGAAGCCCTCGTCGCGCGAGTCGCGCAGGTCCCGCTCCCGCTGGGCGAGCTTGACCTGCAGCGGCACGAGGTCTTCGGCGATCTGCTGGAAGCGCTGGAGCTGCTGTTTTCGCGCGATCAGGTCACGCAGATTGGTCTTCTGGTCCGGCTCGAGCAGCGGCAGACCTTTTTCGGCGAGCTCGGCGTTGATCGTGAAGATCTCGCGGAGCTGCTCGCCGCGCGTCTCACCGAACCGGATCGTCTCGGCGAGCACACGGTTGTCGAGCCTCAGAGAGGCGGTGCGCTTGGCGAACTCCTCGGCGGTTTTGGCGACCGAATCGGCGAGCTCCTGCTCGGCCTTGGCCGCGGCCTTGGCCTGCTCAGCCGCGAGTCGTTCGGCTGCACGGTCCTCAGCACCGCCCAACAGCCCCAGCACGAAGTTCGTCACGACGTTGGTGCCGACCGCCTCTTGGAATGCGGCTGCAGCCGTGGCACCGATCTCGGTGAATGTCTTACCCGCCGGTTCCTCGAGGCGAGGTATCAGACCGTTGAAGAGGTTGTTCTCGAAGTTGTCCTGGAAGCGCCCCCCGATGTCCGACGTGGCATCGTTGAATCCCTTCGTGATGGCAGCACCAGCCGCAAGAGCAGCCTTTCTAGCATCACCAAACCGGAGATCCTTGATCGCTACGATCGCATCCCCGATGCTGCTGACCGCATTTAGCACTCCCTTGATGAAGTCACCAAGGATCCCGAAGATCGTCTTCACGATCGCGAGTATCGTGCGCGGCAGCAGCTCGAACACCCCGATCACGAAGTTCACGCCCAGCACAAAACCGCGGGAGATGATGTCCGGCAGATCCAGGAACAAGGAGCCCAGGAAAGCGAGCACCCCCGCCGCGATGCCAAGTACGCTATCGAAGACCGATGCCACGAACAGGGGGATGTCGCGAAACTGAAAGTCGAACTCGTCGATGAACTCAATGATCGGAGTGACGAGATCCCCGAAGACGTCAACGATCGCATCCCTGATGGTCGACAGGGCGACCTCGATCTGTCGTCCCAGCTCGGTGAACAGGTCGCCCAGGGTGGCGGCTCCGTCCGACGTGAGCTTGATCTCGTCGCGGAACAGGATGAGGCCGGCGGAGGCAGTCACGAAGATCGTGAAGATGCCTCCGACGCTGCGGAGGAAGCGAAGCAGCGCGACCAGGCCGCCACGAATCCGTGCCAGCGTTCGCGTGAAGATGTTGGCATGGACGTTCGACGCAGCGGTGGCACCGGCCAGCCGCACCTCCGCGGCCGCCTGCGCCTCCACAGCTCGAGCAGCGGACGCGTGGGAGATGGCGAGGCGATCCTCGTTGATGGTCACCAGGAGGGCGGTGTCCGCTACGGCACCCTGCGCGACCGCCAGCCGAGACTCCGCAGCCGTGAGCGCCTCGGTCGCGACGGCCGTGTTCGCTCGCGTGGCGGCCAGGTCCGCATCCAGGATGGCGATGCGCGTGCGCACATCGGCCAGCGTGCCCGAGAGGGCGACATTCTGCCGGTCCGCGAGAGCCTGCGCCTCGGCCGCCTGGGCAGCTTCGAGGTTCGCCCTCGCGGCGAGGGCCTGGATGGCGACCTTGGACTCCGTGGCCTGGATGCTGTCGAGCGACGCCCTGGTCTGATCGAGCTCGGCCGCGGTGGCCGTGACCACGGCCTCGGCCTTGATCCGCTCGGAGTCGATCACGGCCACGTTGCCCTGCGCCTGGAGCAGATCGAACTCGGCCTTCATCTTGGCCGCCTTGGTTGATCCCAGGAGCACGACGGTCCCAGCCTTCACGGCCGCCTGGAGCTCGAAGAACCGCTGGACGATCGGGCCGAGGCGGAGCGCTCCGAATGCAGCGCCGGCCAGCACTAGGAGGCGCACGACCGTCTGCAGGTTCTCGCCGAGGAAGCGCATCGCGTCCCCGAGGGTCCGCGTGACGCGCGTCGACTCGTTCAGCTCGCCGATGAAGGCGATCACGTTGTTCCGCAGGACGGTGAAGCTCTGCGAGAGGGTCGGCACCGTCTTGGCGAATCGGGCCTCGATCTCCTCGCGCGCGCTCTCGAAGCCCTTCAGGATGACGTCCGCGGTGATGGCGCCCTCGGCACCGAGCACACGCAGTTCTCCGCGCGTTACGCCAAGATGCCTGGCGATGACGTCGGCCACGACCGGAAGCTGCTCGAGCGTGGAGCGCAGCTCGTCACCACCGAGTCGGTTCGACGCGATGCCTTGCGCGAGCTGGATGAGGCCGTTATTCGCCTCCTTCGCGCTCGCACCGGAGAGGATGATCGCCTTGTTGATCGACTCGGTGACCTGAAGCAGCTCGCCGCTGTCACGTCCGAGATCGCGCGTCGCGAGCGCGAGTCGGGAGTAGAGCTCGGCGGTCGCCTCGAAGCTCGAGCGCGAACGGTTGGCGACTCCGAGAACCGCCTCGGTCACATGACCCAGCTCGCGCTGCCCGTCGGTCACGACCCGCAGTCGGTTCTGCAGGTTCGTGAATGAGTCGGCAAACTCGAAGACCTGACGGATGGCGACGCCGATGCCGGCGAACGCGAAGAGGTCACGCAGGAGCTTCTGCGTGTTGACCGCGCGCCCCTCGATCCGGCCCAACGCACGCTCGACCCTCCGGGCACCCTGCGGCACCCGGGCGGGGTCGACAACGACCTGGATCCGGAATTCGGTCATCTAGCGCTTGGGCCTCTTCGTGCGACCCCGGTGTCCCGCCTTCGGCGATGCCTTCGGGGCCCTCTTCTTCTGCTCGTTGATCGTCCACTCCAGGTACACGCCGTCCATGGAACGGATGACCTCGTGGAACAGGCCCATGGTAGCAGAATCCAGGCCCTTCGCGACCCCGTAGGCTTGGATCGCCGACCATGGGATCGGACCCACGGACATGCCCTGCTGGCGCTCCGTGGAGAGCCGCCAGAATCCCCCCAGGTAGAAGGACTCGTGAGGCAACAGGTCCGGGCAGTCGCTCCACCACTCCGGCTCCGGCCGGCCGCGGTCGATCAGGATCTCCCAGCCTGCGCCCTCCTTCTGGTAGCGCAGCTCGTAGCGGAGGGCCTGACCGAGAACCTCGGTCAGGGCCTCCACGGAGTCCGGATCAGCCCTGGACGTCAGGGCGAAAGGAGTCGTCGTCGCCGAGCGCCTCCGTCATCTCGTCGAACTGGCGCTGCGGGAGCTGCTGCATGAGCGCGGAGATGTTGTCGCGGCTCGACTCGATCTCGGCGTCGTCGGGGCCGATCCACCCGCCGATGGCGGTGATGACGTGGAGGGCGCAGAGCTCGCGCAGGATTGCGCGCTGCGTGTCGAGCATCTGCAGCGAGAGCTTGCCACGCTGCAGCTTCTTTCTGACGTTCGCCATGCGCTGCAGCATGGCGTTGAAATAGGGTTTGTTCCGGTCCGTCATGGGCTTCGCATCGACCCATGGCTGACCCTCGATCTCCTCGAAGGTGTAGCGGATCGTCGGACGGAACTGCTCATGGGGGAGGCTCTCGAGGTTCTTGAACATGGTGCGCTTCGGGTTCGGGGTTGGGGTGAAGGGAGGGGGCACTATCGCCCCCTCCCATCAGGTCATCAGGTAGCGAGTGTAGATCAGCTCGGGACGATCGGGAATGTGGAGATGCCGATCTGGGTCCCGAATGCGGCGTCCGAGAACGCCTGGCCGGACAGGTTCGTGAGGACGGACTCGTCGACCGGGAACTCCTTCGACCCGTCGCCCAGGGTGAGCGAGGGGATGTCGATCGAGATGGCCCCGTCGTCGTTCTCGAGCAGGAGGTCGAGCGTGACGGTATCGTTGTTCCGGACGGCCGAGACGACCCCGGCATCGGTCAGCACGATCTGGCCCTCGATGTCGACGTCGAGGTTGCCGAAGTTGATGAATGTCGCGCCGAGCGTGCCGATGCACTTCTGCGGCGAGACGTTGTTGTTGAGGGTCAGCGTGAAATCTTGGAAGCAGGACGTCAGGCCGGTCTCGTCGACCTGCAGCACGCGGAGTCGCATGACGTCGGCGCTCGTGTTGAACGCGGTCGTCTGCAGCGGCGCGAGGGCCACGGAAGCACCGGCCTTTCTGGACCCGGACGACACCGGGATCTCGGTGTCGGTTCCGATGAAGCCGATGGTGACGGTCGACTTGTCTGTCAGCGGCACGTTGATCGCCAGCGTGTTCGCGTAGTTGCCGATGGCGTACTCGTACATTGTGGCGCCGCCGGTGTCGAGGCCGGGCAGGGCGAGCTCGAACTGGAAGCTCTGCTCCAGGTAGTCCGGGCTGTCGGTGTCGACGTTCTTTAGGAACAGGCCGAAGAGCAGGTCGACGGTATCGCCCAGCCCGTCGTCGGTGACCAGGTCGGCGCCTAGCTTGTCGAGCGTGATCGTGCCGGCCGAGCCGTCGATCGCGGTGACGCGCGCGTAGCCCTTGAAGCCGCCGCCCGCGCTGTTGAACTGGTTCGCCGGCAGCAGGCCGCCGACGTGGACGAGCTGACCGACGTGGACGCCGATCGTGCTCGTGTCGAGCGTGGCCGACGTGAGAACCGCGGTCGTGCCCGAGACGGCGATGCTGAGGTTGCTGGTCGGGAAACGGTAGCCGGCGAGCTCGAGCGTCGCGTTCGCGGGCGGGATCTCGTCCCCCAGGTCTTCGTTCACGACGACCGTGGTCGCCGTGGCCGACGCCACGGACTTCAGGCCGTTGTTCGCGGACAGAGCGTGACCTCGCGCGTAGACCAGGTGGCTCGCGAGCAGCGTCGGGCCCAACGGCACGGTGTAGGTCTCGGTCGTGCCGTTGACATCGGTCGGGTTGCCGAGCTCGAAGTCGCCCTGCCAGTTCGCGAAGCAGAAGCCCTCGGCGAAGCGCAGGAAGACCGACCTCGTCAGGTCGTGCTCGAGCTCGACCGCCGACTCGAGGTCGACGACCGTGCCCTTCCGACGCGAACGGTCCTTGGAGATGGGTTCGCGGGCGACCGTGGTGATGGTCGCGCCGAAGGTGGAGATGTCGTTCGGCTCGAGCTGGTCCCAGGTGGTCCCGGCGACGCCGAGCGACGTCTCGTCCGTGACGATGACGGCGGTGTTGTTGGTGAGTACGCGGCCCATGGTGGTCGCCTCCGGGTTGGGTTACTTGGTCTCGTCGTAGTCGAAGAAGACTTCGACGTTCGCTTGTAGGGACTTGTCCTCGTCGCGAGGAGCGATCTGGCGGACCTGGCCGTCGCCGAAGTCGAGCCCGCTGAAGGACGTGGCCTCGAAGATAGCACGGATCGCCTGGCAGAGCACGTCCCCGTCGCCCCGACCCCGGCGAGGCGTGAAGACCTGCACGATGACCGACGCCGAGCGCCGGAAAATCCGATCGGAGAACTCGCGCTGCCCGATCGTGTTCTGCCCGCCGCCCAGGTCGCGCACGCTGACGCGAGCCCATGACTTGTCCTGGCCGGGCTCGACGAAGCCCTCCTCGTCCTCGAAGGTCCATGCGTCGATGCCCAAGGAGGAGACGTTGCCGAGCCAGCGTTGGTAGACGGCCTCGCGCGCTTCGGGCGTGGTGACGTTGACCATCAGGAGGCCCTCGCGACGGTGTCACGGACGGCCCGGAAGATGGCGGCCTGGACGAAGGCGGCCGGGGCTTGGGACGAGCTGCCCTCGTTCAGGCGCTCGATGTAGGGGACGTTGTTCGTGACGAAGATGGGCGGCCCCAGCCGGTAGCCGGTCGCGACCTTGGCGATCCCGACCTGCTGGGTCGCCGTGTCGAGCTGGCCGGCCTCGGCCTGCTCGCGCGAGCCCGCGGTGCCGGAGAACGGCGCGCCGATCTGCGGGATCCAGTTCGCCCGCGCCCAGCCGGTGTCGACGGGCGTGTCCTCCTGGAGGTTCGCGACGACGTTCAGCGCGATCCGCTGGACGAGACGCTCCGTGAACTTCTCCAGGTCGCGGACGACCACCTTCACGCGACGCGAGGTCACCCCGCCTCCTGCTCCCGCTCGGGATCAGGCTCCTGTTCCACTTCGGGAACCGGCGGCTCGTCGCCGGTCGCGCCGTGCGCAGCCGCGAGGGACTCGAGCGCGGCGCGCTGCGCGTCCGGCGACGGCTCATCACCCGCCTCCTCGGCCTCGCGGCGGGCGCGGATGGCCTCGAGCTCGGCGCCCGACTCGGCGGCGACTTCCTCCCGGATACGGTCGATCTCGGTTTGGCGCTCGGCCTGCAGCCGGTGCCGCTCGGCGAGGGCCCTTCGCTCGAGCTCGGCCTGCTCGGCCGCGCGCGGCGCGCGGCGCTCCTGGCGCTCCGCACGCTCGCGCTCGATGAGCTCCTGCTCCTCACGGAGCTGCCGCTCGGCCAGGCCCAGGCGGGCTTTCCGGCGGTCCTCGAGCTCCGCTCCCCACTCCTCACGGGCCTTCGAGAGCGCCTCGCCCTCGAGCTTCGCGAGAGCGCGGGAGAGCACCTGGTCCTCCCAGGCACGGATCATCAGCTCGCTCCAGCGGGAGCCGATGGGGCCGATCTGCTGCGTGCGGTGCAGGCGCCGGAGACGGGAGCCGCTCCAGCTCTGGGGGATGAGCTCCCCGGGCTTCACCATCGCGTCCTTCCCGAGGACGATCGGCCGGACCGCGATCCACCGCAGGCCGCGCTGGAAGCGGGGCCGGCGAACCGGAACGGCGGGCGTAACGCCACGCGCATGTTCGCGGCGACGCGGGGCAGGACGACGGGCCGCCTCGGCTTCGCGGCGCTCGGCCGCGCGCTCCTCGGCGCCTTCGCGGTGGGCGCGGATGCGCTCCTGCAGGTCTTCTTTGGCGGACATGGTCAGCTCCTCTCGGGAGGGTGTATGGGGCCCGGGGGCGCTCGCCCCCGGGCCGTGCTGGATCAGGCTAGCGTAGAGTGGAAGAAGTAGCCGAGCTCCGGAGCCGTGACCTTGTAATCGAAGGCCATCTGGCCCTCGATGCGGTCCGCCTCCAGGTGCTCCATCCGGAAGCGCTTGATGCGCTGACCGGCGCTCTGCGCGCCCAGGTAGCCCGTCCACGAGAACTGCATTCCCGCGGTGGGCTCGTCGAGCGACGCGCTCGGGGGGGCGTAGTAGAGCAACGCCCCGTCGCTCGCCAGGAAGTTGGTCGCCTCGGTGGCCCCGCGGACCGCCGAGTTCACGACGCTGTCGAGGACGAGGATCTGGTCGAGCTCCAGCAGGCTCGCGAGCCGCTGGCGCATGACCATCGCCGGGAGCTCGGTGGTCGCACCGCCGATGATGCGGTCGAGCACCTGCGCGTTGTCTAGCACGGCGTCGTAGGTGTCGCGGGCGATGAGCAGCCGGTTCGGCCGCTTGCCCGTGAGACCGTGGACGACGCGCTTGCCGGTCCGGATGTCGACGATCGGGTCGCCCGTGGCGCTGTTCCACGAGCTCGTGGGAAGGGTGAAGACGTTGACATCGGTGCCCCAGATGGACGTGCCGAAGTACGCCGAGGTCATCAGCCGCTCGCGCAGGAGCATGAGCTTCTGCATGACGAACTGCATCGCCGAGCGCTCGAGGCGGACCGGGCTATCCTGGTTCGCCCGCTGACGGTCGGTGAGATCCTTGTGGTAGGCGTAGACCCGCGCCGTGTACGGCGAGGTCGACAGGGTGAACCCGCTGCCCGCGGACTCGGTCCCGTCCGCCCGCTCCTCGGCCTCGTCGCGGAAGAAGTCCGCGCGCGAGAACTCGTAGTAGAGGTCGGACTGGTGCTGGACCGGGTTGTTGGGCACGACGTCCAGACCGACGAACATGTCCTGGTCCTGGATCCACTTCTGGGAGAAGTTCGTGAGCGGCTTGTTGACATGGTTGTCTCCAGCCGTCGGGTTGGTGACGATGGTGGGCATGGTAGCTCTCCTTCAGCCGATCAGGCGGCGGCCAGGCTGCCCTTCACGAGCAGCACCTTGACGAACTCGCCCGCGGCACCGGCCCCCGAGAGGGCCCACCCGGCGATGGCGTTGGACAGCGCGGCGGTGACGGCGCGACCCACGGAATCGGACGCGACGTCCTCCCCCGCGGTCACGGCCGCACCGGCCTCGACCTCCACGATGCCCCCGTCGTACTTGGCGACGGGGATCACGTCGAGGTCCGCGGCGGCCGCTTCGAGCGACACACCGACGACCTCGTCGGTACCGGCGGCGGCCTGGATGACCTTGCCGCCGGTGGAGACCTTCACGAACCGGCCCTGCGAGATGGCAGCCCCGGCCGTGAGGGAGATGGCGTTGGCGTTCTGGAACGACATGTTAGTTCCCTCCTTGGGATCAGCGGCCGGTCAGGGCCTTGTTGACGATCTGCGGGTTCGACTCGGAGACGCGGTCGTAGGCGTCGTAGAAGTCGATGCCCTCCTTCTCGGCGAGCGCCTTCGCCAGCGACTCGAGCTCGCCGCTCGGGTCGTCGGCGTCGCCCGCACCGCCGCCGGACACGCCGACGGTCGACATGGCCTTCGCCATCTCCGCGTTCTGCGCCTTCAGGGCGTCGACCGCGGCCTTGCGCTGACCCTCGTCCTTGATGGACTCGGCCGCCTTCAGGAGCGCGACCTTCGCGTCGAGCTCCCCGGGCAGGTTGGCGAGCTCGGTCTCGGCGCGCTTGCGGATGTCCGCCTCGAAGCGCTCGGCGCGCTCCTTCTGCGTCTCCCGCACCTGCTCGTCAAGGCGCTTCGCCAGCGTGACGGTGCGCGCGTCGTCGCTCCGACGGTACTCGGTACCGTCGAGGCCCTTGTAGACGACCTCGTTGCCCTTCTCGATGTCGGCGATGACCGCGCGGCGATCCTCGGCGGACTTCGAGAGGAACGCGGCCTGGCCGGCCTCGTCGAGGGTCTGGTAGTGCGCCTTCTCGGCGTCCGTGAGGACGCCGAACGCCTTCGCGGTCTCGAGCTCCTTCGTGAGCTTCTCGATCGCGGCCGCCTGCTCGTTGTCGTTGCCGGCGGACTTGTCGATGTTCTGAGCCATGGTGGCCTCCGTTTCGGGTTGGGTAGAACCGCCGCCGGCTGCGGCGGCTTGCTTGTTCAGCACGACCTCGATGTCGTGCCGGTGTCCGTCGGCTTCGCCGATCGTGACGTTGCCGTCCGAATCGACGAGGAATGGATGCGAGTGACCATAGTCATCGCCCTCCGACTGCGTGTAGCTTGTGTGCCCCGACTCGTCCGCAAGGTCGAGCAGGTGCGAGTGGCCTTCGACCGAGGTCGTCAGCGCGGGGCGCTGCATGACATGACCCTTCTCGACATCGCCCGGCTCTTCGCGCTTCAGGATCACATCGACGACGCCCGGCGCCACGGCCGGCTTGTCCACGCCGCTGATCTCCTCGATCGTGAGCTGACGCATCCGCTTCCGCTTCTTGTCCGTCATCAGTCGACATCCTCCAGGATCGCGGTGCCGCCGATGGAGAACCCGGTGAGCTCACCCGACTCGAACCGCTTGAACAGGTCTTCGCTGCACCGCATTCCGATGATGAGGCCGTACCGCTCGGCGGTGATGCCCATCGACTTCGCAATGTCCTCGGTGAGGGGGAAGACGAACGGGACGACTCCCTGCGCGTCGCCTCGGTGCTGGTGCTTCGCGACGCGCGAGTGCAGCGAGAACTCGAGGGACGAGTCGATGATCTCGCCTGCCGCGACCGCGTGGCCGTGCATGTCGAAGTATTCGGCTTCGTCCGCCGTCTTCTCGACGAGCGCGAAGCCGAACACGAGCCGGCGGCTCGCGTCGGCCTTCACGACCTCGCACACGGAGCGGAACTCGCTCGTTTTCATGGGCTCTACTCTTGACGATTCGGGGCCATCCGTCAACGCCTTGGTTGACGTTTCCGGCACGGGGTTAGTATGACGCTTACGATACCGACCGCCCTTGCGGCGGCGACGGCGTCCGGAGGGCTTGCGCTGCTTGGTCATCTGGTTAGGAGGTCGCTTCGGCCGGCTCGGGGACGTCGACGGTGAAGCGCGTGGTCACGGTGCAGACGCAGTTCGCGACCTCTTCAGCGCCCGCGTCCATATCGCCGGGCTGCATGAGCAGGTTGCCCAGGCCGGAGACGAAGGGCTCGGTGAGGCTGCGCTGCTGCCCTTCCATCGAGACGTGGTGGTCCCGGCGGTTCGGCAGGCCCGAGGTAAGCCAGGTGCGAGTGAGCTCGTCGTCCTGGATCAGGCCATCGTCGACTGCCTGCAGGTACATCTCGTGGACGCCGCCGTGGACCGCGGACAGGGCCTCGGTGCGCGCGATCGTCTCGGCGCGCAGCGCCACGCTGTTCTGGTAGTAGCGCTCCACCATCCGCTCGACCTGCGCAGTGGTGAGGGCGCGGCCGTCCTTGAAGGCACGGACGATCGTGGAGTCGAAGCGCTTGTCGCGGAGCTCTCGCGCGAGCGCCTCGAGCGACTGGTTCTCGAGCAGGCGGCGATAGTTCAGCACGGCTCGCGCCTGCGACTCTGTGAGTCCGATCGACTGTCGGAACAGGATGGCCTGCTGCCGAGGATTGAGTCCACGCGCGATGCCCTCGGTGAGAGCGACCTGGGTCGCGAGACGCTGGCCCTGCGTGAACTCACGCACCAGCCGGAGCTGGTTCTTCTGCAGCTCGGCGATGGCGCGCGGATTCGTGGAATCGTAGTTGACGATGACCTCGATCGACCGCGTCAGGAATGCGGCCGTGTCGTCCGCCGAAAGCATGAACCCACGAGAATAGCCGGTGCCGAGATGCGTTGCACCTTCCAGCAGCGCAGCCGCAAGCGCCTCGTCGAACTGCCCACTCGAGAGAAGCTCTTCAAGACGCCGCAGCGTGTTCCGCGTGCGGATGTTCTCGATCGCCTGCAGGAAGCGACGGCGGAACGCCAGACCGACCGTCGCCAGCAGCGCGTCGATGCGTTCCTTCGGATCCTCGACTTCCTTCTCGGCCATCAGTCGGTGATGGGACAGGTGTAGGTCGCGGCATCAGGATCCCGCTCGATCGGCGCGGTGATGTCGAATGTCGATCCCTCTGCGATGAGCCGGTCTCCCGGCTCGGGGACGACCCCGTTGGGCAACGTGTCGCCGAGAATGAGGGCGACCCGGGTGCCACGAATGATGTTGGTCTCGCCGAAACGGCTGCCCTGGTATGTCTCCAGGATGCCGCGGCACGAGAACGGCCGGAACGTGACCGGCTTGCCGGCAGCGAGGTTGCCGGAGGTTCGCGAACCGACCTGCTTCTTCAGCAGGCGGAACGGCAGGAGGAGCGGCCCCAGTTCGGCGGCCAGCTCACCCGCGACGTTCTCTCCGAAGAGCTCGTTGCCCATCAGGCGTAACCCTCCGTGCGGCCGTAGGTGTCGCAGTTGTCGAACTGCGAGGTCTGGTCACTGCCGTAGGCAGTCGCACCGTTCGCGCCGATCTTCTTGAGGAAGGGCGCGAGGTACTCCTGCACGATGGTCGGGAAGCGCTTGACTCCCGCGGATCCCGACGCGCTGCCAGGCCGGAACTTCTCGATCTCCGCCGAGCCCGCGCGAAGTCGCTTCGTGTTCGAGCCGGTGTTCGCGCTGGTCTCAAGAGCTTCATTCTGCGAGAGTCCGTAGGCAAGCTCGATGGTCGCGTAGACCACGCCGAGGGGGACCTCGTTATCAGGGACCTCGTCGCCCTCCTTGTCGACCACGCCCGTCGCCGGGAAGTGGAGCGGCTGATCCGGATCGGTCTGCTCGCCAACGAGACACTGCTTGTCGATCAGGCGCGTCGCAGTGATGAGCGCGCGCGACTTCGTGTCATCGTCGAGGAACTCCCACGCGCCAGCACGCACGGAGTCGTCGAGATAGGTGTTCGCCGTCGCCAGGTCGGAGTACGAGTTCGCGTTCGCGTCGGGCGGCGGAGTCGGCGTGCTAGGCATGTTTCTTCCTCTTCCAGGCTTCCTTCATGGCACGGCTATGGTCACGTCGCTGTTCGTCCGTGAGTCCCGCTTGTCCTCCTTCTCCACCCGCGTTCAGGTTGTAGCCTCTCGGCGCCCGGGTGCCGTACGCCTCGATCGCTCGCGGCTCGAGCTCGTACAGGTAGGCCATGTCCGCGTGGACAAGATGCCGGTTCCAGCGACGCGAGACCGGAAGCGATGTCACCCCGACATAGCGCTTGCCAGACGGCGACGTCACCAGATAGAGGAATCCGTTATGCATTCGTGACGTTCCTCCGGATGGTCAGCGTCCCCGTCGCCACGACCACCGGGTCGGTGCCGTCGAAGACCTCAAGCTCGAAGTAGTATGCGGTCTCGCCCTGGTCAGCGAGCGACGCCGTGTCGGACGTAACGAGCTCTACCTCGACGAGGCCGTTGGCAGCGTCCGTGATCGTGACCTCCGCGCTCACGTCGCTCCGCTTGTCGACGAGCGGATTCGACTTGATCGGCTGCCCCTCCGAGTCGAAGCGAGCCAGCGCGAACTTCACGACCAGGCCAGTCAGGTCCAGCGCGCCGCCGTTGTCCTCGTCGGTGACGGTGAACTTCAGCACGCGCCGGTTGTTGGCGTACATCGTGTCGGTCTGATCCGCTACTACCATCAGTCGCAGCTCCCCAGGAAGTTCGCCTCCCCATCGTAGCTGCCGAGCAGATTCGCCGCAATGGCTCGTCCGGCAGGCAGCTCCGCCTCTTGGTCTCGGGACGCCGTCAAGTCGGCCTCCAGGTCGCGCGAGGCCGTCAGATTGGCCTCCAGATCCCGAGAGGCATCGAGCTCGACGTCGCAGGCGAACGGCAGCGTGTCGGTCGCGCCCGTGCCGGTCCCCGTCAGCAGGGGCAGCACGCCCGCGCCCGAGCCGATGACACCGACCAGGGCGGCCCCAGTGCCCAGGGGGAGGGGCAGCGTCCCGGCGCCCGCGGCGGCGAAGGTCTCGGTCCCGTCACCCGCGCCCAGGGGGAGGGGGAGGAGTCCAGATCCGGACCCCAGGAAGGTCTCGAGACCAGATCCGGACCCGGTCAGCAGCGGCAGCGCGCCGGGTCCGGTGGCGCGGAACTCGAGCAGGCCCGCCCCGGCGCCGTCGAGCAACGGGAACTCGCCGTCGCCCGCGGCCGCGAAGACCTGCGCGCCGATGCCGGCGCCGCCGAGCAACGGGAGGACCGTGCAGCCGGACATGCTCCGGTAGACCTGGCGGCCGGTGCCGTAGCCGGTGAGGAGTGGGAGCACCCCCGCCCCAGTTCCCATGTGGGCGTCGAGCTCAACGGTCCCGGTGCCGGCCGATTCGAGGTTCGGCAGCAGGCCGTGCGCGCACCCGTAGTAGAGCAGTCGCCCCGTGCCGTAGCCGCGCAGCATCGGCAGCGTGCCGTTGCCGGAGCCGAAGACGCCGACGAGCGCGGCACCCTCGGCCTCGAGCAGCGGAAGTGTGCCGGCGCCCGCCGCGGTGAACGTCATCGCGCCGAGGCCCGCGCCGTCGAGTAGCGGCAGGAAGGTGTTTGCGGTCGCGCTGAAGACCATGGCGCCGGTGCCGGCGCCCTCGAGCAGCGGGAGCACACCGTCGCCGGATCCGATGACACCGACGAGTCCGTCAGCCGCACCCTCGAGCAACGGCAGGAAGCCGGCGCCGCAGCCGATGATCTGATCGCGCTCGAAGTAGACGATCGAGCATAAGTAGGCCGAACCATCGACGTTCGACCAGCCGAGGTTCAGGCCCGACTCATGCCACTCGTCGACGTCGCACTCATAGAGGAAGCCGCTGTCCGCGGCGTTTCGCAGCGACATGAGCGACGCCACCGAGCGCGACGAGTTGTCGGACGTGCCGACTCCATGCGCCTCGTTCGTGCTCGCGCTGAAGGCCGCAGCCTCGTCGGCGAAGCCGATGCCTGCCTGACCAGACGCATCACTGTTGTCCTGGCCGTTGCTCGTGCGGGCCAGGAAGCGAGTCGTCGCGCTCCACGGCCGGAACCCGACGTCCGTGATCTTCTCGATGCCATCCGCAGCCGGCACGGTGCGGCGTTGCATCTTCACCCGGTTCCCGCCGTAGCTGATCGCCATCCACGCGAAGCTCGGCCCATTCATGCCAACCGGTCCCTGTCCGGTCGTGTTGACCCGGAAGCCGTCGGTCAGGAATGTCGTGAAGTTCGTAGCGTACCCAAAGATGAATGAGTTGCCACCTCGGAACTGCTGCGCGATGATGATGCCCGTCGTCTGCGCGATGGACGACGTGCGCGTCGTGCTGGCCGAGTCCGCAATCTCCTGCAGAAAGTTGTCAGACGTCGCCGTGAGCAGACCAGGGTTACGGATGTGCGTGCTCCAGTGTCGATGCCACGTCGGGACAACGCTCTCGCTATAGTTGTCGGTGTGCGAGATGGTCTCCAGGTGATCGGGCATGAACCCGATCGCGATGTCCTTGGAGCTGTCGACCTCTCCGCCGTGGTCTTGGCCGACCGCCACTTGAATACGATCGCCAAACCAGAACTCGACGTGCAGGATCACGCCGTTGCTGTTCGCGCCACCCCACTCGATCTCCATCCCGCCGTTGATCCACTGGCCGAACGCCGCGCGCTCGAGCACGGTTCCGGCGGGGTCGAGGATGACGACGCAGCCGCCGTCGTCCGCGCCGTATCGGTCGGTATTCGACAAGCCGACGCCGTTCGCGGACTGGAAGGAGTTGCCGGCCGTGCTGCCGTCCGTGCCTATGAAGTAGTCCGACCACCGGGCGTTGTCGCGTCCGGTGGTCGGAGTCGAAGCATCAGCCCACGTCGCGAAGATCCGCGCCGCCTTCGGCTGGACGTGCGTCATGCCCGCGACCGTGATGGTCTGCGTGCCGGGCGCTTCCGCCGCCGCAACGGTGGTTCCACGGACGTAGGCACTGACCATCAGAGCCCCAGGCGGTTCATCACCTGCTGCATCGAATACATGTGCTCGCCCGAGGCGTCGAGCTTGATCGACTCGCCGAGCAGCAGGACGTCGTGGATCTCCTCGCGGTTGACGTTCTTGGTCTGAACGTGGTTGATGTACCACGTCGTCAGCGCCGACTTCTCGGACGCCGAAAGGTTGAACGCAGCCGCGATCGAGTCCGCATTGACGCCCGGCGCGCCGCGGACGAACTCCGCGGTGGCCGCCATGAACTGATGGATCGGGATCTTCTGCTCGCCTTCCTGCGGATCGACGAGCCGGGTGAGTAGGGACATGCTTCCTCCCCTCGATTGAGGCTCTGCCTGCTGAAGCGGACCGAGGAGATGGGTCGCCGAGATGCGGGGGCGACTCACGCCTCGGGCATGGTGACCGTGAGGCTCGAGACCTCGACGGCTGCGCCCGCCTGGAGGTTCACGCTGTTCAGCTCGAGCTCCGCACCGGATCCCGTCGTCCCGCACGCCCCCTGGATCCGCGGCGTGTTGTTGCGGTCGAGGATGCGGTAGAACGTGGCCGTGCCGGTGGCGTCGGCGTCGGTGTCGCCGCTGATCGCGTTCGCGGTCGCGCGAGCACCGGGGGAGATGTCGACGGCGCTGCCGAAGGCCGGGTTGCTCATGCCGAGCTGGGCCAGGACGATGTTGCCGGACAGGGGAGCATCGACGTTCGCAGGCGGCGTGCCGCTGTAGATCACGAGCGTCGCCTGCGTGTTGATCGTACCCAGGTCGGTCGAGTCGACGGCCGCGTCGCACATCTCGATGGCTTGGGCGTTGGCGATGGACAGGGTCATTGGTCGTCTCCGTCGTTGGGACTCTGGTTGTCGGGATCGGCGTCGCTCGGGGTGAGCATCAGGTCGGCGACGTCCTCGGGCTGCCGGCTGACGCCGATCATGTCCCGGACCTCGTCGGCGGCCGGGTCGCCGGGCGCAAGGGGCGCGCCGGCCGCGGCCAGGTCGCGCAGCGCCGTGGTCACTTCTTCGACCGTGCGGTGCTGCAGCTTGTCCGTCTTGAGCTTGGGCAGCAGCTTCATGTCCCAGCCGTTGAGCTGGAAGATGAGCCGCACGACGTCGCGCGTCAGCGCCTCACGGATCTCGTCGATCGCGGAGTCGATAATCATCGCGAAGTTGTGCGACTTCTCGCGCGCCATCGCGAACGACCCGACTCCGTTGTCGCCGAGGAGGAGCTGCTCGACGCCGAGCACGCGCGCGATCTCGCGGTTCAGCCGGTCGATCGAGCGCAGCACTTCGGCCTGCGTGCCGGCGGGAGCCTTCAGCAGGTCGACCGCCCACTTGTAGATGTTCGACGGACGCGCCGCCTCATCCTCGGTCTCGTACGTCTCCGAGTCCAGGAGCAGCCCGAGCTGCGGGCCCCGGATGTGGCTGTCCATGAAGGTCTTGATCGCCTGCAGCGCAGCCGTCTTCTCGGCCTCGTTGTCGCATGTCTCGTCCAGCTCGGCGATCGGCGCACGTCCGATGGGGATGCCGCGCAGGTCGGTCTCGTAGCCCCAGCCCTCGAGCTGCAGCATTCGCTCGAGTCGGCGGTTCGTCTCCGCGATGTGGCGGAAGAGCCCGAGGCCCTCCGGGCTATCGTCGAGCGAGTCATCGACCAGGTAGAGCAGCTTCAAGCGCGGGATGTAGTGCTCGGTCCCATCCTGCGGCGACTGCTGCCACACGCCGAGCACTTCGCCGTGCTCGTCGACATCCCACTTCTCGATCGTGCGCTGCGCGCGGGGCGCGATGTCACCGACACCGATCGCGCCATCCTCGCGCACCTTCATCGTGATCTCCTGCAGGGAGAACCCGTAATACTTGAACATGAAGGCGCGCTTCACCACGCGCTTCATCGGCGTGCGCATGTCGCCGAACATCTCGGTCACGAGGTCAGCGAGTCGCTGCGCCTCCGCGGAGTCGTCCGCCGGCTCCGCGCGCCACCCCGGGTTCGACACGAGGTTCTGCGCGTAGCGCACCGCGGCCGCGACGATCGACGTGTTCGCCAGGATCTTCGCGTAGGTGCGGTACTTCTCTCGGCCGGTCAGGGACGCGTTGTCCTCGAACTCGACGACGTAGCCGCCGTAGATCGGCGTGCCGGGGACACCGGCCGTTCCCGTGGGCGGGGTGCTGGTCCGCTCACCTGCCGTCGGGTCGAGTGCCGCCTTCGCGATGGCCTCGTCCCAGATGCCATTTCCGAACTCGGTCATGGGGTTCTCCTAGCCGCCATCTTCGCACGATAAGCGGGATCCTGCCAGTTCCTCTTCGCCTCGGCCGACATCTTGGCCCGAGCTTCATCTGAGACGGGTGACCTGTCAAGGGCCGACTGGCACATCTTCCGTCGATGCTCCTCCGTGAAGACTCGCCCCTGTTGCGACTCCCTAATCTTCTCCTTCGTCTCCGAAGACCGCGGATGACCGAAGCTGACAGAGATAACCCATTAGCCAATGACCTCTGGACTTGAGGGCTTGCGCTTTATCTTCTTCGTCACGAGTCTCGCATACGCGCGACTTGCGGCATCAACCTGGTCCTTGAACCGGCCGGCGGGGAACGACGCGGCCTCCGCGAGGAAGGCCGAGTTCCACGTTCCACGAACCAGGAACACATTCCCCGCTTCCACCTGAGCTGCCAACGGCCGAGCTCGGTCCTCCTTCGATCCGGACTCGAGGCCGAAGCGGCAGACATAGCCGTGCAGCAGGCGCGCGAGCGCGGCCTTTTGCGCTTTCCCACTCTGACCGGGGTCCTGGGGCAGGTCTTGCGTGACGTGCTTGCCGTCCTCCTCGGCGGTCAGCCGGATCAGCCGCTCAACCTCGTGCGGCGATCCTTGCTTCCGGCGCGCGTCGGTGATGTAGACCCGGCCCTCGGCATCGACACCCATCCGGCAGCCGGCAGTGTAGGGCGCCCGGATCGTCGACGTGGCGGCCAGATCCCAGCCCCGGACCTCCTTCATGAGTCGCGGAACGTCGTGCGCGTCGACGAACTGGAAGCAGTCGCGCTTGAACATGCCGCCACCACGAGGCGCAGGACGCTGCTGCATCTGACCGGCGACGGCGTAGTCACCGCCCTCCGACCGCATGGTGAGCTCGGCCTCGTCCTGCGCCTCGGGCGTGAAGCGCTCGGGCCAGAGCAGCTCGCCATCCTCCGTGCGCCAATCCTTGAAGCCCAGAGCGGTGCGAGAGACGTAGGGATGGTCCGTCTCGAACCGCATCGGCAGGCAGATGTGATCCCACGAGCCTCGCAGGTGCTCGATGATGTGCCCAGAGATGTCCTGCTCATGGACCCGCTGCATGATGACCACGAAGGCCGAGTCCGACGGGTCGTTGACGCGGGTGGTGAGCGCTTCGGTGAACCAGAGCAGCGCCTCGGTCCGCTTCGCCTCCGACTCACCTTCCTTGACGTTGTGCGGGTCGTCGACGATGACTCGGTCACCACGCTCGCCGGTCGACACGCCGGAGACCGATGATGCCATCTTGAAGCCCGTCGCCATCGTCGCGAACTTGCCCGTCGACTTCTCCTCGGGATCGAGCTTGACCCTGTCGCCCCAGAGCCGTTGGAACTTCTCGCTGCGGATGAGCTGCTTGCACTTACGATTGTCGCGGATCGTCAGGTGCTCGGCATACGAGAAGCAGACGTAGCGCGTCGACGGTCGCTGGATCCACTCCCACGCCGGCCAGAAGACGTTCGTCGTCAGCGAGTTGTGCGTCGGAACGAACCGATCACCGACGATGTAGACATGGCCTTCGACCTGGATGCAACTCACCAGCCTCTCGCCAACCGAGGTCACAGATTTCACATAACGGTGCCTAGTTCGGTCGTTCTTTGGCCCCCGGACTCGATCCTGTTTGCGCGCGATCCGGAACACCTGGAAGTCGTCGTCGGGAGCCCTGAATGCGACCGTGTAGTACGGTCCGAATCTCTCGCCATCGCACACCGAGTACGTCTCTCGCTGCGTGGGCTTCATGGACAGTGACGCGACGAGCTGCGCCACGGCCGTCGCCAGATGCGCATACTTAGTCGTGAAGATGCAGCGCGACGCCTTGTCGCACATACCATCCGTGTCCATCAGCCCTTGAAGCAGTGCGATGCGCTGCTTGATGGATCCGCGCAAGTAGTGCTCCGGGATACGCTTGTTCTGGATCAGGTCCAGCACTCGCAGCTTCTTGGACAACCCCTCTACCCGGATCCGGTAGAAGTCCTGTCGGTTGCGTCCAGTTGCATCTCTAACTAGAGACTTCTCCCCCAGGTGTTCGAAAGCTCCAACGTCCGTGGACCCCGCATATATGTTCCCGCCTCTCGAGTCACCGTCGCCCAGCCACGCGCCTAGGATGTATGGGTCGATCAGCATGTGCTGCGGCGGCAGGTCAATCGCCCCGGGGATGGGAATCGCGTCCGGGAGCTGCCACCTGGACTCCGATCCATCACGGAGCTCGAGCGTTGTGACCGTCTCGGTGGACCGTGGATTTCCCTTCTTTCCTCGCTCGACCTCCCACAGGTGGCCCTTTCCAGCGAGCACCTTCGTACCGTCGTCGAACTCAACCTCGAAGGTCTCCTCCATGCGCGGCTCGTTGTGGCCTTCGACTCGACGGGGCTTGCCATCAAGACCGAACACGAAGTCCCCTACTCGAAGATCGCCGTGGCACGTCCAGCCATGCGTCGTTAGGATTGGAGTCTCGACCGGAAGGGCCTTCATGCATCCGGGCGGCACGTTGATGAGCAGCTTCTTGATCTCGCCGCGCGTCACCGCTTCCAGGTGCTCGCAGATGACCTCGACAACGCGGCCGCGCTTGAACACGCGGCCGGGCTCGAGCACGTCCCACATGATTTCGATGAACCGGATTAGGGACTCCTGCCCCTCGATCCGGTCCAGCTCCTCGAGCGCCGCCTCGCGGTTGGCGAGCGCGGACTTCAGCGTGTGCTCAAGATTCGGCATCATCCTCCGGCTCGAAAGCCTTGGCCGCGTAGCCGCGGCTGAACGCATCGAGCACACACTCGTTGCAGCAGTAGAGGCCGGCGAGGGAGTCGGGGCACTCCTCCGTCGGCCACGACTGCGGCATCACGTCCTCATCGCGCCGGTCGACGACGACGCAGCTACGCGGATCAACGATAGACCCGCATTCACGGCACGTCGGACGTGCTTCCACCCTCGTCCTCCAGGATCTCGCGCAGCTTGCGGCGCGACTCGGGCGAGAGCTTCGACAGGTCTTCCAGGGCCGCGTTGACGTTCGTGTTGTGCTGCTCGATGATCTGGCGGTCGCGGTACGCCGGGTCGTGGCGCTTCGCGTGCAGCGCGAGCATCGCGTCCGAGAACTTGCGAATTCCGACCGGATTGCCTTCCGCGTCGGTCGCCGGACGTCCCTTGTAGAAGACCGGCTCCTCCACGCCCTCGACGCCGCGGCGGTGGATGGCCTCCTGCAGGATCTCGCGGTAGAGCTCCATCGACTCGTCGTAGGCGATGGCGAACTCCTCGTCGTACTGCTGCGAGCGTCGCGAGCGGTGCGACTCGACCGTGCGCAGCGCGACGCCGATCTTCTGCGCCGCCTGGGCCGGTCGGCCCGTCAACGCGAGGATGTCGAGGAACGCACGCTTCCGCTCGGCGTCGAATCGACGGCCGAGGTTCCCGCGATCGTTGGGGCCGGTCTCGCCCTTCGCCTTGTATGCTCCCATGGCGATCCCATCGTAGGGGGTAGATGGGATCGCGCGCAAGGGGTAGCCTGAAGACTCATCAGGACGCCGCCCCGCGGCCCAGCGACAGGGGGTGATCTATCCGAACGGGTGCAAGGCCCGAGGGGGCCCCAGGCTTGCGAGTCTGGGGCCCCCGACCTCCAGCGGGGATCCGATACGATTCCCGGATGCGCTGGTCACCCGGCAGGAGTGCTCTCGCCCGGCGGGCTCGGATCCTCAACCCGGGCTCGGGCGGTGGTGCGCCGGAACACGACGAAAGTGATCTGGACGGTCACGTCGATGACGCCGAGCTCGTTCCGCTCCATGTCGAGCAGGGAGAACTGCGGCCGCTTCTCCGACTGCGCGGTCTCGACGTAGCCGAGCACGATGAAGCCGGCGGCCTCGAGCTCCTTGACCGCGTCGCCCGCGTTCGCGTGGCCGGAGAGCGCGGTCGCCTGGACGATGACCTGCCGCTCCTGCCAGCGGTTGCCGAGCGTGTGATCGTCGCCGCGCCACGCTTCACGCAGCGGCGTCCACTCGGGCTCCGGCTGCCAGGCGTCGACGCTGATCTTCATGTGCGCGAGCAGCGCACGGCACTCGTCGATGTCGAACTCGTCCATCAGATGATTCCGAAGTGCTGCATCACCCAGCCGACTCGGCTCGGCCGAGGCTGCCCGCGTGCTCACCAACATGGCGGAGGGCAAGCGAGCGGACGACTTTCGGGCTCCATGTGTCGCCGCCCTCCTGGGGTCGGATGCCTCGGGCGAGAAGTTCTCGCCCGATGACTCGGTAGGAGAGGCCACGGGCTCGTAGGTGCTTCACCTGCTCGACGGTCTCCTGGGGGTACGGGCTGAAGCGGGAGAAGCGCTGGCCGGTGTTCCGCAGGTGGCACATCGCGGCGCGCGTGCGCTCGGCGATCTGGTCGCGCTCGAACTCGGCCAGGACCGCCAGCATCCGGAAGACCATCTTCCCGGCCGCCGAGGTCGTGTCGATGCGCTCGGAGAGGGATACCAGGTCGGCGCCGGCCTTCTCGAGCCGCTCGGCGAGCTCGAGCGTGTGGGTGGTCGACCGGGACAAGCGCGAGAGGCTGTAGACCAGGAATACAACCTCCTGGGCTTGTTCGGCGGCCTCGAGCGCCGCGTCGAGGCCGGGGCGGTCGGTGCGCGTGCCGCTGATCCCCTCGTCCCGGAAGACGAGCAGCTCGGCGTCGGGCGCGTTGAGGTCGCGCCAGGCGTGGGCCTTCGCGACCTGGGCGTCGAGGCTGACGCCCTCGCGGGCCTGTTCGTCGGTCGAGACGCGGACGTAGCAGATGATGGTCTTCATGTGACGTCTCTGTAGATGCGGCCCGCTCGGATCGCGTAGAGGGTGTTGGGGTGGAGGCCCAGGCGGGCGGCCTCGTCGGCGATGACTCGCCGGCCCCATTTTGGGGTCAGGGATCGAACGTGTCGGACATCGTCCGGCGTGAGCCGCGGCGGGCGGCCAGGGTATGTGGGCGACCGTTCCCATGCGCGCTGCAACCGGAGCTCTTCCTCCCAGCGCTCGGCTCGAGCGGTGTGGACGGCGGCCAGTCGCGCGTGCTCCGCGGCGAGGCGGCGCGCGCGGCTGATTCGTTCCTGTTCAGTCATAGGTGCAGTATACGCTAGGATGTCTCTCGGTCAAGGCGTCTGCCGACCTGTTGTGAAAACCTAGGTGTTGGGCGGAACACCTAGGTTCTTACATGAAGGGTTTGGAGCATGGTTCTTGTAATATGTAGCAAAACGCAGAGGCGGGCTCAAGTGCTGCAGATGCGCGAGGGAGCGCCAAGGACGCCGGGTCGGGGGTACGGGTGCGAACTTTTCTACACCCGGGAGGGGGGGTCTGCCATTCTGGTAGGCGTCCTAACCCCATGTAGCACAATGGGTTACAATCGCATGGAAGGCTTTTCCATGCGATTGTAACCCCTCGGGCTCAAGGGGGGCACACTCTGCCACCCTTGCTAGGGGGATGGGCCTGGGTGTGGGCCGTTCCCTTCCGCCCCCATGGGAACGCGACACGAGGTGACCCGTGCAGGCACTAGGTGGCACATGGTCGGAGGGGGTACCGCGTGCCAGGCTAACCCCCTGCAGGCCCAGGGGTTAGGCTCGTTGGAGGGGGGGTGGCACAGGTGACCCGGGGTGTTTTGCTTCCAAGGCCAGGGAGGGGTGGCTACGGGTGGCACGCTGTACCTCTATTCTATAACCCCCCCCTATAACCCCGTGTCACTTGTGCCACCCCCTAAGAATAGCCGTTCTTGAGCCCTTCCGTCGGCGACATCCTGGCACGAGGTAGGGAGCCGAACCCCGTGCCACCCCGGGCCGTAAGGGGGGTACCTAGTGCCAGGGGGCAGGCTCGATGCCTGCGCCGGCCGGCGCACCCGCGGGGCCCGTGGCGCGCGCCTTCGCCCGAATCACTCGCCCCGCCCCCTAGAATGCGCATTCCTGGCGCCCCATGCACATCGACCTCGGACACACCAGGCCGGAATGCGGAAGGGCCCCGACCCGCCCGAAGGCGAGCCGGGGCCCAGGAACCCCCCGGCGTGTGCTACTGCTCGACGACATCGTCGAAGGGTTCGAGCGCATCGGCCAGGCGTTCGACGACGGCCGCGAGGCCACCATCGGGGTAGATCGGCGGGTCGACGACGGCGCGCCGTGCTCGCACGACCTCGGCGAGCCGGTCGACGACGCGCGCCAGGGTTCGGGCGACCTCGCGCACGACCTGCGCACGCGCATCGCCGAACGTGCGCACGGCCTCGGTGAGCTCTTCGTCGGCCCGGCCGAGGTCGGCGAGCACGGCCTGGGTTAGGGCCTCGGGGTATTCGTGGGCGACCTGCGCACGCGCATCGCCGAACGTGCGCACGGCCTCGGTGAGCTCTTCGTCGGCCCGGCCGAGGTCGGCGAGCACGGCGGCGCGCGCGGCCTGGGTCAGGGCCTCGGGGTATTCGTGGGCGACATCGCGCACGACCTGCGCGAGCGCCTCGCCGACCTTGCGCCGGCCCGAGTCGGTAGCATCCGACCCGAGTACGCCCCCGCGGCGCACGTCAAGGCGCGGGCGGTCCCCGTCGAGGTCGACGGCCCAGTCGCCCGACCCGTCGGTCGCGGCGCGGAAGTGTCCCCAGGCGTGGGGGTAGTCGACCCCGTTCGCCCGCAAGGGTTCGACCTTGCGCGGCAGGCCGAGGGCGTCGAAGTCGGCCCAGTCGTCGGCGTCGACCGTATGAACGTAGGCCGTCTCCGAGTCGAATAGTAGCACGACGACGGCGCCCCCGAGGGGCGTCGGCGACAGGAAACGGGGGCGCCCGTCCGGGCGCGAGTTGGGCAGGGTTCGGATATGTTCCATCGTGTCGGTTCCTTCGGGTCAGTCGTACGTCTCATGCTCGGTACCGTTGCACTCGGCGAGGTCGCGCACTCGGGCTGCGAGGGCCGAGGCGAGGGCGAACTCCGCCCGTGTCTCAAGGTCGACGGCATCGCCCCGCCCGACGGCGTCGGCGTACTCGGCCAGGCTCGCGAGTAGCAGGCCCGGCCGGTTCAATGCGAATCCGTCGCCGAAGGCGTACTCGCACGCGAGGTCATCGAGGTCGTCGAGGTCGGGGTTCAAGCCGAGCATATCGCGCGCGAGCGCCTCGACGTGCGCCGGCCCTTCGTCGAGGTTGCGCCGCACGTCGTCGGGCAGGAAGTCGAGGCCCCCCACGAGCAGGTCGTCGAGGGCCGTCGATTCCTGCCCGTCGAAGCACTCTGCGAATGGCGCCCGCAGGATGACGAGTGCGCCTAACACTTCGTCGACGGTGAGGCCCGCACGAACGGCGCGCCGCGCGCCTTCAAGGTTCGCCCGATCCTCGGCCCACGACCCGACCGGAGGGTAGTCGGCGATGCCGTCGCCCCAGTCGGCTAATACGTCGTCGACGGCGTGCGCGAGGTCGTGAAACGCCCAGTAGGCCGACCCCTCGGCGATGTCGACGGCGTATTCAAACGGCGCGCCCCGGTCGAGCAGTAGGGCGACGGCCGCGGTTCCGGCGTCGACCGAAAGTCGGAGGGGTTCGCCCGGCTCCCAGGCGTCGCCGTTGTGCTCTTTGTGCGCATCGGCGAGGGTAGATTCGAACACACGAGAGCAGTCGATCGAATACGTTGCGAGGATCATTGGCGCGAGCAGGCGCGCGAGGTCGCCCTCGAACTGATAGACGGCGTCGCCGAGCACTCTGTCGGACGTGCATCCCGAGTCGTCGACGGTGAGGCCGACGGCGACCCCCGCGATCTTGAGTGAGAATGTTCCCATCTTAGCGTCCGAGGTCGGAGGCGATGCGCGCCAGGCGCACGACGACGTAGCAGACTGCCGCGACGACGGGCGCGACGGCGAGCAGGCGCGCGAGGGCGGGCGGGGT